>Ga0335073_10017585_pt1 | contig 10006 bp, 11 predicted proteins | sample Lox_Sample_22_FD_207093 | JGI IMG/M metagenome (GOLD analysis project Ga0335073, IMG submission 207093) | Soil microbial communities from Loxahatchee National Wildlife Refuge, Florida, United States - Lox_Sample_2.2 | ecosystem: Environmental > Terrestrial > Soil > Wetlands | place: USA... | reverse complement strand
AGACTACGCGCGCGCGGGGATCCGCATGCTGCCGGTGGTCGACCGCTCGGGCGATTCGACGTTTCGCCAGATCGTGTGCACCTCCGCGGTCCTCGTCTGGGTCAGCGCGCTGCCGTCGGTGGTCGGGATGGCGGGAAAATTCTACTTTTTTGGCGCGCTGCTGCTGGGCATGCTGCTGCTGCAAGTCGGGCTGTGGGCGAACCGCTCGCGCACGAACGCGCGGGCGAAATGGCTGATGCACGCGACCGTGGCGCACATCCCGCTGCTGCTGGCGTGGCTGATCCTCGACAAGCTGGTCATGCGTTGGTGAGGGCGCTCGTGGCGGCGCGCACATGACGCCAGCGATGGCGATGGGCGCGCTGGTGCCGCTGCGATCGCTTCCCGCCGTGAATGCCGGGCTGAACGGCGCGTGCACCGTGCTGCTGCTCGGCGGCTACGCGATGATCCGGAGCAAGAAAATCGCGGCGCACCGCGCGTTCATGATCGCGGCGTTCTGCTGCTCGACGATTTTTCTCGGGCTTTACCTCTACTTTCATTTCCACGCGGGCGTGATTCGCTTCGGCGGGCAGGGCTTGATCCGCCCGGTGTACTTCGCGCTGCTGATTTCGCACACGACGCTCGCGGTGGTGATCGTGCCGCTGGTGCTCATCACGCTGGCGCGCGGGCTCGGCGGGAATTTTGCGAAGCATCGCGCGATCGCGAAGTGGACGCTGCCGCTGTGGCTCTACGTGTCGGTGACGGGCGTAATCGTATATTGGCTGCTGTACGTGGCGTACACGCCGATTTGGCCTACCGGGAAAATCCAAGGACTCTGAGGGCGGATCACGAGATCGGCCTTACCAGGAACGTCGGAAGAGATCCTTCGGGCGGCAAAGACCCAAAACGCCGCCCTCAGGATGACCACCCTCGTCGGGAGCCAGACACTTCGGAGGGCAACACACCAAGGCGCCCTCCTCAGTGTGACCATCCTCGTCAGATGGTCACTTCCCCAGGTAATACTCAACGTCTGTGACGACCCGGACGGTCTTCATCAGGCTGCCATCCGCGTTCGAGCCGAATCCACCGCCGTCATCTGAATCCGCCGGAACGCCGGAGTTGGCCGCCAGAATCGAGAACACGCCTTGGCTGGCCTGCCGGATGGTCCCGACCGAGCTGCCCGCATCCTCGGCGAACCGTTCCGCCGCCGCTCGCGCGTTTCGGGTGGCTTCGGTGATCATGTCGGGCTTGATCGAGTTCAGTCCATTGAACTTGTAGGCGATGCCGCCTCCGTCGCTGTTCGAGGTGAGAACGATTCCTTGCTGCACCAAGTCGATGGTCTTTTGCGCCGCAATCGCCACCTGATCGACCCGTGAAGTCTGCACGGTGATCTCCTGCTCGACGATGTAGCGATACAGAGCCGGCCGACTGCCGCCGAACCGGTTCGCCTCGTTATCGGTGACGCCTACGATCCCGACGCCGATTTCCGACGGCTGAATGCCTTGCTGACTCAGAAATCTGAGGATGATCTTCTTGTCCGCCTCCGCCTTTGAATACAAGGTAGGCAGGTCGTTGCCGGCTTCCTTGAAGTCGATCGGCCAGATGGCGAGGTCAGCCTGGACCGTCCGCTCAGCCAAACCTCGCACCGAGACGTAACGGTCACCGAGTCGCGTGGCCTTGATCTGGGCCCCCAAAACCCAGCCCCCGATGATGAGTCCGATTGCAAGGAGCGATCCGAGCAGTGCGGCGTCCGGGCGGCTCATTCGATTTGCATCATTCATATTCACCTTCCCTCTGCGTGTTTCGCTGTCGACAGAAAACCGCGAAATCGCGGTGTGAATACGCAAAGGGCATGTGGCATTCCAGACGCGAAGCGCGGCTGGATGCACCGGCGAAAAACGATTTCAGCGGGATTTCGCTGCGTTTTGCAGAGGTGGCGACCGAGAAATCGCGTGCGCCGGCCGACGGATTGTGGGAGCCGTGCTACGTGCGAGGCAGGCAGTACACGCTCGCGATGATGCGCTTCAGAAGGACGCCATCGTTTGCCGGGGAGACGCCGGCGCTACGAAAGCCGCTGGCGCCGACGATGTCGGCGCTTATTTGTAGGAAACGACGGCTTGGCCGTTTTGAATCTGGATGTCGTTGATATTGTCGGGGAGTTTCATCTTCTCGCGGTTGTCGGACGAGGACATGAGTTTGTCGACCGCGGCATCGAGCACCGATTGCGGCAGCGGCAGGGAACCGAGTTTGCCGCCAACCGGCTCGAATTTCAGGTAGCCGTTTTCGGTGACGAGGTGGCCATCGAGATCGAGCGAGAGATCCTGTCCGTGAAGGTTGAAGATGATGTGCGCCTTGATGAGGTCGCCGTCCATGTCGACTTTCACGTCCTTGACCGCGGACTCGACCTGGGCCTGGGTCATCTGATCGACGCCGGCCAGGGGATTATCGGGGGTTCCGGTGCTGCCCGGCGCGCCGTTTGCGGCGTTTGAATCCGCCGGGGCGGCGTTCGCGGCGGGCGAGCCTTGCGTCTGCAGGTTCTGCTGCAAATAGGAATTCAGCTCGGTGCGATCCATGGAAACCTGCGCCGGCTGGCCGGCTGCCTTGGCCTGATCGGCCTCCGCGAATTTCTGCTGGACGCGGGCCGCAGCCGCCGGATCATAGGGGACGTTGGGCGCGGGCGATTTGCGCAGCACCAGCACGACGATCAGAACCATTGCCGCGAGGCACGCCCAGCTGAAAACCTGGTAGCTGCGCTTGCCCGCCGATGTGTCTGCCATGGAGTCCTCCCGCCGATAGCCGCCGCGTTCCGGCCCTGCGAAAAGTCTAGCAAGCCGCCCGACGATGGCGCGGGGCATGGCCTTGCGCGGCGCGAATCGCTTACTGACCGAGCGTACAGGGCGGCATGCGCGCGGGCGATAGTACTTATTGTTCACTAGGCGCTAATAGCGGCGAGGAATCCGGCGCGGGCGGGCGGCGTTGATTTCACCGGAAGCGCACCGTAGGTTGGGATCAGCGAAGGCGACTTCCCGGGGTTGGGCAGCGGTCGGTCGGAAACTCCTTTCGGTCGGACGAGCAGATGCTGGAATTGTCCTCTATCTCGATAGGGCACGCGGGGCAGCGCAAGTCGTGCGTTTGCAAGGCGTTGTCCGTCCTGGCCGCTGGGGTGATCGTGCTCGCGATCACGCCGGGCGCGTTTGCGGATGATGACGCGGCACCAGCTGCAGCGGCGCAGTCGCAGGGCGATCCCACCGTGGAGAGCTCGCAATCGATCAGCCCGGTGCCGATTTTCGAGGCCGGGATGGCCTACAACACGTTTTTTCAGGGCGGCGTGGCGCACCTGCATCCGCTGCTCTCGCCCGTGGAACTGATTCCGCTGGGGCAGAACTGGCTGATCGAGTCGCGGCAGACGTTTGAGATCGATCTGGCGCCCGAGCCGGGGGAGCCGGGCTACAAGGGCGACCTGCAGAAGGAAGTCGATTACCTGCAGCTCGACTACATCGCGAACCGGTACATGACGGTGACGGTGGGCCGATTCCTCACGCCGTTCGGGATCTACAACGAGCGACTCTATCCGGTCTGGATTCGCGACCTGCAGACCGATCCGCTGATTTTGCCGATCGCAACCGGTCCGAGCGGCGCGGGCACGGGAGTGATGGTGCGGGGCGGCTTCGATCTGACGCACAGCGTCGAGCTGAATTACGCCACCTATTTTTCGACGCTCAGCACGTACAGCCCGCTCGATTCGGATCGCGCGGCCGGGATGCGCGCGGGGATTTTTCTGCCGGGGCCGCGAATCGAGTTCGGCGGCTCGTTCCAGCATTTGCTGCAGGACGATCACAGCAACGCCTTCGGCTTCCACGTCGAATGGCAACCGAACTCGGTGCCGCTCGACTTGCGCGCCGAATACGCGCGATCGCATACCGGCAGCGGCTATTGGGTTGAGCCGGCGTACCGGCTGTCGCAGGCGCCGGTGCTGCGGCGGGAATTGCGGCACGTCCAGATCGTGGGGCGGATGCAGCAGTACCTCACGGGCGTGGTTCCGGACGACGATCTTCCGACGGCGAATACGCGGCTGTTCGAATTCGGGGTGAACTACTACATCCGCGACGATTTCCGGATCGTGAGCAACTACGGGCGGCAGTTCGCGCCGGGCGGCGGAAACATGAATTTGTGGACGCTTGGCATCACCTACCGGCTCGCGGTGCCGGTGGGGCACGGAGAGATGCAATGAACGCGCGGCTGCTGGCATGCGCGGCGCTGGCGCTGGCGGCAGGTTTCGCCGTCGCGCCGGGATGCGTGCGCGGGCAACAGGGCACGCAGGTGGCGAGCGCGAACGATCCGGCGCGCGCGCCATCGGCTCCGGCGAAGCCGGCCGCAACGCCGACAACGTCGTCGACGGCCGCCGCACCCGCCAAACAGGATGAGGACGCGCTGCTGATCGACGGGCAGAGGCGATTTCACGCGAACTGCGGGCGATGCCATCAGGCGCCGCACAAGTTTCCGCCGCGGATGTTGGCGACGATCGTACGGCACATGCGGGTGCGCGCCACGATCACGGACGAAGACATGCGGGTGATCCTGCATTACATGACGCAGTAGCGGTCGAGGGAGATTTGATGTACGGAACGAAAGACTCGGCGATGAGCCGGGCGATCCTGGTGAGCGGGATGGCGGCGACGGCGATGTCGCTGATCCTGATGCCGCGCCGGGCCGAGCCCGAGCCGCGCGTGATCGAGATACTGGCCGATCACGACAGCCGCTTCCGGATCGACGGCAAGGAAAGCCCGACGATCGTGACGCACGCGGGCGAGACGCTGACGCTGCGCATCACCGCTAAGAAGGCGAAGAATCGCAACCGCGACGGCTCGATTCACGGCTTCGCGCTGCTGCACGCGAAGGACCGCTCGAAGGTGCCGGGGTGGGATTTCCTGCTGAAGCCGGGCGTGCAGGAAATCACGATCAACGCGCCGGAAGAAGCGGGCGACTACGTGGTGGTTTGCACGGTGATCTGCAGCGACGATCACGACGGGATGAACATGAAGTTCGTCGTGATGCCGTAGACGAATTTGCGGGGCGCCGGGCGCGTCGGCCCGGGCCGATATTCGCGGCAAATCGGGAGAGGACAATGGGGAAAAAGCTTTCGGTTCGATTGGGGGCAACGGCGCTGGCAACCGCGCTGACGGCGGTGCTGGTCCTGATGGCGCTACGCGGCGGCGCGGATGCGAGCGAACGGGAAGTGGTGTTCAAGGGCGAGATTTCGGATTCGCAGTGCGCGCTCAACGTGCATTCGCTGAGCCGGTCGCACGCGGAGATGCTGAAGAAGAAAAATATCGGGACGACGCCGGCGCAGTGCGCGCGCTATTGCGTGAAGTACCTTGGCGGGGTTTTCGTGCTTTCGATGAAGGATAAGGTGTACAAGCTCAACGATCAGGTGCTCGCCGAAAAGTACGCGGGAGAGAAGGTGAAGCTCACCGGCGTCCTCAACACGGATTCCAATACCATCGCGGTGCGCGACATCCAGCCGGTGAATTGAGACGGCCGGGACGGTTGCTCGCCCAAGAGGCAAAGCAAGAAAATCCCACCGCAGAGACCGGGCAGCCTCGGTCGATGGCTTGTGCTGGGCCTGGCTGCAGCCTGCTCTAAACACAGAGAACACCGAGAAAAGCTGAGAGCAAGGAAAACCCAAACTCCACCGCTGAGACGCAGAGAACGCGGAGAACGGGCACTCATCCGGTCGCTTGCGAGTGACGTGAAAGTAGTAACACCCGGAAAGAAAAAGCCTCGGTGGATAGCTTTGCGTTCGCCCCGGCTGCAGCCGCTTTCAACACAGAGAACACCGAGGAAAGCTGAGAGCACCGAGGAAAACCCTAAGTCCACCGCACCATTCGGGATCTCTAAACACGGAGAACAGCCGGAAAAGCTAAGAGCAGGGAAAACCCAAAGTCCACCGCTGAGACGCGGAGAACGCAGAGGAAACCCGAGGGCTGCCGCACCGTTCGTCCGGGACTCACGGCAAGGAGACGCAGAGAACCCGGAGAACGGGCACTCATCCGGTCGCTTGCGAAAAGCAGTAACACTCCGGAAAGAAAAAGCCTCGGTGGATTGCTTTGCGCTCGCCTTGGCTGCAGCTGCTTTCAACACAGAGAACACTGAGGAAAACTGAGAGCACCGAGAAGACCCAAAGGCCACCGCACCCTGGCGCGAGCTCAGTGCAAGCTGGCGGGATCACGGCGCTCTTAATGCGACGCACGGCTAGGAGCGGGCGGGGACGCCGACGTCGAGCTTGTCGATGACGGCTTCGGTGAACTCGGCGGTGGTGGCGGTGCCGCCGACGTCGCGCGTCAGCGAGCGGCCTTCGCGGTAGACCTGATGCAGCGCCGCATCGATCCGCTGCGCGGCTTGAGTCTCGCCGATGTGGTCGAGCATCATGATCGCGCTCATCAGCAGGGCCGTGGGATTGGCGATGCCCTTGCCGGCGATATCCGGCGCGGTGCCGTGAACGGCTTCGAAGATCGCGACCTCTGCGCCGATATTTCCGCTGGGAACCACGCCGAGGCCGCCGACCAAGCCGGCGGCGAGGTCGCTCATGATGTCGCCGTAGAGGTTGGTGAGCAGCAGCATGTCGAATTGCGATGGATTGAGGACCATCTGCATGCAGGCGTTATCGACGATGAGTTCCTTGTACTGAATATCAGGGTATTCAGCGGCCACGTTGCGGATCGACGCGAGAAAAAGGCCGTCGGAGAGCTTCATGATGTTGGCTTTGTGGATGGCGTGGATCTTTTTGCGGCCGCGCTTGCGGGCGAATTCGAAGGCGTAGCGGGCGATGCGCGTGGAGGCTTTCTCGGTGATGATTTTCAGGCTTTCGACGACGCCCGGGACGACGGTATGTTCGAGACCGGCGTACAAATCCTCGGTGTTTTCGCGGATCAGCACCATATCGACATTCTGGTAGTGGCAGGGAGCGCCTTCGAGATTTTTTACAGGGCGCACGTTGGCAAAGAGATCGAGCGCCTTGCGCAGAGCGACGTTGATGCTGGGCGGTCCGCTGGCGACGGCCGTGGCGAGGGGCCCCTTTAGAGCGACGCGATTCTTGCGGATCGACTCGACGACCGCGGCCTGGATCGACGCGGCGCCCTGCTGGTGGATGTCGCCCTTGGCCTCGGTGTCTTCCCATTCGACTTCGACGCCGGCAGCCGCGATGATTTCGCGGACCGCGCGAGAGACTTCGGGACCGATGCCGTCACCTGGAATGGATGTGATCTTGTGTTTCATGGGGCTCCCTGGAAAAGAATATTTTAGGGTGCGACGGCGGGTTGCACAACCGGGATTACGGGCACTGGTTCGGCTTTGTCAATTCATGTTCCGAAAGGAAGCTTGGGAACGGCACTCCCGGCGTAAGGCGCTTTTACATCAGACGTTTAGAAGAATGCTCCCCGGGGAACCTGCCAAGCGGCGTACTAACTGATAAATGGTACTTGCTTAATGTAGCTCATCGGTTTATATACGCTCGCAACAACGTCCAGTGGGAGGTACATCCCCATGAGGCTTCGTATCTCTACCGCGGTTTTGGTCGCCTTGGTTTTGACGATCTCCGTTCTCAGCTTGGCTCCCTCGATGAGGGCGGACTCTGTTACGTACACTTACACCGGGACGGCCTATACGAATTGCTACGGCAGCTACGCCCCTTCCTCAGGTCCCTGCACCGAGCAGCAGACCATATCGTTCACGGTCGCCTCGGCACTGGCTCCGGACTTGAATGAGGACAATATCAAACCGTTGATCACATCGTTTTCGTTTTCGGACGGAACTGGCTTCGTCATCACTCAGGCGGATGATGCTGGGACCTTCTTCTTCGTAGACACGGACGCATCCGGAAACATCTCGGAATGGAGCGTCGGAGCCCAGGTGCTCAATGGCAGTACCAACGGCATCGTAAGCTACAGCGGCATCGACCTTATTCCCGGTTCAACCATAGATTCAGCGGATTATTCCTTCCCAGACACGCCCGTGTCCGATGGCCCTGCCATCGGTACGTGTCTAACGGATCTTTCTACGGCAGACTGTTCGGGCCTTGATATTGGCTATGTGCCCGATGATGCGGGATCATGGAGCGTACCGGAGCCGTCCACTCTCGTCCTGTTCGGCATTGGGTTGATCGCATTGATCGGACTGGGAACTCGGCGAAGGGCGGACCCGCTGTCGAGTGGCCGAAATACCTAGGGATTGAGGCTAACGAGACCTGCGGCTAGCGCGGAGCGCGAACCTGCTGCCCAGCGCGCCGCCGCCCCGCGCGAAGAAGCCGTAAGGAAAGCCTCGGCGCAAAAGCCGGGGAACTCTTTCCTAATAGACCAGCTTCTAGTGCGCCCGGCCACCTTCGGGGCGGCGCTGCGAGGTGAAGGCGATGACGAGGACCATCACGGCGGCGATCGTGAGCGAAGAGGCAATTCGTCCGAGCGCCAGGCCGCCCTCGGCATGCGCTTTGGTCAAGGTGTCGCCCAAGGTGGCGCCGAGAGGACGCGTGAGGACGTACGCGGCCCAGAAGAGCACGCTGCGGGGCAGGCGGGTCGTGTAGTAGCAAACCGCGACCAGGGCAATCAGGCCCGCGAAGACCAAGGCGCCGCGCTCGAAGCCGAGCCCCAAATTGTCGGCGGTGAAATCGCCCACGGCGGTGCCCAGGGTGTTCGAGACGAGGATCGTAACCCAGTAGAAGATTTCGTTCTTGCGCGAGACGATGTGATCGACGCCGATGGCGCCCGTCGCGAAGTGCCAAATCACGAGAATGAGCAGCACCAGCAAAAAGAGCATGGCCGAAGAACGGATATAGCCGAGGCCGGCGGTGCGGTCGAGGTAGTCGGACGTGGTGGTGGTCGCGACGACGACGGCCCAATAGAAGAACGGGTGATAGCGGCGTGACTTGATCTGCAGAGCGAGAGTCACGCAGAAGAATCCGAGGAAGATCAAGCTGCTGACGGCGTAGCCGAGATCCAGCGTCATCGAGAGCGCGTCGCCGCCGGTTTCGCCGACGGTGGTGGCGAGAATTTTCGCCGCCCAGAACGAGGCGTTTGCCGGCGGCACCTTGCTGAGCCCCTTGCTTTCGGGCGCCGCCGCGATGGTTCCGTCCAACACTGCACCTCCCCTAGTGCCCGGCGAAAATATCACTCCGCGGTGGCCGAGCCAAGTTGCGATTTGGCGGATTCGTCCGACTGTGCGTTCAGCTGTAGCGCACAAGAGCGTTCTGTAGCAAAATGCCGCGGGTTTTGGCGATTCATTCGCGGGGGGAGGAATCATGGACGAGGAAAATTCTGAAATGCGGGATTCGGGCAATGAGGAAGGTTCGGGCCGGCGGCGATTCCTGAGAGAATTGACCGGGTTGACGGCGCTGGGCGCGGCGGCGGGAATCGCGCCGGACTTGGCGGGCAGCCGGACGGCGATGGCGCAGACGAGCGTCGTGCCCACGGGACAAAACGGGGCGGCGCTGGCCGGCACGCACGTGATCCTGCTCGGGACCCGGGGCGGGCCGGGCGTGGATTTGCAGCGCAACGAAACTGCGAGCGTGGTGGTGGTCGACGGCGTGCTGTATCTGGTCGATTGCGGCTACGGGACGCTGCGATCGCTCGCGGCGTGCGGGGTCGGGTACGCGCAGATCGCGACGATCTTTTTCACGCATCTGCATGACGATCACACGTCCGATCTGGCGGCGCTCGTCACGCACCAATGGACCGGCGGGCGCAGCAAGCCGACGGACATCTACGGGCCGTACGGAACGGAGGCGATGGTTGAGGGCGCGCTGGCGTTTTCAAAGGCCAACGCCGAAATCCGGATCGTGGACGAGGGGCGCACGACGCGGCCGGATGCGCTGTTTCATGGCCACGACCTCGCCGCGACCGACAAGCCCGCCGCGGCTTTCCAGGACGACCGCGTGACGGTGACGTCCGTCGAGAACACGCATTTCCCGGAGCGATCGAAGGCGAAGATGCCGTATCGCTCGCTGGGGTATCGCGTCGAAACGAAGACGCGGTCGATCGTG
>Ga0335073_10017584_pt1 | contig 10007 bp, 5 predicted proteins | sample Lox_Sample_22_FD_207093 | JGI IMG/M metagenome (GOLD analysis project Ga0335073, IMG submission 207093) | Soil microbial communities from Loxahatchee National Wildlife Refuge, Florida, United States - Lox_Sample_2.2 | ecosystem: Environmental > Terrestrial > Soil > Wetlands | place: USA: Florida... | reverse complement strand
CCTTCGACTGGGTAGGTGGGGTAGTTGTTGTCTGCAGCCATCCTGGAATCTCGAATACGTTACCAGTTGCAGATAAGCCAGCAGTTAATCCAATTCCTTTCAATACTGAACGTCGATTCATTGTGTCTCCAATTGTTGAACCGCAGCCGGCGGGTGCGACAGCGATTAGCGTTTAGCCAGATGTGTCTGCGCCGTGAGGATATGCGTGGGCCCGTGACAACAGCAGCACAGCGCGCACACGTATGCCTGAGGCGTCGGACAAAGTTCTTAGTTATGAATGATTAGCTGAGCGTTGTCGAGGGGGGACCGCGCTTTTGTCGGCTTCGGCTAAAGGAAATTCTGAAATGCGCCTCGGTTTGGGGCGCAAGCGCCGGATGGGCATTGATCTCAGCGAAAAACAGCTGTGCCTGCTCCCCTGTGTGCGTCTGAATGTGCGAGACCACTACCTGTGCTGGAGCGTAGGGACATTTCTCCTGCACAGTCGTGAAGCGCAGCTTGCTATCCGTGGAATCTTCCATCATGCGCATCATGCAATGGTGCTTCCCATTGCGGCGGCAGCAGGCTGGAAGATTGGCATCTGCATTTGAAGCGAAAAGCGGCGCGATCAGCATCCAGCTGAATAACACCATCAGCGAAATCGAAACACTACGGCGCATTTCCGATGCGAGCCAGTATAACTTACACTAGGACAGCGTGTTCTTGCTTGATCGCCAATCGCGATAAGCAATTTCACCCGCGTGAGCCACGACCAGAGCCTCATCAGGCTCCGTCTAAGTGTTCGGCTCTAGTGAATTCACTCTCAATGGGTGCATCACCATGGAGCGATCAAAATAGATCGCCTTCTTCAGCCACTCGTTGTTCGATGAGCAGGTCGCCCTGCTGGCAAAAGCCTGAAAGTTCTGGGACCTCTTTTTGCGGGTCAAAGCACGCCACAAATTACATGATCGGCCTGTTGTGACACGAATTACAAAAACGTGCTAACTTAATTCTTTCATAGGGATCGATTTCTCCGCCGAGGAGTGACCGTGGGCGTTCTCAGTCGAATTGGCGTTGCACTAGATTCCGATCTTCTCGAGCGCTTCGATGATTTCATCTCCCGGCTTGGATACACCAACCGGTCCGAGGCCTTTCGCGACCTGATCCGCGACCGCCTGATCGGCGAGCGGACGGCGAGTCCCAATGCCACAGTGGTCGGCACTGTCACTCTCATCTACGATCATCACGCTCACGGAGTCACGGAGAGGCTAACGGAACTTCAGCATGCCCATCACGAACTGGTCGTCTCGACCAGTCACGCGCATCTCGACCATGATTCGTGTCTTGAAGTCATCATCGTGCACGGCAGGTCACGACAGATCGAGGAGTTCGCAGGCCGCCTGATCGGACTGAAGGGCGTGCAGCACGGCCGTCTTGTGATGACGGTGGCGCAACCTGCATCGCGAGACCAGCAACACAGGAACGGGAAACCTCACACGCACAAACACTGAGACCAGCAGCCGAGAGCCTCTCGGAAAGGACCGCACTGTGAAAGCGAGTAACACGCAATTAGAATTCGTAATACCTATTATCTCAATTTGCATTTTGGTCACAAGTTCGTTCGATACAACGGCGTCAGCGCAAACACGGAGTACGAACACGTCCGCGCAGGAAAAGCCGGTCGCCACGAGTGATAAGTCTCATCCTCATCAATTATCAGGAATTGTTGTTGACACGACTGGGGCGGTGATCGCCGGAGCGACCGTGCAGGTTCGCAGCTTGAACGGCACTGTGCTGGGAACAGCTCGGTCGGACGCGAACGGCGCCTTCACTGTTCCTAGACCTGCGGCAGGTAGCTATCGACTTGTCGTATCGAATCCCGGTTTTGAAACCAAAGAACTGCCCGTCACCATCGGAACCACTGAGGCGCCAGTCCCGCTGCGCATCCCACTGGGGGTAGGCGGCGGAATCACCACCGTTGAGGTGAAGGAGCGTTGGGATAACCTTGTCGGGATTGCAAGCTCTGCTGGCCAGGTGACGGTAGGCGCAAAAGAGCTTGAAACTCGTCCGATTCTTCGCTCGGGAGAGATTCTGGAGACGCTTCCCGGTCTCATCATCACGCAACACGCCGGCGGCGGGAAGGCCAACCAGTATTTTCTTCGCGGCTTCAACCTTGACCACGGCACGGACTTTGCCATTTTCCTCGATGGGATGCCGCTGAATCTGCCCTCGCACGCGCACGGCGAGGGGTACTCGGACATGAATGTCGTCATCCCGGAGTTTGTGGAGCGGGTGGATGCTCAGAAAGGTCCTTATTACGCTGACGTCGGGGACTATGGTTCAGCGGGAAATGCCCATGTTGTGTTTTTCAAGACGCTGCCCCAAGACTTCGTGCAAGTCGACGGCGGCATGTACGGGTTTGCGCGGTTTGTTTTCGGCGTCTCGCGCAAGGTGCGCGCGGGCAAGCTGCTGTACGGCGGAGAGGCGTATCACGAAAACGGCCCATGGGTGCACCCCGACAATTACTACAAATTCAACGGCATCCTAACCTATAGTCAGGGCGACGCCACCAAAGGTTTCAGCATCACGAGCCTCGCTTATGCCGGAACCAGATGGAACTCAAGTGATCAGCTCCCCTATACGGCCATACCCGTCGTCGGTTTCTTCGGCTCACTGAACCCGGAGGACGGTGGCCGTTCACAGCGTTACAGCTTGCAGGGCGAATGGCACCACCAAGGCGGAAATTCCGCGACGTCAATCATGGGCTACGGGTTTTATTATGATCTCGATTTGTTTTCCGACTTCACCTACTACCTGGTTGACCCCTATAAGGGCGACCAGTTCGAACAGCAGGACAGGCGCTGGGTGGCTGGATTCGACATACGCCACACGATCTTCAGCCAATGGTTAGGCCGCAGGGTGGAAACCACCTTTGGCATGCAGCTCCGCAACGATTGGATCCATAACGCCCTTTTCAGGTCGGAAGATCGCGTGCGGACGGACAAAACTTTCTATACAGCTAACTATCTGGATAAACCCTCCTCCCTCGATCAGATCGCGGTTTTGCCCGCGGCAACGGATTTAAATAAATTTACGGAGACGATAGTAAGTCCTTGGGTGTCATGTAAGATCCAGTGGGCGGAAAAATTCCGCTCGGTCCTGGCCCTGCGCGGCGACTACGGCAACGGTAGCCTTACCAGCTTTACAAACCCCACCAGCCCCAACTATCCCGACGATCCCTATCCTGCCAATTACAATCCCAATACCGACCAATCGGTCAGCAAGTTCCTGCCCAGCCCCAAAGCAAGTTTGATCTTCGGCCCGTGGAAAAATACAGAGTTCTATTTACAAGGCGGATTCAGTTATCACAGCAATGACGTGCGTGGCTCAACGCAACTGTATGAGCCGGTTTCGCCGGACAATCCTTACTACAACACGCCGGTCTACAGTACGCCGAACCCCAATGAAATTCCCTTACTGGTCCAAACCAAAGGCGCGGAAGTCGGCGTGCGCACCGCGATGATCGGAAATCTGCAAAGCACCGTTGAGATCTGGTATCTCCACAGTAATTCCGAGCTGCTGCAGGATGGTGATACCGGAGGCACGAGTCCCTCTGAACAGCCGAGCAACCGCTACGGCATTGAAGTTGGGAACTACTACAGGCCATTGGAACATTGGGTTTTTGATGCTGACTTTGCGGATTCCCGCGCAATCTTTACCCAAGACGACCCCGACGATTCGACGTTTTACTACACGACGTCAACGGGTACCCAGCAGCTCTGCACAAAAAACTCGAATTGCTTTGGGCTTATTCCAACCGGGGGCGGCACTTACTTGCAAAATCAGTACGGCAAGGAGGTGCCCGAAGCAGTTCGGTGGGTGGTTGCGGCGGGCGCCACAATGGAGGATTACAAAGGCCTTTCGGCCAGTTTGCGCCTGCGCTACTTTGGTCCGCGCCCTTTGACGTCTGACGCAATTTACACCTCACCCTCAACGGCTTTGGTCAACCTGGGGGCTAGCTATAAGTTCAACAAGAATTGGAGCCTTTGGGGCGACGTTTTGAATGTGTTCAACCGCAGGGATCACGATGTTGACTATGCCTATGTGTCGCAAATAACGCCAGCAGCCGGGCTGGGGCTGCCAGCAACACCGCCAACAACACTAGCAGGGCAGGAGCAGGTTGGGAGTGTTGTGAATGCTAACGCGGCATTCACAAGGGTTATGCATCCCGTCGAACCGGTTCAAGCGCGATTCACTTTACGTTACAGTTTCGGGCGCTAAGCAAACACGTCGCCGCCGGGTCTTACCTGGAATTAGTCGGCTTGAAATGATCTGCTGTTTATCCTGTGCAAAGGGCAGGGATTTGCGTCTGCGCGCCTTTGGCCCGCGCAATCTGACTTCCGATGCAATCTATCGCTCAGGCTCAACTGTATTACTCATGCGAGGTCGGTTATCACGTCGGCGAAAAATGGCGCGTTTCAGCGAAGCTTTTTAATCTGCTTGACCGCTCCGATCACGACATTGATTACGCCTATACCTCCCGAATAACGCCAACAGCCACGGCAGCATTTACAGATGTTTTCCACCCAGTCGAGCCCTTTCAGGGGCGAATCGCGTTACAAAGAACCTTTTGACAAGAGGGCAAGGACTCCGGGTTAAACCAAGAGACGGCTTTCCTGCTGGATGGCCAAGACCAACTTGTCAACTTCTGCCGCTGTGTTATAGAGAGCCGGCGTAACGCGCACAGCAGCTCCCTGAGTGATCCCTTTGCGCGCCACGGTCAAGACGTTGTACTTCGCCAGGAAGAGATCCTGAACTCTTTTCGCCTGCTCAAAACTCTTCATTCCTTTCAGACGAAAGGATGTGGTCGCGCCATAGCGCGCCGGGTCATCCGGAGTGAGGATTTTCACCCCATCGATCTCGCGAACTCGCGATACCCAGTAGTTCCTCAGATATTGCAGGCGGGCTCGCTTTCTCTCCACTGTCAGCTGATTATGAAAAGTGATAGCCGTGGGAATGGTGAGGGTAGCTGCAAAATTGTAAGTGCCTGAGTCGATGCGTGACCTGATATCGTCGGCGGGATCCTCACTGTTGCCCAAGCAGGGCTCGATATCGTTCAACCTGCTCTTTCGGATGTACATCGCTCCCGCGCCAAGCGGCGCACCGACCCATTTGTGGAGGCTGAAGCCGGCAAAGTCGGCGTCGATTTCCTTGATATCTACCGGCATCTGGCCAACTGCCTGGGCGGTATCCAGGATGCATGTGACCCCGTGCTCGCGGGCAAGCGCAATGATTTCTTTGACGGGATTGACCAGGCCCGTGCGATGGCAGAGATGCGTGACAAGCATCAGCTTCGCGTTCGGCGTCTTCTTGAGAATGTCTTCATATGAGGTGAGGATGTTGCCCGTAGTTGCAGGCTCAGGCATGACGAAAGTTACGACCTCGACTCCTCTGCGCTCCCTTAGGAAGCGCATAGTGTCCTGCATTGTGTCGTAGTCAAGGTCGCAAAAGATGATGCGGTCACCGGGCTTCAGGCGGTTGTATCCGGAGATAAGGTCCTGCAATGATTCCGTGCCGCAGCGTGTCAGAGCGATCTCATCGGCCCCTGCGTTGATGAGTTTTGCTACCGAAGCGCGGACCGTTTCGAGCTCAACAGGAAGGGATTCGTCAGGGATGACGCCGCGGACGAACGGAACATTGCGACGGTTGACATACGTCAGCTTTCGATAGTATTCATCCGCGACCGGCTTCGCCATTACATTCCAGTAGGCATTCTCCAGGTTGGTGATACTCCGGTCTACGTCGTACCAGTTCGTGAAACTGGCCTCATCGCTTTCATCCATAATTGCAACAGTCGCGATCGCCGGCGTGTGCATTGCCCGGCCAAGGACAAGAGATGAGCCGGCAGCCCTGAGGAAATCTCTTCTGTTCGTCATCACTAAGATAAGACCTTCCATTCTCATGAATTATGACCCGTTCTATCGAGCATGTGATCGCCAGTTTGAGCGAGGGATCCGAGCGGAGCCCGCCTCGACCAACGTTTGACTCTTGGAATTGCCCAATCTCTCGCCTACACTCATAGGGTATGCGGCGCTTTGCAGCAATCCTGTTGCTTCTGATATTCGGCTCATTCCTGAGCGCGCCGCTGCTTGATGCCTCGTATGATCCTTACAGCGACCTGCCCGCGTGCTGCAGAAAAGGTGGCAAGCATCAGTGCATGATGTCAATGACGATGCAGCGCGAGCAAAGCAGCAGAAGCGCATCGACGGCTTCGGAGAAGTGCCCCTTTTCCCCGCATGCTGAGTTGGCTTTCCTCTTTCGGAATCACTCTGCTGCGCTGTCTTCGGCCGGCGTATTTTACACAGCACTCCGAAGCCATCCTGCTTGCCACGCGCAGACTAATGCTCGCCTTCGTCTTTCTGCGGACAGGTCTCGACTCAAGCGTGGGCCTCCTGCATTTCTTCTCTCCTAGACACTAGCCTGTCACTTTCATCGCTTGTGCCCATGCTCGACCCGCGAGCTTGCCTTTGTGCAAATCTGCCTGTGCGCGCATGAGCTGGGTTTGACTTGGAGTGACCTCTGTTTCAGGCCGTATAGCCGCGCAGTCACATGCCCGTGCATTCTCGCACTGGCCCCCGCATGCGCAGAGCGGAGAGATTCCTCATGATCCGTGTACATGTCCGTCCCGCGGCCTTTCTGGTTGCGGTCATTCTTGCGTTCTTCTTCCCATATTCCGCCAGCGCGCAGACCGAAACCGCCACTATCAGCGGGACCATAAGAGATCCAAAAGGCGCGGCTGTTCCGGAGGCTGAGGTTACGGCAACCCGGATCGAAACCGGCACAGTGGCTACTACGAAGACCAACGGAGTGGGCATCTATTTGTTCACAGGATTGGCCCCGGGACACTTTCGCATGGAAGTGCACAAGCCAGGCTTCAAAGAAATTGCTACTAAGGAATTCAAGTTGGAGGTTCAGGACAAGCTGGAACAGAATTTTTCGCTTGAGGTTGGCTCGGTCACCGAGACAGTCACCGTCGACGCTAGTGCCCTCACGATGAATACGACGGACGCAACCGTCAGCACCGTCATTGACCGTCAATTTGCGGAAAATCTTCCGCTGAATGGACGCAGCTTTCAAAGTCTGATTGAACTAGCGCCTGGGGTAGTTCTGACCGCCGTCAATGCTAACGACACTGGTCAATTCAGCGTGAACGGACAGCGAGCGAGCTCAAACTACTGGACGGTGGACGGCGTGAGTGCAAATTTTGGAACCGGTGGGGCAGGTGCTGGGACAAATAATACTCCGGGCAACGGGTTCGGAGGGTCGGTCGGCGCTACTACCATCTTGGGGGGGACCAATAGTCTGGTCTCGTTGGATGCGATGCAGGAGTTTCGCATTCAGACTTCAACGTCTGCACCTGATTCAGGACTCACACCGGGAGGGCAGATTTCCATCGTTACGCGCTCGGGCACGAATCAGTTCCACGGTTCTCTTTTTGACTATTTTCGAAATACTGTTTTGGATGCCAGTGATTGGTTCAACGGCTACCAGAACAACCCTCCTCTTCCCAAGGCTCCAGAGAAACAGAACGATTTCGGCGGGACCTTCGGCGGTCCGATTTTGAAGAACCGGACGTTCTTTTTCTTTTCCTATGAGGGTCTTCGCCTCCGGCTGCCAGAAACTACCCTGACACAGGTCCCTGATCTCCAGGCGCGGCAGAATGCCACGCCGGCCATGCAGCCATACCTTAACGCGTTTCCATTCGACCCCAACCAACCCGACCTGGGCAACGGCGTCGCCCAATTCAACGCCAGCCATTCCAATCCTGCTTCTCTGGATGCCTACAGTCTCCGGATCGATCAGAAACTGAACGATAAGCTCACTCTGTTCGGCCGATACAATTACTCCCCATCGAATTCTGCCTCACGTGCTGTGGAAGGTGAGAGCTTGAATTCAATCGCGTCCGCTCAGCAAACCATACAAACTTTGACTATGGGAACAACCTGGGCGCCATCTCCAGCCATCAGCGACGACTTCCGATTCAACTACAGCAGGCTTAATCTTTTTAGTACCTCAAAGCTGGACAGTTTTGTGGGGGCCGCTCCCGTTACTCCACCCTTTCCTAGCCCCTTCACCACTCAGAATGCTAATTTTCTTGTGGATATTATTTCGCTGACTGACGGCGCCTATTCTGTAGGAGCTGGAACTCACAGCCTGCAGCAACAGCTGGCCCTGGTTGACAACTTGGCTGTGCAGAGAGGTACGCATCGGCTCGCGTTCGGCGTTGACTTCCGCCGTTTGTCGCCACTATTGGGACAGGCCCAGTATTTTTTACTTCCATTTTTTGCTGATGTACCCTCCGCCGAAGCCGGAAACCTCTACCTCACCTTCGTGCAATCCAGTGTCCCTGCAGACCTCTTGCTCCCCAATCTGAATCTCTTTGCGCAGGACACGTGGCAAGTGGAGCCCCGCCTGAACCTCACCTACGGCTTGCGATGGAATGTGGACTTTGCGCCCTCGGCGCTGAGCGGACCGGAGTTTCCGGCGGTACTCAATTACAACAATCTTTCCCAACTGGCTCTCGCCCCACCGGGAACGCCGCCATACAGCACGCGGTATGGAAATATCGCGCCCCGGATTGGTGTGGCGTATCAGCTCTTTCAGAAGAACGGCTTGCCATCCACAGTGCTTCGTGGCGGATTCGGCGTCTACTACGAACTGGCCACGTCAGAGGTGGGCAACCTTCTCAACAATGGATATCCCTATAGCACGAGCGATAACATTTTTGCCGGCACCTTCCCCCAAACCTTCCCGGCGCTTCCGATCGCACCTCCCAATGCCGTCAACGGGGGGACACTGTTCGGTTTCGATCCGCATCTTCGGTCGCCTCACACGCTTGAGTGGAATGTGGCGGTGCAGCAAGACCTGGGCAACCAGCAGACCCTATCAGTTACCTACGTCGGCGCGGCGGGAAGCAGGTTGCTGCAAACGGAGCTTGTGTTCTCGCCTAACCAGAATCTCGCGCAGGCAGTTTTGACTGGTAGCACAGGCACATCGGACTACAATGCGCTCCAGGTTCAATTCCAACGGCGGTTGTCACATGGCCTACAAGCGCTTGCTTCCTACACATGGGCGCACTCCATTGATACGGGTTCCTCTGGTTCACTCGATAGTCCGTCGAATTTCGGAGTCGATCCGAACCAAAATCGGGGGCCTTCGAACTTCGACATTCGTGATGCGTTTTCTGCCGGGGTGACCTACGACATACCGGTGCCGAAACTGAATCAACTCACCGACACTATTCTGGGCGGCTGGTCCCTCCAGAGTCTCATTCAGGCCCAATCCGCCTTACCGGTCGATGTGGATGACGGGCTGTTTTCCACGCTTGTCAACAGAGCAGCGGACATTCGGCCGGATCTCATTCCGGGAATTCCCCTCTACCTCTATGGGTCGCAATACCCTGGCGGAAAGATATTCAATAACACTCCCAATCAGGGTGGGCGGGGGTGCGTTGGACCCTTCTGTCCGCCGCCTACCGACTCCAACGGAGACCCGTTACGACAAGGAGACTTAGGCCGAAACGCTTTGAGAAGTTTTGGCTTAATGCAATGGGACTTTGCCGTTCATCGCGACTTTCCCATCCACGAATCGCTGAAGTTACAGTTCCGCGCCGAAATGTTCAATGTCCTGAATCATCCCAATTTTGGGCCGCCGATAGGTGACATCTCCGGAAGCAGCGGTCCGTTCGGCTATTCAACCCAACTGTTGGGACAGTACCTCAGCGGTGGTAGCAATGGTTACGGTTTTTCCGGCGGCCTCAATCCCCTCTATCAAATCGGCGGCCCACGTTCCATTCAATTGGCACTGAAACTCTTATTTTGAGTGCGTCGCGGGCGCACCGTTGCACCGCATTCCGCAATAGCTCCGCTTAGGAAGGAAGGTTTTGTTATGCCGATCCGTCGTTTCTTCATTTGGCTACACCGCTGGGCGGGCCTGCTGATGGCAGCGTTCCTCATTCTCATCGGCCTGAC
>Ga0335073_10017583_pt1 | contig 10007 bp, 7 predicted proteins | sample Lox_Sample_22_FD_207093 | JGI IMG/M metagenome (GOLD analysis project Ga0335073, IMG submission 207093) | Soil microbial communities from Loxahatchee National Wildlife Refuge, Florida, United States - Lox_Sample_2.2 | ecosystem: Environmental > Terrestrial > Soil > Wetlands | place: USA: Florida... | reverse complement strand
GCTTTGTGGTGCCCATTCCGAAGGTCCAGGTTTACTAGCGCCGACGAAGACGCATCAGGAGAGGTGAGTCCATGAAAGTTGTGCTCTTTTGTGGTGGATCCGGAATGCGGCTACGAGGGTACGCCGATGATGTCCCGAAGCCTATGGTGACGATCGGCACGCGTCCGATTCTCTGGCACCTCATGAAGTACTACGCTCACTTCGGCCACAAAGACTTCGTCCTCTGCCTAGGGTACAAGGGCAACGTCATCAAGGACTACTTCCTCCGCTACGACGAGTCCGTCTCCAACGACTTCGTCTGGTCGCAGGGTGGCAGGAAAATCCAGTTTCTGAATCGCGATATCGACGACTGGAAGATCACGTTCGTCGAGACCGGCGCCAACGCAACTGTCGCCGAGCGCCTCAAGACGGTCGAGCCGCATCTTCAGGGCGAGGAAATGTTCCTCGCGAATTACGGCGATGGACTCAGCGATCTGCCTCTTCCGACGATGCTGGACACGTTCGGAAAAAGCAATTCACTCGCGGCCATGATTCTGGTTCAACCTACGGCCAGTTTTGACACCGTGCTCGCCGATGAGGATGGCACCGTGAGAGGAGTCTGCCCGATAGCCGGCTCCGACACCTGGATTAATGGCGGATTTATGGCCTTTCGCAGTGAGTTCCTCCGCTACATCCACCCCGGCGAAGACTTGCTCCGCGAACCCTTCGAGCGGCTCATCAAAGAAAAGAAACTGATGGGCTACCGATACCGCGGTTTCTGGCAGTGCATGGACACATTCAAGGACAAACAGCGCCTGGAGGAGTTTGACCAGGATACTGCGCCGTGGAAGATATGGAACAAGCCGGCCGAAAATCCAACTCCGAGTCCTTCTGAGTTAAAGCCGGCCAACGCATGATCCAGTTGGGCCTGGGCGGTGGGGCAAATCGGGAACTCAGGTTTCTGTTTCTTGGCGCCCACTCGGACGATATCGAAATCGGATGCGGCGGGACGATTCGTCGTCTGGCCAAGCAGTATCCCCGGTCGGTTTTTGATTGGGTCGTTTTCAGTGCTACCGGAGATCGCGAAGCCGAGGCCCAACGCTCGGCCAAGCTTTTCGTTCAGCCGCCACAGCTTAATGAACCTGTAGTGAAGCCGTTCCCCGACGGCTTTATGCCTTACGTGGGCGGCGAAGTAAAGGCGGTGTTCGAGGAATTGAAACGTACTATTTCTCCGGACGTCGTTTTCACTCACAATCGCAAGGACGCGCACCAGGATCATCGGCTCATCGCGGAATTGACGTGGAACACGTTTCGCGATCACCTGATCTTGGAATATGAAATTCCCAAGTACGACGGCGACATGGGACAGCCGAACTTCTTCGTACCGCTTGAGAAGGACATGTACGAGGGCAAGGTCCGTTTCTTGATGGAAGCTTTCTCGACCCAACGAAGCAAGCGATGGTTCGATCCCCAAACCTTTCTCGGGCTCATGCGGCTCCGCGGTATGGAATGCAACGCCCCCAGCGGCTTCGCCGAAGCCTTCTACTGCCGGAAGGCGGTCTTCGAAAGCGAAGTCTAGCTTTGCGGCGCACTTCTATCCCTCCGCAAGTTCCGAGAGGATCCCTACAGGACCGCGATGAAGGATCTGAAAGAAAGAGCAATTCGAGGAGGAACCGCCAAGGTGGTGGCGCAAGCAGCCAACTTCACGCTGCGCGTTGGCTCGCTCATGACACTGGCCCGGCTCCTCGATCCCAAGGACTTCGGTCTTGTCGGGATGGTGACCGCGATTACGGGCATCCTTAATCTTTTCCGCGACTTCGGCCTTTCCTCAGCTACGGTCCAACGCGTCGACGTGACCGAAGAGCAAGTCTCGACGCTATTCTGGATCAATGTCCTGGTGGGCGCGATCCTCACCGTTTTGCTCGCCGCCGCGTCGCCGATCGTGGCGTGGTTTTATCACGAGCCGCGGCTGGGCTGGGTCACGATCGCGCTCTCGGTAAGTTTCTTGTTCAATGCTGCGGGAATACAACATTCGGCGATGCTCCAGCGGCAGATGAAATTTACGACGTTGGCCGGCATCGAGGTGGCGTCCTGGGCTGTGAGCGTCGCTGTGGGCATCACGATGGCTCTCCTCGGTTGTGGATATTGGTCCCTTGTCGTAATGGCCGTCGTCCTTCCTTTGTCCTCCACGATTTGCCTCTGGTTCGCGACGATGTGGATGCCTGGCCTGCCGGCGCGAAATGCCGGTATTCGCTCGATGATGCGCTTCGGAGGGCTCGTCACTCTCAACAGCCTGATCGTCTACGTCGCCTACAACCTCGACAAAGTTCTCCTCGGTCGCTTCTGGGGAGCGGAAGCCATCGGAATTTACGGGCGCGCCTATCAGTTGATCAACATACCCACGGACAACTTGAATTCCTCCGTCGGCGAAGTTGCGTTTTCCGCGCTGTCGCGCGTTCAGAACGACTTGGAACGGTTGAAGAGCTACTTCCTGAAGGGATATTCGCTCGTGTTGGCGCTGACCGTTCCGATCACGATTGCCGGCGCCGTCTTTGCAAACGATCTGATTCTCGTCGTCCTTGGGCCAAAATGGGCCGCGACGGCGCCGATTTTTCGCCTCCTGGCCCCGACAATTCTCATTTTCGCGCTGATTAATCCTCTCGCGTGGCTCCTCTTCTCTACGGGGCTCGTTGGACGAAGCGTGAGAATCGTGTGCGTGGTTGCTCCGCTGGTGATCACCGCGTATTTCATCGGCTTGCCTTATGGACCGAAAGGCGTCGCGCTCGCCTATTCAACCGCGATGACATTGTGGGTCGTTCCGCACATCCTCTGGTGCGTGCGTGGCACCATGATTTCCTTCCGCGATATCATGCTGACAGTCCGCCGGCCGCTGCTTTCGGGTGTTGTCGCGGCGATATTTGCAGTGGGAGTCGAATTTTTCTTCGGCCAATCGCTGACTCCGCTCGTGCGCCTCGCCTTAGGGGGCGGCGTTCTGCTCGCCGTTTATCTCGGAATGCTTTTATACGTAATGGGACAGAGGACGTTCTACCTCGAAATTCTTCGGGGATTGAAACGTTCTCCGGTAAAGGAAAAATCTCTGGCCCCGGCCTGAGGAATGTTCCGCATGCCGAAGCACACATCACAGCCGCTGGTGAGCATCGTCACTCCCGTTTACAACACCGAGGAGTATCTCGCCGAGTGTATTGAGAGCGTTCTGGCTCAGACGTATCAGAATTGGGATTACACCATCGTCGACAATTGCAGCTCGGATGGTTCCCTTGCCCTTGCCCGGCGTTATGCCGCACAGGACTCCCGGATTCGAGTGCTGGACAACGAACAGTTCCTGCGGGTTGTCCCCAATCACAACTCGGCTTTGCGCCAGATTTCTCCGGCCAGCAAATACTGCAAAATGGTTTTCGCGGACGATTGGATTTTCCCCGAGTGCTTGGAGCAAATGGTCGCCGTCGCGGAAGAACATCCTTCCATCGGAATTGTGGGGGCTTATGTCCTCGAAGGAAATGCAGTTTCCTGCACCGGACTTCCGTATCCAAGCTCGTTTGTTACCGGCAGACAGGTCTGCCGGGATCACCTCATGAAAAGCGTGTACGTTTTCGGCTCGCCGAACTCTCTACTGTATCGCTCCGATCTCGTCCGGAGCAACGATCCTTTCTTCAACGAAGCCAACATACACGCCGATACCGAGGTCGCTTTTTCTCTTCTGAGAAGGTGCGATTTCGGCTTCGTTCACCAGGTTCTGACCTATACAAGAGTGCGTGAAGGATCGATGACCGAAATGGCTTTGAACCTTCAGGCATGGCTTCCCGGCCGATTGCAGATCTTGCTCGGATACGGCTCGGACTTCCTTGATCCTCAGGAACGAGAGACGCTTCTCGCGAATCATCTCTCCGACTACTACGCATCCCTGGGCAGAAGCCTGCTCCTAGGCCAGAGAAAAGCCTTGGAATACCACAGGGCGAAACTCTCGGCGTCAAGCGTCGGTTTCAGTCGCGTGCGTCTGCTGGGCGGTGTGTTGTCCACTCTGGGACGGATCGCAAGCAGACCCGGAGAGTTTATTGCCAAGGCCTTCAAGAAGACTTCCTCGGATCTTCCCGATCGCGCACAACCGTCCGCCGAATCCGGACCGCAAGCGACCGCCTCGGCGAAGGAGCCACGGCTGGGATGAAAACTTCTTCGCCAGCCGAGCCGCCGAACCTCAAAACGGGCGAATGGGTCGAAGTTCGCAGCCAGAGCGAAATTCTCGCCACTCTTGACGGGAAGGGTTGCCTGAACTCTTTGCCGTTCATGCCTGAGATGGTGCAGTACTGTGGACGCAGATTCCGCGTCTTCAAGCGCGCGGACAAAACCTGCGACAACATTGCGGCCTGGAGCATTCGCCGCATGAAGGACGCAGTGCACCTCGAGGGATTGCGCTGCGACGGATCAGTTCATGGGGGATGCGAGGCCGGTTGCTTGATCTACTGGGATGAAGCCTGGCTCAGGCGCGCGGACGCGCCTGCCGAAAATCCTTTGACGGCGCCCGTCAATGATCTGCAACCCGCCGCGACTCGCTTGAGCGAAAACTTGATCGCAGCCAGCCGAACCACAAGCCCTGATGGAGAATCCATCTACTTTTGCCAGGCAACGGAGGTGCGTAACTTCACCTCCGAAATGCGTTGGTGGGATCTTCGGCAATATGTCCGGGATGTGCGCTCGGGCAACCTGTCAACAGGCCTTGCGGACAATACGCGCGCGCAACATGCGCTCGATCTCTTCCTCGCAGCCCTGACCGTGATCCGTTCTCTCTCGATCACTCTCTTCAATCGAGAGCGCGAAAAGCACCAAGCAACCGTTTTTCCGCTGATCTCCGGACAGCTCGAAAAGACTCCCATCGAGACATCGGACCTCGAACCTGGGGAACTCGTGCAGGTGCGCAGCAAGGAAGAGATCGTGGCAACGCTCGATCGCCAGAACCGAAACCGCGGCTTGCTATTCGATTGCGAAATGCTCCCGTATTGCGGCGGCATTTATCGGGTCCTTCGCCGCGTTCATCACATCATCGACGAGAAAACCGGCAAGATGATGCACATGAAGTATCCGTGCATCGTCCTTGAGGGAGTGGTCTGCCGCTCCGACTATCATCGGCTCTGCCCGCGCTCCATCTATTCCTATTGGCGTGAAGGCTGGCTCAAGCGAGCCGCCCCTGAATTGGTATCGGCTGCGCGGCCCGCGCAGGAAATCGAAAGCTGCAGAACTCGTTAGTTTCTACCTCTGATGCTGGACCTTCCCACTCAACAGCTGCCGGTAAACCCGAACGTAATGCGCGGAGCGAGTCCGCGGAGTGTGCCCGCTAAGTCTCGATCTTTGCGGCCTGCCGGTTTGGACGCTGTCGTTTATGGTGTACTGGTTGCTTTCGGGATCTTGCAGATCATCCTGAGCCGTCATATTAGGGATTTCGTAGGCGACGTCACGTATCTCGAGCTCGCCAAATCGATTTTGGGCGGCGCAGGATACGGATTCAATTTTAAGCCGGAAACGATGCTGCCGCCCGGTTTCCCTTATTTGCTGGCGTTCTTCACGCTGTTTATCGGCACGAGCTACGCGGCGCTCGTCCGCACCATGGCCGTATTCACCACCCTGGGCTTATTGTTCGCTTACGAAGTCTTGCGACGCGAGGAGAACCGCAAAGTCGCCGCCGCAATCTGCCTCCTGATCGGATCGTCGCCGATCATTTTCCAGTTCTCGACGACGCTCGTGTTTTCCGACCTGCCGTACTTCTTTACCAGCATGGTGTTGCTCTGGGCGCTGGCGCGTCTCGACCTTCCAGGCCGTCCGTGGAAGACGGCTCTGTGGTGGCTGCTGTGCCTCATTCTAGTCGTCAGCTCCGTATTGATCCGCTCCACGGGAATGGCGCTTCTTGGCGGCGTGGTCGGATGGCTTGGTGTTTCCCTCTTCGGAGATCGGGCCGTCGCCAAAAGACGTTTGTTCCTTTTCGCTCCCCTCGTAATTGCCGGCATGCTCTCGCAAATGTCCTGGATGCACTGGGCCGTGAAGCATCAGTTCGCGGAATGGCCGATTCACGGTTATCAGGAAAACTATCTTTCTCAGCTCCGCATAAAAAACGGCAATGATCCGGAGCTGGGCATGGCCACTTGGAAGGACGTCCTAAAGCGGCCTATCCAAAACGCCGACGACCGCGGCGCAGAGCTGTGGACCCTCATCGCGCGCAAAGGCGTCGCTCCAGCCTGGTATTCGCCGATGTCGTCAGTGCCCATCGTGCTCGTGCTTTTAGGCTTGGGAACCACATTGTGGAAAACCGGCGGCGGTATTGCCGAGCTGTACTTTTTGAGCTACGAGGCGATGTATCTATTCTGGCCTTGGAATTTCGAAGAACGATTCTTTCTGCCTGTGGCGCCGTTGGCTTGTCTCTACCTGTGGAGAGGTATTACCGTCTTGGCAGATGTCGGCAAGACACGCCGCCGGTACCTTGCCGTCATCGGCTTGGTCTGTGCGGCGATTGGCATGGCCACTACCAGGATGTGGGGCTGGCACATCCAGCATCCCCAGCCGCGTCTCTGCGTAGCAAGCTGGGCGCTGATCGGCGCCGCTTCCGCTTTCCTATGGATCACAGAACGAAAACAGATTGAATCGTCACCTGTCTGGCGAGAGCCTTTTTCGCCGCGCTGGCGTGCAGCGATTGCCTTGGTCCTGACTGTCCTTCTTGCAATCGGCATTCGTTCGCAGCTCCGTCTGGGGTTCGCAAATCGACACTTCCGCGCGCAAGATGATACGTTCTACCCGGATCGAGAAGCTGCCGAATGGATCGCGCAGCACAGCGATCCTGCCTCCATCGTTATGGCGCGCAAGGACGATATCGTTTATCACTACGGCGGCCGGAGAGTCGTTTGGTTTCCGCCATCGAGCGATCCTCATCTCTTAATGGGAGGCATCCGCAAGTACAACGTGGATTACATTATCGTCGTCTCCGGCAACGACAGTTACTGGAGCCCTCCGGCCGAGGATTCTTTCGCCTCTTTGTACAAGGCATATCCGAAAGCCTTCGAACTGGTCCATGAGTCGACGAACGAGCGCGTCTACAAGGTCGCGGCCGGCGCAACTCTCTAATCGAAATTCGCGAACGCAACATGCGCGAACCCCAACTTCCTACCATTGAATAGCGCACAAACCGATCAAAAGAATCCGCTGTCCGGACGCGTCGCGCTTGTCACGGGCGCAAGCAGCGGCATTGGGCGCGCCGTCTCGCTGGCGCTCGCGCGAGAAGGTGCGGAAATACTTGCGGTCGGCAGGAAGGCGGATGCCCTTGCTGAAGCAGTCGCAGCCGCCCGTGCGCTTTCGGACGCGACCGGTTTCCTAATCGACCTTAGCGCTCCAGACGCCATCCAACCACTGGTGAAGCATCTCGAAAAAGATGCAAGAGGGCTGGACATTCTCGTCCACTGCGCCGGACTGTTCCATCAGGATTTGATGCGGGATGCTCGCCTGGAAGACTTCGATGCGCAGTATGCCGTTAACGTTCGCGCGCCCTACCTGCTGACGAAAGCGCTTTTGCCGATGCTCGCGGCCGCGCGGGGGCAGATCGTTTTCATGAATTCCAGCGTCGGCTTAGCCGCCAAACGAGCCGAGATCGGCCAATACGGCGCCACAAAACATGCTCTGAGAGCGATCGCGGACAGCCTTCGTGAAGAAGTCAATCCCAAAGGCATAAGAGTGCTGAGCCTGTATCTGGGCCGCACCGCCACCCCAATGCAGCAATCTCTTTACCGCACAGAAGGAAAGGATTACCATCCCAAGACGCTTATCCAACCGGAGGACGTCGCCTCCGTCGTTGTTCAAGCGCTCATGCTACCCGGGACTGCCGAAATCACGGACATCAGCATGAGACCCATGCAGAAGTCTTAAGTCTTTATCCGGGCGCGGCTGGACCTCTCCCCGCAGGTCAACCTGTGCCGTCGACTACGAAACCAAGCAGAACGCAAACCACGCAGAGGAATTCCATGAAGATTGGCACGGATGTGCATCTACAGCTATCGCGCAGGAATAATCCCTTCGCGCGCTTCGCCATTTTAGCGGCCCTCTTGCTTGGCATGGTTGTCTTGGCAGCGACTCCGTCGGCTGCGGCCATTTCATATGTGCAGGGCAATTCTGCGACCCCGCAGTCGTCCCCGGCCTCCGTGACCGTTACCTTCGCCGGAGCACAAGCCGCCGGCGACCTGAACGTCGTCGTCGTGGGATGGAACGACAGCACGGCCACCGTCAGCAGCGTCACCGACAGTCTCGGCAATGTCTATTCGCTCGCGGCAGGCCCTACGAAAATCACCGGCGTCGTGTCTCAATCGATCTACTACGCGCCGAACATCAAATCCGCAGCCGCTGGGGCGAATGTCGTCACCGTGGCCTTCTCGCAGGGCGCGGCGTTTCCCGATATTCGAATTCTCGAGTATTCCGGCACTGCCACTGCGGCTCCGGTGGACGTCACGTCGAGCGCGACTGGAAATGGCGGCACCGACAACAGCGGCTCAGTCGCGACGACGAACGCTTCCGACCTGATCTTCGGCGCGAATATCGTCACTGGCGCCACCACGGGCCCTGGTACCTCATTTACTCAAAGGATTCTCACCACGCCCGACGGCGACATCGCCGAAGACCGCATCGTCACGGCAACGGGAAGCTACAACGCAACTGCGCCTGGAAGTGGTCAGTGGATTATGCAGATGGTTGCGTTCAAAGCGGCCGGCAGCGGAACGGGCGTTGCCCCGGCCATCACCAGCGCCAACAGCACGACGTTTACCGTAGCCGCCGCGGGCAACTTCACAGTCACGACGACAGGAACTCCAACACCCTCGATTACTGAGACAGGCACGCTTCCGGGCGGCGTCACCTTCAAGGACAACGGCAACGGCACCGCCACTCTCAGCGGTACGCCTGCTGCGGGCACCGCCGGAACCTACCCGCTCACCATCACCGCTTCCAACGGCGTCGGCACCAACGCAACCCAGAGCTTTACGCTGACGGTGAATCAGGCGCCTGCCATCACCAGCGCCAACAACACCACGTTCGTGGTCGGCACAGCCGGCACCTTCACCGTGACCGCGACCGGTAGTCCCACGCCTTCGATCACTGAGACGGGCACGCTCCCGAGCGGCGTCACCTTCGTCAACAACGGCAACGGCACCCTCAGCGGTACGCCTGCTGCGGGCACCGCCGGAACCTACCCGCTCACCATCACCGCTTCCAACGGCGTCGGCACCAACGCAACCCAGAGCTTCACTCTGACCGTCAGTGCGGCGACTCAGGCGCCGGCCATTACCAGTGCCAACAACACCACGTTCACCGTCGGCACTGCCGGCACCTTCACCGTGACTGCGACCGGTTCGCCTACTCCGTCAATCACGGAAACCGGCACGCTCCCGAACGGCGTCACCTTCAAGGACAACGGCAACGGCACCGCCACTCTCAGCGGCACGCCTGCTTCAGGCACGGCCGGAAGCTATCCGCTCACCATTACCGCTTCCAACGGTGTCGGCGCGAATGCGACTCAAAGCTTTACGCTGACGGTGAATCAGGCGCCTGCCATCACCAGCGCCAACAACACCACGTTCACCGTCGGCACTGCCGGCACCTTCTCCGTGACCGCGACCGGTTCGCCTACTCCGTCAATCACGGAAACCGGCACGCTCCCGAGCGGCGTCACCTTCGTCAACAACGGCAACGGCACCGCCACTCTCAGCGGCACGCCCGCCTCGGGCACGGCCGGAACCTATCCGCTCACCATCACTGCTTCCAATGGCATCGGAACGAATGCCACTCAGAGCTTCACTCTGACCGTCAGCGTAGGGAATCAGGCCCCGGCCATCACCAGCGCCGCCGGCACCACCTTCGTCATTGGCAGCGCGGGCAGCTTCACCGTCACAACCACCGGAACTCCCACGCCCTCGATCACCGAAGCGGGATCACTCCCGAGCGGCGTCACTTTCGTCGACAACGGCAACGGCACCGCCACTCTCAGCGGC
>Ga0335073_10017582_pt1 | contig 10007 bp, 7 predicted proteins | sample Lox_Sample_22_FD_207093 | JGI IMG/M metagenome (GOLD analysis project Ga0335073, IMG submission 207093) | Soil microbial communities from Loxahatchee National Wildlife Refuge, Florida, United States - Lox_Sample_2.2 | ecosystem: Environmental > Terrestrial > Soil > Wetlands | place: USA: Florida... | reverse complement strand
GTGAGCTGACCGCGCAGCACCTGCGCGAAAAGGTGGTGGTAGCGGAACCACTGGCGGTTGTCGTCCAGCGGCACGACGAACAGGTTCTCTCGCTGCAGCACGTCGATGATCTTGGATGTGCCCGCCGTTCCCACGACCGCATCGCACAGCGGCGCGCAGAACCGGTCGAGAATGGACGTCCGTATCAGGAACCGCCGGACCTCACCCGGCTGCTGGCTGAGGACGTCGTCGACCAGGAAGTCGACGATGAACCGGTTGTCACCAGTGAACTGGCGGATGAAGGCGCTCGGTGTCATGTCGGTGCGCAGGCACAGCGCCGCGAGGTAGACGCCGGCCGGCCATCCCTCGGTCCGGTCGACCAGATTCTCCAGGTCCGCATCGCTGAGCTCAGCAGCCGACACCGAAGACACCAGCGCCCTCGCTTCGCCCGGCGCGAAGCGCAGATCATTCGCCCGGATCTCCGCCATCTCGCCGGCGGCGCGCATGCGTCCCAGCGGCAGCGGGGGATCGGCCCGGGTGACGATCGCGAACTGCGCGGACGCCGGGAGATGCAGCAGCAGCCACGCCACCTGGTCGTGGCAGCTGCGCTCCTTGATCAGATGGTAGTCATCCAGCACGAGCACGATCCGCTTTCCTTGCTCGCCAAGGGCAGCCAGCTCGTTAACGAGCAGCGGGAGCACCCGGCCGTCGAAATCCGGCGCCTGACCCACAAGTGCCTGCAGCGCCTCCTCACCCCGGAACGCGGGCACCCCGCGCTGCAGGGCCCAGACGACGTGCCACCACAGCCGGCCCGGGTCGTCGTCGCCTCGGTCAAGCGAGACCCAGGCGAACGGCCTGCCGCCGATGCTGCTGGAGCGCCACTGCGCCACCAGGGTCGTCTTGCCGAATCCGGCCGGCGCGCTGACCAGAACCAGCTTGGCCGCGCTCCCGGCCAGATGCCGGATGAGCTCCTGCCGCTGTACCCATTCGCCCCGGACCGGGGGCGCATGAAGCTTCGTTTCGATCAGCACATCCAAGCCACGCTGACCTGCACCGGCACCGCGGACCTGGGCGACGCCAGGTTCAGGCTCATTTGCGGATTGCGCGGAAACTGATCGCACCAATACAGCATGAACGCGGCGAAACGTTAACAGCAAGCGGCCACGGAGCTGTCCTGCTGCCCGTTTTCGCGTTGAGGTACAGCAGTTGGTCGGCGAGGGTGACCTGCCATCCCTCCCGGCGGGTGGCCTGCGGGCGGGGCCGGGACACGCGGGCTCACCCGCACGGGGTGTTCCGCCGTCGGCCGGGATCCTGCAGCCTTGCACCATGACCCCGGCTAACGAGCTGCCAAGCTGGCGCCCGACACCGGCCAAGGAGTCGATCGCGGAGTTCGTCGCCGCGGTGACCGATGCTGACTCGGCTGAGTTCGTGCCAGAGCCCGAGCGCATCGCCGTATTCGACAACGACGGCACGTTGTGGACCGAGCAGCCCATGTACGCTCAGCTGGCTTTCGCGCTGGACCGGGCGGCTGAACTGGGCCATCCCACGAACATGGCCAAGCTCCACGACGGAGGAATGTCGGCGCTTACTGATCTGCTGAAGCTCACCCATGCCGGCGTCACCACGGATGAGTTCGAAGCCGTGTGCCGGCGCTGGCTCGCAGCGGCCCGGCATCCGCGGTTCGGCCGCCCATACCCGGCGACCGTCTACCAGCCGATGCTGGAGCTGCTCGCCCTGCTCGAGCGCAATGGCTTCTCCTGCTGGATTTTCTCCGGCGGCGGAACCGACTTCATGCGGAGCTGGACGCTCGACGCTTACGGCCTGCCGCCACACCGCGTCATCGGCAGCGTGGGTTCCACCGAGTTCCGGACCGGCCCGGGCGGCCCCGAGCTCGTCAAGAGCAGTGCCATCCAGGTCGTCAACGACGGCCCGCAGAAGCCAGCGTCGATTCACACGTACATCGGCCAGCGCCCGATCGTGGCCGCCGGGAACACCGACGGCGACCTGGCCATGCTCGAGTGGACCGCGGCCAGCCCGCACCGGACGCTGCAGCTGGTCGTGCGGCACACCGACGGTGAGCGCGAGTACGCCTATGACCGTGACCCCATTTTGGGCAGCGGCACCGAGAAGATCATCGCTGCTGCCGCCGAGCACCAGTGGACCCTGATCGACATGGCCGCCGACTGGTCGACCGTGTTCCCGCCAGCTGCCTGACCGTGACCTGCTAGGCTCCCAGCATGCACGCGACCCGCACCGAAGGCTGGTGGCGCCGCCCCTGAGGCGGTTGCTGGCTCGCGTACGCTGCAGATCCTGACAACGACCGCCCGGCAGGCCGGCGGTCGTTTTCGTTGCGCACCGTCGGCACCCGGGCCGATACCGAGGGGCCGACGTGGACCTGACCCAGTTCGAGACCGGCGGCGGTATCCGGGTGAGCCGCACCGCCGCCTCGTTTGACCCCGACGTGCTCGAGGACGTCACCCGGCAGGTCGAGGCGCGCCGGGGCGGCGTGCTGAGCTCGGGGATGGAGTACCCGGGCCGCTACAGCCGGTGGCACATGGCGTACGTGGACCCGTGCATCGAGCTGGTCGCGCGGGGCCGCCGGGTCACCGCCACCGCGCTCAACGCCCGCGGCGGCGTCCTGCTGCCAGCGGTCACCGAGGCGATGGGCCGGGCGGGCGAGCCCGTGCCAGGCGCCGCCGGGTCCAGCACCGTCGTCGTCCCCGAATCCGAGGGCACGTTCACCGAGGAGGAGCGGAGCCGGCGGCCCACGGTGTTCTCGGCGCTGCGCCAGATCATCTCCGCGTTCGCCGGCCCGGACCCGCACCTGGGCCTCTACGGCGCGTTCGGATACGACCTCGCGTTCCAGTTCGAGCCGGTGCGGCTCCGGCACACCAGGCCGGCGGACCAGCGCGACCTCGTGCTGCACCTGCCCGACCGGCTGTACGTGCTGGACCGCAAGCGGGAGACCGCTACCTGCTACAGCTACGAGTTCGAGGTGGCCGGCGCGTCGACCGAGGGTCTTCCCCGCGACCCCGGCCAGCCCTCGGGCGGCCAGATGGGGGAGGGGCGTCCCGTTCCGGGCAGTGAACTTCCCGGGGAGCCTCGGCCAGGGTCGTTCGCGCGGGTCGTGGAGCAGGCGCGGGAACGGTTCGCCCGCGGCGACCTGTTCGAGGTGGTGCCCAGCCACGTCTTCCACGGGACGTGCCGCTCGCCCGCCGCCTTCTACGAGCGGCTGCGGCAGCGCAACCCGGCGCCGTACGAGTTCTTCCTCAACCTGGGCGAGGGCGAGTACCTGGTCGGTGCGTCGCCGGAGATGTACGTGCGGGTGACCGGCGACCGGGTGGAGACCTGCCCGATCTCCGGGACCATCGCCCGCGGCGGCGACGCGCTGGCCGACGCCGAGAACATCCGCACGCTGCTCACCTCCGCCAAGGAAGAGTCCGAGCTCACCATGTGCACGGACGTGGACCGCAACGACAAGTCCCGGGTGTGCGAGCCGGGCACCGTCCGGGTGATCGGCCGGCGCCAGATCGAGATCTACAGCAGGCTGATCCACACCGTGGACCACGTGGAGGGGCGGCTGCGGCCCGGCTTCGACGCGCTGGACGCGTTTTTGACCCACATGTGGGCGGTGACCGTGACCGGCGCGCCCAAGACCTGGGCCATGCAGTTCATCGAGGATCATGAGGACCGCCCGCGGCGCTGGTACGGCGGGGCGGTCGGGATGATCGGCTTCGACGGAGGGATGAACACCGGCCTCACCCTGCGCACGGCGCACATTCGCGGCGGGGTGGCCGCGGTCCGGGCGGGGGCGACGCTGCTGTTCGATTCGGACCCGGCAGCTGAAGAGCGGGAGACCCAGCTCAAGGCCCGGGCCCTGCTCGAGACGCTGAGGGACGCTCAGGCCCCCGCGGCAGAGCCGGAACGGGCCGCCGAGGCGCCCGGCGCCGGGATGAATGTGCTCCTGGTCGATCACCAGGACTCGTTCGTGCACACGCTGGCCGGTTATTTCCGTGAGGCGGGCGCGGAGGTGACCACGCTGCGTGCCGGGTTCGACCCGGCGCTGCTCGACCACTACCGGCCCGGCCTCGTGGTGCTTTCGCCCGGCCCGGGCCGGCCCGCCGACTTCGGCTGCGACGCGCTGCTGACCGCGCTCGACGACCGGGGTCTCGCCGCGTTCGGCGTGTGCCTGGGAATGCAGGCGATGGTGGAGCACGCGGGCGGGCAACTCGGCCTGCTGGCCACGCCGGTGCACGGCAAGCCGGGGACCGTCCAGGTGCTCGGCGGCGCGGCGGCGTCCGGCCTGCTGGCAGGCCTGCCGGCCGAGTTCACCGCGGGGCGCTATCACTCGCTGCACGCCGCTGCGGCCGGCGTCGCGGGCGGGTTCTCGGTCACCGCGGTCACCCCCGACGGTGTGGTGATGGCGATCGAGGACCCGGCGGCCGGACGGTGGGGAGTGCAGTTCCACCCGGAATCGATCCTCAGCGCGCCCGGCAGGGCCGGTCACCAGGTGATCGCGAACGTCCTGCGGCTGGCCAGGGCGCGGTCACGGGACACGGTCGGCAGCACCGTCTCCTGAGCGGTCGGGGGCGCTGTCTCCTGAGCGCGCTGCCGGCCCAAGCGGCGCGGCTGATTGGCCGCGGCGCCCCGATTCGTTAGCTTTGCCACGTGGGGGTGGGAATGGCACGGGCAAGCGCGCTGCCGCGGCACGGCTGATGCTGGGGCACTCGCACGCGCTGTCCGGAGCTGTCGCGGGCATCGGCGCCGGGATCGTGCTGCACCTGACAGACCCGCGGCTGGCCGCGCTCGCCGGGTTCACGGCCGGCATGGCGCTGCTCCCGGACCTGGACAAGTGCGGGTCGTCCCCGGCACGCTGCCTCGGCTTCCTGTCTGAGGCTTTCGCGTGGCTGATCGGGAAGCTGTCCGGCGGGCACCGGCACGCCACGCACTCGGTGCTCGGCGTCGCCGCGTTCACCGGCCTGGCCTGGGTGTCCTGTCACTACCGGGGCGACTGGGAGGGGAAGGCCGGGCTCGCGCTGCTGATGACGCTCAGCGTCTCCGCCGCGCTCGAGGCGCTGCACATCGTCCGGGGACACGCGGCCGACCTGATCGGGATAGCCGTCGCGGCCGCGGAGGTGCGGTTCGGGTACGGGCTGACGCTGATCCCGCTCGCTACGGCGATCGGCTGCAGCGCCCACGTCGCAGGGGACATGCTGACCGACTCCGGGTGCATGCTGGCCTTCCCGCTGTCCAGGCTCCGGTTCCACCTGCTGCCCGAGCCGCTGGCGTTTACGACCGGGACGAGCCCGGAGACCCTGCTCGTGGACCCGCTGCTGACCGGGATGCTGCTGGTTCTGGGAGGCTGGGTGATCGACCCGGCCTTCGTGATGGCGCACTGGCACACGTTCACCAGCGCGCTGCGGGGTGATCACCGCTGACCGGCCCGCCTCCGTGCCTGCCGCAGCGATCTCGCCATCGTCGGTGCGCCCGGTAGAAGACTGACGGTGGCTCCTAGCAGAATGACGAGCGTGCCGGACATCACCTTCCGCAGCGACATGACCGTCGAGCTCGTCAAGCATGCAGCCTCCGACGCCGATGTGATCTGGGCAGCGCGCGTCTCCACCAAGGGCGAGCAGTCGCTCGCCGACGTCAACGCCGACGCCGAGCGCTCCGCAGGGCTGATCAACTTCCTGATGCGCGACCGTCACGGCACGCCGTTTGAGCATTCGTCGATGACGTTCTACGTGAACGCGCCGATCTTCGTGTTCCGCGAGTTCATGCGGCACCGCACGTTCAGCTATAACGAGGAGAGCGGCCGCTACCGCAAGCTTGACGCGGTCTTCTACGTGCCGGGCGCCGATCGCAAGCTGGTGCAGTCGGGCAAGCCGGGCGCATACGTCTTCACGGCTGGATCACCCGAGCAGCACGCGCTCGTGACCAAGACCATCGAGTCGTCCTGCCGTCAGTCCTACGCGGCGTACCTGGAGATGCTGGAGGCCGGCGTGGCTCGCGAGGTGGCGCGCTCGGTACTGCCGGTCGGGCTCTACTCGTCGATGTATGCCACCTGCAACGCGCGGGCGCTGATGAACTTCCTCTCCCTGCGGGTGACGCATCCGGACTCGGCGTTCCCCTCATTCCCGCAGCGCGAGATCGAGATGGTGGCCGAGCAGATGGAAGCGCTGTGGGCGGGTCTGATGCCCCTGACCCATGCCGCGTTCGAGCGGAACGGCCGGGTCTGCCCGTAACCACCGGCGCGTCGATACCGCAGTGGCGCAAGGTATGACAGTGTTTGCCGCATGCCAGCGATTTCGTACCAGGTGGCCGACCGCACCACGCACGGATACCTAGCGGTGCCCCCGGCCGGCGCAGCCCCGGGACCGTGGCACGCCGTGGTCGTGATCCACGAGGCGTTTGGCCTGAACGACGACATCAGGAACAAGGCGGACCAGTTCGCGGCGCACGGATACCTGGCTCTCGCGCCCGATCTCTACGACGGCAAGTCATGGGTGCGCTGCGTGGCCGGCGCGATCCGCCAGGTCCGGGCGAGGTCCGGGCCCGCATTCGGCACGCTCGAGGCGGCGCGCCGGTACCTGGCAGCCCGGGACGACTGCACGGGACGGACCGGCGTCATCGGCTTCTGCCTGGGCGGCGGGTTCGCGCTGCTCTGCGCGCCGCGGGACGGCTTCGCCGTGGCCTCGGTGAACTACGGCGAGGTTCCGGAGGACGCGGAGAACGTGCTGCGGGGGGCGTGCCCGATCGTCGCGAGCTACGGTGCCCGGGATCCCATGGGCACCAAGGCTCCGGAGCGGCTGCAGCGCGCCCTCACCGTGCTCGAGATCCCGCATGACGTGCAGGTCTACCCGGGGGTGGGCCATCGTTTCCTGACCGAGCCGTCGGGGGCCATGGCGGTGCTCTCGAAGTTCGCCAGGATGAACTACGTCGAGTCCGACGCGGCCGACGCCTGGCGGCGGATTTACGCGTTCTTCGGCGAGCACCTGGACGGCTGAACGCCCCGTCAGCAAGATGCAAAACGGGATTGCATCGCGGGCAATTGCAGCTCCTAGAACATGCGTGGGATTGCACCGTGCGAAATTTTCCCAGGTCGATGCGCGGGATGGGATTGCACGCGCGGACGTGCGCGCTAACCCGAGATGAAGCTGGCGCAGCTACGTGGGATTGCACGGCGCCCATTTGCGCCGGGCGGCTACCTCGTGGGGTCCGGCGGGTCGTAGCGGATCTGGCCGGGCCGGACGCGGTCCGCGAGAAGTGAAACCGTCCGCCGCACCATGAACTCAGGGCCGCTTACGAAGATTTCCCTGCCGTCGCATTTCGCATAGCGCGCGGCGACATCGGGAAGCTGACCGTTAATGCCGTCAAATTCTTCCTGCTGTGCGGCAACGGGAATCACCGTCAGCGCAGAGTAGATCCACTCGAGGACCCGCAGATCCGGCAGGTCGTACAGGTCGTCGGTGGACCGCGCCCCGCAGAACAGCACGATCTCCCGGCGGCGCCCCGGCTTGCTGGCGTTGATCACTCCCTCGATGATCGCCTTGATCGGGGCGAGGCCGGTGCCGCCGGCGATGCACAGCAGGGGGGCGTCCCGGCCGTCGGGCACGGTCATCTCGCCGCACGCCTGGCCGAGCAGCAGGGTGTCGCCTGGCCGTGTGTTGTGCACCAGTGAGCCGCTCACCATGCCGCCGCGCACGCCGCGGACGTGCAGGTCTATCAGGCCGTTCTCTCGGGGTGCGTTGGCGATCGAGAAGTTCCGCCAGACCCGCGGCCACCGCGGCACCTGCAGCGCGACGTACTGGCCCGGCGTGTAGCGCAGCGGCTGGTCCGGCTTGATCGTCAGCACCGCGAGGTCGGGCCGGCGCAGGTCGTGCTGTACCACCTCGCCGACCCACCAGGGCGGCTGCAGCGCCGCATCACGCTCGGCGGCGGCCAGCATCCCGGCGGAGACACGGCCGAGAGCGGCGTCCCAGGCAGCCTGCGTCTTGGCGGTCCAGTTGCGCCCGTTGAAATGCCGGACCGTTTCGGCGAGCACAGTCAGGAAAGGCTCATAGTGCCGTTCCTTAACACCGAATTTCCGGTGGCCACGGCCGAGCTGGCTGAGATAATCGGTCAGAGACTCCGGGTTATCGATGTGCCACACTATCCGGGCTAGCGCATCGAATACCCGCTCCATATGTTCATGCATTGCATGGGGAAACATAGAGCGGATTTCCGGATGGCACACAAAAAGGCGAGCGTAAAAGTGCTCCATCGCCAGACTGGGATTCTCAGTAAGATGAGAGAAAGATTCCTTTACCAGGCGGGCATCAAAATCCCTGGCGTCCGCAGAGGGTTCTTCCGGCTCACTGGAACTGGGCCACGTTTGAGGCTCGGCAACGTCATCATTTACGCCAGAGCCTGCAATTCTTGCTGAAAAGCGCCGATCCGGATCTGTTAAGGAAAAAAGTCGTTCCTGATGTGGCGCACGACGCCGCCCAAAGGGCGAGCGAGCCTGCTGACCTGCGAAGCTGACCAGAGGAGTATCGTCAGGGTAGCCGCCGTCCAGCGCGATCGCCATACTCTGAGTGTCGCATCCCGACTTGTTATATACAACCTTTTTCGGCGTGGTTGCGTGAAGGAATACGCAGAGTAGTGGAATGCCGTTCGGGAAGCTTTCGCGATCATGCCTAGTATCGGCACCAGATTATCGGCCGCTAGGCCGCTTTCGCGTTTACGGCACCCGAGACCGGCCGCCGGTGAATTACTCAGGGCGTCACCGACCGTGTCCGGCTGCATGACGCCGTTTGGCCGCGCCGCAGCACTGCGGTGCATCATCATGGGCTCATGACGCGCCCGCTCATCGGCATCACCAGCGAGATGGCCGCCGCCGGCTGGGACGGTCGTGTGCGGGAAGCCGTGCTGCTGCCCGCCAGCTACGCCCTGGCGCTGGAGCGGTCGGGATGCGCCCCGGTGCTGCTGCCGCCGGCGTCCTATCTGGATCCTGGCCTCGCGGCGGCGCTCGGCGGGCTGGTGTTCTCCGACGGTGCCAGGGACGCCGGCGAGGTCGCGCTCATGCGCTCGGCGATCCGGGCCGGGCTTCCGCTGCTCGCCATCGGCCGCGCCATGCTGGTGCTGAATGCGGCCAGGGGCGGCTCGCTGACCGGGCCCGGCGACGACGGCCCGGCACCAGGCCCGGTGACGTGGATCGGCCGGGACGTGCGGCTCAGCCCGGACAGCATGCTTGGCCGGCTGCTCGGGCCCAGCCTGACGGCTCGGTTCTCGAGTGTGCCGTCAGGCCGCGACGAGGCGTTGGACGGGCTCGGCACCGACGTGACGGCTGTCGCCTGGGCAGACGGGGAGTCGATCGAGGCCATCGAGCTGGCCAGGCACCCGTTCGCGCTCGGCATGCGGTGGCATCCCGAGCGGGGTGAGGACATGCGGGTCTTCGAGGGACTGCGGGCAGCCGCCGACAGCCGCTTCGCGGCTGCCTGATCGCAGCAGCGGGCGGACCGCAACCTGCGCTGCGCAACGTGCGCATGAAAGGCGCTGCTGCGCGGTTCCCTAGATGGGCGCGGAGTATCCGGCGACCCAGTGCACCTGCAGCCAGGTGATCGCGGCCGACCAGGCCCCGGTCACCTCGAGCACCCCGACGAGCACGAGCATGCCGCCGCCGATGGCGGTGATCAGGCGCGCATGACGGCGGGCGAACCCGAACGCGCGCATGCCGCGCTGGAACGCGAGCGCCACGATCAGGAACGGAATGCCCAGGCCGAGGCAGTAGACAAGCGCGAGGAAGGCACCGCGGACCGCGGTGCCCGACGTCTCCGCGAGCGTGAGCACCGCGGTCAGCGTGGGGCCGATGCACGGTGACCAGCCAAGGCCGAACAGCACGCCAAGCAGCGGCGCGCCGGCGAGGCCGGCTCGCGGCCGCATCGACGGCCGGATGATCCGCCCGGTGAACGTGAACCGGTCGAGGACCCCGGCGAACAGCAGGCCGAGCACGATCGTCAGCGCACCGAGCACTTGCGTCAGGACCT
>Ga0335073_10017581_pt1 | contig 10008 bp, 7 predicted proteins | sample Lox_Sample_22_FD_207093 | JGI IMG/M metagenome (GOLD analysis project Ga0335073, IMG submission 207093) | Soil microbial communities from Loxahatchee National Wildlife Refuge, Florida, United States - Lox_Sample_2.2 | ecosystem: Environmental > Terrestrial > Soil > Wetlands | place: USA: Florida... | reverse complement strand
CGCTCCCCAGCGATTCTTGAATGCGATCAGTCCGGCGTTGTCGGCATCGCTGCGACCTAGATCCAGCGTCCAAAGCTGATCGTCTTTCGCGTCCTGAATGGCGCGCCATAGCAGCAACTGCACGCCCCCAAGCTTATGCGACCTTTGGTCCGAACAACCGTACTTGTAAACCAGGTGGTGTTTAAACCGAAGGGTCAAAATGCTGGCGATGGCGCGGCCATCCTTGGACGCAACGCGGATCGTAAGCTTGTTGCCCAGGCTGGCAATGAGGTTGCGAAACCACTCGATCGGTTGTGCCGGAAGGCCGTGCCGCCGGCGAGTTGCGATAAGCAACTGATAGAACTCGCGTAACAGCGAATCTGATGCGCCCTGTTCGCAAACCAGCCCCTCTCGTTCGGCGCGCTGCAGCTTGCGCTGGATGCAGTGTTTGTGGGTCCTTTGCAGGATCTCATCGAGATCACGGCGGAGATCCAGTTGGTGGAAGAAGAACGACTCGCTCTGGCGGAATCCATCTCCGCCAGCCAGCGCTGTGGTCTTGGGCCTGAGCTCGACGTAATCCCACGCTTCCGCTTCTCGCCTCTGCTGTAAATGCGTCAAGACACAGGTCAGCTGCTCGCTGCTTTCCACTAGCGGTTCGCAGTGGTCGGAGAAGGGTAAAGATACCAACCGTTGTTTGCCGAATAGTCCATTGACCTTGCAAAACGGTATGGCGTTGGTCAGCGGGCTTCCTGGTGGCGAGGTGGTAAAAGCAAGGGGAGTATAGCCATAGGTTCTGTGCAGCGCCTCGAGCCAACCTCGAGTGTGAAAGATCGAGGCTTCCGGATGGTTCTGTAGGAGATCTGCCCACCTTTCATCGCTGGTTGGGTCGATCTCGTATGCATTCATACCGGATTTTGTGGCCAATAAGCCTTGGCTTGCCAGGAATGGCGCAACCGAGCTTCTTTTCGTTTAGTCAGTTGGAGACGTGGTTATGAGACTCTGCTCAGGCCTATCAAGCAGTCCTTCATCGCGGCAACTACCTTTGTCTGCTGGGCGCCGGTCAGTTGAGGGTACATCGGCAAGGAGACAATCTCCGCCGCCACGCGTTCTGTAACCGGCAGATCGCCATTTCGATAGCCGAGTTGACCATAGGCCTGCTGCAGGTGGAGCGGAACCGGATAGTGAATTCCGGTGCCGATGCCGGCAGCTTTGAGGCTATCCTGCATCTCCCGCCGGTCTGGTACGCGCACGACGTACAGGTGGTAAATGGCTCGCGACCATGCCGGCTCGCATGGCACGACAACGCCTTCCACTTCCGCAAGCTGCTCGGCGTAGAGTTTCGCGATCTGGCGCCGGGTGGAATTCCACTCCACCAGCCGCGGCAATTTGGTATGGAGAATGCCGGCCTGAATTGCGTCAAGACGTCCGTTGTAGCCCTCGATATCGTGATAGTACTTCGCGGCTTGACCATGATCGCGGAGCTTGCGCACGGTGGCATCAATCTCCGGATCATTGGTCGTTACTGCGCCCGCTTCTCCGCAGGCGCCCAGGTTCTTGCCGGGATAAAAGCTGAAAGCCGCAGCGTTGCCGACGGAGCCGGCCTTCCGCCAGCGCCGTTCTTTGCGCGAGAGATATTCGGCGCCATGTGCCTGGCAAGCATCCTCAACCACCAGCAGGTCGTAAGTTTCCGCCACACTGAGAATCGCATCCATATCAGCCATCTGCCCATAGAGATGAACCGGCACGATGGCCGTGATCATGCGTCCGGTGCGGCACGATACCGGTCTGCCCGACAAGGGATCCCGGTCACACTTGAACTCGAGATATTCGCGCAGCTTCTCCGGGTCGAGGTTATAAGTCCGCTCGTCAACATCAACGAATTCGGGGATGGCGCCGACCTGCGTGATCGCTTCGGTCGTGGCAATGAACGTGTTCGCGACCGTAATAACACCGTCGCCCACACGGACGCCCGCCGCCATCAGCGCAAAGCGGAGTGCGTCGGTTCCGCTAGCTACGCCAACACAATGCTGCACATCGCAGAACTTCGCAAACTCTTCTTCAAACTTCTGTACCGGTTTGCCACCGATGAATCCGGCCGTGTGCAGCGCGGTGCGAAACACCCCGACCAGTTGCTCTTCCATCTCCACATGTGGCGTAACCAAATCGAGAAACGGGACGTCTAAGCGATCCATGTTCGGTCTCCTTCTTCCCTGCTGACGCCCACTCTATCCGAGGGATGCCGCAGCAGCGGCCGCTGGGGGTTGCGTGATTCCGATTACCGGGGTTTGCGGCTTCTCGCTGAAGGATGGTGCCGTGGACGGCGATGCGGTTTGCCCATCGAGATGTACAGCAGCACCGCGGTTGCGCAGAGACTGATTCGCCGCCTCCAGCATCCTTACCACGCGCAATCCGGCCAAGCCGTCGTTAAACGGTGTCTTATTCTGAGTGACACATTCGACGAAATAACCAAGTTCGAGACGCAGTGCTTCGACTGGCTCCAGATGCGGCGCCCACATATCTCCCGACCGGTAGTTCACCAGCAGGTTGTACACGCCTTCGCGGCTGGAGACCCTCACACCCTTGTCGTACACCTTGATTTTTTCGTCGGCCTCCAGATCGTTCCACACCAGCATTTTCTTTTCCCCGCCAATCAGGGTCATTCGGACCTTCACCGGCGATAGCCAGTTAACGTTGATATGGGCGATCACGTCATTCGGGAAATACAGAGTGATGAAGGCTACATCCTCATGACGATTCAAGTGAGTCTGGCCGGTGGCGACAATCTGTTCAGCATTGCCCTCAATCAGGTAATCCATAATTGAGAGATCGTGCGGGGCAAGGTCCCAGATGACATTTACGTCGTGCTGGAATAAGCCGAGATTCACGCGAGTGGAGTCGTAGTAATACAGCTTGCCCAATGTGTCGCCATCCAGCAACTGCTTGATCTTTCGCACGGCGCCGGTAAACAAGAACGTATGATCCACCATGATCTGGAGGTTCTTGCGCGCTGCCAAATTAATGAGCTCTTCGGCCTGTGCTGCATTGCTGGTGAAGGGCTTCTCTACAAACACGTGCTTACCATTCTCCAGCGCGGCCTTTGCCAGCTCGAAATGTGTCCACACCGGAGTGATGATGGCTACCGCATCAATTTCGGGCGAGCGGATGATTTCGTTGGCATCGAAGGTTGCCTGAGCTCTGGGGAGCGCCTTCTCCGCCTTCGCAAGCGCGATCGGCGATTTGTCAGAGACAGCACGTACACAGGCGCCCTCTAAACCCTCAAGGTTCCGGACTACATTGGGTCCCCAGTAGCCATAGCCGATTACACCGAAGTTGACCATACTGCTGTTGGGTTCCGGTTGGACAGCAGCGAAATACCCCGTAGCGAGTGACACGATTTTTCCTCCAGGAGCTTGGCCGGATTGACAATTGTGCCCGTGCGAAGGATGGTTCGCGTACTCAGTACGCGCCCGTACCAAGTATGACGGCACGTGGTGTGCGGAACAGAATCTTCAGATCGAGCCAGGGTGACCATTCCCGGGCATAACGCAAATCAAGGCGGACCATCTCATCAAACTCGACCCGCCCGCGTCCATCGACCTGCCATAAGCCGGTAATTCCCGGCTTTACCTCCAGCAATCTCCGGCGATGCCAGGTCTGATAAGCGGCTACTTCGTAAGGAATTGCGGGCCGCGGGCCCACGAGCGACATTTCGCCTCTCAGAACATTGAAGAACTGTGGCAACTCGTCCAGGCTCGTGCGGCGCAGGAAGGCGCCCAGGCGAGTGATGCGATCATCCTGGGTCAGCTTGTAGACGCTGGCACAATCCCCATTGCTGTTGCCAGGATGGCGTTGCGCCTCGCCGGCGATCAATTTCAGTACATAGTTTTTATGCACGGTGGGATCGTTGTTCACATACATCGACCGGAACTTGAGAAACGTAAACGGCTTTCCATACTGCCCCACGCGTTGCTGACGATAAAGTATCGGGCCCTTGGATGACAGCTTGACGGCCACCGCGACGGTGAACAACAAGGGCGAGCTTATCGTCAGCAGCAGCAAGCTGCCAGTAATGTCCATCACTCGCTTGGTTACAGAGAACAGCTTCGCCAGGCTATGGCCACGCGACAGGTCGGGATAGAGCGTAGGATTGCTTGGTCGGTCGGACTTGTCCTGGTCCCATTTGTCAGGGAAAAAGTGAAAAGAAATGCTGATCTGGCTGAATTGTTCTAAGCTAAGGCGGTCGCGCAGGATCGTTCCGACTCTGGCTAGCATGGCACTGAGAATTGATTTCTGGTCAAAGATAACCAGTTGCGTGAACAGCACACCAATACAGGCATGATTCTTGTGCCAGCCGATCACATCGGTTTCCCGGGTGGCAGTGAGCAACGCGGCAATGACTTTTTGCAGAACCTGATCATTTTTTTCACTGTTGTTGTACCCATCGGTTTCGAGCAGCATCAACAGGAATGGATTCGCCGAGCGCTCGCTCCGCTTGCGCTCGACGGCGATCATTCGCTTGAACGCCTCTTCCGGCGAGATCTCGCGCTCAGGGGCAACGGGCGGCGTCAGCCGCAGCGGATCCCGACTTGTACCGTTACTTCCGGATCTTTCGGTCACAGGACGGTGGCCAATCAACTGGTGAGAAGATTAGAAAACTAGATTCCTACTTGGAGAGCTTGCTGGAAACCTGCGACCCAGCCGGGCGAGAGGCGTAATGGTAGTAGTAATGATTGCTGGTAGCCTCGGTGGAGGCATTCAATACGGAGCCTAGCAGCTTAGACTGCTCGATGGCTTCAACGCTTCGTTGCAGCTGCCGTTTGGAGGTTACACCGGGACGTGTGACCAGCAGGATGGCGTCTGCCAGTCGCATCCACATGCTGGTATCGGCCAGGGGTAGCACCGGCGGCGAGTCGATCACGACCCAGTCGAAACCGATGGAAATACGGTCCATCAGATCGGACAGCTTCCCTGGCTCCATGAATTCCAGTGGATTACTGTGCACGTTGCCCGCCAGCAGAACGCAAAGGCCGGAGCCTTCCAGGCGATAAATGTTCAGACCGTCGCTTCCGCCACCCTGTAATAATTGGCTCAGTCCGGGGAGTTGCGTCAGGCCCAGTTGCTGTGCCAGACAAGGCCTCCGCAGATCGCCTTCCAACAGCAGCACCTGCTGCTTGCCTGCCGCCAGCGCATGGCTCAGGTTGGCGGCCATCATGCTCTTGCCTTCCCCGGCCACCGAGCTGGTGATAACGACTCGCTTCAGCACACGCTTTTGCTGAGCATGCCGCAGGCGAGTTGCTAAGAAGCGAAACTTTTCCGCCGCCAGGCCTTCGCCTTGGCTAAAGCAAACGAACTTGCTGAATTCGGGCAGGACAATTTTGGCCAAGGGGAATTGTGGCAGAACTTCATGGGACGGCAACAGGGGAGGCGCCGGTAGAGGCGCCGGACTGCCCACCTTGCGCTCGACCACTTGCAGCAACTCCTTCGCCGCCGAAAAGTCGCGTGAGCTGGCCCCCGTCCGTTCGGTCGCTGACTGATGAAGTGCATCAAATATCTGGCTCATGGTATTGGGTCGGGACGGTCAGCGGCGCTCGTGTTCCGCCTGACGTGAAGGCGCTTTCCTCAGATAGGAGAAGATCTCCAGCAACGTCTTGGACGCACGGCGGGCCAGGGTCTCGTCAAACTCCAGCGAGTCGGGTGGTGGCAGGTGAACGACATCCAGCCGAAGGTCCGCTGCTGTGCTCTGGACAATTTCCGGTGACACGCTTAACAACTTCCTGGCGTATGCCGTAATAAGCGCGTTGTCGCAGATGGTGTTGATCAAACGCGGAATGCCTTTGGAATAGCGATGGACGCTGGCGATAGTCTCTTGTGGAAACAGTCCATTCCCCGATCTGGCACCGGCGATTTGCAAACGCCATTCCACATACCCTTGCGTCTCGGTCAAGTCCAGTGCGGTCAGCTGTGCCCGGTGGGCGATTCGTTGCTTGAGCTGCCGCAGAGTAGGCGAATCCAGCTTGTCATCCAGTTCCGGTTGGCCAACCAGCAGAATTTGCAGCAGCTTGCCACGAGCCGTTTCGAGATTCGTCAGCAACCGGACTTCCTCGAGGATATCGGCCGACAAGTGATGCGCCTCGTCCACCACGAGAATGGTTGTTAACTGTTGGGCACCACGCGCGACCAGGAAGTTGCTCAAGTCGCAAAGGATCTGACTCTTGTTCTTGCCCGACACCGAGAGTCCAAAATCCGTCGCAATGTATTCCAGAAATTCGCAAGGCGATAAACGCCCATTGAAAACATAGGCATAGGTAATGTCGCTGCTTTCCCGGAATAGCTCCAGCACGCAACGCAGCAGCAGGGTTTTCCCCGTGCCTACTTCGCCGGTGAGGACGACAAAACCCTTCTGCCCTCGCACCGCGTGATACAGCGCTGCCATGGCCTCATTGTGCTTGGGAGTGGCAAACAGGAAGGCCGGATCGGGGCTGATGTCGAATGGGTTGCGCGTTAGATTATAGAAGGCTTTGTACATCGAGACGATCTTAGCCTTTCAGGTAGCTCACCGCCGAACCCGCTAAAATAGCGACAACGACGAGAGCGGTTGTCGCCCAACTGATCCAGGCCTGCTTTTGCTGATGTCGTTCGTCGGCCGGATCATAGATGACCGGGAGTTCGGAAAGTACGGGGCCGGGCAGGAGCCTGCGTAACTCCATTTCATTGTAAATGCGGTCGTCCAGCATCTCTGCAGCCCAGACAAGCCCCGCGCCTAGCGCCAAGCCAACCAGCAGCCCGACGCCGCAGAACTTCAGCCGGTTCGGGAAACTTGGCTTCAACGGCAGGCTCGGAGGGTCGATGATGCGGAACCGTTCACCCTGCTGTAACAGCTCCATGCTGGTTGCCATCGCGGAGTCATTCTTTTTCTTCAGCAGGTCGTCATAGGATGCTTTCGACTGGTCGTAGCCGCGGGTCAGGTCAGCAAGCTGTTGTTCTGTTATAGGCTCCTGATTCAGGCGCGCCTGGTACTCGCCGATTTTGGCCGTCAGCGCAGAGATTGCCTGCTCCCGGTTCTTAATCTCAATCTCATTCGCCTGCAATTGGCTTTGCAGTTGGGCCAAGGACGATGGATCTCGCTCTCCTGCACCCTCTGCCGCGGCATCCGGCTTCTCTGCGCCCGGCTGAGATTTGCTGTCGTTGGATTTCTTTTCCGCCAAAAGCTGGCTCCGCTGCGCTTCTGCCTTTGCGATCTCGTCTTTCAACCTGCGGATCTCAGGATGCTTCTCCCCATAAGTAGAACTCAGGTTGCGTAATTCCGTCCTGAGCTTGTCGATCTGGTCATCCAGCTCCGCAATTCCACCTTTCGGAGCTGCAGGGTCGCTCGATGGGCCGCGCAGCGCCCGGTACTGCCCCAAAAGTGTTTCCAGATAGACACGCTGCTGCTTACTCGCGTTGAGCGCTTCGCCTTCGGCCTGCAATTGCGTTTGTAGACCGCCCAGGATCTGCACGTTGCTGTTGAGTTGACCGGGAAGCTCTCCCACATGCTGTGCCTTGAATTCGCGGATCTTCTCTTCTTGTGCCTCCAAAGTCTGGCGTGCCGACTGAAGCTGGTCTTCAAGGAATTTAGTGTTGCCCTCAGACTCCTGCTGCCGGACCTCGAGATTTTCATTGATAAAAAGATTTGTTAGCCTGCTTGTAACCTCCTGGGCAATTCGCGCGTTACCCGCTGTGTAATAGACATTAAATGCGTTGATGCGATTGTCCGACCCGCGTACCAGCTCGATCTCGATGTGCTTACGCATGCTATCGACGATATCGTCGGGCGAGAGCCGGATACGGTCTTTCGAGTAGAGATTCAGCTCATCAGCGATATGCAGCAGGCGGGACCGACTGAGGATCTGCTGGGTAATGCTTTGCAGCCGCTCCTGCAGGTTCTCTGCCACATTAGGCATGACGTAGTCTCTCGGCATGGTGGGCTGCTCCACCAGGATCAGCGTGCCTGACTTGTATCTTGGCGGCAAAACCCAGCTCGCACCCCAGACGGCGAGCCACCCCAGGAGCAATGGAATCAGGAAGAGCAAGCGGCGACGCCGAACAATCTCCAGGTAGTGGTGAACATCCGGTCGTTCCTGGGTTTGTTGTTGGACTGGCACTGCCATAATTACCGATGTAGTGGTCTCGTGAACTGATAGTTCAGAGAGAAGAAAATGCGGTTAACATTGGGAGCGGCGGCAATGGCTGCAATCTCCTGATAGGTCTGATTCGTCCAGCTATACCCAAACTGCAGATTCGCATGCTCGCCCAGGGCGCGTTGCGCCGAAACGGTTCCTAACAGTGTGCGTCCTCCACTGCTTGAGAAGAACAAAGGTGTCAGAGATGTGTTGTCGCCATAGGTCGCTCCAACTCCTGTATTCCAGTTTCGGCTCATCTTCCAGCTGGCTGAAGCCCCCACCGATACAGAGCGGTAGACACCGTTCAGACCGCCGGCCCCGCCGACAATTCGCGAAAAGCTCGCTGCCAGGGTCGTCCGCTCACCTTGCCATGCGGCACTCAGGGTCAGCAGCGGACTCCATGACGAGGCAGGAGGAAATGGCAATTGGGTAGCGGAATAGTGCTGCGGTCCAGCGGAGACGGACACCGAAAACCTGGGCTTCAGATAGACCGAAAGAAATGCGAATACGGTTTGCGTTTGCACCTGCGTGTTCGGCGAGTTTGTCGGGTACGAGATGAAGCTTTGATAATGATAATTCACCCCGACGTAATACTTCGTTCGAATGCGGCGGGAGTAGAAGGCCGAACCGCCGGCCGATCGTGAGTTCGCTACGCCGGGGGCCTGCACTGAGTTGAGGTACTCAAGTCTGCCGAATGTTCCGCTACCGCCCAGCATAGAAGACTCACCGATCTGGTACGTGATTTGCGCCGTGGTTGCGTTGTTGATCTGATCGGCAAGGGGGACAACAAGAGCCACACCGCTGCCTGGCACCGAACCGGAGACGGGTGAAGCGGATAGGGGATTCGGCTGGTCGAATAGGTTCGACGTTTGCTGGAATCCCTCCAGCACGTTAAGGCTGAGGGTGGGAGTGATGCGGTACTGCCAATCCATACTTAGATTTTGATTGCTCTCGTTGTAGCCGCTGGTTTTCTGATAGACGGTGAAACCAGGACTGTAGTTGAGGACCAGGTGCGACTGTGACGTGACTCTATCCAGCGCTAAATCGCCCCAAAACGAATAGTTCGCATCTCCAGCAGGATTTGCACCACCGGTAATATTGCTCGCGTATCCGCTGCTCAACGTGAAGCCGCCACGCCAGTAGTTTTGCTCAGTGGTGCCGGCGAATTCCGTTGGAAACGATTGGCCGGTTACCGGCGGCGGGGTCAGCAGTGGTGTCTCGTCAACCGGAGCGGCGTCGGCGTCAGATGCGTCCGTACCCTGCGCGGTTGCCGCTGGGTCCGTCTGGCACAGCGATGGCACGCTTGCCAACGCCAGACCCGCAGAAAACAGCAGCAATGTCAGAGCTGTTTTAAGGAACGATGACCGTGTCATGAGGTTGCAGCTCGATATTCTGCGCCGTGTTCTTCCCCTTGATCACTTCCTGGTAATTGAACGGCAGCTTCGTCTCGGTGCCGTCGGGATGCTTGCGCAGAACGTAAATCGACTTCTGCTTGGCAAAATCGCGGCAACCGCCGGCCAACGCGATCGCGTCGAGTACGGTGGTTGGATTCACCAGCGGGTAGGATCCCGGCTTCACCACGCGGCCCAGGATGTTGAACTTTTCGCTGTTGATCTGTTCCACGATTACGGTAACTTCCGGTTCGGCAAGGTATGGCTGGAACTTGGCCGTGATTTCCCCTTCCAGCTTTAACGGTGTCAGTCCGGCGGCCTGCACTTCTCCGATCAGCGGAAGCGAGATCTTTCCATCGGAACGCACCGGCAGCGTGCGCGAAAGATCAGGTTGTTTCCACACACTGATGGCTAATCGGTCGCCATTGCCGATGATAAAGCCGTCATCGTGCGGCTTGGCGGCCGTACCCGAGAGCGTT
>Ga0335073_10017580_pt1 | contig 10008 bp, 5 predicted proteins | sample Lox_Sample_22_FD_207093 | JGI IMG/M metagenome (GOLD analysis project Ga0335073, IMG submission 207093) | Soil microbial communities from Loxahatchee National Wildlife Refuge, Florida, United States - Lox_Sample_2.2 | ecosystem: Environmental > Terrestrial > Soil > Wetlands | place: USA: Florida... | reverse complement strand
ACCCTCCCTCCCGGCCGTCCTAAGTTAGGATTGAGACGCAGCCCTGTGAGGGCACCTTAGTGTAGGATTTGGGGCCATTTGTGTAAAGTGAATAATCCTGGAGTTGTCAGAAACCGTGGGTGCCCCGGCCTTCTCGCCTTCAGGCGAGAGGGTGGGCCCAGGAAGGGTCGCCCGTAGCTTTCGCGGCGTAATCTGTTTCAGCATCTGGAGGGCAACGCTGAGCTTACCGCGCTCCGGCTCGCTGATCAGCAGATGAACATGTTCGGGCATAACAACGTATCCGGTGACGAACAGTCCATACCAGCGCCGCACCCGCTCCAGGGTTTCCTCGAAGACTCTACGCGAGTACGGAGTGGCGAGAAATGGCCGCCGCTGATAACAACTGAAAGTAATGAAGTGAAGATTGCCAGTCTGCTGGTACCGCTTCAGGCCCCAAGGCATGAAGTAAGCCTAAGGGCGGCCGGGAACTTATACCGTGATGCCGTCACGGGTCTGGGCCCATCCTCTCGCCTGACGGCGAGAAGGATGGGGCACCCACGGCCGCCAACGGGATACGTCATCGCCGGCGCTTGGGTAGCACCTCGTCGCTGGGAACTGGCGGCTGGGATTGGCCGGTGCGCTTCACGATGCGCAGGGTCTCGGCGTGGCCGGCGCGTCGGGCGCGCGCGCGGAAGTACTCTTCGGTTCGCAGGGCCGAGAGCTTTTCCGCGACGGCGACATTAATCAGTTGGTTCAGCGCGACGCCTTCGGCGGCAGCGGCCTTGCGGGCCTCGTCGAGCAACGACGGCTGAAGGCGCAGGGCGAAGTTGCTTTGTCTCATTGGTTCCTCGAACCTTCTCCAGCACTCGTGAGCCGGGTAGCATGGCCCTTCTTGTATATCTCACATTGTGGTATATACCTCATTGTGGGATATCATAGATTCGCTGTGATTCGCGGCAAACAGCAGGTCCCTCGGCTGCGCTCGGGATGACAATTTCGTGGTGCGCGACGGTATTGGAGCACAGTTAAGCTTCATGGTCTTCGTCGCAAAACAGCAGGTCCCTTCCACTCGGACTGGAGTCCTCTCTCGGGATCACACCGAGCAGTTGTCTCTTGCCGGTTGTCTGTGAAGGCGAGCAGTTATTGGGTCATGCCGAAATGCTCAAAAGCTCGAAGCTCGAGGCTTGAAGCTAGTCTAGTCGCTCGTTGCTAGTTGCTTCTTCACTCTCGCCCTGATCTCATCCGCCAACTGCAAATACGCTTGCGCGCCTCGGCAGCCGGGGTCGTACAAGATCGCCGGCTTGCCGTGGCTGGGGGCTTCGGCGAGGCGGACGTTGCGGGGGATGGCCGTCTTGCACATCAGGTCGCCGAAGAAGTTTCGCAACTCGCTTGCAACTGACTGGGCGAGGTTGGTGCGCTCGTCGAACATGGTGAGCACGACGCCTTCGACGGCGAGCGTGCGGTTGAGGTCGTGGCGGATGCGCTCGATGGTGTCGAGCAGCTCGGTAACGCCTTCGAGGGCGAAGTACTCGGCTTGCATCGGGATGAGCACGCTGTCGGCGGCGACCAAGGCGTTGAGGGTGAGCAGGTCGAGCGCCGGCGGGCAGTCGATGACGATGAAGTCGAAGCGCGAGCGGATAGGCTCGAGCGAGTGGCGCAAGCGGTACTCGCGGTAGTCGACGGTGACCAGCTCGATGTTGGCGCCGATGAGATTCTTGTGCGATGGCAGGGCGCTGAGGCGATCGAGTTCGGTGGGGTGGAGGGCGTCGGCGGCGGGGATGTCGCCCATGATCACCTTATAGAGGTTGGGGCGGTCGGGGTCGCGGGCGAAGCCGAGGCCGCTGGAGGCGTTGGACTGCGGGTCGCAGTCGACCAGGAGCGTCGGCGCCCGGCGCGAGGCCAGCGAGGCGGCGAGGTTGATGGCGGTGGTCGTCTTGCCGACGCCGCCCTTCTGGTTGGTCACCGCGATGACTCGTGCCATGTTCAAGGACTCGGCCCTGGATGCGCGCCCGAAAATTGTTCTACGTAGAACAATTTTGGCAAGCGCCAGTCACGACGCCCCTGCCGAGAGCGGTAGTTCGGTCGGGCGCGGCAAACCCAAGACTCAGCTTAAAACGAGGGTGGGGTTCGGGCAATATCCTTGGGGGATTGGGCAATCAATTTCGGAGGAAAAGCTGTGCAATTCGCCGCCGGCAGGGCGGAAGGGACTGATTTTGCAGCAACTAGGTGCCCCGGAGGGATGTGGGAAAGTGCCCTTCGCCCCGGCGATCCACTGGCCTTTGATCGCAGGCGGCCCCAGCGGCTCCGAAAGACGAATGTCGCACCTAGTCCGCGAGGTCCGCTCCGGATAAGATCCTGAGTTTTTTAACCATCAGTCCTGGGGGATGCCGGTACCGGTACCTTCCCCGGATCGGCCAGTGACCGTCCCGGGTCTCGCCCCAGACAAAATTGTTCTACGTAGAACAATTTTGCCGGGTCTCGCCTTGTCTGCTGCGCTCCCGAAATGAGAAGTCAAAACTAAGAAGGCGCTCTCCTGAGCAATGATTTCGGATTCGACTAGCGCGCCCTCCGGGGTGGGTCGGCTGCGCCACCCTTCAACCCGCCGCCGTCCCGGAGAACCTCGTTCAGGACTTGGATCACCTGCCGCTGGCAATTGTTCTACGTAGAACAATTTCGCGACGCTTGTTGGCTAGGACGGCATCCGACGAACGAGATCCTGTTTGCGACGTCGCGCCCTTCAACGGCGTGCCAATGGGAGGTTGCAAGAAGGGCCGGACCGGCCCCTTCACGACTCCAGCGCAGAAATTAAGACGAACGTTCGTTATACAGTGGCACTTGCACCAGATACTTTGTACCTGGCAGTTGGTACCCGGTGATTCCGGTTACAGGTCAACTTTTGTTGGGCCGGGGGAACCGGACCTCAAATTGCGACGTCAGCCCTGGACCGAGCCCAAGTGCGAAACGCAGTGCCAAACCAGACCCCGGCCGCGATTCAGGCTGCTGGTGAAGCCGGCGAAACACTTCCGGATCTAGTGCGACAGGAAGTCGCCAGGAGAAAACCCGCACGCCTAAAAGCGAAATAGCATGGGCACGATGTATCCGTTCAGCCCGGAGTGCGGCGAGCCAACCAACCGTTCGGTAGCAGTGTTGTACAGTGGTCTAAAGCACCACTACCCCGATCGCTCTCTGCCGCTCCGCTGCATGGCGGGCGCCGCGGGGCGGGCGAAAGCAGCCCCTGCTTCCCGTTACTTTGCAACCCGGTTGCAACTAAGTCACAGCAAGGTTGCAACGGATTCTTTGCCGAGCCCTTGCTTTCTCGCTCGCAGTGCGGCCTAATAGAGAGGTTGCTGGTTTTGCAACTCAGTTGCAACTGCTGCTGCAACCGCGCGTACTAACAGCTTCGAAATTTGGTACGCCCGGGCTGCAACAGATGCTGCACCTGGATGCATGCAATCGTTGCTGTACGGGATAAGGAACCGCACAGGCAGAACTCGCGGCCACATTCCCATCAAATCAGCCCCTATGCTTCCGAGCCTGCTTCGCACTCTTCACGCTGGGGTTACCTGCTCGCGCGCCTTACCGGGCCGTTACGAGACGGGCTCTCCCTATGCGGCTTGCGCCCAAACTTGCCACTCAGCCCAGCACTCCGCCATCCCGTCTCCATCCCCCCTAAGCAACTCGCATCGGGCACCCCGCTTCGGCGCAGCCTGCCCTGATCCTAGTCAAAGGATGTTGCGCTCCCATGACACGCGTCTTCGGCGCCCGGTTTTTCGGTGGCTGGTTCCACCGATGGGCCGCAGCTCAGCGTTCCGTAACCGCCTCTTACCGCGCACCGGCAATCAGCACTCAGCCGTCGGCATTCAGTCCCAAGTTCAGCGGCTCCTGAAGCGCTCCGAAATGCGGCGTTGCGCTGCGGCAGTTTTCCGCATGCTGGTGATTCTCGTTGCCACCACCGTGATGTTCGCGGGCCTGAACGCGTGGGCGGGTTCCAACGGAAGTATCTCCGGAACCATCACCGACAGCAGCGGCGCGGTGCTGCGCGAGGCTTCGGTCGCGGCCACCAACCTGGGCACGCAGGTCCAGTACCGTGTCTCCACCAATGCCGCCGGGGTGTACTCCTTTCCCGAACTTCCTATCGGGCAGTACGACCTCAGGGTGGAGAGCGCGGGATTCAAGAGTTATCGCCGTAGCGGAATCGCGGTCAATGTCGACTCCAAGACGGTGGTGGACGCCAAACTGGAGATCGGCCGCCGCGACGACGCCGTCAACGTAAGTGCGGATTCGCTGCACGTGGCCACCATCGATACGCAAATGGGTGAGGTGATCACCAGCCCGCAGATGACCGCCGTCCCTCTGAATGGCCGGAGCTATACCGACCTGCTTTCGCTACAGGCGGGAGTTGCGCCCGCGACTTCGCTCACGCCTGACACCCAGCAGGACGTCGGCGTGAGTGCGCTGGCGCCCTCCGGCGACTTGAATCCGGGCACGATTTCCATCAACGGGCAGCGCGAATTTTCGAACGCTTTCATTGTGAACGGCAGCGACGCAGAAGAGGACGTCAACGCGGGAACGGCGATCATCCCCAACCTTGATTCCATCGCCGAGTTCCGCATCCTGACCAGCAACTTCGATGCGGAATACGGAGGCTACAGCGGCGGACATATTAATGTCGTAACCAAGTCGGGGACCAACCAGATCCACGGCGATGTCTTCGAGTTTCTGCGCAACACCGACCTGGATGCACGCGACTACTTCTCGCCCACGCGCGGCACCTTCGACCAGAACCAGTTCGGCGGCACCCTCGGCGGGCCGATCCGCAAAGACAAGCTCTTCTTCTTCGCCGACTACCAGGGCACGCGGCAGACCGAGGGCGTTCCAACGGGAGTGATTCCGGTGCCGTCGCTCCAGGACCGCGCCGGAAATTTATCCGATCTTGCGAGTTCGTTGACCGGCACGGTCACCGGGCAGAGCTGGGCCAATCAACTGTCGAAGGCGCTGGGCTACACGGTAACGGCAGGAGAGCCATACTACACGCCGGGCTGCGTGAGCCCGTCGCAATGTGTGTTGCCGAATGCGGTGATTCCCATGTCGGCATGGTCGGCGCCGGCACAACATCTTCTGCAATATATTCCCCAGCCTAACGTCGGAAGCAATACCTTTTCAACATCGTCCAGCAATCAGACCTTGCGCGACGACAAAGGCTCGTATCGCATGGACTACAACAGCAACTGGGGGCTGCTGACGGGCTACTACTTCCTCGATAACTACAATCTGAATAATCCCTATCCGGTGGCGCAGAGTGGGGCGAGTGTGCCCGGCTTTAACGCGCTGTATCTCGGGCAGGCACAGTTGCTGGCGCTGGGCAACACCAAAACGTTCGGCCCGAATGCGGTGAATGAATTTCACTTCAGCTATCTGCGCGACAGCAACGATCTGGGCAAGCCGATCGGCGGGCTGGGAGTGAGCCTTGCGTCCCAGGGATTTGTAACCGGCCCAGGAACGCCGGGCATCGTACCACTGGATCCTTCGCGCGAAGGAGTGGAGAACATTGTCTTCAACTCGTATTCCATCGGCACCAATGCCAACGAACTGAAGCAGGTCAATAATACTTTTCAGTGGATCGACAACTACTCCCGCACGGAGGGCAGGCACACTATCAAGGTTGGTGTCGAGTTTCACTACGACCAGGTGAATACTAACCCGGTAGCGCAATTTAACGGTAATTTCCTGTTTACCGGGAGCGAGACGGGATCGGATTTTGCCGATTTTCTACTTGGCATACCGAGTCAATACAATCAAAGCCAGTTGCTACCGTTCTATGGCAGGAATAAATATCTGGGACTTTACGGTCAGGATAGTTGGCGAGTCAGGCCAAACCTGGTTCTTAACTATGGGTTGCGCTGGGACCGCATCGAACCATGGTACGAGGTCAATAACGGTATTTCGACCTTCGAGCCGGGAAAGCAATCGCAGGTATTTCCGGGAGCGCCGGCCGGGATTCTATATCCCGGCGATCCGGGGATTTCGCGAACCCTTGCGCCGGCGGGCAATCTTGATTTTGCTCCGCGTGCGGGGCTGGCTTATTCACCGAGCTTCTCCCAAGACACTCTTCTGGGGAAAATCTTTGGGGGGCCGGGGAACAGCAGTCTTCGTGCCGGCTTTGGCGTCTATTACGAAGCGATCGAGGCGCTTTCGATCGGCATTCTGGCGGCCAACGCGCCGTTTGGCATCACCTACACCAGTCCCGCTCCGCCGCTGTTTGCCACACCGTTTGTTACTGCGTCTTCGGGACAGTTCGTGGGACAGCCATTTCCGGCCACGCTGGCGACGGGAATCGCTTCCGCCAGCCATCCCAATAACAACATCGACTGGTCGCAATATATACCGATCAGCGGAATTCCCGCCTATGCGGCCACCAATCGCATTCCTTATGTCGAGGAGTACATGCTATCGTTCCAGCGCCAGCTGGGACCGAGGACGGTGTTCAGTGCCAGCTATGTCGGCAATCAGGGACATCGCCTGCTGGTACTGGTTGAGGCGAATCCAGGGAATCCGGCATTATGTCTCAGCCTGAGCCAGCCCAGTCAGGTAGCGCCGGGCTCTCCGACCTGCGGTCCGTTTGGCGAGAGCAACGTATTTACTACGGCATCGGGCCAGGTGATTAACGGCACGCGCGGTCCGCTGGGGCCGAATTTTGGCAGCAACACCTATCAAGCTACGATCGGGAAGTCAAACTATAACGCGCTGCAAGTCAGCCTGCACCATACCAGCGGCCGCCTGGATCTGGCTGCCGGCTATACCTACGGCAAGTCGCTGGACGATTCATCGAACCTCGGCGAGGAAGTAAACCCGATTAATCCCAATCTCAGCTATGGCCTGTCATCCTTCGATATAAGACATAACTTCGTTATCAGCTTTAACTACAAGCTTCCTTTGGATAGTCTATTCCAAGCTACGAATAACTGGACGCAGGGTTGGGAAATTTCCGGGATTGTGCACCTCAGTACAGGCTTTCCGGTAACTCTCTATAGTTATGCTGACAACTCTCTGTTAGGCGCCGAGCCCAACGGCATCAACAATTATGGGATCGATGTACCCGATTATTCCGGAGGGCCGCTGAACCTGAATCACAATCCGCAAAATGGGCGGCCCTACTTCGATGCCTCGCAATTTACGATTAACGCCCTGGGCACTCCGGGCAATGTGCCGCGGCGGTTCTTCTCGGGACCGGGCATGGAAAACTACGATATGGCGCTGCTGAAGAATGTACGTCTCGGCGAGTCGAAGTCGCTGCAGTTGCGGGTTGAGGCGTTCAACGTCTTCAATCACCCTCAGTTCTTCGGGCCGCAGACAGTGGACGGCAACATCGGAAGCGCGACCTTCGGTCAGGTGGTGAGCGCTGATCCGCCGCGGCTGATGCAGCTGGGGGCAAAATTTATTTTTTGAAGCGATACCCGGACGGCCTCTACTGCTGCGGGTTGGCGGAGCCGGGTTGGGCGAGCGGCGCCGGCGTCATCCCGAGGAAGCTGGTGCCCACGAATCGCGCGTTCGGGTTGAAGTCCCAGGTGAAGAGGGCGAAGCCGGCGTTGGCGCAGGTCTGGCAACCGTTGCGCAGCGGGTAGCCGATGATGAACTGCAGACCGCCCTTGGGGCCGGTGGTGGAGTTGGGCCACGTCTTGCCGTCGCGGTCGCCCGGCCACAGGTTGACCTTGGGGAACTGGCTCTGCAGGTCCTGGAACTGGAAGCTCTGCTGCATGCTCTTCTGGTCGAGCAGCTTCAGGTCTTCGACGTTAAGGATGCGCGGCTTGCCGTTGAGCAGCAGCAGACCGTGGGTGGAGCGCAGAGGATACGACACCCAGGCGATGTCGACCGGGCCGACGGGATGAAAGCCGTTCATAACGCCGACCTCGCCGCCCGTCTGCTTGAACAGCTCGCGGGTGAAGTTGACGGCGTCGGCCGAGGCGCCGGCCTTGGGCATCTGGAGGATGATGCAGTCGGCGAACTTCTGCGAGGGCGAAACCTTGTCGCAGGCGGCCTGCGCCTGGGCGAAGAAGTCGCTGGGCGGCTGCCAAACCGCCGCCGCGGTGATGGGGGCAAGCTCGGACTGGGCGAACCCGACCGTCGCGGCAAGCGCTAAAAAGATGACTAGCAGGGATACCTTACCGCTTCGGCCACCGGGCATAATGTGCTCGCAGATCAGGTAAATACTATCATCCTGACATCCGGCGCCAGGGAGGGGGCCGCACCACGCCGGAAGCGATTGGGTCGCGGATTGATCGCTTAGGTGAAGTCTCCGCTGTGGCGGCGACTACCAAGTTCGTGATCAATAGCGCGGTCCCAGGCCTCGAACCGCGCGAGGCTCGAGGCACCCGGCAGCGATAAGTCGACCAGGGATGCGGCTACCGCTTGGAGACGGTGGCGTCAGAATTGTTCGCCACCCAGATGCCGGCTCCGTCGAAGGCAGCTCCCATGGGGTTCGAGCCAGTGGGAAAAGTCCCCAGAGTGGCGCCATCCGATGCCCGCAGCTTGCTGACCGTGCTGTCGGCGTTATTCGCCACCCAAATGTTGGCTCCGTCAAAGGCCACTCCGGTAGGCTCGTTACCCACGGGAAATGTCCCCAAGAGAAAGGCGTCGGAAGCCCGCAGCTCGGTCACCGTATTTCCCCGGCCGAGGTACCCACCGTTGGTCACCCAAATGTTGGCGCCGTCAAAGGCCATCTCCCAAGGCCAGGAGCCTGCCGGGAAGGTCCCCAGGTTCGTGCCGTCTGAGGCCCGCAGCTTGCTGACCGTGCCGTCGGCGTAATTGGCCACCCAAATGTTGGCGCCGTCAAAGACCACGCCGTAGGGGTGATTGCCGACCGGAAACGCCCCCAGGTTGGCGCCATCCGATGCTCGTAACTTGGTTACCGTGGCATAGCCCCAACTAGCGACCCAGACGCTAACTCCGTCAAAGGCGACGCCCGCCGGGTCATTACCGACGTAGAACGTCCCCAGGGTCGCGCCGTCGGAAGCCCGCAGCTTAACTACGAAGTTGGTGTCACCGCCTTCGGCCACCCAAATGTTGGCACCATCAAAGGCCATGCCATTCGGCTGGCCACCGCCACCCACGGAGAATTGGCCCAGGAACGTGCCGTCCGAGGCCCGCAGCTTGGCGACACCGCCTCCCGGCGCGTTACTCGTCACCCAGATGTTCACTCCGTCGAAGAGGAGCTCATTAGGCCATCCGCCTCCGACAGCGAACGACGTTGTGAGGTTGGCCGGATACCAGCGCAACAGCGCCACCTGCTTGGGATTGATCGGCCCCTGCTGCGCTATGACTGACTGTGCCACCGCTAGAAACGCTACAACTGCGATCAGGAATGAATGCGCATTCTTCATGATTCAATCCTCCTGCTCACAACTGACTCTGACTCCCGCTCATTCGAAAATCATGAACGAGTAAGGGCACCCTCCTACATTTTCGAGACGCTCCAGTGGTGGTCGTCGCTATCGGTCCGGTTGCCGATCCACACGTTCGCCCCGTCAAACGCCAGCTGCTGGGGGTATTCACCGGTGGGGTAGTTGCCCAGCAAGGTTCCGTCGCTGGCGCGGATCTTAACTACCTCGTCGCCATGACCCAAGGCCACCCACACATTCACTCCGTCGAAAACCTGGCCGGTGGGATTGCCGCCAATATCAAAGATAGCGATCCCCGAGCCATCGCTGCCACGCAGCTCCTGCACCGTTCCGCAGCCCCAATTGGAGACCCATAGGTTCGTCCCGTCGAAGCTGATACCGCCCGGCGCGGGATAGTCGCAGGACCCAACCGAATACGTCCCCAGCAAATGGCCATCACTGGCCCGCAGCTTGGTCACCGTGGCAGGCGATTGATCCGTCACCCAGATGTTGGCGCCGTCAAAAATTAAATCGACTGGGCCTGAGCCGGCTGGGTAAGTCCCCATCAGGTGGCCGTCGCTGGCCCGCAGCTTGCTGACAGTGTTGCTGCCATGATTTCCCACCCAAATGTTGGCACCATCGAATTTCAACCCGT
>Ga0335073_10017579_pt1 | contig 10008 bp, 5 predicted proteins | sample Lox_Sample_22_FD_207093 | JGI IMG/M metagenome (GOLD analysis project Ga0335073, IMG submission 207093) | Soil microbial communities from Loxahatchee National Wildlife Refuge, Florida, United States - Lox_Sample_2.2 | ecosystem: Environmental > Terrestrial > Soil > Wetlands | place: USA: Florida... | reverse complement strand
CTCCTCCTGGGTACAGCGCAACCCGCGTGTCCCCCGTGGTAATCGCGCCCACGGAGCTCTTGAATCCGGCAGGCGCACCCTGATTGGAGGTGCTGAAGTTCACGAATCCGACCTTTCCGGTAACAAGTAGCCGAACCGGGCCGGAAGTCTGGAATTTCGGCCCGAACAGGGCCGTCAGCGGCCGCAGGTCTGTGCCGAAGAATTGGGTCGTGACTCCGTTGGAAAAGGCGGTTGTGAAATTACGTTTGAAGTCGTAAGACATCTCCGCTTCCAGTTGAACGTTGGGATGTACGTTGAATCCCACACGCCCTCCAACACCAACGAAATTAATGACCGGGGTGGGAGTGCTCAAACGAAAATAATCGGCGAAGACTCCGACTTCTACATGGTTTGCCGAATCCGGCGAGTTTTGTGCTACTACCGCCAGCGGTGCAGAGAGGGAAAAGCACAGGATGACGAACCATAAAATCCGTTGCATGAACTTAGAAATCTCCTCAGTGGTTTTTCTTCCCGACCCGCCATTTATGCGGCGAGTCTGATGAACGCGTGTTTGATGCGCGGGTACAAGGCGAGTTGGCCCGCAGCTCCGACGTCAGAATCTCCGGGTGCAGGTTACGGAAGATCATTTGCCGAACTACCGTTTCCACCGGATAGATACGGAAGACCCAGACCCATAATCTCCCTGAAGCAAAATCTAGCGACTCTTAACAGGAGCTCATCATGAAGAACACGGCAGCGTTTGGAATTTATCGAAACCAGGGCGAGGTTGAGTACGCAGTCGATCTGCTTCGCGCCGAAGGCTTCCGCAACACCGATATCTCCGTTCTGTTTTCAGAGAATCAGGGAACGAAGGATTTCGCCGTCGAGAAGAACACCAAAGCACCGGAGGGAACAGCGACGGGAGCAACCACCGGCGCGGTGGTGGGAGGAACTTTGGGGTGGCTCGCTGGAATCGGCGCCCTGGCGGTCCCGGGTGTCGGACCACTGATCGCCGCGGGCCCGGTCGTCGCCGCGCTCACCGGTGTGGGGGTCGGCGGCGCAATCGGCGGAGTAGCCGGAGCGCTCGTGGGCATGGGCATTCCGGAGTACGAGGCAAAACGCTATGAAGGCCGCGTCAAGGCCGGGGGAATTCTATTGTCTGTCCACTGCGACAATTCGGACTGGACCAAGAGAGCGAAGCTCATCCTGGAAAACTCCGGCGCGCAAGATGTCTCTTCATCGGGTGAAGCGAGTGCCGACTGGCAAAAAACCGACAAGCCGATGCCTCGGGCGAGCTGACGTTTTCAAATCGTTGTAGAGAAACCTGACGACGAATGGAGAGAATCATGCTTTGGACAATCTTCGTGATCCTGCTGGTTCTGTGGTTGCTCGGAGTCGTGAGTTCCTACACCTTGGGGGGCTTCATTCACCTGCTGCTGCTTCTGGCATTGGTGGTGTTAGTCATTCGGATCATCGAAGGTCGCAGACCGGTGGTCTAGCCGGAACAACCCGCAATTCGTGCGCGGGAAGCGATCGGGAACAATCTCTCCGCTAGGCGGAAGCGCGCGTTTCCTGCAGGACGTTGCAAGGGATCAGGATTTCTACAAGCGTACCGGGATGAACCCTAGCCAGGCGAAGTTCTCCGCCAAACTCTTTGGCACGCTGGCTCATCCCCCCAATGCCGATACCGATGCTGCCCGGCTGCTGCTCGGCTACGTTCTCCGCTATGCCTCGCCCGTTATCCCGCACTTTAGCAACCACCTGCCGGTCTTGCAGGGCGAGAGTGACTTGCGCCTTCCGCGCTTGCGAATGCCGAAAGACGTTGCTTAAAGACTCCTGCACGATGCGGAAAATCGCAGTCTCGAGCTCTGAAGTCAGGCGGGGGAAATCCGCCGGCTCAACGTCGATCGAAGTTTCGATTCCGGTGCGCTGCGAGAACCCCTCGACATACCAGCGGAGAGCGGAGAGCAGGCCGACTTCATCGAGCAAAGGTGGATGCAAAAGATGGGACATACTGCGCACCTGCTGGATTCCCTGCTCGATGATCTGGGCCGCGTCGGTGGCAGCTTCTCTTTTCACCTCTTCCGGATTCGGTTGCAGCACGCGATGCAGCAAAAGCTTGACTGCCACAAGCTCCTGCCCCAGGCCATCATGCAGCTCACGCGCAATCCGCCGCCTCTCTTCATCCTGCATTGAGATCAGCCGGCCAGAGAGCCGGCGCAATTCGCCATTCAATTTTTCCAATTGCCCGGCTTTGCGATGGAGCTCGGCGAATACGCTGACCTTCGCCCGCAGCAGTTCGGGAATGACAGGCACAGAAATATAGTCAACCGCTCCGCGCTGATATCCTTTCAGCCGGTCCAGATCGGTCAGATGAACGGCTGAAATGAAAATGATCGCGGTCTTCTGAAACCGAGGATGCTGACGGATCATTTCCGCGAGCTCGAAGCCGTCTAGTTCCGGCATGCTCACATCCATGAGCACGACCGCAATATCGTTCTTCAGAAGGATCTCCAGCGCTTCCTTCCCCGATGCCGCCTTGATCAGGTTCTCGCCCAGTTCGTCGAGGATGGCCTCGTAACTGAGCAATTTGGCGGGCTGATCGTCCACCATCAGAATATTGACCTTGTCATGTGTGCTCATCGGTCTCTCGTTTTTTCGCATGCACTTGCCACCGTAGCCAGAACAGTCTAGCGATGCAGCCACATGCGCAACGCTGACAGCAGCTGTTCCGTGTTAACCGGCTTGGCGAGATATTCGGATGCTCCCGCCTCCAGGCATTTCTCACGATCACCCTTCATGGCTTTGGCTGTCAACGCGATGATGGGCAAACGCCGGAAAAGCTGATTTTGCCGGATAACCTGCATCGTCTCATATCCATCCATTTCCGGCATCATGATATCCATCAGCACGATCGCCACGTTCGGCGTCGACTCCAGAGTAGCAATCGCCTCCCGGCCGGTTCCAGCGGTTAATACCGTCATTCCGCGCCGTTCCAGGACGCTGCTGAGGGCGAAGATGTTGCGCACGTCATCATCGACCACCAGCACCTCTCGGCCTTGCAGCGCGTCATCCGAGTGATGCAGGCGATCGAGCATTTTCTGTTTTTCGACAGGGAGATCGGCGACCACCCGGTGCAGAAACAGCGCGGTTTCGTCCAGCAGACGTTCCGGCGATTCCACGCCTTTGACCACAACACTGCGAGCCAGCGTGTGAAGACGCGCATCCTCCTCCGGGGTCAGTTCCTTGCCGGTGAAGACCACCACCGGCAAATCGCGCAGCGAGGCTGTGTCCCGGATACGATCGAGAATCTCGAACCCTGACATGTCCGGCAGACTCAGATCAAGCACAACGCAGTCGAAAGATTCCCGTTCGAGAGTGGCGAGAGCCTCCTCTCCGGTTGCCGCCACGCTGATTTCGATGTCTTCATCCCAGAGCAGCTCCCGGATGCTGAGTTGTTCCGCCGCATTGTCTTCCACCACCAGGAGCCGCTTGCGCCCCGACATGGCGTATTCTTTGATGCGAACCAGGGCTTCCTGAACTCCCTCGGTAGTGGTGGGCTTGGTGACAAAGGCAAACGCTCCGCGAGCCAGGCCGTGCTGCCGGTCTTCATCGAGCGTCAGGATCTGTACTGGGATGTGGCGCGTTGAAGGATCCTGCTTCAGATGGTTCAGCACCGTCCAGCCCAGCATATCGGGGAGGAATACATCGAGAGACACAGCCGTCGGGTGATACTCGTGCGCCAAAGCCAGCGCCTCCGATCCCCGCATCGCAAGCAGGACCTTGAACCCTTCGTCCCGCGCCAGGTCGCAGAGAACTCGCGCATAGTGCGGGTCATCCTCAACAATCAGCAGTACCGCATCATCCGGTTGCAGGTTTGCCCGGTCATCTTCGATCTCTTCTACAGGAGATTCGATGACATTCTGGCTGGACAATTGGAGCGGCGCCGGGGTAAGCGCATTGCCCTCGCTCCGGCCGCCCGCAGCCGTTGATGGTCCCACGTAGGTCAGCGGCAAATAAAGCGTGAAGGTGCTTCCCTTGCCGGGCGCGCTGTGCAACTGAATCTCGCCGCCCAGAAGGTTCGCAAGTTCGCGGCTGATCGCCAACCCCAGCCCGGTGCCGCCGTACTTACGGCTGGTTCCAGCATCGGCCTGTTGGAAGGCCTCAAAGATAATGCGCTGCTTCTCGGCGGGAATCCCGATGCCGGTGTCGGCCACCTCGAAGGCCACGACCGACGCTGTCTTGCTGAGAAGCGGATGGTCCTCGCTCCATCCGCGGCTTGCCGCCGAGACAGTGAGCCGGACGGAACCTTGTTCGGTGAACTTGAACGCGTTGGATAACAGGTTCTTGAGCACTTGCTGCAGGCGTTTGGAATCGGTCACGATGCTGCGACTGAGCCGCGGATCGGTCTGCACCTCGAAAGCCAGCCGGCGGCTCTCGGCCTCATGGCGGAATGGCCGAGCCACGGTGTCGAGAAGGCTGGCAAACGCGACCTCCTTGGCTTCGACGGAAACCGTGCCCGACTCGATCTTCGACAGGTCAAGAATGTCGCTGATCAGGTTGAGCAAGTCTGTGCCCGCACCGTGGATGGTTCGCGCGAACTCTACTTCTTTGGGAGTCAGATTCCCGCCGTGATTGTCCGCGAGTTGCTGACCTAGCACCAGAATACTGTTAAGCGGGGTGCGCAGCTCATGGGACATGTTCGCCAGGAACTCCGACTTGTACTTCGAGGTCAGAGCCAGTTCTTTGGCTTTTTCTTCCAGCGCCAGACGGGCCTGTTCAATTTCCTGGTTCTTGCGTTCGACTTCGACGTTCTGTTCGGCCAGCTGTTGCGCTTTCTGCGCCAGCTGCTCGTTGGTTTGCTGCAGTTCTTTCTGCTGGGTCTGTAGTTCGGCGGCCAGCTGCTGCGATTGCTTCAGCAATCCTTCCGTCTGCATCGTGGCTTCGATACTGTTCAGCACGATGCCGATGCTGGCAGTGAGCTGCTCGAGAAATGCCAGGTGGGACGCGGCAAAAGTACTCATCGAGGCCAGCTCGATGACGGCTTTGACGCGGTCTTCGAAGAGCACAGGCAGTACGATCACATTTCTCGGAACCGCCTCGAACAAGCCGGAGCGTATGGTGATGCTCTCGGGTGGCAGGTCGGTGATAAGCATTCTCCGCTTTTCCGCCGCACACTGGCCGATCAGGCCCTCCCCGATTTTCAGGCGGCGCAAGTGGCCGTCCTCGCCGTCTCCAGCGAAGGCGGACAGCAGCGCCATCTGCTTCGACTCTTCTTCTTCCATCTGGTAAATCACACCCTGCTGCGCATTCACTAGAGGGGCCAACTCCGAGAGCAACATGCGGCCCACTGTCGCGAGATCGCGCTGGCCCTGCAACATACCGGTGAAGCGGGCCAGGTTGGTCTTCAGCCAGTCCTGCTCGGTGTTGCGCTCGGTGGTCAGGCGCAGGTTGTTGATCATGGTGTTGATGTTGTCTTTCAGTTCCGCGACTTCGCCCCGCGCCTCTACCTGAATAGAGCGAGTCAGGTCACCCTTGGTGACAGCGGTCGCCACCTCGGCGATAGCACGGACCTGATTCGTGAGGTTATCGGCCAGCAGGTTCACGTTGCCGGTCAGATCTTTCCAGGTACCGTCGGCACCAGGCACGTTGGCCTGACCACCGAGGCGGCCTTCGACGCCCACCTCGCGGGCAACCGTAGTCACCTGGTCCGCGAAGGTGGCCAGCGTGTCCGTCATGTTGTTTATGGTTTCCGCCAAAGCTGCGACTTCGCCCTTGGCGTTCACGGTCAGCTTTTGTGTGAGGACGCCGTTGGCGACCGCGGTCACGACCTTCACGATACCGCGCACCTGCTCGGTAAGGTTGGCCGCCATCACGTTGACGTTGTCCGTCAGATCCTTCCATGTTCCGGCAACCCCCGGCACCTGCGCCTGACCTCCAAGTTTGCCTTCCGTACCTACTTCGCGGGCGACGCGGGTGACCTCAGCCGCAAAAGCGTTGAGCTGATCCACCATGGTGTTGATGGTGTTTTTCAGCTCCAGAATTTCACCCTTCACGTCGACTGTAATCTTTCGTGACAAGTCTCCCCGGGCGACAGCCGTAGTCACTTCGGCGATGTTGCGCACTTGCCCGGTTAGGTTGCCGGCCATGGCATTGACCGAGTCCGTCAGGTCCTTCCAGGTTCCGGCGACCCCCGGCACGTTGGCTTGTCCGCCCAGTCGTCCTTCGCTGCCCACCTCGCGGGCAACGCGGGTGACTTCAGCGGCGAACGACCGCAGTTGTTCGACCATAGTGTTCAGCGTTTCTTTCAGCTGTAAGATCTCGCCACGGACGTCGACCGTGATTTTCTTGGAGAGATCGCCGTTGGCGATGGCGGTTGCCACCTCTGCGATGTTTCGCACCTGGCCCGTGAGATTGCTGGCCATGAAGTTTACGTTGTCGGTGAGATCTTTCCAGGTGCCCGCGACTCCCGGCACCTGGGCTTGTCCGCCGAGTTTTCCGTCCGTCCCGACTTCACGAGCCACGCGGGTAACTTCGCCCGCGAAGGCATTCAGCTGATCCACCATCGTATTGATGGTGTTCTTGAGCTCCAGAATCTCGCCTTTCACGTCCACCGTAATTTTGCGTGACAGATCGCCGCTGGCCACAGCGGTCGTGACCTCGGCAATGTTGCGCACCTGCGCCGTGAGGTTTCCGGCCATGGAATTCACCGAGTCGGTGAGATCTTTCCAGGTTCCGGCGACACCGGGCACGTTGGCTTGTCCGCCCAACCGGCCCTCAGTTCCGACTTCGCGAGCTACACGCGTCACCTCGCCGGCGAAGGCGTTGAGCTGGTCGACCATCGTGTTGATGGTTTCCTTTAGCAGCAGAATCTCGCCGCTCACGTTGACCGTAATTTTCTTGGACAAATCGCCATTCGCGATAGCCGTTGACACTTCTGCAATGTTCCGGACCTGGTTGGTCAGGTTGCTGGCCATGGAGTTTACTGAGTCCGTAAGGTCTTTCCAGGTGCCGCCGACGCCGGGTACCTGCGCCTGGCCGCCGAGTTTGCCGTCAGTACCGACTTCGCGCGCCACGCGGGTTACTTCCGAGGCAAACGATCGCAATTGCTCGACCATGGTGTTGAGCGTTTCCTTGAGTTCCAGGATTTCGCCGCGGACGTCCACTGTGATCTTGCGCGACAGGTCGCCGCGCGCTACCGCCGTCGCCACCTCGGCGATGTTGCGCACCTGCGCGGTGAGGTTGCCAGCCATGAAGTTCACGTTGTCCGTGAGATCTTTCCATGTACCGGCGACGCCCGGCACCTGCGCCTGTCCGCCAAGTTTCCCTTCGGTTCCCACTTCGCGAGCCACGCGGGTCACTTCGCCGGCGAACGCGTTCAGCTGATCCACCATGGTGTTGATGGTGTTCTTCAGTTCCAGAATTTCGCCCTTCACGTCGACCGTAATCTTGCGCGACAAGTCGCCGCGGGCGACGGCGGTCGTCACTTCAGCAATGTTGCGCACCTGCGCCGTCAGGTTTCCGGCCATGGAATTTACGGAGTCCGTAAGGTCTTTCCACGTGCCCGCCACTCCCGGCACATTGGCCTGTCCGCCCAACCGGCCTTCGGTGCCGACTTCGCGGGCCACGCGCGTGACCTCGCCGGCAAATCGGTTGAGCTGATCGACCATGGTGTTGAGAGTTTCTTTCAGCTGCAAAATCTCGCCGCGCACATCGACGGTGATTTTCTTGGAGAGATCTCCCTTGGCAATGGCCGTCGCGACTTCAGCGATATTGCGAACTTGCCCGGTCAGGTTGCTGGCCATGAAGTTCACGTTGTCGGTGAGGTCTTTCCAGGTGCCGCCGACGCCAAACACCTGCGCCTGGCCGCCCAGCTTGCCTTCCGTTCCAACCTCGCGGGCCACGCGCGTTACTTCGCCGGCGAATGCGTTGAGCTGGTCGACCATCGTATTAATGGTGTCCTTCAGCTCCAGAATTTCGCCTTTGACATCAACCGTGATTTTGCGCGACAGATCGCCGCGCGCCACCGCCGTAGTCACTTCGGCGATGTTGCGCACCTGCGCCGTGAGATTGCCGGCCATGGCGTTCACCGAGTCGGTAAGATCTTTCCACGTGCCGGCCACGCCGGGCACGACCGCCTGGCCGCCAAGTTTGCCGTCGGTACCGACTTCGCGGGCCACGCGTGTCACTTCCGAAGCGAAGGAGCGCAGCTGATCCACCATGGTGTTGATCGCTTCCTTCAGCTGCAAAATCTCGCCGCGCACGTCCACGGTGATTTTTCGCGAAAGGTCGCCGCTGGCTACAGCGGTCGCCACTTCTGCGATGTTCCGCACTTGTCCGGTCAGGTTGCTGGCCATCAGGTTGACCGAATCCGTCAAATCTTTCCATGTGCCGGCTACACCGGGTACCTGTGCTTGTCCGCCAAGTTTGCCGTCCGTCCCCACCTCGCGAGCCACACGAATCACCTCAGCGGTAAATACGCTGAGCTGTTGAATCATGGTGTTAACGATTTTGGCCGAGCGCAGAAACTCTCCTTCGAGCGGGCGCCCGTCTACGTCAAGCCGTACCGTCTGAGTCAAGTTGCCTTGCGCGACCGCGGCAATCGCGCCAGTAACGTCGGCCGTTGGCCGAAGTAGGTCTTCGACCAGGGTATTCACCGAGACACCCATTTCACCCCAGGCGCCTCGCTTCTCGTGGAAGCGCACACGTTCCCTCGTTCTACCTTCCTTGCCCACGACCTGCCCAACACGCTTCAGTTCCTGTGCCATCTGCTGGTTGGCGCGTACGATCTCGTTAAACGTGTCCGCAACCTTACCCGGCAACCCGGTCCACGTGCCCGGCAGCCGCACCGAGAAGTCGCCGTCGCGCATGGTCTGCAGGCTTTCCAGGATTACATTGAGCTCGGCTGATCCCGGGACGAGTTCGGCAACCGCCGAGTGTCCCGCTCCGTCCTGGCCGTTGTTTGCTTTGCCTTGTTCAGCACGAAGGGCGTTTCGCTTCATGATTGTTTTCCCATTTCCGGTTGGTGCACAGATCGGTGAAAGATCCTGCTCATCGTATGAGATACGAGACAAACAGAATCAGGAATACCACGGCACGCATCATAGGTTGCGCTCAGGGGAGGGCAAAATACAGTAAACGATGTAGGACCGGATACAGTAATTCCTGTAGTCAAATAGTTGCCGCGTTGTCTAGGACAGTGCGGGCTGCAGTGCCGTCTCCCGTTCGAAGACTCCCGGGTGTGGAACGGATTGGTGGAGACACCGGGCCTCGTCTGCGCCCGTATTGCATAAAATCTCCCGCACGTGCTGTGATTCCTCGGCTTGCGAGCAGCTCACGTAAATAAACACACCAGTCTCGCTGATGAGGCCTGCAACCCGGTGCGCATCTTGCTTTGCAATTCCAAGACTCAATAGAGTAGCGGCGTTTCTCAGGCTCGCACAGCATATCGTCTCGCCCAACAGCGGCTGAAGAAAATGGCGCGATCGAATAAAACAGCCTGCGCGCGGGATGACAACTGCGCCCAGCCGAAGCAGCCAGGGGATCAGCCCCGGCGATACTGACTGGTCAGCGCTGGCGGGCAACATCATCTGGTCACGCGCAAGTCCGGCGAGCGGGTGTGCCGGAGCCAGCAAAAGGCAGATATCCTTGCAGGGGAAACCGGATTGATTCAACGTCTGAACCACCTGCTGCAGTTCAACCGTCTTCGAGTAAACACCGTAAGCTGCCTGCTTGGACCTCTCGCCACTCTCTGACCATTTCACAGAAAACGCCCCTTACCGTAAAGGAATTCACAAAACAAGGCAGGAACGGATGGATTATAGGAGCGGATCTCTGAGGCTGGCGATACCGTGTGTACTGTAGATGACCGCCTTGGAAACTGTAAGCACCTTTTTTAGGGCGATAAAAAAACCAATCGGATCTAGCTGGCGAGTTTCATAGCAGTATGAGTCTTCTTGATGCGGTCGAGTTCCTGGTAAAGCCTGATCCTTTCCGACCGCTTCCCGTAATCAAGAAGCTGGGGAGAAG
>Ga0335073_10017578_pt1 | contig 10008 bp, 6 predicted proteins | sample Lox_Sample_22_FD_207093 | JGI IMG/M metagenome (GOLD analysis project Ga0335073, IMG submission 207093) | Soil microbial communities from Loxahatchee National Wildlife Refuge, Florida, United States - Lox_Sample_2.2 | ecosystem: Environmental > Terrestrial > Soil > Wetlands | place: USA: Florida... | reverse complement strand
TGCATCTTCATTCACCGGGACGCAGAGGCTTCGCCTTCTTCTACACTGCGCTGCTACGCTCAGAAAGTCTGCTGGTCGACTCAAGGGATTTCCACCAATCAAGGATGCAGCCATGGAAGTTGCCAGCTTCGTATCAATGAAGGGAAGCGAAAGCACGTGGCCATTGCCACCCATCGGTTCACTTGATGATCAGGAAGTCTGGGGTCTAGTTCAGGCAGAAGTACCTCTCCCACCAACACCACCAGGAAAATCCCCATCTCCGGGTCGAAGAAAGCGACGATTCGACGCGTTCCACCCGCGGCCTGACGAATGGGAGGTTGAGTCTGAGCCGGCTAAGCGGATGCGGATGACTCCCCAAGCTGATGGAGACAATTCACCGATGCGAATCACTGATTCTGCTGCTGGACCATCCTCCAACGATGAGAAGACAGCCATGAAATCTGAGGAACAATCTTGGTGGCGTGAACAAGTCAAAGCTGCCGAGACACGTGCCCAGGAGCAAGAAGCGGTTGCCAAATCGAAAGAAGAGCTGCTTCGAGCAGAGGCAAAGCGTTGCCAGGAGCTTGAGAAGACAGTCAGCGAGTTGCAGTATCGCTATGAAGACCAGTCTAAGGAAGCTCGTCTTCTCAAGGGCAAAGTGGAAGAACTGGAGACATCTCTTGGCATGGCACAGAAGCAAAGAGAGTCTCGAGACAATACTATCGTGACTTTGAAAGAGGAGATTACGCATTTGAATAAGGATCTCAGTGATGCTCGCAGTCTGTTACTGAACTCCGAGGTTCCCGAAATTGCCAGACTCGAGCATCTTCGTCAGGAACGCGACATCGCCGACGAAAGAGCTCGCAAAGCGAACAAGCGCGCTGACGACAACGAGCAATTGATTGGCTATTTGCGACAGCAACACACGGAAACTGGAGAACGTGTTCTCGAACTCAATCAGCAGAACGAGGATTTCCGCACTCGCCTCCAGAAAATCGAGAAGACTGCCAGTGGAGAGGTCACCAAAGCCCGAGAAATGACACTTCAGTCACAGACTAAGATGCTCATCTCTGAGAATGAACGATTGAAACGTTTGGTCGCTGAGCGTGAACGTCTGCTCCTGAAGAAGGAAGAGGAATTGAAGCAACGCCGCCTCCCCATTTCGACCCGGGCTGGCAGTGTTCCCCGTAGCCCACGTATTGGGCCCACTAGTCGTGCTGGAAGTCCTGCGCCGGATAGGAGAGTTGGAGCTTTGAAAAGCAACAATAATTTGTAGGTGATCACATTCTTATCCTGGCGAGCTATCATTTGCAAAGAGACATGATGGGTGGTTGTGGTACGTGAAACATTTCTGCCAAATTCTGCAATGGAGCATAAGAATACTATGGCATAGGTTTTGTATGGAATAGATAGAAGCCGTTTGTTGCTATTTTGTGTTTCATAGTGGCCGCGTTTGTACATTTCACGGGAATGCCGTCTCGGATACCTACATAGCTTTCTGAACTTTTAGTTTGTCTTGAGAACAACGGCTAACTGCGTTCTAGTCAATCGCGACGACAACAAAAGCCTGCTCCACCCGCAGATGTTCATGACTCTGCCAACATAGCACGTTTCCAAGCGCCGATGCAACATGCGCCGATCGAGCCCCGATATATAATGGTACAGCAACCTGGACAGCGGCATTTTGATCCAACCCGCCCTCATCCCCTGGAACCTAGACCTTTGGAGTTAAAGCCGGCTGATGTGAAACCAACAGCAGGGCCAAAGTCCGCAGAACCAAAAGGCGAGTCCAAGAGCGGTCCGAGCATAGCCAGACCGTTCCCATGTACCTTTGCGCAATACAATTGCGCCGCGGCATTCACGTCGAAGAACGAGTGGAAACGACACATCAGCACGAAGCACATCCAGTTGGGATTTTGGCGATGTGACATGTGTCCTCCATCTCCTGGAATCGATCTACCAGTCTACAATGATTTCAATCGCAAAGATCTCTTTACCCAACATCTTCGTCGGATGCATGGGGGAGTTTCTCCTCCAACGCCGGGTAAAGACCCACAAACACCCGGTTCGGAGCAGCCACAATCCGCACCGCAGCCGTCTTTGACAGAAGACCAAATCCAGGAGATCCAAAAGCGATGTTACAAGCAGTTGCGATCCCCACCACAAATCTCCAACTGCGTATTCTGTACGAGGATATTCCAGGGCCCGAACAGTTGGGAAGAGAGGTTGGAACATGTTGGTGGTCATCTCGAACGTGACCGCAAGAACGGTGCGAACACAGTTGACATATCAACTTGGCGTGAGGATCCGCCTCTGCGAGAATATCTTCTGACGGAAGGTATCGTCGAAATGGATCCTGTACGTGGCGGTTGGCGGATAGGCGATGGCAAACCTAGGCGTGATATGAGTATGAACATACTGCCTCAGATACCCATCTCTCCGGTCTATCCAGGAATGCCAACAGGTGGACCGCCTCCGGGCGCCTCAAAGGCATCCGCCATCAACATTGACACAGAGTCTGAAGGATCTAGTGGAAGACGAAAACGTGGACGTCCAACCAAGAGATTTTCACTCAATGATCCACCACAGGAGGATGAAGCTGGCCATGGCGAGGATCAGGAGATGACTGACGCTCCTCCACCTCCTCCTCAGCCGCCTGGCCCACAGCAACCAATGGCATTGTCACCGCGAGCAGCTCAAGCACCAACGCCTTTCCAATCGCAAATTCCAATGCAGGCACCAATGCAATATCTCACTCCCCTCCAGCCTCGCGAGGGCCCGCTACCTAGCTTAGTTCGAAGAGAGTCCGGAGGCTACTTACCACCTCAAATGCCCGTTGGACCTCCGCCGGGAATTCCGCTGCAACCACACGAGCAGGTCATGGCGATGCCGGATCCTCAAGCGCAAGCCTACTCGCAACCGCCACCTCCTCATCCAATGTATCTGCCACATACGCACCCTCAAATGCCACCGCAGCCACAGCAAATGCCTCCGCAGCAACAACAAATGTCTCCACACGGACATATGGCATTGGCGACGGTGATGCACTCTCCGCAACAGCCTCAGCATCAGATATTGCGGCAGGCTAGCCCTCCTGGTTCGGGACCGGCGGACGATGGAAGGAAGAACAAGGGCAAAACGTTCAGGGAAGTTATTCTGTCATAGTTTTTTTTTTGGAGAAGCGGAGAAATTTATACGTTTGGAAGAATGAACTAAGTTGTTATACGTTTCTATAAGTACTTGTAGTTGCAAGGTGGTAGAAGTCGGCCACGAGGCAGAGGATCTGAAGTAGATTACGAAATTTGAATTCTTGTCTTTGAACATACCTGCTGTGCCACTCAATTCTCGTAATTGAATTTGATGAAGAGGAAATCGATATATCCGCTATTCCCATTTTGGGAAGCATGTGATGTTGCGCAATGTCGCGGCGTTCAAACATACTTTCGACTCTTTATGTCACTGATCAATGGCCACTAGGTCTCCCTAGTCGCTCCAAGCTTTATCCATACGTCGATCAGCATCGGAGCTTAGCAATCCATCATCTGGGCCTCAGGTCTTGTTAACATATTCGCTTCTCAGTGTCATAATACTCTGACAGGCAACCGTAATTGACCTTTATTCTTTCTTTGCAAATAAGCCGACATCCTGTGTTCGAAATGGACAACGCAATGAAAGGCGGCGAGTTCCGCCATTACAATACTAAGCCGCCAGAGTCCAAAGGCAACCACGTCCTCCCACTATTCTCGCTGAAAGGCAAGACGGCCATCATCTCTGGGGCAGGCGCCGGCATTGGATTGGCCGTGGCTCAGTCATTTGCAGAAGCTGGTGCGAACGTAGTAATCTGGTATTTAAAGCTGAGTGGACGATGATCCACATAAACATCATGTTCTCAGACTTATAATCGGTCTCAGGTATAACAGCAACAAGAAGGCCTTGGACCGCGCAAAAGAGATCGAGGAAGAATACGGCGTGAAATGTAAACCCTTTCTCCTACCGTCAGTCGAATTTTCTTGAGTTCTGTGTCACTTATACTGCATACTAGGCAGAGCATATCAGGTCAACGTCCTCGACGCAGACCACGTGGAAGAAGCCATAATCGAGCAGGTAAAGCAATTCAACGGGCGGCTGGACATCTTCGTTGCGAATGCCGGTATCCCATGGACTCAAGGGCCGATGATCGGAGGCGAACTGTCACATTTCCACAAGGTTGTCGACACAGACTTCGACGGCACGTACTATTGCGCAAAGGCGGTCGGTAAGATCTGGCGCAGGCAAAAGCAGGAAGGAACGGATGCATTTGGGAACAAGCTGGAGGGCTTTACTTATGGGAGTTTCATTGCCACGGCGAGTATGAGCGGGACCGTGGTCAATGTTCCACAATTGCAGGCCGCTTACAATGCAGCGAAGTCAGCTGTCACCCATCTTTGTATGCGGAAGTCAACCAATTCCCAGGATGTAGCTGACTGAAAATAGGCCGATCTCTCGCCGTTGAATGGGTTCAATTCGCACGGGCGAACAGTGTCTCGCCTGGCTACATGGCAACTGAGATCTCGGATTTCATTCCTCCAGAGACAAAGGACATCTGGAGAGGGAAGATTCCAATGGGGTGAGTTGAGCGAGAAGTGGCATAAATCCAATTGCTAACTATCAAAAGCCGTGAAGGAGAGGTCATTGAGCTCAAAGGGACGTATTTATATCTGGCCTCTGACGCCTCTAGCTATACAACCGGTCATAATTTGATCGTAGACGGCGGCTACTCGCTGCCGTAAGATATCAAATGGAGTTCCATTCATCCAAACACCTCCATTCTAAGAGAGCCATTTCCCAGGTACTCCGAATGATTACTCCTCCCAATGGTGTAGAGACCAACACAACAAACACAGCATTCTCTTACCAGTTGATGTTGTCGAACCACTTGTACTCGCTCAACGGCATACAAGACTCTCCCCTCGCAACACCGCGCTTCCTCTTCAACTCATCATTCCACCCCAGCCAGCCACCCACCCCATCAGCAATCCAGCTCGCCCCAGCCTCGACCCTCCCCTTCCAGACTCTGCCCATAGCAGCAACGCCCTCCCTCCTCCACGCCACGCCCCACCGCTCCGCCAAGCTATCCAGCTTCGCAACGAGCCCGACGTCGGTCGCGTCCTTGAGCGCGGGCAGCTCGACGCGCGCCCAGATGCCGTCGAGCGGGGGATTGTCGTAGTCGGCGGGGGCGTGCATGACGGCAGCGGCGGCGCGCGCCTTGAGCGCGAAGGCGCGCGACATGGCCTCGTAGAAGCGCTGGCGCAGCGCGGCGTCGGCGTGGATGCAGCGGAGCGGGTTGGAGGGCGCCGGCCGGTGGTCGTAGAGGCCGCACGGCCACACGTTCCAGATGGTTGTGAGCGGCGGGCTTTGCGCGGCCGCGTACTTGAGCGCTGCGACGCTCATGTTGCGTGTGTAGAAGAGCGCGGTTGTGTGCAGTGGCGAGCGGAAGGCTGGGAGGGTGTGCGCGCTGAACCACGACTCTGTGTAGGTGTCGATGGATGCGCAGGGCACTTCTTCGGCTGATGAGGGCGCTTGGTCGTCGTAGCTGAGGGGGTGAGAGCATACGGTTTGGAGGGCGAGGAGAGAGAGGCAGATTATGCTAAGTGCTGCTTTCAACGAAGCCATGTTGTCTGCGGTTCGAACAGCGAGAGATGAGCCGAGCAGGTTCTTCGATGTTTTCAACCATCAGGCTCGAATATCTGAGAGAAAGACAAAGGCTTGATTGAAACAGCCCGTCTGACTCGTTCCTGCGGGGTCTTTATCACAGTTGAGATCAAACGAGCCTTATACTCCGTACTATTATTGCTGCGCCCCAATCCTGCTCGGCGGTGTATGGGGGCCAGCTCGAAGGATTTGGTGGCTTTCGGGGGTCGATTGCGAAACACCAGTATTTTGCAGGGGTTTCCCGCTGCGTTACCAAGGCTGTGCTCTATTCACGTATCATGTAGCTCAGAAATGCTCATAATCTTGTTCATTAAGTGCCTCAATATCTTGAAGCTCGTGACGCTTCAGAACCCGCATCTAGAGGGTTGAACTGGCGCCTTTGTCCCAAGGAAATGCAACTCTGTACAAGAAAAGAGAAATTGAAAGCCAAGAGACCGCCCTACACGTTCAACGCGCCATTCGTTAGTAAATTTCCGTTCGAAAAGAACGTCATTCCCGCTATGCAGAATCAAATCTCAAAAGCCTTATGCACCAGAAGCTTTGAAATCACGACGCTATTCTGTCAATGTCATCTCTAGCCCTTAAGTATTTTGTGGCGAGGTCGTCCCCTCCTGTACGGCTCTGCTCCATCCAATGCTGTGCCACACACATGGTTATTGGGTCCGTTCTCGCAGTATCATCGCCCCTCATACGGTCTCGATTCATCAGTTCGGGCTTGAAGATGTCCCTCGGCTTGGACAGCGGCGATACGGTGCGCTGAAGAAGTTCTGGATGTGTGAGATATAAGATAGCGAGTTCTCTCTCTGCGACAGCGTCGCCCTCCTTGGCAGTGATGACGTAAATCCGAGCTGCATCAGCCATTGTCCACTGCGAGACAGGTTGCTCTGATGGCGGCAGGAGAGTGCAGGGGCTGTCATCAGCAATCGTGCCTCGAGTAGATGGATTTGCAGCGTTGAGCTGTTGCTGCTGCTCAGTCGTAGGCCGGCGATCCGTGTCCTCCCGCACAATCTCGTCAGCTATCTCAATCATGTAGCGGCAAACATCCTGCTTCAGCCCAAGAGCCGCAAGACCAGCATCCCAGAATGCTTTTCCGCGAGGAGTCTTGTCAAGCATCTGTGCTGGAACAAATGCCGCAATGTACTGTAAGTCGCGGAACAATGTCTTCGGCCTGATACCAGCATCGCGGAAGAGACTTTGCAAAACCTCGATGATAGTGTCTGTACTTGGAATGCTGGTTGGAGAACGAGTGCCGGCTTTGAAATTGGCGGGCGATGTTCGACCACTTGAGGTCATGTGTGCATTCATTGTGTGAGAACGGCGTTCAGCAACGTTAGCAATGGCATCTTCGATGTTCTGTGGCTGCTGCGTTTGCACGGCGGATTCTCGAGAGCTGAGTTCAGGGACAGAGCCAAGCGTTGGCGACTGTGGCACCGTCGGAAGCGTGCTAGATCGCCCAGGATGTCTTCCTGCACGTGAAGATAACGAGGCGACGATGAGAATCTCAAGCTCATACAAAGCATGGAGCTTTGTGAACGGGTTCGGATGAGTTGCGAACTTGTTGAGAAGTCGTCGGAAGGCTACGTTGTATGGGAAGTCGAGAAGACCAGCCCTTCGTGCAGTCGAAATTCCCGAAGACCGTGCCGTAGCATCACTGGATGAGGTTGAATGCTCTCCTGCAGAACTTGTTTCCGCACCAGTATTCTGCGATGCTACTGTTGCAATTGTCGGATTACCCTTGCTTTCGAGGGACTTGCGGTGTTGTTCCTTGGCGCTCTTCATACTTCTCATACTCTTTTTCCGGGCGAGCTTCTGTTTTCTCTTCCGTTCTTCAGCGTCTTTTCGTCGTATGCACTCTTCACCGAGGTTACCGGAGAACCAAGAGTCGGTCTCACTTCCATCCGAAAATAATCTTGTTCCCAAGTCACTCAACAGGAGACCTGTGAGTGTTTGCTTCAGATCCAGTAGAAACTTTCGCTTGTCCGCAGTAACAGCGGCTGAAGGTTTGAGCAACACGGTACCCCTTGACGACGAACTTGTTGAAGGCCGGATGCTACCAGGACTGGTAGGCGAATGTGCTTGGGCTTCGAAGGGAGACCAGAAGGTTACTGTTTCGTCGATTACCAAAACCGGACTGGCATGACCGAAGTAGTCTGGCATGTCAAGGAGGTTGAGTCCTCGACTACCACTGCTATCAACGGAAGACGAAAAGCTTTGGTGAGAGGCTAGCGTTGAAATAGATCGAAGGCTGGACTCGCTGGGCTTCTGAAGGAAGTCAAGGCTCCTTGGCTGGCTCGGAGATTCGTACTCTTCGTCATTGGAAATGCTGAGCATTCCAACACCAGTCAAGAATAAGTCGCCTTTTCGTCGGCCGCCATCGAGTATCTCTTTGTCTCGACGATACAACTCGCTCGACCACAGAACTGGAGCTTCCAGTACGCTTTCACCGACAAGCTTGTTGACGCATTTATCCACTTCCAAGCAGAATCGATGGATTCTCTCTTCACCTTTGCAAAAGTTCTCAACACCATACTGCGTTAACCATCTGACAGTCATATCAGACTGATCGTCAGCGAGTTTATTGGGTCCCGCGATCCCGGAATCTGCCACCATAATGTCAAACATTTGAGACTCGGCCTTGAGCAGGAAGGTACTGGTCTTCGAAAATGATTGCGTGCGAGACTTCTGCTGACCAGCCGTTTTACCGTCGTCGGCATCGGCTGGTTGACCCATTCGCTTGAGTGCCAGCATCACGTTTCTTGCCTCTTCATAGACGGCTGATGTGAGTACCGCGTGCCGATACCACATCTTGTCGCGCAGACTCTTGAAGCTCATCATCATATCATCGATCTGTGAGTCATACCGCTCCTGAGACTGCTTAAGCCAAGCGAACCAGGCTTCAAACTCCTCAATTGCACTGAAGGACTTTCCAAGTGAATCTCGTGGACCACGAGCAAAGTAGTTCAGTAAAGGAGCATAGCCGTCGCGAATCAGGGTAAGAGACGACAATCGGCGAAGTTGATCGAGTGTTTTGTGCCAATCACTTGCGCCAACGAAATCTTGACGATGTAGGCACTGATGATAGGCAGCTTCCAACATGATAATCAAGTCGGCTTGTTTGGCGTGCAGAGATTCATCTATCTCGCTAGTACTGTGACTTCTTGGATGCTGTAGCGATGGCCGTTTCGCACCTGTTGCTGTCCGCTGAGCAATTTGATTAGACGGACCGGGTTGCGTAACTAGTTGGTGTTTGCCTGCTTCATCTCCAGAGAGTGACACCTCTGTTCTTTTGATAGGACGAGAATTCCGTAGTCGGTTTGTCGTGGTACGGTTGCTGAAGCTTTTTGATTCGCTCTCCGGAGCAAGATTCTTCGGAAGTTCAAACTCCTGCAGAAGTTTAACTACACTTTCCTTGAGCATCTGGTAGTCGGCCTCGAGGTCAATCCTTTGGGCCGGTCCTTCGTCTTCGCTGTCACTGTCACTCGCATCCTCTTCTGTATCCTCATCCTCCTCGCTGTCTTTACGCATGCGAGGACGTAATGTTTTGCCATCTGGCGAAACATAGAGTACAGCCCAGCGCTCCGCACATGGATGACATGTACCAGAAGCAGATTCGGGACCCAAAATTCGCTGCATTTCCGAACATGCCATTCGCAAACGCCGTCCGTAGTCCTCAGTCGAAGATATTGGAGCGATATCTGAGCGGTCTGGAGTTGCACTCGTTCGTTCGTTCTCATCATTCAACTTCTCTGAAGATTCCAAGAGCGGCTCACGTGATGTGCTGTCGCTTGTGACAGAAGATGCACTCATGCTAAGCACAGAACTACCGTCTCCAGGAGTTGAGACGGAAGCCGTTCGAAATGGAAGTGATGAAATTGATGACGTTGTAGATCCAAGTCCAGCTCGGGCGGACGGTTTTTCTGCTTGTTGCGAAGCAGGTCTCGGTTCAGGAAACAGCGAGTTCACAAGAGTGATAATGTCGGAGGGACATACAACTAGGAATGGCTGTACTTCAACGGTTTCTCGTGGTGATGCAACTGCCTTTGCAGGTTGCAGAACAGGTCTATTGGCCAGTCTAGGATGTCGTAGCCGATTCAGAAGATTGTCTAGATGGGTTCTGACTTCTGGCATGACCGTCACGGATTGTTTGCTAGAATTTGTCAACAAAAGCCAACGGTCGCAAATTCTGATGGAACGGATCTTACATGTTGGAAATCGTTGCCAGTACTTGCATTTGAACGCGTGAGGCAATCTCCTTGAGAATTTTTTCTCTAGCCTGCATTGGAATATGATATCCTACCATAATTCCATGGCCCTGTGTGGATCATTAGCGAACTCATC
>Ga0335073_10017577_pt1 | contig 10008 bp, 8 predicted proteins | sample Lox_Sample_22_FD_207093 | JGI IMG/M metagenome (GOLD analysis project Ga0335073, IMG submission 207093) | Soil microbial communities from Loxahatchee National Wildlife Refuge, Florida, United States - Lox_Sample_2.2 | ecosystem: Environmental > Terrestrial > Soil > Wetlands | place: USA: Florida... | reverse complement strand
ACGCAGCTGCCTCGCTTCGCGAATCACTCGCCCCGCTCAGGATGACAAGCTCAATCTCAATTCACACTGTCGCGGTGCTTCGCGACAACTTTCACCTCATCATACGGCGCGGTGTCGACATAAACCGGAATCCGCCGCGGCCCATTCGGGCTTGCGACGAAGACCTCCCATTCCCCCTCCTCGTCCCCGAGGCCGAGGAAGTATGTTTGATCATTCACCTGAAAATCCAGCAATTGTTTATCCCTTCGCAAACGGTGACGCGGGCAAGAGCGCCCGCGCCACACGGTTCAAGCTAAAAGCTGACAGCTTATTTCTTGTCTTCCACGTCCACGTACTCGGCGTCGATCACGCCGCCGTCTTTCCTCTGACCCGCGCCGTCGCCGCCGGGTTGCGGACCGGCTCCCGCCGAAGGTCCCGGCCCCGCTTGCGATCCGCCTGACGGCTGAGCCGCTTTATACATCTGTTCGGCCAGCTTATGCGAAGCCTTGGTCAGGTTCTCGCGAGCGCGATCCATCTGCGCCTTGTCGTTGGACTCGAGCGCCTTCTTCGCGTCGGCGAGAGCGTTTTCCACGTCGCCACGATCCGAACCGGAGATCTTGTCGCCCGATTCGCGCAGCATCTTCTCCATCTGATAGACCATCGAGTCGAGCTGGTTCTTGGCTTCGATTGATTCACGCTGGGCCTTATCTTCCGCCGAATGCGCGTCAGCTTCTTTCGCCATGCGCTCGACTTCGTCCTTCGACAGGCCGGAAGACGACGTGATCGTGATCTTCTGATCTTTCTGCGTGGCCATATCTTTCGCGGTCACGTTCAGAATGCCGTTGGCATCGATGTCGAAGGTCACTTCGATCTGCGGCACGCCGCGCGGCGCCGGAGGAATCCCGGTCAGATGGAATTTGCCCAGCGTGCGGTTCTGCGCCGCCATCGGACGCTCGCCCTGCAGCACATGCACTTCGACCGAGGTCTGGCTGTCGGCCGCGGTCGAGAACGTCTCCGTCTTCTTGGTCGGAATCGTGGTGTTGCGCGGGATCATCGGCGTCGAGACGCCGCCCAGAGTTTCGATCGACAGCGTCAGCGGAGTCACATCGAGCAGAAGCAGATCTTTCACTTCGCCCTTAAGCACGCCGCCTTGGATGGCCGCACCGACTGCGACAACTTCATCCGGGTTCACGCTCTTGTTGCCTTCCTTGCCGAACAGCTCTTTCACCAGCTGCTGGATGCGAGGCATGCGGGTCTGTCCGCCGACCAGCACCACTTCGTTGATCTTCGAGGTGTCGACACCCGCATCCTTCATGCACTGTTTGCACGGCCCGACGGAGCGCTGAATGATGTCTTCGACCATGCCTTCGAACTTCGCCCGCGTCAGTTTCTTGACCAGGTGTTTGGGACCGCTGGCGTCCGCCGTGATGAACGGCAGATTGATTTCGGTCTCCATCGTGGTCGAGAGCTCGATTTTGGCGCGCTCGGCCGCGTCGCGCAGACGCTGCAGTGCCATCTCGTTGCCCTTGCCGCGCAGGTCGAGGCCTTCCTCTTTCTTGAATTCATCGATGAGCCAATCGACCAGCCGCTGATCGATGTTGTCGCCGCCGAGGTGCGTGTCGCCATTCGTGGCTTTGACTTCGATCACACCTTCGCCGACTTCCAGAATGGAAATATCGAAGGTGCCGCCGCCGAAGTCGTAGACGGCGATGGTCTCGTCTTTGCCTTTGTCGAGACCATAAGCGAGCGCAGCCGCCGTGGGCTCGTTGATGATTCGCTTGACTTCGAGTCCGGCAATCTGGCCGGCGTCTTTGGTCGCCTGCCGCTGCGCATCGTTGAAGTATGCGGGAACAGTAATGACAGCTTCGTTGACTTTCTCCCCGAGATAATCTTCCGCGGCTTTCTTCAGCTTTTGCAGAATCATCGCCGAGATCTGCGGCGGGGTATATTCCTTGCCCTGCGCCAACACGGCAACGTGATCGCCCTGACGCACGACCTTGTATGGGACCATTTTGATTTCTTCCTGAACTTCGTCGTAGCGGCGTCCCATAAACCGCTTGATCGAATAGACGGTGTTTTCAGGATTGGTAATGGCCTGGCGCTTGGCCACCTGGCCCACCAGCCGTTCGCCGGTTTTGGTGAAGCCGACAACCGACGGGGTCGTCCGTCCTCCTTCTTCGTTCGCGATGACCTTGGGTTCGCCGCCTTCCATCACGGCCACGCAGGAGTTGGTGGTCCCCAGGTCAATTCCAATAATCTTTGCCATTTGACTGGCCTCCTAAACTTGAATAAGTCCTTTATCAACAGGTCGTTCCGATTGCAAGTGCTTTGCTATCAGAGAGATGATAGGACTTGAGTGAATCGTTGTCAAGTATTGGATGAGGCAGGAAGCGGTAAGGTTGCGAAAACCTTGGAACCCCTTTCACCACGAAATCGGAGGGCTCCTTCGCAGATCAGTGATCCTGTATCCAGCTGGCAGTTGGAACAATTTGGGGATCGGGTTCCCCTGGGCTGAGTTCGGTGATCGTAAACGTCTGTCTTCCTGTCATTGGGCCAGAACGAATGGAAAGCAGATTCAGGCCAAGCTCCTGCGAATGCCAATATTCTCGGATAGACGTCATGGGCTGATCGTTCCCCATCGATCCGGCCTCGATGGTGACATACGGGCGACTCCTGTCTAGAGGATTTGGCCGGATTGCATCAGGTTAAATTCGCCCACTATACTTTCTCTTTCGGACAAGAAGTCCTTCCGGAGTGGCTATGTCCTTATCCGCAGTGATTGTCGACGACGAGCAGCTGGCGCGCGATGAACTCGCCTATCTTCTCAAGGACGAGGGCGAAGTGAATGTCGTCGCCCAGGGCAAGAACGGGTTGGAAGCCGTGAACCTCATCAAGGAACACAATCCGGATCTCGTCTTTCTCGATGTGCAAATGCCCGGGCTCGACGGCTTCGGCGTGATCAAGAAGCTGCTCGACAAGAAAGTTCGCCTGCCCAAAATCGTCTTCGCCACAGCCTTCGATCAGTACGCGGTGAAGGCCTTCGAAGTCAACGCGGTTGATTACCTGCTGAAACCATTCGACAAGAAGCGTGTGGCGCAGTCGATCCAGAAAGCGCGCGCCAAACACAATTCGGAGGGCCTGCCGGGCGAAAAGATTGACGCGCTGGTGCGCATGCTCGAGTCGCAGAGGCATCCTTCCACGAAAGTGCTTCTGAAGACCGTCGGGCGCATGCTCCTGGTCGATCAAAAAGATATCTGTTATGCCTGGATTGAAGACGGCGTGATCAGTGTCGTGACCGGCGGCCCGGCGGGAATCGAAGGTGAATCGAATTGCCGCACGCTGGAGGAGCTGCTCGACAGCCTCGATCCAAATATTTTCTGGCGCGCCCACCGCTCCTATCTGGTGAACATTAACCGCATCCGCGAAGTCGTCCCTTGGTTCAAAAGCTCCTATCAACTCCGCATGGACGATAAGAAGCAGAGCGAAATTCCGGTCAGTCGCGCGCAAACCAAGCGGCTGCGGGAATTATTCGGCCTCTGAATCCGCTTTGAATGCTCGTCCGCGGGAACCCCGGTGCCACTCAGAATCGCTTTTTCTGCGTCCTGAGACGCGCGCCACAACCGGGCAGCGTCCTTTTCTGCTTTTTCCACTGCTTGGAAAAGATCATCGATCAGCGTGCCTGTATGCATCACTCTTTCCGGACTAACTGGTCCAGCTGCAAAAAATCCGGAGGTCGGGAGGGGGCGCCAACCTCCGGATCAGGGGGAAGGCTAAATCGTAAGCGCCTCCAGGGCGGTCCGATCGCGTATCACCAACGTGGGCCCATCCTGACGGATTAAGTGTCTCTTCTTGAGAGCGGAGAGAAGCCGCGTCACCGTTTCTCGCGATGCTCCGATGCGATGTGCCATTTCCTCGTGCGTCATCATCGAAGGAATGCGAATTTCGCGCAATTCGAGTTCCGAGGAGGAAGATTGTGAGAGCAGAAGCCGGGCTAGCTTGCCCGCCGAAGTCTTGGAGAGCATCAGATCGCGAATGTCACGGTAAGCCTCATGAAAACCGCGGCTGAGGAAACGCGCGCTCTGCAGGCTGAATTCCGTGTAGTTTCCGATTAGCTCAAGAACATTGTCTCGGTCAATGAAACTAACCTGACAAGCCGTGGCGGTTTCCGCCGTGACTTCATAGCCCAGCCCGGAAATGGTTGCGCTCAAGCCGACTGCTTCTCCCACCTCGGCGGTTTTGAGCAGCAGCAGCTTTCCTTCTTTTGACGTGGTCGAGAGATTCACACGGCCTGAGCAGACGACGAACATGCCGCGCGGACTCTGGCCTTCCACGAAAAGTATTGCGCCCGCGGGAAGGGTGCTTTTGTGGGTGACGTCGTCCATGGCTTGCAGCATGGACTCGGACAACTTGCAGAAAAAGCCATTGCGGCAGCCGGTGCACTCTGAGCATTTCTCGGCAATTTCCAGCCCATAGGAAAAATTCATGGATTTCTCCGCAGCGAATGCAGCGTTTGCGATCGTCCGCTCCGATGCGGCAGCTGACCTGATTGTCACATGGCGTGAATTGGCGAGTAACGTACGCGCGTGGGCGCGAGTGTCTGGGTTCAGACTCTGCGCCGCAGCCAGCAACTCCCATGCCGCGCCAGGTTCCTCCTCCTGCTCCCATTTCGCGAAACAAGCAAATAGATACAGAAAATCGGCGTCTGCTGGCTGATCGGCAGGGGAAGCGTTTTCGCAAGGAACATTCAGTATCTCTGAAAACAGGGGGAACGGGCTGATGCTCGGACTGCCCTCCCATACTGGGGCAACTTCAGGGTATCCCGAAGGGGTTTGGCATCTAGGTTTAGGTACGCTTGATGGCGCGGTAGCTAATGGTCTTTCTCGTAAGACACTCGTTCCTATCACTGCACTTCGGTTCACAGATAACAGCATCTCGACACCCGCGCACCCGGATGAAATAAATTTCGGGAATTCCGGTGAACGCCCCTTAACTTCGCCCGGACAACGAAGATGACTCTCTCGGCCAGAGGCGAAGTCGCGTGTCGATAGAGCACGCCTGGGTCCTTTTGGGAAATGGAGCTCGCGATCCGCCAACTTCCCTGTTTGGAACGAGTTCCAAAACGGAAACGGCGCTCATCCTTTCCGGAACGCCGCCGAGATCTCGGCAAGTTGCCGAATAGAAGTCAGCTCCCACATCAGCGATCTAGGTCCTCTTTGTTCTGACTACCGGTATATTCCTGCCGCGTAACGCCTAACCGGCGCATTTTGGACTGCAGAGTGGTGCGCTTCAGACCGAGCCTCCGGGCAGCGCCGTTAGGCCCTGAGAGGACACCCCCAGTTTCTCGCAGAACGCGGATGATGTGCTCACGCTCGGCGCCGCTCAGGGTATCGTCGGCCAGACCACCGTCGTCACTTCTTAAACTCCTCAATTCGGAGACCGGAACGTGGAGCGCCGGTCCGGGGCTGAGAATAACGGACCGCTCCATCAGATTTTCCAATTCGCGAACATTGCCGGGCCAAGACCACCGTGTCAGTGCGGCCAAGCTTTCTTTCGGGATGCTCTCAATATGCCGATCCATGCGGCGGGCGAATTTTCGGACGAAATAGCGCACCAGCGAAGGAATGTCTTCGCGTCTCTCGCGTAAGGGCGGAACCTGGATCGGAAACACGTTCAGCCGATAGAAAAGATCGCTCCGGAACTGATGTTCGGCAACGGAACGGGCCAGGTCTCGGTTGGTTGCGGCAACGATTCGGACGTTGACACGAATGGTGCGCGTGCTGCCCAGGCGTTCGAATTCCTGGTCCTGCAAAACGCGCAGAAGCTTCGGTTGCAGCTCGAGCGAAATCTCGCCCACTTCATCGAGAAACAGCGTACCTCCGTCTGCCAGTTCCATGCGGCCGACCTTCTGGCTCACTGCCCCAGTGAACGCCCCCTTTTCGTGGCCGAACAATTCGCTCTCCAGCAATCCGGTTGGGATGGCAGCGCAGTTTACTTTGACGAAATTCCGCTCTTTGCGGCGGCTGATGCGGTGAATCGCGTGCGCAATGAGTTCCTTGCCGGTACCGGTTTCGCCAAGGATCAGCACGGTCGCGTCGCTATCGGCCACGGTAGCAACCTGATCGAGCACGTTTTTCAGTGGAGCACTCTCGCCAATGATTTCGCCGAATTCGCCTTGCGCGCGGCTTTCTTCCTCAAGGTATCTTCGTTCTTCGTCGAGCCGTCGCTTCAACTGTTCGATTTCGGCAGCCGCCCGGCTGTTCTCAAGGGCTATACTGAGCTGCGCCGCAACCTGGTTCAGAAGACTCAAATCGTCGGGGTGGAACGCGTTCGCTCGCGTGCTGCCAAGGACCAGCACGCCGAGTGGCCCCTGCGGACGCAATAGCGGGACACAACACAGTGACTGCAGGCCTTCGTCCAGGAAACGTTGTGCGATTTCGGCGTCGCAAGCCTTCATCTGCTCCTTAGAGAAGATCAAGGGCGAACGCGCTTCCAGGGACCGCCCCCCGGGGCTGTCGCTGGACCTGATCGGGACCTCGGCCGTCAGACCTTTGCCCAGAGGAAAATCCTCAGCTTGCCGGACTAATCTTCCAGTAGTGCTGTCGTGCAAGGAGAAGCCAGCATATTCATGTCCCAATATGCGGCGGATGCGGGCAGAGATTTTCGGAAATACTTGCGCAACATTCCAGTTGGCGGCTAAAAGCGTGCCTACATCCAACAACATCTGTAGACGGCCCATCTGCAGCTTCATGCCTTTGCTGAGATGACTAACGGTAACCTCCATCTTTTTCTGCTGCGTCACTTCCACCACAATCCCGCCGATCCGCGTCACCACTCCGTTGCGGTAACTGATCGGGAAAAAGTGTTTGATCCAATGCCTCGTCTCGTTTCCATTCGGCAGCACACCGGATACATGAACATCGAGTCGTGGTTTGCCAGTAGCTAGCAACTGATTGAGTTCAGGTTCAATTTGATCGGCCAAGGATCCAAGCACCTGACGGATCGTTTGGTCCTGGTGTTTCGCTGGCGTTAATCCGTTCATGATTGCCAAAGCTTTGTTAACCGCCAGGTAACGAAACTCGTCATTGAGAATGCAAAAACCGAGAGTAGAAGAGTTGAAATACGTACTGAGAAGCGACTCGACTTGCGACATGTCTTCGGGGATCAAAGACAAGCGACCCTCCGAAAAAAACTCGGGCAGGACCCTAAGCGAACCTCCAGCTGAAAGCTGTCGGTGCTTGACACAGTTCGTTTCGAATCGGTGATCTGCGAACTGAGGAGAAGGATAGGCCCCCTAGAAGCCGTGCGATAGGCTGCTTCTTCCATCAGAAAAGAAAAGAATGCTGAAGTTTTATAGTTGATTAGGCCGCACTGACGAAGGCATACATGGTCTGCAACGGTCAGCGCGGTTCGCCCGGAGTTACTAATATCTGCGAGGCCCTGGGTACAAACCATAAGAAATCCGATGGCTGGGGGCCCTCGACCCGAGCCATTCGAAAAATCGCGATGCATTATATCTCCAGATAAGTCGGATTCAACCTTTTTGTTGATCCAGATGGGTTTTCAGGAATAGATCGAGGGTTGGCAGACCTCTTCGCGGCGCTACGCAGCCCGGAAGTTCAGCCGCCCCCGAGCATATGCTCGCTACCAAACTAAGGGCAGTCTTATACTTCAGTCATGGCCAGAGGCTGGGAAAGTAAGTCCATCGAAGCTCAGCAGTTAGAAGCCGCCGAGCCTTCGCGTCCTTCGCGGACCACAATCGGCCCCGAGGAAGCAACGAAGTTACGCGAGAGAGAAAGCTTACGTCTGGCGCGAAAGAGAATTGTGCAGCAGATCGAAACCACCGGCAATTCCCGGCATAGAAAGCTGCTTGAGTTGACCCTTGCGGAATTGGACGAACGCTTGCGCGGGCAGGAATAAAGTACATCTCGACGCCAGACCTCAAGCCTTCGCTTCACAGATCTATTTCCAAGTTCGAGTTGGCGGCCGATCTCCGACGCCCGAGGGTCCGGATCGTTAACCGTGACGTATAATGACGCCGTATGACAGCCTATGTGTATGTCTCGCTAAAGAAGAGCGTCCTCGACCCGCAGGGCAAAACCATTCAGGGTGCGCTCAAGAAAATGGGTTATCAGGGGCTCGAAAGTGTGCGGCAAGGAAAATTTTTCGAACTCACACTTGACGGTGAGCTGTCGCATGACGAAGCTCAGGCGGAGGTCGAGCGCATCGCCCGTGAAGTGTTGACCAATCCCGTAATCGAAGAGTTCCGCTTCTCCCTCGCGGAATGAACGCCGGCGCTCGGGGCGGCCGGCCTTTCGAGGTTTTCTCCATGTGTGGCATTGTCGGATACGTTGGGAAAAAAAGTGTCGTGCCCATCATCCTGGACGGGCTGCGGCGGTTGGAATATCGCGGATATGATTCTGCGGGAATCGCCGTGGGCGGTAACGGCGATAGTCTGCAGATTCGCCGTGCCGAAGGCAAGTTGCACAACCTGGAAGAAGCCATTCGCGAGAAGCCGCTGCATGGCAGCTACGGGATCGGGCATACACGCTGGGCGACGCATGGCCGTCCCACCGAGGAAAACGCGCATCCGCACCGCGACTGCACGGGAAAGATCGTGGTCGTGCACAATGGGATTGTCGAGAACTATCTCAGCCTCAAGAAAAAGCTGATCGAAGAAGGACACAAGTTCACGACCGAGACTGATACGGAGATCATCGCGCACCTCGTAGAAAAGTATTCGCAGTCGCACAACGGCCGCAGACCATCGCTGGAAGATGCGGTTCGTCAGACGGTGAAGCAACTGAGCGGAGTGTTCGCCCTGGCGGTGATCTCAGCTGACGATCTGAACAAAATCGTCGCCGCCCGCAACGGCCCCCCAGCCGTGATCGGCCTGGGAAATGACGAATATTTCGTCGCGTCGGACGTGCCTGCGATTCTCTATCACACGCGCGACATTTTCTTTCTCGCCGACGGCGACTTGGCCGTGGTGACGCCTGCAGGCGTCCAGCTTTCCGATTTCGATGGCCGGCCCATCATGCGCCAGGTGCAACACGTGACCTGGGATCCCATCATGGCGGAAAAGGGCGGCTTCAAGCATTTCATGCTCAAAGAGATTTATGAGCAGCCCCGCGCCGTCCGCGACACAACTCTGGGCCGGGTTTCGCAGGACACGGGGCACATCTTTCTGGATGAGATGCAGATCAGCGAGGAGGAATTTCGCGCTGCGACGAAGATCAACATTATCGCGTGCGGAACCAGCTGGCACGCCGGGCTTGCGGGCAAATTCATGATCGAAACGCTGGCGCGCATGCCGGTCGAAGTCGATTACGCGAGCGAATGGCGGTACCGCAATCCGATTGTCGACCCCAACACGGTCACGGTTGTAATTTCGCAATCCGGAGAGACGGCCGACACAATTGCCGCGCAGCGCGAGGCGAAGTCTCGCGGATCGAAGACTTTGGCCGTCTGCAACGTGGTCGGATCCATGATTACTCGCGAAGCCGCAGGCACGATCTATACGCACGCCGGGCCCGAGATCGGCGTCGCTTCGACCAAAGCGTTCACCGCGCAACTCACAGCTTTATACATCCTCGCGATGTATCTTGCTCAGATCCGCAGTGTTATGAGCGCCGAACAGGCATGTTCGGAGATGCTCGAACTAACGCGCATTCCTGCCAAGCTTGAAACCATTCTTACGCATGACGATGCCTGTGACGAGCTAGCCAAGCATTATCAGAAGGTGCACGATTTTCTTTTTCTCGGCCGTGGTATTCACTATCCCATCGCGCTCGAAGGCGCGCTCAAGCTCAAAGAGATTTCCTACATTCACGCCGAAGGATATCCCGCCGGCGAAATGAAGCATGGGCCCAATGCGCTGATCGATGAGAATCTGCCCGTTGTTGTAATCGCGACGCGGGATGTGAACGACCCTGGATCGATGCTGCGCTACGAGAAGACGATTTCAAATCTGAAAGAAGTGAAAGCGCGGTCGGGAGTCGTCATCGCGCTGGCGACGGAAGGCGATCAGGA
>Ga0335073_10017576_pt1 | contig 10008 bp, 7 predicted proteins | sample Lox_Sample_22_FD_207093 | JGI IMG/M metagenome (GOLD analysis project Ga0335073, IMG submission 207093) | Soil microbial communities from Loxahatchee National Wildlife Refuge, Florida, United States - Lox_Sample_2.2 | ecosystem: Environmental > Terrestrial > Soil > Wetlands | place: USA: Florida... | reverse complement strand
CGGGAACGGGACAGTTGCTTCTCGCGGTGGCGGGTTTTGTCCTTGTTGTAAGGTGGTTCTTTGAAACAATGATCCAGTTGTATGACCAAATCGACGGAAATCCTGCTTCGTATCCCGTCGGGCGGACGGGCGAAATCGGCGCTGCCTTGTTCATCATCGCCTGGTTTTGGGCTTTGATTACGAGCCTCAGCCTGACGTTGAGGTCAAAACCAGAAGAACCGCCCTTGCCCCAAACGGGTTCGTCGCCACCGGCCAATCCGCCCGCCGTACCGCCGAAACTGACCGAATGACAATCAAACTCAGAAAGGCCTGTTATGTATAAAATCATAGGAGCCGACGGCCAGCCCTATGGCCCCGTCAATGCCGAACAACTCCGGCGCTGGCTGGCCGAGAACCGGGTCAACGCGCAAACCCTGGTTCAGACCGAAGGCGCGCCCGACTGGAAACCGTTGTGTGCCATTCCGGAATTCGCGTCGGAATTGAAGCCAGTCCCGCCACCCATCGCGCCGCTTCCCACCCTGGCCGCCCGCGCTTCCAACAAAATCCCGGCGGGCATTTGCGGCATTCTGCTCGGCGCACTCGGCATTCACAAATTCATTCTGGGCTACACCGGGGCGGGTTTGGTCATGTTGCTGGTGTCCTTGCTCTCCTGCCTCACCCTTTGGCCGGTCATGCACCTGATCGGCCTCATCGAAGGCATCATTTACCTGTGCAAGCCCGATGATGAGTTCGTGCGCGTTTATGTGGACGGGCGCAAGGAATGGTTTTGAGGGGGCGGCGATGGGTTAAATTTGTTAAACCGGTTAAAGGGAGCAAAACGGCGTCCTCATTTGACCTGTCACGATTTACCTCCCGAACACCCTTGGCAGTTCATCCGATTTGTGCAACGGTTGCTTATGGAAAAGCTGAGTCCTGCCAAGATTAAGCCTTTGCTGGCCGCCGTGCCGGAATGGAACCGCAAAGGCATGACCCTTTCGCGAACCTTTCAGTTCAAGGATTTTCCCGCCGCCGTCCGATTCGTGAACGCCGTGGCCGAGCTCGCCGAAGCCGCCTGGCATCATCCTGACATTGACATTCGCTGGAACAAAGTCACGCTCACCCTCACGACGCATGACGCGGGCGGCCTGACGAAAAAGGATTTTGTTCTGGCGCAAAAATTCGACCGATTGCCGGACTGGCCGGGTTAAAAAATTGCCGGCACGCCTTCGTCCAATATCCGCGTCTGGGAGGTGAGTCCCTCCTTCTCGACGATCTGCCGCAACCAGCGCGGCGGCTCGTCCAGCGCCTCGAACGATAATTTGAACGTGCCGTAGTGCATCGGCACCAGCCAGCGCGATCGCAGGTCCTTGAACGCCTTCACCGCCTCGTCCGGACCCATGTGCACGCGGCGGAACGATTCAGGATGATAAGCGCCGATGGGCAGCAATGCGATTTCCGGCGAAAATTTTTCACCGATCTGTTTGAAACCATCAAAATACGCGCTGTCGCCCGCGTGATAGATCTTCCGGCCCTGATATTCCAGGACGAATCCGCCATAGCCGCGATGATGGTCGGCCAGTGTGCGTGCGCCCCAATGCCGGCTGGGAGTGAACGTAACCCTCCAGTCGCGGTGCGAAAAACTCTCCCACCATACCAGTTCAATTACACGCGAAAAGCCCAGGTCAAACGCCAGGTCGCCGACGCCCCAGGGCATCAGGCCGATCTTCGGGTGTGGCAGCCGGCGCAACGTGGGCTTGTGGAAGTGGTCAAAATGCGCATGCGTCAACAGCACCAGGTCGATCGGCGGCAGGTCGCGGATTTTCAGGCCGGAACGCTTGATGCGTTTGAGCAGGAACAGCCAGTTGGCAAAATTCGGGTCAATCAGCACATTCAAATCCGTGAATTGAACCAAAAATGATGCGTGACCGATCCAGGTGATGGCGACCTGGCCGCGCGACAATTTGGGAAAGACCGGGCGCCGATGGTACCCGGTGCGCGGCGTCAGCAGGGCCTTCCAGACCAGTTCCTGAAAAAACGTGCGGGGATTGAAATGCTTCGACGGCGTCAAATCCTTGAATGAGCGCGGCAGCCGCCGCGCTGGCAACGTCGGACGCTGCGAAAATGGCTTCGTCATACAACCACTGTATTTTACTGCGATTGTCCCGTGAATGAAATGGAAATTGCCGCATCAATTTTTTTGAGCGTCCCGCCAGTTTTTTCAATTCATTCCCCGCTTGCCGGCGGCGTTATCTTGTCGGCAAATGAACCGCCACCGGCTTCGGTCCGTGCATTTGTGGCTTGCCAGTGATTGGCGGCTGGGCGCACATTGCCGTCAACCAAGTCGCATCGCCGGTTGAAAGGCAAAATTTATGGAACCCGTCATTGCTCTGGTCGTCTTGGTCGTCTTCGGAATCCCGCTCGCCCTGGCTGTTTGGCTCATTGTCCGCGCCATCAGCGCCCAAAACCGCATTGAGGGGCTTTCCCGGCGCATCGACACAATCGAATCGGAGCTTTCTCGACTGCGGCAGGCCCGCGAGCCCGAAATGACAAAAGGGGCGGCCATGTCTGCGCTGGAAACAACGCCTGGCGCGCCGGTTCCGGCTGCGCCGCCCGAAACTGTGGTCGTTCCGCCGTCTCTTCTTCCACCGAAAGCTTCCCCGCCCGAACCAATCGCTGTTGGGCTGCCAATTTCCCCACCATCGGTTTCCCCACCGCCACTTCCCGCAACGCCGAAGCCGGAGCCGGTTCTTTCTCAAAGGTTGCCGCCTCTTGCGGGCGTGCCGGAATCCCTGCGCCAGCCTGTGCCGGGAATCAACTGGGAACAGTTCATGGGCGTCAAAGGGTTTGCCTGGCTCGGCGGCTTCGCGCTGTTCCTCGGCGTCGCGTTCTTTGTCAAATACTCGTTCGACAACAATCTCATTTCTCCGGAACTGCGCGTGGCCATCGGTTTTCTCGTCGGTCTCGGTCTGCTCGTCGGCGGCGTGGTGATGTCGCGGAAGAATTTCCCGGCGCTTTCACAAACGTTGTGCGCCACAGGCGTGGTCATCCTTTATGCCGTCACTTTTGCCTGCCGCTCAATCTACCATTTTGAATTTTTTGGGCCATGGCCGACCTTTTTGCTGATGGCGCTCATTACGACGGCGGCTTTCCTGCTGGCGGTGCGGCTGGATGCGCTGGTCGTCGCCATCCTCGGCATGTTGGGCGGTTTTCTCACGCCGATTCTGCTTTCGACGGGCCAGGACAATCCGCTGGGTTTGTTCGGCTACATCGCCATCCTCGACCTTGGCCTGATCGTGGTGGCGCTGGCTCGCCGCTGGCATTTTCTTACCGCGCTGGCGGCGCTCGGAACCGCCATCCTGCAAATCGGCTGGGCAGGAAAATTTTTCGTCAGCGGACAATACTTCGCCGGCGACAAAATTTTCGTTGCCCTCGCCGTGTTGCTGGGATTCAACGTCCTCTGGCTCGCGGCCAATGGGCTCGCAAAAAGCCGCGGCCAGGTCAATCAATGGCATTCGGGCTCGTCGCTCGGCCTGATCGCCGTTGCCCTGGCCTTCACCGCGTGGTTTCTGGATTTTCCGCCGCTCGCCCAGCGTCCCTGGCTCATGTTCAGTTTCATTTTCCTGATTGATCTGGTCGCCATCGCTGTTGTCTGGCTCGACGAAATCGTTTCTCCGGCCCAATCTGTTTCCGGCTTCGCCGTGTTCGGCTTGCTCACTTTCTGGACCGCGAACTCCTTGTCGGATGAATTGCTCAAGGCCGGTCTGGTGTTTTATTTCGTCTTCGCAGTTCTGCATTCGGCCTTGCCGGCGTGGGTTCAGCGCCGGCGCGGCGCGACCGGGCAAAATTGGGTCAATCATCTCTTCCCCATTCTCGCGCTCGCGCTGGTGTTGGTACCCGTTTTCAAACTCGCCGGAGTTTCGTTCATCGTCTGGCCATTCATCCTGCTCGTGGATTTGCTGGCCATCGCGCTTGCGGCGCTGACCGCCACACTGTTGCCGGTGCTGGCCGTGCTGGGATTGACCCTCGCCGCCACCGGCGCGCTCATTTTTAAAATCCCCGCGGACCTCGCCGGCCTGCCGACCTCCTTTTTCCTGCTCGGTGCTTTCGTCGTGTTTTTTGTCGTGGCGGGAATCTGGCTGGTCCGAAAATTCAAACCGGACGCTTTGAAAACCAGAATTAAATTTGGGGATGACCTTGCGGCACCCGGTGATTTGGCCGCCGTTCTGCCGGCGTTTTCCGTGGTATTGCCGTTTCTGTTGCTCATCATGGCCACCTTGCGGCTGCCATTGCTCAATCCTTCGCCGGTGTTCGGCCTGGCGCTGCTGCTGGTCGTGCTGCTGTTGGGCGTGACCAAATTGTTTTCCTTCGACTGGATGCCTGCCATCGGCCTTGTTGCGGTGACCGCGCTTGAATGCGCTTGGCATTTCAACCGTTTCAATCCCGCCAACCTGGACCAGCCGCTCAATCTCGTGCTGGCATGGTACTTGATCTTCTTCGCCGTGTTCGCCGTGTTTCCCTTTTTATTCCTGCGCCAATTTGAAGGTAGAATCGTTCCGTGGGCCGCCGCGGCCATGGCCGGTCCGCCGCAATTCTTGCTTGTTCACCGGTTCGTAGCCGCCGTTTATCCGAACCATTTCATGGGACTATTGCCCGCCGCTTTCGCCATTCCCGGACTATTAAGCCTCGTCGTTGTGCTTAAAACCTTTTCCGCCGAAAACAAAGCGCGCCTGACCCAGCTCGCCTGGTTTGGCGGCGTGGCGCTCTTTTTTATCACGCTCATTTTCCCGATCCAGTTCGACCGTCAATGGATCACCATCGGTTGGGCGCTGGAAGGCGCCGCTCTGTTATGGCTTTTCCATCGCGTGCCGCATCCGGGGCTGCGGCTGGTGGGCGTTGGCCTGCTCGCCGTTGCGTTTGTCCGGCTCGCGCTCAATCCCGCCGTGCTCGAATATCATCCGCGATCGGCCACGCCCATTTTCAACTGGTGCCTGTACGCCTACGGCATCGTGACGGTGGCACTGTTGGCCGGCGCAAAATTGCTCGCGCCGCCGCGAAATCAAATTTCAACCATCAACACTCCGCCCATCCTCGCCGGACTGGGCATCGTACTGGCATTTCTCCTGTTGAATATCGAAATCGCGGATTACTTCAGCGAACCCGGCTCGACGCTCACGTTCCAGTTCAGCGGCAATTTCGCGCGGGACATGACCTATTCCATCGCCTGGGCGCTCTTCGCGTTGGGATTGCTCGTTTATGGCATCCTGAAGAATGCCTCTGCTGCGCGTTATGCGGCGATGGGTCTGTTGTGCGTCACCCTGCTCAAGCTTTTCTTTCACGATCTGGCGCGGCTGGGCCAGCTTTACCGCATCGGCGCCTTCGTCGGCGTGGCCATCATCGCCATGCTGGCCTCATTTGCCTACCAGAAATTTTTCGCCGCCGGCGCAAGGAACAGGGAACCGAAAAATGAAACGACTCAATAGTTCTCTCGCGAACGGGATTTGCGGATGTCTGCTGCTGGCGGGTTTCTCCGCTATCGCCGTCAATTTGCCTGCCGATTGGCAGCACGAGCAGACATTCAATGTCCCCACGACCGGCCTCGTGAAAATTAACTTGCCGGTTGAAACGCTTGATGCCGCGCGCCCGGCGCTTGAGGACCTGCGTCTTTACGACGACGCGGGCAATGAGATTCCTTACGTGCTGGCCCGACCCGTCCCATCGCCGAAAATCGTTCAAAACGCAGAGTCGTTCCAGGTTTTGCTCAACGCCAACAGCACCGTCATCACGTTGGAAACCGGGCTGGCGCGGCCGCTCGAGGCCGTGACCCTGGACACGCCGGCGATGAATTTTATCAAGGCGGCGCGTGTGGAAAGTTCCAATGACGGCAAGAACTGGCGGGAGCTGGCGCAAGGCCGTCCCATTTTCCGCCAACCTTATGGCGCGGCGAATTCGAAAATTTCATTTCCGCCAACCACGACGAAATGGTTGCGGCTGACCGTGGATGACCGGCGTTCGCAGCCAGTCCCCTTTACCGGCGCCTTGGTTTACGCTGCAACGGGCGAAGCGGCGCCGGTCGAAACCATTCCGGTGACGATTACTGAACGTGAAGAAAATCCCGGCGAAACCCGGCTGGCGCTGGATCTCGGCGCGGTGAATCTGGACATCGCCAGTTTGCAATTTGAAACCGCCGAACCGCTTTTCACGCGACAGGTTTCTATCGCCGTCCCGCAAATTTCCGAGGACGCCATTCGTGAGCAGACGATCGGGCAAGGTGTGATTTACCGCGTCGCCATCGAAGGGCAGTCCGCGTCGGAAAATCTTTCCCTGCCGCTGGAAAATCAGATCCGCTCGCGCGAACTGATTTTGTTCATCAAAAACGGCGACAGCCCGCCGCCGGCGGACAACCCGGATTTTCAGCCGCCTGAAGTCCTGCCCGGCCTCGCCGTCGCCGGAGCGGCGCTCAACACTTCGGAATGGAAATTCCGCAAGCCGGTTCAAATCTTCGGCGGCGGCGCCCAGCAACTGGAACTCGACCTCGACGTGCTCGCGCATGCGCAGCCGGGTCTGGGCGATTTGCGCGTGATGCGCGGCACCAATCAGGTGCCTTATATCATCCAGCGCACGTCCATCAGCCGTTCACTGGCGTTGACGGTTACAACGACGAACGACGCGAACAATCCTAAATTGAGCCGCTGGCTCATCAAGTTGCCGCAAGCCAATCTGCCGTTGACCCGATTGACATGTACTTCACCAACGCCGCTCTTTGAACGGTCATTGTCGCTTTACGAGGAGCTCACTGACGAGCGCGGGGACAAGTACCGGTATCCACTCAGTAACGTGACGTGGACCCAGATGCCGGACCGCAAATCAAAGGAATTCGTACTGACTTTTGCTAACGTGCCACAAAGCGATACGTTGTTTCTGGAGACCGAAAACGGCGATAATCCGCCGATTGAGCTGGATAATTTTACCGCGGCTTATCCCGTGACGCGAGTGTTGTTTAAGGCGAAATCGGACGATGACCTTTTCCTTTACTACGGCAATCCGCGCGTGTCGCCGCCGCGTTACGATTTGAGCCTTGTCGCCGGCCAATTGCTGGCTGCCGACAAGAAAAACGCATCGGTGTCCGCCGGGCAACAGCTCCGGAAACCATCATGGCAGGAATACCAGGTGCCGGGGAAAGGTGGCGTGCTGTTTTGGGGCATTCTGGCCGTCGTGGTGGCGGTGTTACTTATCATTATTTCGCGGCTGCTGCCGAAGCCGCAATCGTAGCGGCGGCTCGGAAGAGCGCCGCATTTTTGATCAGAGAGGTTTCCGGCTTTCTGCCGAAAGCCGCGACGGGCTTCGGCTGAAATATCCGCGACATTCCCGCGTGGTGGGATTAAAGTTCCCGCGTGACGACCGTCCGCAAACAGCTCGACACGTTCCTGCGCCGAATGCCAAAGCTCGGCAGGGGCGTTTACCTCGCCAAAACTGCCGTCGTGCTCGGAGATGTGTCGATTGGTTCGCATTCGAGTGTTTGGTATGGCGCGGTGTTGCGCGGCGACATCAACCGCATCATCGTCGGCCACCACTCGAACATCCAGGACAACGCGGTGCTACATCTTGCCGACGATTACGCCTGCATCGTCGGCAATTGGGTCACGGTCGGGCACGGCGCGATTGTCCACGCGTGCACCGTCGGTGACGAAGTGCTCGTGGGCATGGGCGCGGTGATTTTGGACGGCGTGGTCATTGGCAAACAGACGATCATCGGCGCGAAGGCGCTGGTGACGCAGGGAATGAAAATCCCGCCCGGCTCGCTGGTGTTTGGCGCGCCGGCAAAAATAGTGCGGAAATTGACGCCGAAGGAACGCGCCGGCCTGAAATGGTGGGCGGAAAAATACGTGGATAACGCCGCGTATTGCCTGAAACATGGAATCAACGTCGGCAGGCCGCTGCCGAGCTGAATAAACGGAAATTTCCAACACAGGTTTTACGCATCGGGGAATTCATATCCGTCTCCGACGCGTGCGTGCAAATTCGTGCAATTCGCGGCGGAATTTTGAGTCGGCTTTACCTTCGGAGCATCCCCGGCAAACCGCCGCCCATTTTGGCCATCATGCGCTGGAACTTGCCCATCTTCTTCATCATCTGTTGCATCTGGCCGAACTTGTTCAGCATCGTGTTCAGTTCGGTCACACTCACGCCGCTGCCCTTGGCGATGCGGATGCGGCGCTTGGCGTTCAGGATGGCCGGGTTTTTGCGTTCTTGCAGGGTCATGCCGCAAATCATCGCTTCCATGCGCCGGAATTCCTTTTCCTGTTTCGACAAATCACCCTGTCGCTTCAGCATCTCGGCCCCGCCCGGCAGCATCCCGACGACGCTTTCGAGCGAGCCGAGTTTTTTCATTGCGCGCAACTGCTCCAGAAAATCCTCCAGTGTGAACTGGCCTTTGCGCATCTTTTCTTCGAGCCGCCTGGCATCCTCCAAATCCACCGCCTCGGCCGCCTTCTCGACCAGGCTGACAACGTCGCCCATGCCGAGAATCCGCGACGCCATGCGTTCGGGATGGAACGGCTCGAACTCATCCAGCTTCTCGCCCGTACCGGCGAACTTGATGGGCTTGCCGGTGACCGACTTTAGGCTCAAGGCCGCTCCGCCGCGTGCGTCGCCGTCCAGCTTGGTCAGAATGGAGCCGGTGATGTACAGCGCCTGATCGAAATGCGTGGCGACGTTGACGGCTTCCTGGCCGGTGGCGGCGTCGAGCACGAGCAGGATTTCCTGCGGCTTCACCAGGTCGCGCAGGCGGACCAGTTCCTGCACCAGCGGCTCGTCTATCTGCAACCGGCCCGCGGTATCGAAGATGAGAACGTTGCGGTTATTGGCCTTCGCAAAATCCAGCGCTTCGCGGGCGATCCTCAGCACATCCGTCTCGCCGCGTTTCACAAAAACCGGCACTTCAAGCTGTTTACCGAGCGTGTCCAACTGGTCCATGGCTGCCGGGCGATAAACGTCCGCGGCCACGAGCAACGGCTGGCGTCCTTGTTTCTGGAGGAGGCGCGCGAGTTTGCCGCTGGAGGTGGTCTTGCCAGAGCCGTGCAAACCGACCATCAGCAGGCAACTCGGATTGGCGCTCACATTCAATGCCGCGTTCTGCGAGCCGAGCAGGTCCACCAGCTCGTCGTGGATGATTTTGATGATTTGCTGGCCGGGCTGGATGCTTTGGACGACTTCCGCGCCGATGGCCTTGGTTTTGACGCGCTCGATAAAGTCGCGGGCAACCTTGAAATTCACGTCAGCCTCCAGCAGCGCCATGCGGACTTCGCGCAGGGAATCAGCGACATTGGCTTCGGAAATTTTCCCGAGGCCGCGCAGGTTGCGGAAGGCGTTCTGGAGCTTGCTGCTTAACGAATCGAACATGGTACCAGTTTAAACGTTCCGGGTTCCGGGTTCAAAGTTCAAAGTTGCCGGTTCGGCCCGAACTTTGAACTTGAGAGAAGCGAGGTGTTTTGGCTTAATCTGCGTTCCCCACGTTCGGGAAGGTCGGTAGGTTACCCAAGTGGCCAACGGGGGCAGACTGTAAATCTGCTGGCTTACGCCTTCGATGGTTCGAATCCATCACCTACCACCACCTTCGCGCGCCGGTGCTCAAAGGGCACGTTTATGATGAAGACCCTCAGCCGCAGAGCCGCGTTGACGGCGGTGTACGCCGAGAGATACGGGTTGTCGCTCGTCTATCTGGGCTTTGCCGGGCACGAATTTGATCAACTCCGGCTCGTCTGGCTCGGACCTGCCAGCGCCTCCGGCGCCGCGGCCGTGGCAGCCGCTCGTCACGTCGTCGCGCTGATGCTGAATTTTTTTGTGGGCATCCTGTTGCTGCTGGGACGTCGTGCAGATGTGCCACCGCAAAAGCTCAAGGACATTCTCATTCCTTTGGCCGCATCTTTTTTTAACCTCACTTACAATACCACTGCCTGGCTGCCGCCGTTGTTGCGAAAAAATCTTGGTCCGCCTGACTGGCAAACGCCGCTCAGCGTCGCCGGCTTGTTT
>Ga0335073_10017575_pt1 | contig 10008 bp, 10 predicted proteins | sample Lox_Sample_22_FD_207093 | JGI IMG/M metagenome (GOLD analysis project Ga0335073, IMG submission 207093) | Soil microbial communities from Loxahatchee National Wildlife Refuge, Florida, United States - Lox_Sample_2.2 | ecosystem: Environmental > Terrestrial > Soil > Wetlands | place: USA... | reverse complement strand
GTGGGAGGTGGCGTCAACTTTTACTCGCTGGAGAAGGAAATCGCGCTGGGCAAGCAGTTGGCCCAGGAAGTCGAGCGTCAGGCCAAAGTCGTCGACGATCCGGTGATTTCCGAGTATATCAATCGCATTGGGCAGAATATCGTGCGGAATTCCGATGCCAAAGTCCCATTCACGATCAAGGTACTGGACACCGAAGAGGTCAACGCCTTCGCTCTGCCCGGCGGCTTCTTTTTCGTGAATTCCGGTCTGATTCTTAAAGCCGATTCCGAAGCGGAACTGGCAGGTGTGATGGCGCACGAAACCGCTCACGTGGCATGTCGTCACGCCACCAAGCAAGCCACCAGGGGCGAGCTGATGGAAATCGGCCTGATTGCCGGGTCCATTTTCACCGGCTATGGATGGACCGGTTATGCGGTACGCGAATTGGGCAGTCTGGCGATTCCCATGAGTATGCTGATGTTCACGCGGGCTGAAGAACGGCAAGCTGACTTCTACGGCCTGCAATACATGTATAAAGCAGGCTACGATCCGACGGCGTTTGTGGATTTCTTCGAGAAGCTCGAAACCATGGAGAAGACGAAACCTGGCGCCATCGCCAAGGTCTTCGCCACTCATCCCATGAACGAAGACCGGATCAAGGCGGCTCAGCGCGAAATGGCCACCTTTCCTACGAGACCGGAATATGTGGTGGACACGTCGGAGTTCGAGGCTGTAAAAGCGCGGTTGGCGATGCTGCACAACCGCCGCAAGACCGACCACGAAGATCCCAACCGTCCGCGGTTGCGGCGTGCTCCCGGTAGCGGAACTGGCCCAGTGGATGACGGCAACGGCACCGACACCGACACCGACGACGGCCGCCCAACGCTGAAGCGCCGGGATAGTGGCGGCGGGCAGTAAGCAATCAGTGCGACCCTTGCGGCAGACTGAAGCCATGCCAAGCATTTAGCTGCCGATGGAACGTTGACGTCCAGTAGCTGTCAATCACTGCCGAGGAAGAACATTAACGAACAGCCGGCGCCGAAAAGGAGGATTTGCACCAAGGACGGCCGAAGGCGTGTTTCGTTTCGGAGCTCCGGCACCAGATTCGCAGAGGCGATATATAGGAAGTTTGCGGTCGCGAACGGAAGGAGGATAGTTGTGACCCAGGCAGACCGCCCTCCAACCAACAGGACAAGAAGCGCTCCGACCGCGGCCGTCGAACCCGCCAGGAGACTCAGAATGACCGCCCTCACAATTGGAACACCCTTGTGGATCAGAATACTTACATCGCCGATGTGGTGCGGCACCTCGTGAAATAACACAGCCACCGTCGTGACTACGCCGAGATTTGTTGCCACGGTATACCCAGTAGCAATTGCCACGCCGTCGACAAAGCTGTGAATCGCCGCACCGAACAGGAGATTGGTCACCATAGGCCCGTTTCCCGCGGGCGATCCGCGTTCGCCGGCGTCCGCCCCTCGATTCTGGTCGAAGTCGCCGTGATGATGGTGGCTGCCGTTGCACCAAACACAGATAAGCTTCTCTAACACGAAAAAGGTGAGGACGCCCCCGATCAGGAGCCCTGAAAGTCTCGGCCCGCTCCCAATTCGCTCAATCGACTCTGGCAGAAGGTGGCCAAAGGCGGTTCCCAAGAGCGCGCCTGCGGCCAGACTCACCAGAAGCGGAAGCAGGCGCGCGAGGCGCTTTGGGCTGAAAGTCAGCGCCACCCGTCCGACGAGGGCCAACCCAGCGACCAAAGCCACGCTTGCGAAGGTGTAGATCCAATGGATGTCGAGAGGGTGCATAAGTCGGGCCGAGACAGCCCGCGACGACGGCAGGAACAACGGAGACAGCTACGAACGACGCGGGCATGCCTCTTGGATTGTAACGAGGTCCGCGGCGGAATCCGATTGAATTGTCACCAAGGGACTGGAATACTCGATCAGCGGACGGTGTCGGCGGATAGCAGGCTCCAGGCGAATCGAAACGATGAACGGACCTTTTCAGTCCCAACTGAGGTATCGCCATTCTCCCGCCGGCAGACGATACCTGCCCGCTTACGGAGGGAACGTTTCCATTGGCAAAATAATCGTAGGATATGACCGGGGCGAAGCCCTACATTGAAGCCAGCATGCTGAATATGATCGCAGGTGCGGCGGCTCAGACCGCCGAAAGCAGACTGTCCACAAATCCGACATCTGTTTGTCCAGCTATGGTTCTCTGTTCTCGGATTGCCGGCAGGGAACGCTGGTATGTCGACGCTCTGGAGGACAACCCCCGGCTGGCGGCTGCCGTTGAGGTGGTTCTCAGAAGCGAGGATGGGATCCTGGACGCTCACGCCAACCCACTGACCGGCCGGGTGCTGGTTCGCTACCGGCCCGAATTACCTTCCGAGTCAGTGGAAGCAACCATCCGCCGCGCGGTCGAGTTCGGTCCCATGAGTCAGGAGGAATTCTCCAGCTTTCAATCGAATAAAGCGCCGGCCACCCGGTCTTTCCATCATCTCCTGGCTGCCGAGGCCGCCTGTTGCGCCGTCAATATGGTTATTTTCGGAGAGTTCTGCCCCTTCGTCCTAGGCGCAATAGGTCTGCATCTCCTCATGCACCGGCACGCTTAGCTTCCCTTCGAGGGTATCCTTCCGGATGAAGTTGGGGTCGTAGCCAATCAGTCGGGAAGAATTGAACACCACCAGAAGCGTACTCAGGTTGTGGAGCACTGCCGCAATGATGGGATTGATGCTCCCGGCAGCCGCTAAGTACCAACCGATCGAGTTCACGCCCAGGGCCAGCGAGTAATTCTGGCGAACCACCCGCATGGTGCGCCGGCTGATGTGCATCACGTCGGCCACGTGACGCAGGTCGTCGGAAGCCAACGCCACATCTGCAGTTTCGACCGCCACGTCCGAACCGGCGGCGCCCATGGCGAAACCAACATCAGAAACTGCCAGTGCCGACGCATCGTTGACGCCGTCCCCAACCATAGCGACGCGGCGGCCCGATGCGCGCATCGCCCGGATCGCTTCGAATTTATCCTCCGGCAGCAGGCGTGCCCGCCACTCCGTCACCCCTACTTTATTCGCCACGTGTCTGGCCACCCCATCCAGATCGCCTGTGAGCATCACCAACCGGGAGACCCCTGCCTCACGGAGCCTTGCAAGCGCCACCTCAGCTTCGGGACGCACCTGAACCGAGATGGCAATCAGGCCCACCAGCCGCCGCTGATGCGCTACGTATACCACGGTTTCGGCGTGTCCGACGTGGGAAGTAAACAGCTTCTCGTGCTCCGGCAAAAGTTCCACGTTGGACTCTTTCAGAAGACGCAGACTCCCGGCCAATACCTCGTGCTCCTCCCAACGAGCCCGGACTCCCCGCCCTTGGAGCAATTCAAACTCGGTGTCCTGGTCCAGATCGCTTCGCGTCAGGCCGGCGCGGGAGACGATCGCAATTGCCAGAGGATGCTGCGAGTGTATTTCCGCTCGCGCCGCCAGTGACAGAACCCGCTCCTCGGTATAGCCGTTCGCGCAGGGGATTACCTGGCTCACGCTCGGCTGGCTCTCGGTTAGCGTGCCGGTCTTGTCGAACGCCACGGTGTTGAGCGTCGCCATGGACTCGAGATGCGTTCCTCCCTTAACCAGAATGCCGCGCCGAGCGCAATTCCCGATGGATGCGCTCACGGCAGTCGGCGTGGCCAGCCCAGCCGCACAGGGACACGCAACCAGCAGCATGGTAAGGGCCCGCCGGGGATCGCGTGTGACCAGCAGTACCAGTCCCGCCGCAAGGAATGAGGAAGGGACAACCTTCTTTGCGAACCGGTCGCCGATGGTCTGAATTTGAGGACGTAAAGCCTGCGCTAATTCCACTCGCTCGATGAGCTTGCCCACCACGGTCTCGCTTCCGACTCCTGTAACCCGGATGCGGATTTTCCCCGCCATCACGATGGTTCCGGCATACACGGAGTCGCCCGCGAAGCGAATCGCCGGCATGCTCTCGCCGGTGATGGGCGCTTCGTTTATGGTAGCCTCGCCGGATTCGATTACCCCATCCACGGGAATCTTCCGGCCGGCGCGCGCCACCACGATTGCCCCACGATGAACGTCCTTCGCGGGCATCGACACTTCGACGCCGTTGACCCACACCCAAATCTCTTCGTCGTCGGTTGACAGGAGGTCTCGAATCGCCGCCCGTGTGCGCCGCAGCGTGACCTCTTCCAGGTACTCGCCGAGGTTTAACAGCCAGATCACGATGAGTGCAGTAACGTTTTCGCTTAACGCAATGCTCGACAATGTTGCGGCGCCAATCAGAGTGCCGGTCGTGATTCCTTTTTGCCCCGTTGCGGTCCGGAAGAGAGCCCTCAAAAAGTCGAATCCGGTGATGATCGTGCCGGAAATCGACATGACCATGATCGGCCCAGCCAAGGGACCGGTTGCCGCCGCGCCCCAGATGGCTCGGCTGAAGAGAATCAGTGTGAGTTTGACGCCTCCCAGAATGAGTTTGCGGATCAGGTTCCGGACCTTGGCATCCGGGGTGCCGCGCCGCTTTTGGTAGACAGCCAGACTGACGGGACCCTTAGCAAGGGCCCTTTGGACGATCGAGCGGATCTCCGGCGCTTTCTCCGACGGATGCCACTTCAGCAGGATCCGTCCCGTAAGCGGGTTTACCTTGACTAGCAGGGCGCCGGACTCGTTTCGTAGCGCCATTTCCACGGCTGTGGCGAGGCGTGGCCTCGAATCAATGGCAGGAAGGCTCCATCTCTGTCGCCCTGGCACTTCCGACAGGAGAACCATCTCAGGCATGCGAGCAACGACCGCCCGCATTACTGATGTAACCCCATCTCTGGTTGATCCAGTTCGGCGCGCGCTTCGTCTACCAGTCGCTGCGTCCCAGCGATCGCCGCAGCGCCCGCAGCCTGGAGTTTACGTTTTGCCATGATCCCGCCTTTAACCAGCCTTCGAACCAGCGGCCGGCGGCGGTCGCGATTGCCCGCAACTCCGCCCGCGACCGCGCCAACCAGAACTGCCCCAATCAAGTGATGCATTGCTGTTCCTTCTTAAGCCTTGCCGGTGTCGGTCTCTCCGGCGTTTTGCTCGCGATCCAGGTCGGCCTGTGCCTCGCTGGCGATATCCTCAAACTCTTCCTTCACGTTGGAAGCTACCTTTTTTGCGTAACGGCCTACGCGAATACCACCCTTCACGGCAGTGCGAGCCGCGGGACGGAACATGGGAGCGAAGAGCGCGAACGCTACTCCCGAAGCCGCTCCCCAAAAATAGGCGCTCTTTCGGCCGGTCATAATTCCACGGCCCTTTGTTGCCGGCGTCCCGCTTTCAGTGGAAGGCGCCGTGCTTTGTTCGTGACTCAACTCAGGTTCTCCTCTTCTTTGTCAGATTCAGACTCGCCGCGCCGCTCCGAAACCGCCGCCGGGCGCTCGGTGGCATGGGCAAGTGCGTTGAAAACCAAATCCATAACATGCTGATCCGCCAGCCCGTAATTGATGTGCTTGCCGAGCCGCCGCCGGACGATGATGTTCTCCGACCGAAGCACGCGCAGACGCTGCGAAATCGTCGACAACGATTCGCCCTCCGCAGCAGCCAGTTCGGTGACGCACATCTCCCCTTGCGCCAACCGTGACAGAATTCGAAGCCTGGCAGGGTCCCCGATGGCTCGAAAGAGTCGGGACGCCCTCTCAAGGGCGGCGTCATTCACGAATGGCTTGGGCGCCCGTTCGGGACTATGTTCTTCCGCCGTACAAGACGGCTCTACAGCATCGAGTTCCGGCAAATCTGCCATCAAGTTGGAAGAGTAACATCAGTTGCATTATTGCGCAACTGAAAAATGATTTAACTGATCGAGTGACTGTCCTAACCAGCACGAAAAATGCGATCACTCACCCGGTCCGAATCGGAAGGTACCTATGCATTTCTGGGCGCGCCAAAAGCCGGCCATTGCCGCTCTTGGCCCGCCTGCGGTAATTTCAGCCCACTCATGTAATTGTTGTCACGAATTGAGCGGCGCTCGCGTAGTATTTATGTGCGATGTTGTCGGCCTTTCGGGCCATACCGGCGCCCTTAAGGGACTTTGGTCCAGCGCCCTTCACCCTGAACCATTGGTATTATGCTCTCTCGAAATAACCGGATTCCTGCGACCTTCTCGATCCTGACAGTCTCGCTGGCGGCGTTAGCGGTCCACGCTCAACAGCCGGGGCAGAAGGCAGCCTCGCAGGCACCGGAAGACGTCAGTCAGGTGTTCAAAGTGGATACCCGACTGGTGGTGTGCAATGCCATCGTCGTAGACAGGAACGGCCACTTGGTGACCGACCTCAAGCAGAGCAATTTCGCCGTGAGGGAAAACGGGCAGCCGCAGGCCATCCGCGTGTTCAAGCGCGAGGATGTACCGGTTTCCATGGGTTTGGTGATCGATAACAGTGGCAGCATGCGCTCCAAGCGCGCCAAAGTGGCAGCGGCGGCGCTGGCACTGGTGAAGGATTCCAACAAGGACGACGAAGTATTCGTGGTGAACTTTAACGACAATGCGTATCTCGACCTGCCGCACAAGAAGGATTTCACCAGCGACATCAGCGAAATGGAAGAGGCTCTGATTCGCATCGATTCCAGCGGTGGCACGGCCATGCGGGACGCCATCCGCATGTCAATCGACCATCTGCGTGAGAAGGCGCATAAGAGCAAGAAAGTGTTGGTGGTGGTGACCGACGGGAACGACAATTCCAGCGTGATCAACCTGGAAGACCTGATAAGGAGCTCACAGCAGAGCGAGGTTCTGATCTACGCAGTGGGTCTGTTAAGCGAGGAAGAGAAGCGCGAAGCGGCGCGAGCTAAGAAAGACCTAAGCGTGCTCACCGAGTCCACCGGCGGCGAATCCTTCTTTCCAAAAGATATTTCAGAGGTTGAGCGCATCGCCCACCAGGTGGCACACGATATTCGGAGCCAGTACACCATTGAGTATTCGCCCAGCAATGTCGCGATGGACGGCTCATACCGCAAAATTCAGGTCAGTGTGAACGCCCCCGGCAAGCTCCGGGTGCGCACGCGGAGCGGCTACTACGCCGCACCCGACGCGGTGAATCCGCCTCGGGGTTCCAACAGTCTGATCAGCCACTGATGCGCCGCATTGTCTGGCGTTTTAACGCGCGTTTACGTCCGGTCGGAAATGTTGAACCGCTTGGTCGGGTAGAAGTCGCTCCAGACAAAATCGGGACCCCGCAGATCACCGGTCGTCCGCTTCCGAACGCTCCTGCCCGCTTGCGGCCGAATTGAAGCCACCTGCAAGATGAAACTTTCGCATCGATGTTCGAACAGGATAATTAGGACATCGAGGACCTTTTTGCGGTTGAAGCTCGCCTCTGCTCCCTTAGCGGACCAGGAGATCATCTCCTACACCTGGGCACGGCAGTACTACACCGGCAGGGGGAACCCGGCAAGCGGCAAGAAGATCTTCGCCACGTGCCATGACGACCCTCCAGCGGCGCGCCCAATCTGGGCAGGGAGAAGAGCGCGTACTCCGACATCACCTTGTGGCAACATGGGCCACACATGCTGGAGCTAATGAACCAGAAGAAGTTGGCGTGGCCGCAGTTCCAAGACCGGCAGATGTCGGACCTCATCGCATATCTGAATTCGCTGTAAGGCCAGTGCGCCGGTTGAGAAGCTGGCCGATTGTCGAGCCGCTCATCCCGCGATCCGGTCCCCTCACCCCCGAGTTTTGGACGTCTGCGAGTTTCGGCTACTAATATCCGGGCTGCGGGTGTAAATAAGACCAGATATGGATCACGTAACGCGGACCCTGATCGTTGACGACGAGCCGGTGGCGCGGCAAATCCTGCGCGAGGAATTGGAGCTTCTTCCGAAAGTGGAAGTAGCCGGCGAAGCGGAGAATGGCCGGCAGGCCTTGCAGAAAATCGCCGAGATCCAGCCGGATCTTGTATTTCTGGATCTGCAAATGCCGGTGATGTCCGGCTTTGAGGTGATTCGAAACCTGCCTGGTCCGGCACTCCCGGTGGTGGTCATCGTAACCGCGTTCGATGAGCACGCGATTCAGGCGTTCGAGGCCGGCGCGATCGACTACCTGCTCAAGCCGGTGGATGGGGACCGGCTTCAAAAGGCGGTGGAGCGTGCCAGGCGTTTGCGGAATCGGCCTGACGAGATTGCCGACAATCTCGCCAGGATCGTATCTTCGACTGCAGCGCCGGGTACCACCAAGTCGCGAAAGATACCAGGGCGGTCTGGGAACGACTACTACCTGCTGGACCCAGGGGAAATCCTGGCGTTTTGCGCGGACCGGGAACTGGTTTGGATCATCACCGCCAGACAGAAATTCCTGGCGCGCCAGTCCCTGCGAACGATTCAGGACCTCGTCGACCAACGGCAGTTTCGGCGGGTCCACCGCAACGCACTCGTGAACGTGGACCACGTGCGGAAGATGTGTCCGCTGAGCAGTCAGCGCTGGCGCATTACCTTGAGTAATTCCACAGAATTGATCGTGAGCAAGCGCCAGGCTCATAGCATCCGTTCAATCCTACATTGGTGACAGCGGCCCAGATGTGTGGCTCATTGGTTTCCCGCTAGAGCCATCTCTTCAGCCCGTTCACCGGTTAATCAACCCGTTCACAAGATTTATCATTAGAAGCAGCGCTCGGTTCGGTTATATTGATCAATTACGAAAGTTCGGGCGAGCGTTCGCGCTTACGGCAAGCGCCTCGCATTCCAGGGTACGGTGAAACTCACGCATCCAGACCGGAGCAGGGGGGACGGGATCCAAATCAGGGCTCTGGTTGCCGTTGCCGTAATCGCTCTCTTGCTCTTCGGCGCCCTGTTTCACCACCACACGTCCGAAGCGGATGCTCTCGCCTGTTCCTTTTGCCAAGCCGGCCTTGAGACCCCCGTGCCCGACCTGGCCGGCGTCCTGGCAACCACCTCTTTTGTCGTTGTCTGGTGTGTAACACAGACCCGTCCTTGCTGCCCTCCCCGCGTCGTTCATTTTGCGACGCTTGTCCCGCGCGCCCCGCCCGTGACAACCCTTCCCGTCATCTTTTGGGAGGGTCGCATTGGACCTGTCTGACCGCGCCTGCACCCTCCTCAACCGGTAACCAGTCCTACATGCTTTGGAGGGAAATCATCGTGAAGACCTGTCTTCGTTGGGCGTTTATTTTCAGTGCACTCTTGTGGCTTGCCGCTCCGGCGCGCAGCCAGGGCAATGCCGGGATAATTCGCGGCACTGTCGCCGACCCGTCGGGAGCCGTGATCAAAGGGGCCGCGGTGCAAATTCAAAACCCCGTCTCCCACTACACCCGAGATACCGTGACGGACGGTCAGGGCAACTTTGAATTCGACAATGTTCCGTACAACAATTATCACGTCGCTGCCATGGCGGATGGATTCCAGAGCGCAGATAGCGACATCGACGTTCGCTCGGCACTGCCGGTGGCAGTGAAGTTCAGTCTGAAAGTCGGCACGGCAAATACAACGGTGGAGGTTGTAGGCGCTGCAGACCTCGTTGAGAACGACCCTTCCACCCACACGGACGTGGATCGAGGGCTGTTCGACAAGCTTCCCCTGGAAAACCAGTCCTCGTCGCTGAGCTCGCTGGTGACGTTGGCTTCGCCCGGAATCGCCGCCGATTCCAACGGTCTCTTTCACGGATTGGGCGACCACGCTTCCAATTCGTTCTCCCTGGATGGCCAGCCAATCAGCGATCAGCAAAGCAAAGTTTTCTCGAACCAGATTCCCCTGGACTCCGTTCAGTCCATGGAAGTCATCGAGGGTGCGCCGCCCGCCGAATATGGCGACAAAACCAGCGTTGTCATTGTGGTAACCACGCGGTCCGGCCTGGGGGCGACAGAGCCACACGGTGATGTCACGGCTTCCTACGGCTCCTTCGGCTCCACCAACGGAGGAGTCGATTTCCTTTACGGCGGCAAGACCTGGGGCAACTTTATTTCGGCGAACGGAATGAATACCAGCCGGTTTCTGGATGGTCCGGAATTCGCCGTCATGCACGATCACGGCAACGAGCAGAATGC
>Ga0335073_10017573_pt1 | contig 10009 bp, 12 predicted proteins | sample Lox_Sample_22_FD_207093 | JGI IMG/M metagenome (GOLD analysis project Ga0335073, IMG submission 207093) | Soil microbial communities from Loxahatchee National Wildlife Refuge, Florida, United States - Lox_Sample_2.2 | ecosystem: Environmental > Terrestrial > Soil > Wetlands | place: USA... | reverse complement strand
GACATCTGGCGCGATCCGCAGCATTCTGTGCGCACCGATATCGCCGCCGGCGATTTTCACTACACCCATATCCAGGATATGACGCAGCACAGGGATTGGCGGCACTTCGACCAGTTGCTGCCTCTGAAGGTCTTCGATCTGCGCCAGAACTTCAACGAGCCGGTCGTGCCTGTCGCCTTCTTCAGCGATCAGCGCCTGAACCCGGACCCCATGGTGACCTTCGCGCAGATTGACGGATCGCCGTTCGACTGCACACCTCAGGTCTGGGATATGCGCATCTGCTTTGACCCTATTGCCCATGTCCTGGCTTTTGCTCAGATCATGAACCAGACCATCACCTGGGAGAACTGGCAGCCGCTGGGCACCCACAGCGTACCCCGCGTCTTTCGCATCTACGATGGCAATCGCCTGATCGTGGAGGCGTCCGGCAAAGCGGAAGAAGTGAAGACCTTCCCCAATAACCTGTTCGTCATCCCTGCGGGAGAGCCAGACATGGGGGAGCCTGAAAATGATGGGACGTCCCCGCACAGAATTGTCGGGGTAAAGCCCATGGACATGGATTTCCTGTACGGCAACGTGCTCATGGAGCTATTTGTCGATCCTGAGGGCAAGGTGAAAAAGGCAGAGGTCGTCGACGCCGATGACGACGATCTGATTGGCACCGCAAAGCATTTTTCGCGGGACCTGCGATTCGCGCCGCAATTGAAGAACGGCGTGGCCGTTCCGTTTGAACAGTATCTATACGTCCAGCACTCGCCAAACTTTAAAGAGACCGCTCAGCGGGGCTCTTCCTGAATCCGCAGCCGTTCGCCCGGCGCCAGATAGCTCTTGCGTCGGAACCAGTCCTCCATCGCCGCGCACAGCTTGTCCAGAGGCACGCGCAGGCCTGCCTCCAGCCTGCCATCGGCCACCGGCAGCGTGTCATCGAAGGCCGCGTCGTTGGTGAAATTGCGCATGGCGAAATTGTCGATCCATGCGAGCGGGCACGGGTGTGCCGATCCGTCGGCGGCAACCCGATCCACTCGCAGCCTGCGCATCCACATACAAATGACCCTACCGTGACCGCGGCACGGGCAGCAATCCGTTAATGCCCCAGCCAAAAGGCTGCGGCCCCCAGCGCGGCGGAGCCAACCGTCAGCCAGGCAACGTAGTCGCCAGGGTATCCGCTTTGCAATGCGCGAAATGGGCGGAGCGGCCCTTCGATGTGTGACGGCCAGCGCAGCGCGCGTGGGATGCGCCTGCGGTAGACAGCCCACAAAGCCAGCCCGAGGGCCAGAAAGGCATGCACGCCGGCAAGCAGCCAGTCCTTCCCGGGAATCGCTGCCGCCCGTACCATCGAGGCGGGCGTGAACTGCTGGTAGACGGCGTGCGCATAGCTGCCAAAATCCATGAACCGGATCGCCGCCGAGTGGACCGCGTTCGTGTATTCAGGCCAGAAGGTGAGGGCTATGGATCCGGCGATGCAGGCAAGCGCGGGCGTCCAAAGAAACCAGTTGATCTGATGGCTCTCTTTTAGCGTCTCCGGAGCTTCATCGACTTTAGCGGACTCGTCGGTCGGTCCGGCGTCGCCCAGTCCGAAAAAGATACGCAGGCCGGCGCGCAACACGGCGCCTCCCGTGAGCGCGCCGACCGCCAGAAAGATCCACTCCGTCCATCCGGCGCCGGCGCTGATGTACGACTCACCGATCGCCAGTGCGAAACCCGGAGCAGCGGCCAGGCCGAATCCGCCCAGGATCCATAAAATCCGCGTGCGGCGCAGGGCTCTGCCCTTGCCGAAGAGCCACGGCTCGCTGACGCTGCGGAAGCGGTGCAGCAAAATACCGGCGCAGAAGAACAATCCGGCTTTCACCAGCGCATGGCCGACGAGGTAGAGAAGAAGTCCGGCCATCGCCGTTTTTGTCCACAGACCAAACGCCAGCAGCATCAGCCCCGTGTGACTCACCGTCGAGAAGGCCAGCAGCCGCTTCAGATGATGCTCGGCGAAGCACATGATTCCGCCCCACAGAGCGCTAAGGGAGCCGAACGCGATGAAGATCCACGAGACATGCGTGCCGGCAAAACAACCCTGGAAGATCGTGGCATAGACCCGCATCGCCCCAAACAACCCCATCGGCACCATCACGCCGGAAAAAAGAACGCACACTGAGGTCGGTGCGACGGCATGGGCGTCCGGCAGCCAGAAGTGAAAGGGCACGGTCGCCGCCTTCACCAGGAATCCCGTCATGAGAAAGGCAAATGCCGCCAGCACCAGGCGGTCGTGGCGGCCTGCCAGCAATAACCCCAGCTGCGCCAGATTCAGCGCGCCCGTCGTCGAATACAGCAGCGCAATCCCGGTCAACATCATGAAAGCCGCGACGGTATTCGTGACCGCGAAGTTAAAGGCGCCGGCCAGCGGCGACGGCTCCTGGGTCTTCAGCCCGCACAGGGCAAAGGCGGCGGTGCTCATCAGTTCGAAGAAGACGAACAGGTTGAAGAGATCCCCGGTCAGCGCGAAGCCGCTCATCGCCGCCAGAAAAACGAGCATCAGCGGGTGATAATGGTCGCCGCCGGAGTCGGTGTAGCGGAAGGAAAAGAGCAGGGCCAAAGTCGCCAGAAACGCCGTCAGCGTGGCCAGCCCGCACCCGGCAACATCCATCACAAACCCGATGCCGAGCGCCATGTGCCCGCGCGGGTACCAGCCCCCAAACCAATACACCTGTGTGCGGTGCAGGGCATGCAGCGTCCAAAGGCTCGCCAGAACCAGATTGAACAGCGCCGTCAGCAGCGCCAGCACGTCGGTCAGCAGGCGAGGCAGCAGCTTGCGCAGGCCGCCAAGCAGAGCTGCGGCAATCAGAGGAATAGCAACGAGCAGTGCCGGAGAGAGCACGCGCAGTCACCCTCGCATGAAGCGGAGGTCATCGGGGCGCGTGGTGCCTCCTTTTTCAAAGGCCTTCACGACCATGGCCAGCAGCAGAGCCACCACGGTCACTTCGACCACCACATCCGTGAGCATCAGCGCCTGCACCACCGGATCGACAGTGATCACGCCTGGCGCAATGTCGGCAAAAATCGGTGCATACCCTCCCTTGCGAAAGCCGATGGCCAGCAGCAGCACGTAGGTCGAGCTCTGCAGTACGGTCAGGCTGATGACCGTATGCACCAGATGCCGGCTGCGCACGATGCCATAGAGTCCGCACAGGAACAGCCAGGCCGCTACGTAATATGGCAAATTCGCCAGCACCTCAGTCCTCCGTATTCTTTTCGCGCGAGAGGATCTCCCGCAGATACTCGTACGTGACCAGCATGAAACCGGCCCCCACCTCCACGCCTACGCACGCGCTGATCACGGCAATCGTGCCGGAGGAGAAGACGTCGCCTGTTTTCCCCAGCGGCAGCACGTTGGTCAGGAAGGGCGCGCTGAAGGCCAGTGCGACCAGTCCCACCACGGCGTATCCCGCGGCTCCCAGCGCTTCGAAGAACTCCATCAGAGGATGGGAAAGAATCCGCCGAAAGGCATCCGTGTTTTCCGCCACGTAGAGCAGCATCGGTGCGGCGGCAATGATTACGCCGCCCTGAAACCCCCCGCCGGGCGTGAGCTGCCCGTGCGTGCCGATGTAGATGCCGAACAGCACCGCAAAACCGAACATCCCGGTGGTAAAAACCTGCACGGTCTCGCTCAGGGCCGCGCGATCGCGAAACGATTCCGGATTCTCGCCTTCGGTTTCGCGTCTGCGCCGTTCCTGGGTCTCCGGCCGGAGCAGCAGCATCACGCCGGTCACCGCGCTGAACAGGATGAACTCCTCCCCCAGGGTATCGAAGCCGCGGTAGTCGTAGGTAATGGCATTCACCGTATCGGTTGTGTGGCGCTCATACACCGCCAGTCGTGCGATTACATCGCCATAGGGGCCTCGATAATGTCCGAAAGGCGGCATATTTCGGATTCCGGCGCAGTAAACGGACGCGACCCCGATCGCCCCGGCGAAAAACAGCAGAAGTCGCCGCTTTTCAGTCATGGCCCTTCTCCGCCTGTCCCTGCGCTTTAAGCTCGCCGCGGTGTTTCATCCGTGTGATGGCCAGCATCACCATCAGGGGCAGGGCAATCGCACCCACCGTAATCTGCGACAGGGCCACGTCGGGAGCCTGAAAGAGGAAGAACAGCAGCGCAAAAAGCAGCCCATAGAAACTCAGGGCGAGGATCTGGTTCGTGACGTCGTCGGTGCGGACGATGACCAGCGCGCTGATCGCAATCAGCACCAGCAAACCCGCGCCCAGAATCATCATGAGCGCGGCCTGCCTGCCAGGAATTCAATTTCGCGGTCTTTCGGATCCGGCTCCCAGTGGCCTTTCTCCCTGGCGCGGAACGCGCGGGCCGCGGCGTGCGTGCCAACCGCATTGGATGCCACGAGGATGATCAGGATCAGAAGGCTTTTCCAGCTCGCCTGCGACCACCCGGTTGCGGTAAAGATCGCGATCGTCAGGGAACTGACCCCGACAATCGCCGGCACGCCCAGATAATGCAGCGCCTGATACGCATCGCGCATGCGCACCATCCCCACGACGCCGATCCAGCAGGACGCGCCCGTTGCCGCCAGCAATCCGTCGATCACGATTCGGTGCGCTTCACTCACAGGTGCTTCTCCAGGAAGCGCGCAAACACCACTCCGGCGCCGAAGGAGAGAATCGCGAGCGTCAGCGGCATATCCATGAAGGGCAGCCGCCTATAGCCCAGCGTCAGCAGCATCAGCAGGATCGTAACGAGGATCCCGGTCATCTCCAGGCCCACCAGGCGCCGTTCCGCCGAGCCGCGCAGGCACATCCAGGCACACGGAATCAGGCACCCTCCAGTGCTGACGGCGGTGATCATCCACGGATTCATTTCGCGGCCCCCAGATCCCCGATCGTCGCCGGAACCGGGCTCTTCCTCAGCTGGTGAAGCAAAATCTGCCGGCGGCCGCAGTCGATGCCCACCACAATGCAGTTCGGCGAAACGGTCGTGAAGGCAACAGCGAGCGCTCGCTTTGCTGTATCGCGGCCGTTATTCCGCACCGGTTCCCACGGCGCGGAGCGAAACAGCGAAGGCGCGCGCCGCCCGGCCAGATCTCGAAGCAGCACCCAGGTAATCTGGACCAGGTCGATCGCCACGTACGCGGGCAGCCGGCCGATCAGCGCGATATCTCGCAGCCGTGGCTGAAACTGCAGGGGCAGCGTGCGCACGACGAACAGGCACGAGGTCACTGACAGCACGAGGGCGCCGAGCCCGAGGAGCAGTTCGTCAGGACGCACCGTCGAGACACAAGCCACCCAGAAGACGGCAAGCGTCGCGATTAGCCCACACGCCTGCGCCACAGTGCGGCTGCGCTCTTTCATGCGCCGTTGGAAGGCCCGCACCGAGCCTGGGATGCCTGGCGATAACCTCGCGGGTGCTCAGTATCCGATGTGGTGCAGGTAAAAGACGGCGCCCGAAGCCAGGAGGCAATAGATTCCGAAGTAGTACCAGCGGCCGCGCTCCAGCCACGCGCTCAGCCAGCGGAGTGCGAGCAGTCCGGCGAGAAACGCAAAGACCGCGCCCAGCAGGCTGGGCAACGCCGCATGCGCAAAGCCGGTTGTATCCGCATGCCGCAGCCGCAGCGCTTCACGCGCCACCACCGGAGGCGTCAGGATCACCGCCAAGGCGAAGCTGAATGCCTCGGCCTGTGCTTTCTTAACTCCGGCCAGCATGCCCGCGGAGATTGTCGCGCCCGAGCGTGAGAACCCGCGAAAGGGAAGACAGAACCCCTGCACGGCGCCGATCAGGCCCGCCTGTCCGGTGTTCATCTCCGGATTACCGTCGGATCGTGGTCCGCGCCCCTCCGCCAGTCCGGCGATCAGGATCAGCACTCCCGCCGCCAACAGCGCCGGAGCGATGATCCCGAGGTGACCGAACAGGTCTTCAATCTGCGCGTGCGGCACGCCCTTGAAAATGGTGTGCTCGACGACCTTGACCAGCGCTTCGCCAATGATCGCCGTGAGCACGGTCGCCAGGATGGCCTGCCACGCAAAACGCCTGAACGACTCGCCGTTGGAGAAGAACGTCTGTTTCCACTGCTTCCAGAAGTAGACGATCACGGCGAACATCGTCCCCGTGTGCAGCATCACCAGCAGCAGCGTCATGGTCGGAGAAGAAGGGTCGAGACCCATCAGCTTTTCAGCCACCACCACGTGGGCGGAACTGGAAACCGGCAGAAGTTCGGCAAGCCCCTGAATAACAGCGAGCACAATCACCTGGAGAAGGGACATGCGGAGATTCTAACGGGTACGCCCTGCGATCCCTGTGAACACCACGACGCTTCCCGCCGGGACACCATGCCGCGTAACCTGTGGCTCTTCCATGGTGGTTATTTTCGTCATTTGAAGCCCGTCACGCGCGGCCAGTATCATGAAAAGGAAGGCTCTCGCGTTCGAATGGCAACAACTCAGCTGAACGAGATGTTGCTTCCATCTCAGCTTCCATGGGTTTTTCGGCAGTTTCTGCCAGTTTTCATCAGGAGACAAAGCGATGCGTATCGGTGTGTTGACCGGCGGCGGAGACTGCCCCGGATTGAATGCGGTGATTCGTGCGGCAGTCAGAAAAGGCATCATTCACTACGGCGACGAGTTCCTCGGGTTTCTCGAGGGCTGGCGCGGGGTCCTCGATAACAACACCACTCCTCTCACGCTCGAGAAGGTCGATCGCATTCTCACCGAAGGCGGCACCATCCTGCGCACCTCCCGCACCAATGTGCGCAAGATCGAAGGCGGCATCGAGAAATGCATCCAGGTCCTCAAGGCCAACAAGCTCGATGCCCTCATCGCCATCGGCGGTGACGATACGCAGTCCGTCACCAACGCCCTCATTCAGGCCGGCGTCCCCGGTGTCGGCGTCCCCAAGACCATCGACAACGACCTGAACGGGACCGATGTCTGCTTCGGCTTCGACACCGCGGTCATGATCGCCACCGAAGCTGTCGATCGCCTCCATACCACCGCCGAATCGCACAACCGCGTCATTGTCTGCGAAGTCATGGGGCGCGATGCCGGATGGATCGCCCTCACCGCCGGTGTGGCCGGCGGCGCGCACGTCATCCTGGTCCCGGAGAAGCCCATCGATCTCGACCACGTCTGCGCCATCCTGAAGTACAACCACGACCATGGGAAAAAATACGGCATCGTCGTCGTCGCCGAAGGCGCCAAGCTGCCGGATTCCGGAGAGCAGGCCACCAAAGGCACCAAGGTTGACTCGTTCGGACACGCCCGCCTCAGCGGCATCGCCGAGCATCTCGCCGAAGAGATCGAAAAGAAGACCGGCTACGAGACCCGCTCCGTCAATCTGGGTCACACGCAGCGCGGCGGCACGCCGACCGCCTACGACCGCATGCTGGCCACCCGCTACGGCCTGGCCGCTATCGATCTCGTCCACCAGGGGAAGTTCGGCCGCCTTGTTGTTCTGCACGGCACAAAGATCGAGGACATCCCCCTGGCCGAGGCAATCTCGAAAAATCGCACCGTCGACGACAGCTTTCTGTCCATCGTCAGCGGCCTCGAACCAAAACTTTAAAGATCATGCCCCATCCTGCTCTTTTTTCACGAATTGATCGGGATGGGGTTGATACCTGAGTACTCCACGAATTGGGTGTTTCATTCGCCTCCCGCCGTGTGATATACAGGGCATGCTCTGTGCCGGAGGCTCCGTGAAATCCTCGCTCTCTCAACCTGCCGAAGTCCGCGAAGTCATGGACATCCGTCAGGCGGCCCACTACCTCGGCATCAGTGCCGACAGCCTCTACCGCTACGCCGCCTCGGGATTTATTCCCGCCTTTCGCCTCGGCAACCGCTGGCGCTTCCGCAAATCCCGCCTCGACGAATGGATGGACCGTTCCTCCGGCATCGAGGAGGCTCCCGCGCCCAAGCTCGTCCGCGGCGCCCAGAAGAAGCCCGTCCGCTCAGCCCGCGTTCTCACCCGCTCGGTGCGAACCGGTTCCTGATCGCGGCAAAATCGTTCCTGTCACCCCATCAACCGTAATCCGGTGTACCTCCCGCATCGCGAGACGAGCGTCCACGAATCCTCGTCTCCCGCGGGCGTATTCTGGTGATCGAGCCGCTGCGGCGTCTGCGCAGTTCCGGTTTCCAGGAGGTGGTGCTCTTCATGTCCGCGCGGGCGATCACGCTCATCCACGAGGACCGGCTCTTCCCAGCCGATCCCGCGATGCGCACCCTTGCCCGCCGGCTCTACGCGGAGATCCGCGACCTGCCCCTCATCAGCCCCCACGGCCACACGCAGGCTGCCTGGTTTGCCCGCAACCAGCCGTTCCCCAACCCCTCGAAGCTCTTCGTCCAGCCTGACCACTATATCTACCGCATGCTGTACAGCCAGGGTGTCTCGCTGGAAGACCTGGAAATCGGCGCCGACGAGCTGAAGAATCCTCGCCGCGTCTGGCGCCTCTTCGCCGAAAACTGTTACCTCTTTCGTGGCACGCCTACCCGCCTTTGGCTCGATTACGCTTTCCACGAACTCTTTGGCCTTGAAGAGCGGCTCTCCGCAGCTACTGCGGACCTCTACTACGACCTCATCTCCGAGCGCCTGCAGACGCCTGAATTCCTGCCCCGTGCGCTTTACGAACGCTTCCGCCTGGAAGTCCTCGCCACGACCGATTCCCCACTTGACACCCTCGCCGATCACCAGGCCATTCGCGACTCGGGCTGGAAGGCCCGCATTCTCCCTACGTTTCGCCCCGACTCGGTCGTCGACCCGGACTTCGCAGGCTTTGCCGACAATCTAAAAAAGCTCGGCCAACTCACCGGTGAAGACACTGGAACCTGGAAGGGTTACCTCCGCGCTCTGCAACAATCGCGCGCTCGCTTCAAAGCTCTCGGCTGTACCGCAACCGACCATGGCCATCCCAGCGCGCGCACCGCCGACCTGAATCAGGCCGAAGCCTCCCGCCTGTTTGACGCCATCCTTACCGGCGGCGCCGACGAAACCGGCAAAGAGCTTTTCCGCGCCCAGATGCTCACCGAGATGGCCCGCATGAGCGTCGACGACGGTCTCGTCATGCAGCTCCATCCGGGCTCCTTCCGCAATCACAACCGCCAGCTCTACGAGCGTTACGGTCGCGACGTCGGCGCCGACATCCCGGTGTCCACCGACTACGTCCACGCTCTCCAGCCGCTTCTGCAGCGCTTCGGCAACGAGAAGAACCTCACCCTCATCCTCTTCACCCTCGACGAAACTACCTACAGCCGCGAGCTGGCGCCGCTTGCCGGCCACTATCCGTGTCTGCGCCTCGGCCCGCCCTGGTGGTTCTACGACAGCCCGGAAGGCATGCTCCGCTTTCGCGAGCAGGTGACGGAGACCGCCGGCTTCTACAACACCGTCGGCTTCAACGACGACACCCGCGCCTTCCTTTCCATTCCCGCGCGCCACGACGTCGCCCGCCGCATGGATTGCGTCTGGCTCGCACGCCTCGTCGCCGAACATCGCCTGGACGAGGATGAGGCCGTCGAAGTCGCCCGCGACCTCACCTCTAACCTGGTGCGCAAAGAATACCGTCTCTGAGGACATCCGCTCCCTGCATGAAAAACGCTGGTATTGCGGTCGAAAAGGGAACAGCGCAGGAGAGCAACGGCGGCCTGCGCCTCGGCCATGTGCGCTGGACCATCTGCGCCATGCTCTTCGCCGCCACCTCCATCAACTACATGGATCGCCAGGTCATTGCGATCCTCAAGCCGACCCTGCAGCACAGCATCGGCCTTACCGAAGTCAGCTATGGCTACATCGTCTTCGCCTTCCAGCTGGCCTATGCCATCGGCGTTCTCGGCGCCGGACACCTTATCGATCGCCTCGGCACGCGCATCGGTTACTGCGTCTTCATGGGCATCTGGAGCCTTTCCGCGATGGGCCACGCGGTGGCCAACAGTGCCTTTGAGTTCGGCATCGCTCGCTTCTGCCTCGGCCTTGGAGAATCCGGCAATTTCCCCGCCGCCATCAAGACCGTGGCCGAGTGGTTCCCCCAGA
>Ga0335073_10017572_pt1 | contig 10009 bp, 8 predicted proteins | sample Lox_Sample_22_FD_207093 | JGI IMG/M metagenome (GOLD analysis project Ga0335073, IMG submission 207093) | Soil microbial communities from Loxahatchee National Wildlife Refuge, Florida, United States - Lox_Sample_2.2 | ecosystem: Environmental > Terrestrial > Soil > Wetlands | place: USA: Florida... | reverse complement strand
CCGTGGCCGCGGTAACGATCAAACGGCCGACTTCCGTCGAACCGGTGAAGGCAATCTTGTCGACGTCTGGATGTGCGGCCAACGCGGCGCCTGCCGTTTCACCATACCCGGGCACAATATTGACCACACCGTCGGGGAAGCCGGCCTCCTGAATCAACTCGCCAAGGCGCAATGCCGTGAGTGGAGTCTGCTCGGCAGGTTTCAAAACGCAGGTGCAGCCAACCGCCAGCGCCGGACCCAGCTTCAACGACGCCATGATCAGCGGGAAATTCCACGGGATGATCTGTCCGGCAACGCCGACGGGCTCGCGCAGCGTGTAGGCAAAATACTTCGCGCCGGGCATTGAGATCGGAATAGTCTTGCCTTCAACCTTGGTCGCGAATCCTGCCATGTAGCGAAGATTGGAGGCGCAAGTGGGAACATCGACAATCCTTGAAAACAGTAGCGGTTTGCCATTATCGAGCGTCTCGAGTTCGGCGAGTTCTTCGCGATGTTCGTCGACCAGGTCAGCAAGCTTCCACAGCAAGCGAGCGCGCTCGGCAGGCGACATGTCGGGCCACGGTCCCTCTTCGAAGGCTTTCCGTGCAGCTTTTACGGCGAGGTCAATGTCGGCGCGATCGCCCTCAGCAACTTTCGCTAACACTTCTCCCGTTGCCGGATTGTAGGTGTTGAAGGTTTTGCCGGAGACGGCTTCAACCCAAGTGCCCCCGATAAACAGCTTTCTGGGATGCTTCAAGAAATCTGCAACGTTGCTGTTGATTTCAACTGGAGAAGCGATGGTCGCCATGGTGGTTCACCTCTTGGATCATGTCTGGAACGGCGGTTTCTGGACGCACTATTGCCGCTCATTTTATTCCAAAGTATCGATTTGGCTAAATAGGCACCTGTCGGTAACCAGTTGCCTGACTCTTTCAATCGCGGTAGTGTGCTCGATTGCCTGTGTCGGAGGGAGTTGGTAACATCCGGGAAACCATCTATGTGGGGATGGGAGTCCTATCGAGATTCCAGTTTTATTCCCAAACTGCCGCTAGGTGACCAATTGGGCTCGTCTCTCGGTATGCCCATGAAATTCTGATCTGGCTTGCGTGAAACTATGGCCGGCAAGAACTCACGCGTGATCGTACGAATTCGCGAGATGATCCTGCAGGGTGAACTCGCCCCGGGTCAACGGGTCACGGAAGTCGAGCTGGCAAAGAAACTCGGGGTATCTAGGACGCCAGTGCGCGAATCGTTGCCAATCCTGGCGCGCGAGGGAGTACTGAAGCAGCTGGATACGCGCGGCTTCATCGTGCGCGCCTTCACACCGCGAGAGATTATGGACGGGATTGACGTGCGCGGTGTGCTGGAAGGCTTGGCCGCCCGCATGCTCGCCGAGCAAGGCCCCCCACGCTCGCTCATACAAGCTCTCCATGAGTGCCTGCGCGAAGGTGACGAAATTTTCGCCAGGGGAAGGCTGCTGGAAGCCGACGAAGACCGGTATGGCGAGATGAACCGGCGCTTCCATTTCCTGATTGTCGAAGGATCTGGCAGTAAGGTGATCGCGGAAGCGATTAAGCACAATGATCGAATTCCGTTTGCCGCCGCGCATGCGATTGCGTTTGACCGTTTTGACCTGCCTCGGACATACGATATGTTGCGTTACGCCAATCGCCAGCATCATGCGATCGTGCAGGCGCTTGAAAACAAGGAAGGCACGCGAGTAGCGGCCCTGATGTTCGAGCACGCCTACGGCATAAGGGAGAGCATCAACCTGTCGCGGGTGATATCGCGGGCGGAAGCAGAGCAGGGCGAACTCGAGCAGGATGAGGAGAAGGTGTCACGCCCGTGACGCTTCCTGAGATCTGTTTTCATTCTCGGTCAGCGGATAACGATTCTTTGGCTCGCCGGATTGATCTGCGGCCGCGTTCGCGAATCAATGAATCCGCAAGCGTGCGCCACGCGAAAGCGGTCTTAGGGTCAAAGTTGACTCCCTGTTGGGCCATTCTGCGAACGAGACTTTCCTGCGTGTGGCCCGTCGCCGTCGCCATCTCTGGTTTAACCCCGATAGAGCGGAGCGTCTCCGCAACCTCTCGCATTTCGACGGCGCGCCGCAAACCGTGTTCGGCGACGCGGCTGATCAGGTAATCGGGCAGCCGATCTTTCCAGCCCAAGCCGGGATACGTAGCCGCCAGCGATTCGAGGACCTTGCCTTCGGCGCCGAAACGTCGGGCCGCGAAAAGACATTCGACGGCCAGCGCCTCAAGTCCCTTCATCATCACGCTTCGGCACATTTTCACCGCTGATGCGATGCCTACTTCATCGCTCAGCGCGGTCGCGTTCATGCCAATCGATTGGAGTCTCTCAGCAGTCCGACTCGCATGAGCACCTCCGAGCAGCATCGGTACTTTCAGCCGCTGGGCAGGGACGGCCCCCATGACTGCCGCTTCAACGAAGAGCGCTCCGCGTTTCCGAGCTGAGCCCGACTCGACGTGCTTGGCGGCTTTGCGCTTTGTTTCGGGCGAAACGGAATTAATGTCGAGAAAAATCTGACCGGACTGGAGAATCCTGCCGGCATCTTTGGCGACATCGAGCGCTGACGAGGCAGTGACGGCGGAAATCGCAAGATCGGCTTCACTCACGCAATCTTTCAACTTGTCCGCGGCCCTTACTCCGCAAGCGCGAGCCTTCGACAACATCCGCGGCCGGTGCCGTTTGGAATTGAAGAGGATATCGAAAACACAGACTTCGATTCCCTGCCTTGCGAGATCGCATCCGAAGATGCCGCCGGCCTCGCCAAAGCCAACGATGGCGATTCGGCGAATGGGTTGGGATTTTGTATCAGGCATGTTCGAGTGCCGGGGCATTGGCGGGAAGCTTCGACGCATGCCCATCCCAGACGCTCGCCGGTATGAGCACCTCACCTCGAAACAGCCCGCGCGCAGTTCGAATCAGACTCGAACGGACAATCTTCAATTCGTTGCTCTTGGCGTTCACCTCATCCACTTCGATTTCAAGCGTGAATTCGCCCGTGGGATGCTCGACCGAGAGTTTTTTTACCGCGCCTGCACGCTGAGTCACAATCTCGTGCGCCACCGAGCCGGGCAGCACACAAGCGGTTCCCACAGTGACTGCACCCAAGACGCCAATTGCAGCATGACATTTATGGGGGATGAAGGTACGCGTCGCGATGTCTCCGCCGGCACGCGTCGGCGCCACTAGCGTCATCTTTGGAACTACCTTCGACCGCACATCACCCAAACCCATGCGCTCGCCGGCCAGAATCCGAATTTCTTCGAGACGGGCTTTGAATTTTTTATCCGCATCGAGTTCAGCAGGAGTCTCGTGTCCGGACTTTCCGAAGTCGGCGGCGCGCAGCACTGCGACTGGCATGCCATTGTCGATTAACGTTGCGTCGACACCATCAAGCCGGTCAAGCGCATGTCCCGTTGGCAACATAGATCCGCAGACTGAACCAGCCGTCTCGAGGAAATCGATGCGAATCGCGGCAGCGGTACCAGGCACACCGGCGATGGAAGCGTCGCCTTCGTATGACACTTCGCCGCCCGCTGTCGGTATGTGCGCGACCGCGACATTCCCCGTATTCACCATGTAGATTTTCACCTGAGTAACGGGATCCCGAGCGGGAACGAGGCCGCGCTCAATGGCAAACGGACCGACTCCGGCGAGCATATTTCCGCAATTGGGCGTCACATCGACCAGCGGGCGGTCGACAGCGACCTGCGCGAAAAGATAATCGACGTCGATTCCAGGACGGAGAGAGCGGGAGACGATGGCGACTTTGCTGGTAAGAGGATCGGCGCCGCCGATGCCGTCGATCTGGCGCGCATCGGGCGAACCCATCACGGCAAGCAACACCCGGTCGCGTAGTGCCGCATCACTAGGAAGATCACTCGCGACAAAGAATGGCCCTTTAGACGTGCCTCCTCGCATTAGCGTGCAAGGAATGCGAGTTTGCGAGTGTCCGGCCATGCAATTTTCTTAGATGAGCGTTACTGATATTTGAGGCCAAGTTCGGCGATTTTCGCTCGTAGGCCATAAATATCGAGCCCGAGCTCTCCGCGCGCCAAACGTTCGCGAGTCGCCTCTTCTTTGCGGACCCGCTGTTCGCAAGCAGAAACTACATCGTGCGCCGTAACTCGTTTCACCACCACCACGCCATCATCGTCCGCGACGACTACATCGCCCGCCTCGACGTACGCGCCGGCACACACGACTCCAACGTTCACCGACCCCAGCGTCGCCTTCACCGTTCCTTGCGAGCTGACCGCTCGACTCCAGACAGGAAACTTCATCTCAGTCAGCGAGCGAACGTCGCGGCAGCCGGCATCGATAACGAGGCCCTTGACACCGTGAGCGCGGAGGGACGTGGCGAGCAATTCGCCGAAGTAACCATCGGTGCAGGGTGAGGTGGGCGCGACCACAAGAACGTCGCCGGGCGCGCAAACCTCCACCGCCACATGAATCATCAGGTTGTCGCCGGGAGGAAGCGAGACGGTAACAGCCGGGCCAGCGATCGCCGCCCCCACATAGATCGGCCGCATGTAACTCGCCAGCAAGCCGCAACGCCCTTGCGCTTCATGGACCGTTGCCACGCCATATTTCTCGAGCGCTGCGACCGTATCCACCGGGGGCTTTTCCACGTGCCGGACTACCACCGGTTTGTTCATGCCAGTTCCTCCGTCACCTGCGGAAAAATGCGCTGATAGGCTTCTCCGTATTTGATGTTCTTATTTGAATTGCGGGAGGCCTGCGCTCCGCGCTGCAACGCCACGCGCTCGTAATATTGCCAGAGATGCTCCTGGGCGCTCATCTCTTTGAACGCTGCATATTTCTTGGGCCACACTGAAGTGATGTCGAGCAGCACTTGCGGCTTCCACTCGCACTGTTCCGGCTGATGCGGCTCGAACAGAAAAACCGGCGGCGCCCCGATGACAGGTATGGCGGGCTCATGGCCATGCGCCTGAGCCACTACGCGAGCTTCCTGCGCGATGTGAGAGGCGAGAGGATGATCGAAGTTGTAGGGATCGTTGAGTGAATGCGTGAGCACAAATTCAGGCCGAATCTTGCGAAAGATCGTGGCTAACTCGAAGAGCACGCGGTCTTCGACTCTCATCGGGTAATCGCCCACATCGAAGAAGATGGTCTTGGCTCCAAGAATCGTCGCGGCCCGGTTGGCTTCTCCTTTGCGATTGGCCTTTACTTTCTCCATCGTCATTCCCGGTTCTCGCCAGAGCTTCGCCGATTCTCCACGTTCTCCAAATGATAGGCAGACGATTGTGACTTCCCATCCGCGCTCCGCATAGAGCGCGATGGCTCCGCCCGCGCGCCAGACAAAATCGGCGGAGTGAGCGCTGACGACGAGTGCAGTTTTCTTATCGGACACGATGCGATACCTTGGGAGTTCAGGAATTCTGCCGTACACACCCGGGCTTCAATCACTGCTGATGACTGTCTGCTGACTCGCAAAGCCAATTTATTTCTTCGCGACCGCGGCAACTTCCACCGGGGGCGTGCCATACGTATGGAACGATTCAATCGTCTTCAGTCCCCACGCCTGACCTTTCTTGCGCTCGGCTTCACTCCAACGGATCGGCTTCCAATCCGGCGCCAGAATCAGACGCGCTCCTGCGTTGGCCACTTCTACGCGGTTGCCGCCGGGCTCATACACGTACAGAAAAAAAGTCTGCTGGATGGCATGTTTGTGCGGGCCGGTCTCAATATAAACGCCATTCTCCAGGCAAATGTCGGCGGCGAGCAAAACTTCTTCACGGCTATTCACCGCGTACGTGATGTGGTGAAAGCGTCCCTTGGTTCCAGTGTGGTCGCGCGTGTAGGCAAAGTCATAGCTCTTGTTCGTGCACGTCATCCACATGGCGGCTTCTGACCCATCGTCCAGGACAATCTGCTCGGTCAGCCGAAACCCCAGATATTTTTCAAAAAACTCGCGGTTGGCTTTTATGTCGACCGCCAGGCCGTTCCAGTGGTCGAGACGGCGCACATTGATTCCGCGAGCCGGAAATCGCTGCGCCTGGTTTTTCAACGCAGGCCGCAACTCCGGAGGCGCGTGGTACCACTGCGTTTCATAGTAAAGCTCGATTTTGTGCCCGTCCGGATCCTGGCACAGAAACGCCGGGCCGTGCGCAAGATCGCCGCGCGTCCATCCGATATCGAATCCCGAGCCCTGCAGCGCCGCCACCCGCCGTTCCAGCGCCTGCTGGCTGCGACTGCGGTATGCGACGTGACCCAAGCCGGGCAATTTCGATGCGGTCAGCTTCAACGAGTGGCGTTCGTAATCGTCGTAGGCATGCAGGTAAACCGAATCGCCTTCGCGGCCACTCTCGGTCATTCCCAGCACGTCGACAAAAAAGCGCAGGCTCTCCTCGGGCTTCGGAGTCAGCAATTCCAAATGACCCAGATGGGCCACATCCATGACCGGTTCGTTTTGCATAGGCTACCCCTCCAGCGTGGTCAACGCTGGTTTCGCACTCAAACACAGATTTTCTAATTTGGCCGCCGCGGGCCACCCCTCGGCCGTTGCACCGAGCCGCCACGGCAGGTTGAGTACACTCAACAATAGGTCTCACTTTTGCAATAGGCTGTCAAGCGAACAACGCTCCAATCAAAAAAGCGAAGCAACCAACCAACGCGTCTGCATCCAGCCCTTGACAATCGTCGAAAGAACTGGCCAGAATGCAGCCTGCGTTCAGTATACTGAACGTCGATGAGCTGCATGACCCAGAGCCCAGCTTCGCAAGGTTTCGCCGAGATGCTGCGCGGCTACTCGATCGAGATCAACCCTACCCAATCGAAGGGCATAGACTCGGCGCTGGACCGTCTGGAACCAGGCACGGAAGTTTTCCTCCCCTGGATTCCCGGCGCCGATCCGATGGATGCCGTCGCCCCCGCCGCTCGACTCAAACGAGCCGGCCTTATCCCGGTTCCCCATGTGGGCGCTCGTCACATTCAGAGCGCGCCGCAGCTTGAGCAGTTTGCCGCGCGCCTCGTTACTGAAGCCGGCGTCGACCGCATTCTTGTCATCGGTGGCGATCGCGCGGAGCCAGCCGGACCCTACGACTCGAGTTTAGGGGTTATGCAGGCCGGTGTTTTTCAGAACCTTGGCATCGTGCGGATGGCGATCGGTGCATTCCCCGAAGGCAATCCTCACATTCCTCCGGCTGTGTTGGACGAAGCGCTAACCGCAAAACTGAATTTCGCGCGCAGCGCGGGCATTCAACTTTCGATCGTGACGCAATTTGCTTTTGAAGCTGAACCGATCGTTCGATGGCTCAAGGCAACTCGCGCGAAAGGAATCGACATTCCCGTGCAAGTTGGCTTTGCGGGGCCGGCCGGAATCGTTACCTTGGTCCGCTATGCCATGAAATGCGGAATCGGGAATTCGCTCCACGTGCTGACGGAAAATCCGTCATTTGCCAAATTGCTGATCGAGAAGGGTCCCGAGCCGATAATCCGCGAGATTCACGCCGCGGCAGAAGCGCCGAATGCGCCGCTCGGCATCGCCGGCCTGCACTTCTACGTCTTCGGCGGATTCAACAAAACTCTCGACTGGATCGAAGCTCAACGGGCCGCGAACCAGACTTCGGCTCACACCTGAGCCATGCGCCAACCTTTCGCGTATGTCTCCCGCACAACCTTGGAGTAAGGCACGGGGCTGACGATTGCTCGAATCTCGATCTGCTTGTGCCGTTCGACCGTTGGCTTGTTCGAGCCTCCGCCCGATTCTCCCCACACGAGTATGACTTCAGTGCCGACGTCGACATCGGCGTCGACGACGCCGACCGACAACATCGATCGCTCATTGTAGCTGTAGCCGGTGAACATAGAGAAGCCAACTGTCTTTCCGTGGCTCATAATTTTGTCGTATGAGGCCGACGCATAGTTCGATTGCGGCAGGTCGATGTATTTGTAAATTTCGCCGGGTTCGAACAACGAGGTGAATGCCTTCACGACGTCGTCCGAGTTCCACGCAAAGGTGACTTTCTTGCGATGCTTTTCGCCCTGCATCTTCCCCAGCGCTTCTCTGCCGATGAAGTCGTGATCGAACTTGATAAAGGGTCCGTATCCCAGCGCGTAAGGCGTGAGGTAATAGTCTTCGATGTTATTCGATTCAAAACTGCCGGCCAGCGAGCCCGTGCTCTCATAACTGCTGGTCGGGGACCACTGCCGATATGCCTTCATCTTCTCGCCCGTGTAGACAGCGGGAAGTGGGGAGGGAATCCATCCCGATTCGAGTGCGTTGGACGCATACGCTCGGGAGCCGACCTCGCGGAGGCCGAAGTCTTTGCCGGCAGCAATGATCGCCTCGCGAATTTCTTCGCGCTCTTCATACGGCCCCCAGACCTCCAGTCCGGGAGCGCCCGCCATGCCGTGGCGCAGCGCGCGAACCTTTCGCCCGGCAATATTGATGTAACCCATGTTGAAGAATTTGATCTCCGGCACCGGCCCCCCGTTCACTTTCTCGAGTATCTGCGGCGCATTCGGACCCTGGATCTGAAACCGGTAACACGTGCGGACAATCGCATTTCCCTTGGGGTTCGAGGGAGAGCGGGGATCCATTTTGGTGGTGACGTTAAAGCCACCGGTGTCGGCATGGAACTGGAGCCAATTGGCAACCGGTGCGCGCCCAACGTAGACCAGGCTGTTCTCTTCGAGATGAAAAAGAATGCCGTCGCCGATCACGTAGCCGTCGTAGGAACAAGGCGAAAAGTGCTTGGCGCGATTGACCGGAAAATTCGCAAAACTGTTCGTCGCGAGATAGGAGAGCATCTTGAGGGCATCGGGCCCTTCGACGTAGAAATTGAACATGTGGTGTGACTGATCGAACAACACCGCGGTCTCGCGCCACGCGAGTTGTTCGTCCCGCCAATTGGAAAATTCCGCGGGAACCACCGGGTAAACGTAGGCTCCGATCTGCGAGTTGCGCAACATGGTCACGGGATTTCCGGCGGCCTGTAGCAAGTCCTCTAGATTTCTTGCTTTCATTTTCGTACCTCCTCGGCTGGAAGCTCGACTGACGCGACGTTCAGTATACGGAACCTCGAAAAGTTTGCAATATGCTCGACTCCCGAGCGGGAGAATTGACAAGAGTCGCGAGCAATGAATACCCTCGCAAATTACCTGCGAAAACACGATGAATGCTCCTTCCAAAATTGTTTCCTTCAAAGAGATCGGCGCAGTCGGGCTGATCCAGCTCGATAATCCTCCAGTCAACGCTCTAAGCCGTGAGATGCGAGTGGGCGTCATCGAAGCCATTGCCTTTGCCGCCAATCGCCCTCACATCAAGGCGTTGCTGATCATCTCCGGCGGCAACTTGTTCAGCGCCGGCGCCGACCTGAAGGAATTCGATACCGGATTTTTGGAACCTTCGCTGCAAGAAGTGCAGGCGGCAATTGAACTGGCCGCCGTGCCTGTGGTTGCCGCGATTCATGGATTGGCGCTGGGCGGCGGGCTCGAAGTGGCGATGGCTTGCCATTATCGCGTTGCGCGCACCGACGCGAAACTTGGGTTGCCCGAGATTAATCTCGGTATCGTCCCGGGCGCCGGAGGTACTCAGCGCCTGCCTCGCCTTGTCGGCGCTCGTGCCGCGTTGGAGATGATTCTTTCGGGAGCGCCGATTTCGGCTCAAGAGGGCAAAGTCAAAGGTCTCGTCGATGAAGTTGTAGACGGAGATTTGCGTCCGGGGGCAATCGCCTTCTGCGAGCGACTGGTGCAAGACGGAATCCGCCCGCGGCCGACGCGCCATCTTCCTGCCACCGGCGGCCTCAGCGAATCCGACATTACCGAGGTTTTGCGCGCCCACGCGAAGAGTTTGAGAGGCCGAACCACGCAGACTCTTGTCGTCGAAGCGATTCAAGCCTCGAGATCGCCGTTTGCTGAGGGCATTGCGGTCGAATCGGCCATTTCTCAAAAGTCTCTCGCCTCTCGCGAAAGCGAGGCGCTACGCCATGTTTTCTTCGCTGAACGCGAATCGGGCAAAGTGGCCGGGCTGCCC
>Ga0335073_10017571_pt1 | contig 10010 bp, 6 predicted proteins | sample Lox_Sample_22_FD_207093 | JGI IMG/M metagenome (GOLD analysis project Ga0335073, IMG submission 207093) | Soil microbial communities from Loxahatchee National Wildlife Refuge, Florida, United States - Lox_Sample_2.2 | ecosystem: Environmental > Terrestrial > Soil > Wetlands | place: USA: Florida... | reverse complement strand
TGATCAAGCCCGCCGGCCTGTTCGGGAGGCGCGGCTGATGAGCGCTGTGGACGCGGGCACGAAGGAGACGGCGGGTGCCTTCCGCGCCCAGGCGATCGCCTTCGCGCTCATGCTCGCCTTTTTCCTGGTCGCCCCCTATTTCGTCTACCCCGTGTTCCTCATGAAGGTGCTGTGCTTCGCGCTGTTCGCCTGCGCGTTCAACCTGCTCGTGGGCTATGTGGGGCTGCTCTCGTTCGGCCACGCGGCCTTCATGGGCATGGCGGCCTATTTCTGCGGCCATGCGGCCAAGGCCTGGGGACTGCCGCCGGGAGTCTCGATCCTGATCGGGACGCTGGGGGCGACGCTCTTGGGCATCGTGATCGGAGCACTCGCGATCCGGCGCCAGGGCATCTATTTCGCCATGATCACGCTGGCCCTCTCGCAGATGGTCTATTTCTTCTGCCTCGAAGCGAAGTTCACCGGTGGCGAGGACGGCATCCAGGGCATTCCGCAGGGAAAGCTGTTCGGACTCATCGGCCTCGACAAGATGATGCCGCTCTATTTCACCGTGTTGGTCATCTTCCTCGCGGGCTTTCTTCTGATCTACCGCACCATCCATTCGCCCTTCGGCCAGGTGCTGAAGGCGATCCGCGAGAACGAGCCGCGCGCGATCTCGCTCGGCTACCGGGTCGACCAGTACAAGCTCCTCGCCTTCGTGCTCTCGGCGGCGCTGGCCGGCCTCGCCGGCGCGACCAAGTCGATCGTGTTCCAGCTCGCGGCCTTGACCGACGTGCATTGGAGCATGTCGGGCGAGGTGGTGCTGATGGCGCTCGTGGGCGGGCTCGGGACGGTCTACGGCCCGGTCGTGGGCGCCTTGATCCTGGTCACCATGGAGCAGTATCTCGCGACCCTCGGCTCGTGGGTGACCGTGGTGCAGGGCGGCATCTTCGTCGCCTGCGTGCTCTTGTTCCGGCGCGGCGTGGTGGGCGAGCTCGCGCGGCTCCTCAAGACGGCGCTGTAGGCTCTATTCCGCGGCGGCGGATTTGGCGCCTATGCGTGCCCGGCCGCGCGGGATGGTCTCGAGGCGGTCGCCGATTTCGCGCTCGGCGACACGTAGATCGTAGAGCTGCTGGAGATTCATCCAGAATGCGGCGCTGGTGCCGAAATAGCGCCCGAGCCGGAGCGCCGTGTCGGCGCTGATCCCACGCGTGCCGTGCAGGATCGCCGTCACCCGGTTCGCCGGAACGCGGATGTCGTGCGCCAAGCGCGCGGCGGTGATCTCCGAGGCTGCGATTGCGTCGGCAAGCTGCTCGCCGGGATGGATGGGCGTGCGGGCCATGGCTGGCATTATAGCAGAAACCCCTCACCCAGCTTCGGATAAGGCTCGGCTTCGCCCCGCCAACCCTCCGCAACCCTTTCCCTCAAGGGGGAGGGGCTCAGACATTGGGAGTAGAGATCGCTACTCCGCCGCGACGGCGGGTGCGGTCTCCGCGACCTTCTCGACGCGCGCGGCGCAGTATTTGAACTCCGGAATCTTGCCGTAGGGGTCGAGCTGCGGGTTGGTCAAGATGTTCGCCGCCGCCTCCGCGTAGCAGAAGGGGATGAACACCATCCCGTCGGGGATGGCGCCGTCGGCGCGCGCCTTGAGCTCGATGGCACCGCGCCGCGTCTCCACGCGCACCTTGTCGCCCGGCTTGATGCCGTGGTTGCGCAAGTAGGTCGGCGAGAGCTGGGCGACCGCCTCGGGCTCGAGCTCGTCGAGCACGGAGGCGCGCCGGGTCATGGCACCCGTATGCCAATGCTCGAGCTGGCGCCCGGTCGTGAGCACCATGGGGAAGGTGTCGTCCGGCACCTCGCCCGGCGGGATGACCGAAGCGGGCACGAGCTTCGCGCGTCCGCTCTTGGTCGGGAAGCCGTCGCCGAACACGACCGCGTGGCCCGGATGGTCCGGCCCGTCGCTCGGATAGGTCACCGCGTTCTGGCGCACCAGGCGGTCCCAGGTGATGTTCTTCCAGGACGGCATGACCTGCGTCATCTCGCCGAACACGTCGCGCGGGTGCGTGTATTTCCAGTCGAGCCCGATGCGGCGCGCGATTTCCTGGATGATCCACCAGTCCTGGCGCGCGTCGCCCGGCGGCTTCAAGGCCGCGCGGCCCATCTGGACCTGGCGGTTGGTGTTGGTGACGGTGCCGTCCTTCTCGGGCCAGGCCGAGGCGGGCAGGATCACGTCGGCGTGGAACGCGGTCTCGGTCAGGAACAGGTCCTGCACCACGAGATGCTCGAGCTTGGCGAGCGCGTCGCGCGCGTGCTGGGCGTCCGGGTCCGACATGGCCGGGTTCTCGCCCATGATGTACATGCCGCGGATCTCGTCGTCCAAGATCGCGTGCACGATCTCGACCACCGTGAGGCCGGGCTTGGGATCGAGCTCCATGCCCCAGAACTTCTCGTATTCCTTGCGCACCTTCTCGTCGGCGACCGAGCGGTAGTCGGGATAGACCATCGGGATCAGGCCCGCATCCGACGCACCCTGCACGTTGTTCTGACCGCGTAGCGGATGGAGGCCGGTGCCGGGCCGGCCGACCTGGCCCGAGATCATGGCGAGCGCAATCAGGCAGCGCGCATTGTCGGTGCCGTGGATGTGCTGGGAAATGCCCATGCCCCAGAAGATGAGGCCCGCCTCGGCGCGCGCGAAGGTGCGCGCGACGGTGCGCAGCATGTCCGCGTCGATGCCGCAAATCTCGGCCATCTTCTCGGGCGGATAGGCCTTGAGATGCTCCTTCAGCTTGGCGAAATCCTCGGTGAAGGTCTCGACGTATTGGCGGTCGTAGAGCTCCTCCTCGACGATGGTGTGGAGGATGCCGTTGAGCATCGCCACGTCCGAGCCGGGCTTGAACTGGAGCATGTAGGTCGCGTGGCGCTTCAACGCCTGGCCGCGCGGGTCCATGACGATGAGCTTGGCACCCCGCTTCGCCGCCTGCTTGAAGAAGGTCGCGGCGACCGGATGGTTCTCGGTCGGGTTGGCGCCGATCACGATCATCACGTCCGAATGCTCGCACTCGTTGAAGGTCGCGGTCACCGCCCCCGAGCCGATGCCCTCCATGAGGGCGGCCACCGAGGATGCGTGGCAGAGGCGCGTGCAATGGTCGACGTTGTTCGAGCCGAAGCCGGTGCGCACCAGCTTCTGGAACAGATACGCCTCCTCGTTCGAGCCCTTGGCCGAGCCGAAGCCGGCGAGCGCCTTCTTGCCGTGCTGCTCGCGGATGCGCTTCAGGCCCTTGGCGGCGACGTCGAGCGCGTCGTCCCACGTCGCCTCGCGGAAATGGGTCCAGGGATTGGCGGGGTCGACCTGGTCGTCCGTGCGCTTCGCGACACCCTCCTTGCGGATGAGGGGCTTGGTCAGGCGCTCGGGGTGGTGGATGTAGTCGAAGCCGAAGCGGCCCTTGACGCAAAGGCGCCCGTGGTTCGCCGGCCCCGGGTTGCCCTCGACCGACAAGAGCTTCTCGTCCTTGATCTGGTAGGTGAGCTGGCACCCCACGCCGCAATAGGGGCACACGCTGTCGACCGTGCGGTCGGGCTTGTGCGCGAAGATCTCCCGCGCGTCGAGCTGCGAGGCGGGCATGAGGGCACCCGTGGGGCACGCCTGGACGCATTCGCCGCAGGCAACGCAGGTGCTCTGGCCCATGGGATTGTCGAAGTCGAACACGATCTTCGCGTGGTGGCCGCGCCCCGCCATGCCGATCACGTCGTTGACCTGGACCTCGCGGCACGCGCGCACGCAGAGATTGCAATGGATGCAGGCGTCGAGATTGACGCGCATCGCGGGATGGCTCGGGTCGGCTGCCACCGGCGTGCGCTTCGGGAAGCGGCTGTCCTCGATGTCGAATTCGTCGGCCCATCGCCAGAACTCGGAATTCGGATCGTGCGCGACCTCGCGCTTCGGCTGGTCCGCGACCAGGAGCTCCATCACCATGCGGCGCGACGCCTTGGCGCGCTCGGAGTTGGTGGTGACCACCATGTCCTTGGCGGGCTTCCGGATGCAGGAGGCGGCGAGCACGCGCTCGCCCTTGATCTCGACCATGCAGGCGCGGCAATTGCCGTCGGCGCGATAATCGGGATAGGGCTGCCAGCAGAGGTGCGGGATTTCCTCGCCCAGCCGGTTCGCGACCTGCCAGATGGTCTCGCCGGGCGCGGCCTCGACCTCTTGACCGTTGAGCGTGAACTTGATGGGCTCGCTCATGACAGCTCCTCGCGGAAATACTTCAAGACGCAGATGAGGGGATTGGGTGCGGCCTGCCCCAAGCCGCAGATGGACGCGTCGCGCATCGCGGCACCGAGCTCGTCGAGCAGTTTCTCGTCCCAATCCTTGCGTTCCATCAACTTGACCGCCTTCTCGGTGCCCACGCGGCAGGGCGTGCATTGGCCGCAGCTCTCGTCCTCGAAGAAGCGCATGAGGTTCAAGGCCGCCTTCTTGATGTCGTCCTTGTCGGAGAGAATGACAACCGCGGCCGAGCCGATGAGGCAGCCATATTGCTCGAGGGTGCCGAAATCGAGCGGGATGTCGGCCATCGAGGCGGGCAGGATGCCGCCCGAGGCGCCGCCGGGGAGATAGGCCTTGAAGACGTGGCCCTCCTCCATGCCGCCGCAATATTCCTCGATCAGCTCCTTGACCGTGATGCCGGCGGGCGCGAGCTTCATGCCCGGCTCCTTGACGTGGCCCGAGACCGAGAAGCTGCGCGGGCCTTTGCGCCCGTGGCGCCCCTGACTGTTGAACCAGCTCGGGCCCTTCTCGACGATGTCGCGGATCCAGTAGACCGTCTCGACATTGTTGATGAGGGTCGGCTGGCCGAAGAGGCCGACCTGGGCCGGGAAGGGCGGCTTGTGGCGCGGAAGCCCGCGTTTCCCTTCGATGCTTTCCAGCATCGCCGATTCCTCGCCGCAGATATAAGCGCCGGCGCCGCGCCTGAGATGAAGCGTCACCCCTCGCGCGAGGCCGGCCTTCTCGACCGCCGCGATTTCCTCGAGCAGGATTTCGCGGATCGCCGGATATTCGTCGCGGAGATAAATGTAAGCGTCGGCCGCCTCGATCGCCCAGGCGGTGATCAGCACGCCCTCGAGGAAGCGGTGCGGGTCGCGCTCGAGAAACCAGCGGTCCTTGAAGGTGCCGGGCTCGCCCTCGTCGGCGTTGATCGCCAAGAGGCGCGGCCCCGGATTGGCGCGCACGAAGCCCCATTTCCGCGCGGTCGGGAAGCCGGCGCCGCCGAGCCCGCGCAATCCCGCCTCGTCGATCAGCTTCACAATCTCGTCGACCTTGCGCGCGCCGCTCCGGCACGCCTCGAGGAGCCTGTAGCCGCCCGCCTTCCGATACGCGGCGAGCGCTGGATAGGCCGGAATCTCGGGATGCGTATGCTTCGCCTTGACCGCGGCCACAACCGTTGCCGCCGTCGCGCGGTCGACGAAATGATGGCCGATCTCGACCGCGGGTGCCGTGTCGCAGCGGCCGACGCAGGGCGCGCGCACCACGCGCACCTCGCGGCCCAAAAGCGCCGGCAGCTCGGCGAGGAGCTTTTGCGCCCCCATGAGCTCGCAGGTGAGACTGTCGCACACGCGCACCGTGAGGGGCGCGGGCGCCGTCTCGCCTTCCAGCACCACGTCGAAATGGGCGTAGAAGGTCGCGACCTCGTACACCTCGGCCTGGGCGAGCTTCATCTCGTAGGCGAGGGCCGCGAGGTGCGCCGCGCTCAAGGCGCGGTACTTGTCCTGGATGAGATGGAGATGCTCGATCAGGAGATCGCGCCTGCGCGGCCGGTCGCCCAGAAGTGCCTGAACTTCGGTCAGCGCTTGCGGGTCGACCTGGCGGCCTTTCGGATAGGGGAGCGTCTCGCGTCGACCGCTGCCCGGATGCCGGAATTTCTTGACCTGCCTATCGCCTTCGGGCATCGCGTCCAACCCTATTTGGTTTTTGTTTGCGCGGCTTAGACTCGGCGCCGCGGGCGCAGAAAATTCGGCGTGCGGCGATCCGATGGCATATGGTATACCAACGTTTCCGGCCGCGCAATCTTTGGCTCAGTGCGTTGCCGGGCATGGGCTGTGCCCGGCGCGCGGGTTGCCTGTCCGAGCATAACCGCAGGCGGCAGCACCTGTCTCCCCAAAGCGCGTGGGTGACCCAAATCATGGCGATCGGTTCGCCCACGAATTAGGCGAATGAATTCGAGACGGCTCGCGAACGCCGCGCGCGATGCGTGAGGACTGAAGCGGGGCGAGGAGGGTTTTGGATCAGGCCCGTGTTTTACTTGCGCGAGCCCAGGGCTTGGCATAATGTATTCCAGAATTCGGCCTCAACCAGAAAGGCCGTCTCGGGGGAACCCGGCTGCCGCGCGGCCGGCCATAGAAGGTGATTCGGATGGCGAGCGCCAAGTTAAACGTTCAGCCGATCGAGATCAATTTTGTCTTGAAGGACAAAATCTACGACTCGCTCAAGCAGGCGATCACCCAGATGAACATCTACGCCGAGCCCGGCGAGCCGCGCCTCGACGAGCGCCAGCTCTCGCTCGAGCTGGGGGTGAGCCGCACGCCGATCCGGGAAGCGATCGCGCGCCTCGAGCAGGAAGGCCTCGTGCGCACGGTGCCGCGCAAGGGCGTGTTCGTGGTCCGGAAGTCGAAGAGCGAGATCCTCGACATGATCACGGTCTGGGCGGCGCTCGAGAGCATGGCGGCGCGCCTCGTGACCGAGCGCGCGAGCGACCCGGAGATCGCGACGCTGCGCGAGATGTTCGCGACCTTCAAGGGCGACCAGCTCAGCGCCCACATCGACGAGTATTCCGAGACCAACATCGCGTTTCACACGGCACTCCTGCGCCTCAGCCGTTGCGAGCTGCTGTCGTCCATGGCGGAGAACCTGTTCATCCACATGCGCGCGATCCGCGTCAAGACGATCCACGAAAACCATCGCGCCGAGCGCTCGATCATCGACCACCTCAACATCATCGAGGCGCTCGAGCGGCGCGACACGGACCTGGCCGAGCGGCTCGTGCGCCAGCACAGCCTCGACCTCGCGGCCCACGTCGCGCGCAACGTCCATTACCTCGACTGAACCTTCCCGATCTCGCGGCCGGCGACGATTCGCGGCCGGCCCAACGGAGGACACCATGGCTGAAGCGGCAACCAAGATCGATCCGGTCGTCACCCCGGCTGACAAGATCACCGGCGGACACCTGGTCGCAAAGGCGCTCAAGAACGAGGGCGTCGAAGTCATCTTCACGCTCTGCGGCGGGCACATCATCGACATCTACGACGGCTGCCTCGACGAGGGGATCAAGATCATCGACGTGCGCCACGAGCAGGTCGCGGCCCACGCCGCCGACGGCTACGCGCGCATGACCGGGCGTCCCGGCTGCGCGGTGGTGACCGCGGGGCCCGGCACGACCGACGCCATGACGGGGGTGGCCAACGCGTTCCGCGCCGAGAGCCCGTTCCTCCTGATCGGCGGCCAGAGCGCCCTCACGCAGCACAAGATGGGCGGCCTCCAGGACCTGCCCCACGTCGACATCATGCAGCCGATCACCAAGTTCGCCGCGACCGTGCTCTCGACCGGGCGGGTCGCCGACATGGTGAGCATGGCGTTCCGCGAGACCATGAACGGCGCCCCCGGGCCCGCGTTCCTCGAGATCCCGCGCGACGTGCTCGACAATTCGATCGAGATCGCGAAGGCGCGTATCCCGAAGGCGGGGCATTACCGGGCGTCGACGCGCCTCTTGGCCGATCCGGACGACGTCCAGAAGCTCGCCGACATGGTGGTGAAGTCGGAGCGGCCCTGCATCCTGCTCGGGACCCAGGTCTGGACCTGCCGCGCCGCCAAGGAGGCGATCGAGTTCGCGCGGAAGCTCAACGTGCCGGTCTACATGAACGGCTCCGGGCGCGGCACGCTGCCGCCGGGCGACCCGCACCACTTCTCGAAGACGCGCTCCTACGCGTTCGACAAGGCGGACCTCATCATCATCGTCGGCACGCCCTTCGACTTCCGCATGGGCTACGGCCGGCGCCTGGGTGCCGGCGCCAAGGTGGTGCAGATCGACCTCGACTACCGCACCGTGGGGAAGAACCGCGACATCGATCTCGGCCTCGTGGGCGACTGCGGCGTGATCCTCAAATTCGTGACCGACGCCGCGACCGGCCGCACCGACAACGGCTCGAAGCGCCGCGCTTCCTGGCTCGACGAGCTGCGCAAGGGCGAGGCGGCGGGCGTCGAGAAGCTGATGAAGGACTTCAAGTCCGAATCGACGCCGATCAATCCCTACCGCGTCGCGTGGGAGCTCAACGAGTTCATGACCGAGGACACGATCTACATCGGCGACGGCGGCGACGTGGTGACGATCACCGCCCAGGCGGTGCAGCCGCGCCAGCCGGGCCATTGGATGGATCCGGGCCCGCTCGGCACGCTCGGCGTCGGCACGCCCTTCGCGCTGGCGGCCAAGTTCGTCCATCCCGAGAAGGAAGTGCTGTGCTACTTCGGCGACGGCGCCTTCGCCATGACCGGCTTCGACATGGAGACGGCGGTGCGCTTCAAGCTGCCGTTCCTCGGGGTCATCGGCAACAACTCGGCGATGAACCAGATCCGCTACGGCCAGATCGCGAAGTACGGCCCCAACCGCGGCAACGTCGGCAACAAGCTCGGCGACGTGCCGTTCTCGAAGTTCGCCCAGATGCTCGGCGGCTACGGCGAGGAAGTGCACGATCCGAAGCAGATCCGTCCCGCCCTCGAGCGCGGGCGCGCGGCGGTCAAGTCGGGCGTGCCGGCGCTCATCAACATCTGGGTCGACCCCGAAATCTACGCGCCGGGGACCAAGAACCAGACCATGTACAAGTAGCCATGACGCCGAACGGGGTGCGGCGCGCGTAGCCGCACCCCGCCGCTGCGATCGAGGAAGGTGAGGAAACCATGACCAAGGCTCTCGAAGGCATTCGCATTCTGGACATGACCCACGTGCAATCGGGTCCGTCGGCGACGCAAATCCTCGCCTGGTTCGGCGCCGACGTGATCAAGGTCGAGCTGCCCGGCCGCGGCGACATCACGCGCCAGCAGCTGCGCGACATCCCCGACGTCGACAGCCTCTATTTCACGATGCTGAACTGCAACAAGCGCAGCATTACGCTCAACACCAAGAGCGAGACCGGCAAGGAGATTTTCGTCAAGCTGATCAAGGCGTGCGACATCATGGTCGAGAATTTCGCGCCGGGGGCGCTCGACCGCCAGGGCTTCTCCTGGGAGAAGATCCACGAGATCAACCCGCGCATCATCTTCGCCTCGATCAAGGGCTTCGGCCCCGGCCCCTACGCCGAGTGCAAGGCCTACGAGAACGTCGCCCAGTGCATGGGCGGCTCGGCCAGCACCACCGGCTTCGACGACGGCCCGCCGGTCGTGACCGGCGCCCAGATCGGCGATTCCGGCACCGGCATCCATTGCGTCGCCGGCATCCTCGCGGCGCTCTACCAGCGCCAGAAGACGGGCAAGGGCCAGAAGGTCGAGATCGCGATGCAGGATTCCGTGCTCAACCTCACGCGCGTCAAGCTGCGCGACCAGCAGCGCCTGAAGCACGGGCCGCTCAAGGAATTCCCGCAATATCCGAACGGCCATTTCGGCGACGCGACGCCGCGCTCGGGCAACGCGTCGGGCGGCGGCCAGCCGGGCAACGCCTTGAAGTGCAAGGGCGGCGGACCCAACGACTACATTTACGTCATCATCCAGCCGCCCGGCTGGGAGCCGATCATGAAGATGTGCGGGCGCGAGGACCTGATCACGCACCCGAAATACGCCACCCCCGAGGCGCGCCTGCCGCACCTCGACGAGTGCTTCGACATCATCGAGAAATGGACCCAGACCCTCACCAAGTACGAGGTGATGGAGAAGCTCAATCAGTTCGACATCCCGTGCGGCCCCGTGCTCGACATGCGCGAGCTCGCCGAGGACAAGTCGTTGCGCGACCGCAAGACCGTGGTCGAGGTCAAGCATCCGAAGCGCGGCACGTTCCTGACCG
>Ga0335073_10017570_pt1 | contig 10010 bp, 7 predicted proteins | sample Lox_Sample_22_FD_207093 | JGI IMG/M metagenome (GOLD analysis project Ga0335073, IMG submission 207093) | Soil microbial communities from Loxahatchee National Wildlife Refuge, Florida, United States - Lox_Sample_2.2 | ecosystem: Environmental > Terrestrial > Soil > Wetlands | place: USA: Florida... | reverse complement strand
GGCGATGGGGAATTGGACATTTCGTTACGGCGTGTGCCGGCGGATTCAGCATGCGGGAAGGCTCAGACGGATGTCGGCACGTCGGTTCACAGCGGTGGGTGAGCAGGATCACAGCTGAGGCAGCAAGAAATCCGGGGCCGAGTCCCACAGAAAGGGGACCCGGGCCCTTGTCGAACAGCTACTCCAAATCGGTCGGATCGTTGAACAACACCGTCAACTTGATGCTTCCATGCCCAAACTGCGGGTAGTTCGGCGCCGATGGGTTCGCCGGATCGAGCGTTGAAGCCGTATCATCCGGCGGGAACAACACCAGCGAGTCCAGGAATATCAGCAGGCTGTTCTGGTCATTTGAATTCAGTCCTGCGAATGCATTGCGGGAGTTCAGTGCCTCGCCTCCGTGGCGCAGAATCACGTCATTCAAATTAATGCTGCGGCCATCGTGCCCGTATGGACCCGATGTCCCCACCCCCCACAGTGGACGCGTCAGGAATAGCGTTTGCAGCGTGCCATCCCAGTTCCGCTCATAGAACTTCGGCCCCAGATCGTGACGCTTGAAGTCGGTGAAGATGTCTTTCACCACGAACGATCCCCCAAGCGGCAACTTCAGTACTGGATATCCGCTACCGTCGTCTTGCGTGTAGAAAAGCGTTGTAGGCGTGGCGAACAGACTGTTGAACACTCCGTTCACCATGTCATAGTTTGTTTCCACATCGGCCACGCGACGATCGTGATTGATCATCATGTCCGGAACATGACAAGACGCGCATCCGATCCTGGTGAACACTGTCCGGCCGTGGTCTGTAATCGCGTTCTGAAGGTAGTGCGCTGGCTTGAAATAGTTGAGCAGATAGTATTCAAGATGATCGACGAGCGCCGGATCGATTTCGTTTCCATTGACTGCATCCGGCTGGGGTGGCGGGCTGATCTTGTCTCTCGATCCATCCAGCACCATGCCCGAAGGAGTAACGACGCGCCCGCCCTGGCTCGCCGTCGTCAGATCAGGATCGATCGCATCTTCGAGTCCCATCTCCTTGTGAAGCGCTCCCACCACGAATTCGCGAATGGAGATTGTCGATCCCTCCGCGAAAAATGGCTTGATGCGCAGATCGCTGTCGACTCCAACCACTTGGGAGGTGTTTGACGAGCCATCGGGATTGCCAGTGATGTAGCCGAACTGGACGCCTTTGCTGGTGAGCTTAAGCGTCACGGACTTCTTCCTCTGCTGCCCTTGAGCCACTGCCATGTCACGTGTCGCGCGCAAGTCCGTAGTCATTTCGTCAGCGAGCATCTCCTTCAAACCAAGGCCGAAAAGCTGCGGAGCATCGCGGCTGTCAGGCCGGGTTGCGACATTGCCACCTGAGCCGGCCGACCCCCTCGGCCGGCCGTGGCATCCAGCGCAGCTGTCCGAAAGGCCCGCACCAATGGCAATATCAGTGTTCAGATCTCCAACACCATCGCCTTCGATCGGCCCTACGCCTTGCGCTACGGTGAACTTCCTCTGGAACAGTTGACGTCCGCGCCGGATCGAGCGGAACGGATCGCGATTAATGATGTAAAGCGACGACCCCGGTGTAAGAGTACTGCCGCGGCCCGCACCGATCTCATCAGTGAGCGATTTGTTAATCCCGGCTTGCGCCGTGTTCGTAGCCTGGGTGTTATCGATCATTTGCGCGTGCATCGTCGCGACCAACACCGCGCTGGTCAGGCCAATCAAAGGCAGAATTTTCATACAAACCCTCTCTCTCACAACACTAAGTCGATAGTGGCATTGGTTTCCCGTTCGTTACAGCCGCAGTGCTTTCCGGGAGGCCTATCCTCCCAAAAGAACTTCCAGCGATTTCCAACGAAACCGCTCTGTTAGCGCAGCTTCGGCTCCGGTGAACTCTTGCTGAAAGCTGCCGTCCGCAACGTAGGAGGGGGCCGAAAACCGGCCCTACAGGGAATAGCGCAAATAGCAAACGGAACACGACAGGGATGGGTAAATTTTTGTGATGGCAGAGTATGGAGCGATTTAGGCGAAGGAGACTGATTGTAGAGTTTTCGCCCTGCTCATCAGCCGTGGCGGGCGGAGTTCGGAGTTCCGAGCCGCTTTTCGAGCTCCTGCAGGGGACGGGTATACACGCTGCTGACCTGCTTATGTATTTCCAGCGCCTTTCGTGCGTTGGCAGCCAGCGCCTGGGCTTGCTCTCGATTGCCGAGATCGAGATAGCACTCGGCCAAAGCGACCTGCGTCAATGCAAGCGTAGGACTAATGGAATCGAGGGTGCTCTGCCGAAGTTCGAACGATCGTTGTAGAAGTGGGAGGGCATCAGCCGATCGGCCGACCGCCAGATACGCGCGTCCTTCGATGAGGGCGGCTCGAGCCTCCAGAGATTTCATGTAATCGCGGGCAGGACTCGCTGAAAGCGTTTGCATCACTTTTGCAGACAGTCCCCGCGCAGTCTCATAATCGCCGCAGGCCAAGGCGTTGTCAGCCCGCGAAACGTCAATCCGTAAGGAGTCAATTCCCAGCGTGCCGGGCAACGGAGCGGCGGGATGAAATGCGTCTAAGGCTGCATCGGCTTCGTTGGCGTGACCGGTGGCGATCAGCAACCTCGCCCGCTCATCGACCGCCAAATATTGAGTAGGGAACTTTGTTTTTGTGGAGATGTCATCCGCCTCGTCCATCAGGCGTTGAGCTTCGGCATACTGACCCGTGTCGACCAGGATGTTCGCTTGGAGCTGAAGCATTTGCGCCAGATAGCGTGTGCCAGGCCTATTCTTGCGGCGATTCTCCACAGCTTTCTCAACGTAGGCAAGCCCGTCTTCCAGTCTGCCGGCGTACGCCAAAGTTCGTCCGTACTCAAGATAGATCTGCGGCGCATAAAAAGGATCGTCGGGGCTGCGCGTCCGCAGCAGGATCTCCTTCGCCTTCTCGACATGCTGCAGACCCTCCGAAGTGCGCGAGGTCGCGACCAGGAATATTCCCAGCCGCATTTCCGTCTCAAGCGTGTCGATGTGATCTTCGCCGTTGAACTTGCGCGCTGCCTCCAGCGCCTTCCGAAAGCTCTGCTCCGCGCCAGCAAACTCCGTCAGGTCTTGCTGGTCCTGGCCAAGGTAGGCACAAAAGCGAGGCAGGTTTGCATTAGGATCGCCGTCAATCCTCGCAGAGACCTGAATGGCTTCCTTCAATACCGGCTCCGCCTCACGTCCTTTTCGCAAAGTGGTGAGCAGCAATCCCTTCCAATAAAGTGCTTCGGCAAGCGCCGGATCGTTGGGATATCTTCGATACACCTGGAGCGCCTGCTCTGAATAGTCGAGAGCTCTGTCCAGGTCCGAACTTTCATAATGTTCGGCCAGCATCATCGAAAGCGATCCTCTTTGCTTCGAGATGAAATCGCGTCGCTGGTCGAGGATGCGCTTGGCTTCGAGTAGCGTTGACTCTCTTTCCCCCACCGATCCTGAGGTGTGCATTGCCGACCCAAGATCAGCCAGGGCGTCGGCGAGCTCCATCGAACTGTTGCCATACTGCCGCCGGACCAGTTCCACGCGTTTGCGCCGCATGTCAACGGACTGATCACCCAGGCCGAGATCGAAGTACATGTCGCCGAGCGTGTTCAGAATTCTGATCTTCGCTTCGGGCACGTCTGCTAACTCGTTATCGATCCTGGCCGCACCAATATCCAGCAATTCCCGCGCGGTAGTTTGCCGGGCCTTGACCGGATCGTCTTGATGCGCGCTATTGGCGCGAAAAATGTCCTCCAGAAATTTCTCCATCGCGGTGGCCGTGCGCGATTCGCGGCGCGCGATGTGCGCCTGCCACAACGCTGCACCCAGTCCCACGGTCAGGGCGAGCACTACCGCTGCCGCAGATGCAACTCCCCATCGATGCCGCGAAAGGAACTTCTTCGACCGGTACCATTTGCTCTCTGGTTGTGCGATGACGGGCTGGCCGGCGAGGTATCGTTTGAGGTCCTCAGCGAACGCTTCCGCGGTGGTGTATCGCTGAGATGGCTGCTTGCGCAATCCTTTCAGCACGATCGCGTCCAGGTCTCCAAGGACCTGTCGCCGCAGCCGCTCCGGAGTGGTCCCAAACTTTTCGGCTACCGCCTTGCTCATGTCCGGCGTGATCACGTTCGATGCGCGCGGTGCGACAGTTTCCACGATCGCCTTCACGAGCTCCGCTGCCGAATGCGTGCGCGATCCGGCAGGATGCTGCCCAGTCAGAAGCACGAACAGGAGAACAGCTAATTCGTAAACGTCGGTTGCAGTTGTCACTGCGCCGTTCGTGAGCTGCTCCGGTGCGGCAAACTGCGGCGTGAACGGCGATCCGCCCTGGTGCGTCAGTGAAGAGACGGCGGCACTCTGTCCCTCTCCATCCAACAGCTTGGCAATTCCGAAATCGAGCAGCTTCACCGTTCCATCTTTGCTGACCAGCACATTCGACGGCTTGATATCGCGATGGATGATGAGATTCGCGTGCGCATGTGCAACGGCTCCGAGCACATCCAGAAACAGGCGGACTCTTGCCGGCGCGTCCAGCTTGCATTTGTCGCAGTACACATCGATCGGTTCGCCCTCGATGTATTCCAGGACGAGATATGGCTGTCCGGCGGAAGAGACTCCCGCGTCCAGGAGTTCTGCGATATTCGGATGACTGAGCCGGCCGAGTATTGCGCCTTCTTGCTGAAACCGCTCTTCGCCGACTCGGCCAAGTAATCCGACACTCAAGAACTTGACAGCAGCCTTGCGCTCGAAGCGCCCATCGCTGCGTTCGGCGAGCCACACCGTTCCCATGCCGCCAACTCCGATCGGCGCAACCAGGCGGTAGGATCCGAGCGTCTGGCCGGCAAGACTCTGAGCCGATCGGACAATGGATGGACTGTGTTCCAGAAACCGGGATTTCTCCGCCGCGCGGTGCTCATCCAAAAGCTCCTGCAGGTATCCGGCAATATCAGGATGTTCGCGGCGCAATGCTTCCAGCCACTCGGCACGGTCCTCGTCGGCCAAAGTCAGCGCTTTGTCGAGATAAGGACTGACACGCTGCCATTGCTCCGGATTCAGTGTCGACATAGCCTTCTCACAACTCGGTTTGCAACTCCCGATGCAAGTAGATGCGCGCCTTTTCCCATTTCCTTTGTACGGTGCGTTCCGAAAGCTTTCTCATGGCGGCGATCTCGGCAAACGAAAAACCGCAGAAGAACTTCAGGTCCACGATTTCTGCGAGCTCCGCTTCCACGTTCGCGAGCTTGTCGAGAGCCTCGCTGACGCGAGTCAGCTCAACTTCATCCGCAAGCTCTGCCGCGACGTTATTTTCCAGCGATGTGATTTCGAACTTCCCGCCGCGCTTTTGCGCCTGGCGATTTCGGGCGTGGTCGATGATTAATCCCCGCATGACTCGCGCAGCATAGCCCATGAAGCGAGCCTGGTCGGGAAACCGCGACTCGCGGCTTGCCATATCCAGATACGCTTCATGAAGTAAGGTCGTGACACTCAGGCTGAGCTCGCGATTGCCCGCCAGTTGCCGCCGCGCGAGCCGGTGCAGTTCGGAATAGAGGGCGGCAAACAGCGCTTCCATATCGGAGCTGCTACCTGTCTCCGCAGCTTCGATTAACGACGATAACCTGGATTCCAAACAGACCGCTCCCGTTGGGTGGAGGAAGTGTCGCTGAGGTTCTCGCATTTCTTCCCGATAGTCAAGCGAAACCGGCACGACATCCACAATTCCTCGAAAAATCCGCCGTTGTGATAGGCTTTGCGGTTTGTGCCGTCGCCTCATGAATGGGTTTCGGCGAGTGAGGTGCGCGCTGGCTCCGAATTGAATTTCGTAGTTGATTCGCAGTTATCTTCAGGAGGAATGAATGTCCGATCACTACCATGATCCGGCGGATCTGCGGTTGCTGAAGGAGATGAGCAAAGCCGCACCGACGGAGTTCAACGCGTGGCTGAACCTCGACAAGATCGTGGGGCGCGAGGACGGCGCGATCCCGAGAAAATATCGCGAGCTGATCGCGCTTGCGGTCGCGTGCACAACGCAGTGTCCGTACTGCATCGAGGTGCATACGAAAGGTGCAAAGAAAGCCGGAGCCACGCGCGAAGAGATCGTGGAAAGTTCATTCCTCGCGGCAGCGTTGCGTGCCGGAGGCGCAGCGACGCACGGGGCTATGGCGCTGAAGTTCTACGAGAAAGAGTAGTTCCGTTTTGGGAATCCGGGGAAATTTTGGGTATCCCCCCTCCCCTGCGGATCTCTGGAATCATCAAGTTAGCGGGAAATTGCAAAGTAATCTATGGGGCTCAACAACTTGCGGGTAAAATATTGAGCCGCAAGGAGTTAGCTCCTATCGACGAATTCTCTCGTATACCGCTTTCGCCTTGGCTAGTTTGGGGCTATCTGGGTAGCGAGCACAAGGAATGGGATCACAGTGCTGTGTGATTGCAAAGCGGGGTTCGAAATTGGCAGGACGGTCCCCGTCTTTGACTAAGTTTCGTGATTCCCGTCCACTTCCTCATTGTGGACTAAAAGGTGTTTCGGGAGGCGAGGGAGTGATTTCGAAGACGATGCCGTCGTTGTTAATCCCTCCGCCTGAGGTTGTGCCGAAGAGTTTGCCGTTCGAGATGATCACTCCTGCGTATGGGCTCCGGCCATCTTTTCCGTCAGGGAACTGGAAATTGAAGCGGTGGAGCACGGTCTCGGTCCACGGGCCACTCTGGGTGGGCGATAGCATAAAGACCGAGCCCATGCCGTTGATCGCACCGAACTCCGCCGCTGCGTAGAGATTTCCCGCCTTATCGAACACAGCCGGACCGACAACCCAGAAGCCGTCGTCGAAATTCATCATGTGCAGGACGTTCTCCCCCCAGTTCCCGTTAGGCTGCTTTGTTAGCTCGATCACCGTTCCAGAGCCGAGCCCACCGAATTCGGTGGTCACATAAAGATTGCCGCTTTTGTCCATCGCCAAAGAGTTCGGATTGCTTCCGTCCGTCTTGAAGTTGTGGATCACCCTCTCTGCAAACGTGGTGCCCTCGGAGGGACTCAGCTCAAACACAGCCCCGCCTCCGTACGCGCCGCCGAAGGAAGCAACCCCATACAGGTGGCCCTCGCGATCCATAACGAGGCCGCCGAGCGGGTCGATCGGACCGGGTCCGCTGATGCCTCCTTGAAAGGAGTGGAGGATTGTTTCGGTCCAACCGCCTCCCGAGGGACTTAGCCTGAACACGGTGCCCACATTTCCGTAAGATCCCCCTGCTGTGGTTGTACCGTATAGGTTCCCGTAGCGGTCAAAGATAAGATTGCCCTCCGGAGTGGCGCCGTCGCCCTCGCCGCCGAAGTCGTGAAGCACGGTTTCCGTCCACGAACCGTCGGAGGCCGGGCTCAACTCGAACGCTACGCCCCGGTTAAATGCACCGCCATCGTCCGTGGTGCCATAGAGGTTTCCTGAGACGTCGAGGGCCAAGCCGCCGTGCGGCCCGTTTCCGTCGATTCCGCTGAAGCTGTAAAGCGTTGTCTCCTGCCAGCCGGTTGCGGCGGGCGATAGCTCGAAGACACATCCGTCGTTTGCTTCGCCGCCGGACAGAGTCGTGCCGTAGAGATTTCCAAATTTATCGGCGATCAAGGGAGTGAGGGGTGCGCCACAATTCGGATAGGGCGCAAGCGCAAAAAGCACCCGACCGTGCGTCTGGGCAAACGCCGTGGGGGACGCTATTAGCGAAAAAAAGAGAAGCAATAGCGTGAGGCTGGCGAGCTTCGGAGCGCGCATCTTTCACCTCGCGTCAGAGTAGTACTCACAGATTGGGATTTCGATAAAAGGGTTGCCGTCGTTCGAAGATACGGGAAATGCGGTGACGGTGCATAGAAGGCTTGCTCTTCTGCCGTCTTCGGTTTGTTCTGATCACTGGTCCGGCACAACAGCCCGCCAGTTTACAGGCCGGTGGTGCGTTAGAGGCCGCTGCGTGCCGGAGGCGCGACTGGATTGCTTTCTCGAGGGATCAGGCGACCCGCTGGGACGGGGGCTGTTCTCTCTACGAACACCCGGCGTTGGTAAACGCCGGGCTATTGCCAGATGTTCTTATGGCACATGGAGTTTGGATTAAGACAATGCCGGAAGTAGATGCATGCCGCCGGAATCCCCACCCAAACGGCGCGAAAGGATGGGCCACCCCGCGAGCCCTGCATAGGGAATTCCTCCATCGCTGGAGCCAGTGAAGGTGTATAGAACGGCCTCAGCCTGAGCATGCCCGTTGTCCCGGAGAATAAGAATAGCCAAACAGATCGCAACGGACACCAATACGCGACCTGCAGTTTGACGGTTTATGAATGCAGCTTTCATTCGGGGCCGTGAAAAGCAATTAAGGGCTGATGCGGTAAATGACGCCGCAGCCGGGCTGGTTGTCGGCGCCTATGCAGCCGGGATCGCCGCCGGATGGGGTCATTCCATAGACGCCGGTCCTGTTCACGACAACAGTTCCTGCAAGCGGTCCCCAACCGTCAGCACCACCCTGCAAACTGTAGAGGCCGCTTTCATACCACCCACCGCCTGTTGCTTTCGAGAGCCGAAACACGGCGCCACATCCGGCTTGACAGTTTGAACTTGTGCCACCGGCGGACGTCGTGCCGTAGAGGTTCTCATGTTGGTCCATCACTAAGCCCTGATTTTCGGGAAACCATCCGTCTGGACCTGAAAAGCTATATATGTCCGTTTCGGTCCAGAGCCCGGCGGCAGAATCTCTTGAGAGCGTAAAGACCGATCCGCTGCAATACTGCCCGCCCAGATGGGCCATGCCGTAGAGAGTTCCGAATTTATCCAGGGCGAGTGGGCCGCCGGGGCCGCCACATCCGCCGGGAAATTTATAAAGCACGCTGTAGTTCAGAGTTCGCCCGCCCAGTGAAATTTGAAACACCACACCTCCCGGCTCTACGAAGGTGTAAGCGCCGTTGGTGGCCGTCCCGAAAATACATATCTTTCCGTTACCTCCGGCGATTGCGTGTTCTGGACTTCCGCATAGTTTAGGAGGAGCCAGGGTCACACCCACATAGGGATTTGCGCCATCAGCTCCGTGGAATGTATGTAGCACCGTCAGTGCCCACGTGTCTTCGGTGCCGGCCCCTGTGGGGCTCAATCGAAACACAACCCCGCATCCAGTTCCGAAGCCGTTGATGCAACTGTTGTCGCCGCCATAGGAAGCAGTGCCATAAAGGTTGCCTTGCGAATCCAGCGTTACGGAGCCTAAGGGTTCCTGACCATCAGACCCGCCGGTGAAACGGTACAACACTTTCTCGATCCACTGGTCTCCGGAGCGCTCCAGTTCGAAAACGGTCCCGCAGCCGGATCCCGCGCATCCAGTTCCGCCCCAGGCGGTCGTGCCATAAAGATTACCGGCCTGGTCCAGAACGAGGCTGTCGGCCGGGTCAGCCCCGTCCGAACCTCCGATGAATGTGTGCAGCAGTTTGAATGTCCATTGAATATTTCCGCCGTCCCGTTCGCGCATCAACTCGAAGACGGTACCGCAACCCACATCGGGGAACACACAGGAGCCGTCGCCGAATTGCCATGTGGTTCCATACAAGTTGCCGTCCTTATCCGATACGAGCCCCGCAGCCGGAAGTCCCCCATCGCTGGCCCCGTTAAAGCTGTATAGCACAGTCTCCGCCTGTGCCTCGGCCTGCCTAACGAGTGCGGGGAGAAGAAAGACAATTGCAACGAACAGCAACCCGCCACGCGCGGCTTGCCGGTTTATGTATGCACATTTCATTGGGAACCGTGAAAGGCAATTAAGGGCCGATGCTGTAAATTACGCCGCAGCCGGGCTGGTTGTCGATGCCTATGCAGCCGGGATCGCCGCCGGATGGGGTCATGCCATAAACCCCGGTGTTATTCACAACAACGTTTCCAGCAAGTGGCCCCCAACCGTCGGGGCCCCCCTGCAAACTGTAGATGCCGCTTTCATACCATCCACCGCCAATCGCTTTCGAGAGCCGAAATACGGTGCCACATCCGGCTTCGCAGTTTGGGCTTTCACCGCCTCGTGACGTT
>Ga0335073_10017569_pt1 | contig 10010 bp, 8 predicted proteins | sample Lox_Sample_22_FD_207093 | JGI IMG/M metagenome (GOLD analysis project Ga0335073, IMG submission 207093) | Soil microbial communities from Loxahatchee National Wildlife Refuge, Florida, United States - Lox_Sample_2.2 | ecosystem: Environmental > Terrestrial > Soil > Wetlands | place: USA: Florida... | reverse complement strand
CATGGAAATCGTTGAGCACCATGCGTTCCGGGTGACCCGAAACGCTGACTACGAGGTCGACGAAGACCGCGACGAAGACCTGCTGCAGGCGCTGGAGCGCGAGCTGGCCCGTAGGAGGTTCGGATCACCGGTGCGCCTCGAGGTGGCCGACGACATGACCGAGCACATGCTCGAATTGCTGCTGCGGGAGCTCGACGTGCACCCCGGCGATGTCATCCAGGTGCCCGGGCTGCTTGATCTTTCGTCGCTCTGGCAGATCTACGGCGTCGACCGTCCGGCGTTGAAGGACCCGGCGTTCGTCCCGGCGACCCATCCCGCATTCGCCGACCGGGAAACGCCGAAGAGCATTTTCGCGACGCTGCGCGAAGGTGACGTGCTGGTGCACCATCCCTACGACTCGTTCTCGACGAGTACCCAGCGATTCATCGAGCTGGCCGCCGCCGACCCCAACGTGCTGGCAATCAAGCAGACGCTGTACCGCACCTCCGGTGACTCGCCGATCGTGCGGGCGCTGATCGAGGCCGCCGCAGCCGGAAAGCAGGTTGTCGCGCTGGTTGAGATCAAGGCCCGGTTCGACGAACAGGCCAACATCAAGTGGGCCCGTGCGCTGGAGCAGGCGGGAGTCCACGTGGCTTACGGACTCGTCGGCTTGAAAACGCACTGCAAGACATGCCTGGTGGTACGGCGCGAAGGCTCGACGATCCGGCGTTACTGCCACATCGGCACCGGCAACTACAACAGCAAGACTGCCAGACTGTATGAGGATCTCGGCTTGCTGACCGCCGATCCTGACATCGGTGCCGACCTGACCGATCTGTTCAACACGTTGACCGGATATTCGCGCAAGCTCTCGTATCGCAACCTTCTGGTCGCACCGCATGGTATTCGCACTGGCATCATCGAACGCGTCGACCGGGAGATCGCCGCGCACCAGGAAACCGGGAACGGGCACATCCGACTGAAGATGAATTCCCTTGTCGACGAGCAGGTCATTGATTCGCTCTACCGCGCGTCCCAGGCCGGGGTGCGGGTCGAGGTCGTGGTGCGCGGCATTTGCGCGCTGCGTCCAGGTGTGCCGGGCTTCTCCGAAAACATCACCGTGCGCTCGATTCTCGGGCGGTATCTGGAGCACTCGCGGATCTTCAATTTCCGGTCCATCAACGAGTTCTGGATTGGTAGCGCCGACATGATGCACCGCAACCTCGATCGGCGGGTCGAGGTGCTGGCTCAAGTGAAAGACCCGCGACTGACCGCACAGCTGAATGACATCCTCGAGTCGGCGCTGGACCCTGCCACCCGCTGCTGGGAACTGGGGCCGGACGGACAGTGGAAGGCGTTACCGCAAGCCGGTCACACGGTTCGCGACCACCAGGTATCGCTGATGGAGCAACACAGGAGCTCCTGAGGCCACCTGTAGCATGGCGACGATGTCCATCAGGCGCGAGTGCGAATTGACTTGCAGGGGTTACGTTGCCGACTCAGACCTGGTCGGATGACCTGAGTGTGAGCGGGAAAATCGTTTGGGCCGCCGGTGCGGTGCTCTGGCGCCCCTGCGCGAGCGAGTCGGTCGAAGTGGCAGTCATCCATCGTCCTCGCTATGACGACTGGTCACTGCCCAAGGGCAAAATGGATCCCGGTGAAACCGAACCGGTGACCGCGGTCCGAGAACTCCTCGAGGAGACCGGTCACCGCGCACGACTCGGTCGCCGGCTGAACAACGTGAGCTATCCGATCGAGCAAGGCGTCAAAAGGGTTCGTTACTGGGCGGCGCACAGTCTCGGCGGAGAATTCACCCCCGGTCGCGAAGTCGACGATCTGATCTGGCTGCCGATCTCCGACGCGATCAAGAAAGTGTCCTACCCGCACGACCGAAAGGTGTTGCGTCGGTTCGCCAAATTCCCGGCGGACACCCACACAGTGCTCGTGGTCCGGCACGGCACCGCGGGCAGCAAGTCCCGGTTCTCCGGCGACGACAAAATGCGACCGTTGGACAAGAAGGGCCGTGCACAGGCCGAGGCACTCGTCGAGCAGCTGTGCGCCTTCGGTCCCACCGATGTGTACGCAGCCGACCGCGTGCGCTGCCATCAGACCGTGGAGCCGCTCGCCGAGGAGCTGGGCGTCGTCATCAGCGATGAACCCACACTCACCGAAGAGGCTTACGCCGCCGACGCCAAACGCGGTCGACGGCGAATTCTGCAGATCGCCGAGTTGCCCGGCACACCGGTGATCTGCACACAAGGCAAAGTGATTCCAGACCTGATCGCGTGGTGGTGTGAACGCGACGGCATACGGCCAGACAAGTCTCGCAACCGCAAGGGCAGCACATGGGTGCTGTCACTGGCGGACGGCCGTTTGATCGCAGCCGACCACATCGGTAGTGCGCTGGCCGCCAACGTCGTGACCTAGCACGCAGATTCGCCGCGGGCGTCTCGCTAGAGCCGACCCGCGGCGAATCTGTGCGTTGAACTGGTTAGCGCCTACCGGCGACCGCGACGGGCGGTGGCCTTCTTGGCCGGAGCCTTCTTGGCGGCGGTCCGCTTGGCCGGAGCCTTGCGAGCGGGAGCCTTCTTCGCAGCTGCCTTCTTGGCCGGCGCCCGCTTGGTCACGGCCTTCTTCACGGCCTTCGTGGCGGGCGTCCGCTTGGTCGCGGCCTTACGAGCCGGCGCCTTCTTCGCAGCGGCCTTCTTGGCCGGAGCCTTCTTCACGGCCTTCTTCACGGCCGCCTTTTTGGCCGGCGACTTCTTGGCAACCTTCTTGGCTGCGCCCCCGACAACACCACGCTTCACTGCAGGTCCTTCCGATGGGAGGCGCTGTGCGCCAGAGACAACCGCTTTGAATTGTGCGCCCGGCCGGAATGCGGGCACGGACGTTGGCTTGACCTTCACTGTCTCGCCGGTCCGGGGATTACGCGCCACACGTGCCGCGCGACGGCGCTGTTCGAACACGCCGAAGCCGGTAATCGTAACGCTCTCGCCCTTGTGCACCGCCCGCACAATAGTGTCGACGACGTTTTCGACGGCGGCGGTTGCCGACCGACGATCCGAGCCCAATTTCTCAGTGAGCACATCAATGAGCTCTGCCTTATTCATGCAAACCCTCCGCTTGCTAGCGGCCCACGTTGGACCGACTAGAGGACACGGTAAACCCTCAGGTGCCTGATTTCCAAGAGCCACGCGCAATTTCAATCGGTTCTGGCGAACTTTTTAGGAATCCGGTTGCCGCGCATAGCCGATGGCTTAGGAAGGATCGAGCTGTCAAATACGGCTTTGGGGCGCCCGAAATTCGGGCGCCATCGAGCCGTCAGGAAGTGGGCAATGTCTGCGGTTTCCAGACCGGCCGCTCGGATTCGAAATGCTCGATCTGGTCACGTTTCCGCAGCGTAAGGGCTATGTCGTCGAGGCCTTCGCTCAAACGCCATGCCGTGTAATCGTCAATCTTGAACGGCACCACCACCGTTCCTGCGGCCACATTCCGATCTTGAAGATTGACAGTGATTTCCAACCCGGGGCTGCCCTCGATGAGCTTCCAGAGCAGTTCGACATCGTCTTGGGCAACTTCGGCGGCTAGCAGCCCCGCCTTGCCCGCATTGCCCCGAAAAATGTCACCGAACCGCGACGAGATCACTACCCGGAATCCGTAGTCCATAAGCGCCCACACCGCATGCTCGCGTGAGGATCCGGTGCCGAAATCGGGTCCGGCGACCAGCACTGAACCCCTGTCGAACGGGCTTAGATTGAGCACAAAAGACGGATCGGTCCGCCAGGCGGCGAACAACCCATCCTCGAAACCCGTTCGGGTCACCCGCTTCAAATAGACAGCGGGAATGATCTGATCCGTGTCCACATTGGACCGCCGCAGCGGCACTCCGATACCGGTGTGGGTGTGAAAAGCGTCCATTCCAATTCTCCCTGTTCTCAGTTCAAGTCGGCTGGGGCGGAGAGTTTCCCGCGCACCGCTGTGGCGGCGGCCACGGCAGGCGACACCAAGTGGGTACGGCCGCCCTTGCCCTGCCGTCCTTCGAAGTTGCGGTTCGAGGTTGCCGCGCACCGCTCTCCCGGCGACAGCTGGTCCGGATTCATCCCAAGGCACATCGAGCACCCGGCCTGCCGCCACTCCGCGCCGGCGGCCGTGAAGATTTCGCCGAGCCCCTCCTGTTCGGCCTGCGCACGAACCCGCATCGACCCCGGCACGACCAGCATCCGCACTCCGTCGGCGACCTTGCGGCCACGCAAGATATCGGCTACCGCACGCAGATCCTCGATGCGGCCGTTGGTGCACGAACCGACGAAAACGGCGTCCACCGCGATGTCACGCATCGGGATTCCGGGTTGAAGGTCCATGTACGCCAGCGCTTTCTCGGCGGACTGGCGCTCGTTGTCATCGGTCATCAGCTCCGGGTCTGGCACCGCGGCCCCCAACGGCACTCCCTGCCCCGGATTGGTCCCCCACGTAACGAACGGCGTCAAAGACGCGGCATCCAGGTAGACTTCGGTGTCGAACTCGGCGCCTTCGTCGGTTCGCAACTGATCCCAATAGGCCAGTGCCGCATCCCACTGCGCGCCGGTCGGTGCATGCGGGCGGCCACGCAAGAATTCGTAGGTGGTCGCATCGGGTGCCACCATCCCCGCCCGGGCCCCGGCCTCGATACTCATATTGCAGATCGTCATCCGAGCCTCCATCGACAGCGATTCGATGGCGCTGCCGCGATATTCGATGACGTGCCCTTGGCCGCCGCCGGTACCGATCTTGGCGATTACCGCCAAGATGATGTCCTTGGCCGTCACGCCGGCAGGCAGCTCCCCGTCGACATTGACCGCCATGGTCTTGAACGGCCGCAGCGGAAGCGTCTGCGTGGCCAGCACATGCTCGACCTCAGAAGTGCCGATTCCCATTGCCAATGCACCGAATGCGCCGTGTGTAGAGGTGTGGCTGTCACCACACACGATCGTCATGCCCGGCTGCGTCAGACCCAGCTGCGGCCCAACGACGTGCACGATGCCCTGCTCGATATCGCCCATCGGGTATAGCCGGATCCCGAATTCGTCGCAATTACGCCGCAGTGTCTCGACCTGCTTGCGGGAGACGGGATCGGCGATCGGCTTGTCGATGTCGATGGTCGGCACATTGTGGTCTTCGGTGGCGAGCGTCAATTCGGGCCGGTGCACCGGGCGTCCGGCCAGGCGCAGACCATCGAATGCCTGTGGGCTGGTGACCTCGTGGACCAGGTGCAGATCGATATAGATCAGGTCGGGCTCGGTGTCGCCGCCGGAGGCCACCACATGGTCGTCCCAAACCTTCTCCGCCAGCGTTCGGGGGCGCGCAGCGGCGCCGGCGTCAGGGTGGGCTGAAGTTTTTGTCACGAGGTCATCCCAATTCTTGATCTCACTATGCGAGACGTTAGTATCTCACTATGAGACAGGATAGCGGCATCGGCGTCCTCGACAAAGCGGTGGGGGTGCTGGACACCATCGCGGAATCACCATGCGGATTGGCCGAATTGTGCGATCGCACCGGTCTGCCCAGAGCCACCGCACACCGATTGGCCGCAGGCCTGGAGGTCCATCGCTTGCTGGCGCGCGACGGCGATGGGCGTTGGCGGCTGGGTCCGGCCGTCAGCGAACTGGCCGCTCGCGTCAACGACCCACTATTGAGCGCAAGCGCAGCGGTGTTGCCGCGGCTGCGCGAGATCACCGGCGAAAGCGTGCAGTTGTACCGCCGCGAAGGTAGCTCGCGGATCTGCATCGCGGCGGCGGAACCGCCTGCGGGCCTTCGCGATACCGTTCCGGTCGGAACACGCCTGCCGTTGACCGCCGGATCCGGCGCCAAGGTACTGCTGGCCTACGGCGACGACGCCACTCGCCAGGCGGTACTGCCCGGCGCGAAATTCAGCGACCGCACGCTGGCCGAAGTTCGGCGACGCGGTTGGGCGCAAAGCGCAGCCGAACGCGAACCCGGAGTGGCGAGTGTGTCGGCGCCGGTGCGCGATGCCCATGGTGCGGTGATCGCTGCGATCTCGGTGTCGGGTCCCATCGACCGCATCGGCCGCCGCCCCGGCGCGCGCTGGGCCGCCGATCTGCTGGCGGCCGCCGACGCCCTGACTCGCCGACTGTAGCGACCTGAGACACTGTCGCAATGGGAACCAACCAGCGCGCGAGCATCGTCATGTCCGAGGACGAGATCGCGGATTTTGTTACCAAAAGCCGCACCGGGACACTGGCCACCATCGGCTCCGACGGCCAGCCGCACTTGACCGCGATGTGGTACGCCGTCGTTGACGGCGAAATCTGGCTGGAGACCAAGGCCAAGTCGCAGAAGGCGGTGAACCTCAAAAGAGACCCGCGGGTGAGCTTCCTGATCGAAGACGGCGACACCTATGACACCTTGCGCGGAGTGTCCTTCGAGGGCGTTGCGGAGATCATCGACGATCCCGACGTCTCGCATCGGGTCGGGGTCAGCGTGTGGGAGCGCTACACCGGCCCCTACAGCGACGACATGAAGCCGTTCGTCGAGCAGATGATGAACAAGCGGGTCTGCGTGCGCATCGTGTCGCGTCGCTCGCGTTCCTGGGATCACCGCAAGCTGGGCCTGCCGGCCATGCCGGTGGGCGGATCGACAGCTCCGGCCGTGCTGGGGACCGGCCAATAATTCTTGTTTGTAGCCCCGATGGGATTCGAACCCACGCTACCGCCGTGAGAGGGCGGCGTCCTAGGCCGCTAGACGACGGGGCCGGAACCGATCCGAGGTGCCAGCATAGCTCACTGGCATAGGCCCACCTAATTGCTTAGGCGGTGGAACGGATGTGGGAGAAGCTGCAGAAATTCAGCTGGGGTACCAGGACTCGAACCTAGAATGGCTGAACCAGAATCAGCTGTGTTGCCAATTACACCATACCCCATTGGCTGCCTAAAACTGCTGGTGAAACGCTTACCGCAGACGATGTGGAGGTCATGCGGCCGCTGCTGCCAGCCGTTCTGGGCCGACGTGCAGACTACCAAACAATCCGGTCGCTTCTCACGTACGGCCGATCTGATCGTGCGCTGCCCGCAACCGCTGCAGACTGCGCTCGCGTCCGAGCAGTTCCATCGACTCGAATAGCGGCGGGCTGACCAAGGATCCGGTGATCGCCACCCGGATCGGGCCGAACGCTTTGCGCGGTTTGAGCTCGAGCGCCTCGACCAACGCGCCTTTGAGGGCCGCCTCGATATCGGCCAGCGTCCAGGCCGTCAACCCATCCAGCGCCGTCACCGCGGCGTCGAGTACCGGGCCGGCATCGGTACCCAGCTCCTTGGCGGCGGCTTTGGCGTCGATCGTGTACTCGTCGTCGTTGAAGAACTTCAACAGTTCCCATGCGTCACCGAGCACGACGATGCGGGTTTGCACGAGTCCGGCGGCCACCGTGAACCCCACAGCGTCCAGCCCGGTGTGATAACCGTGGGTGTCGAAGTAGTCGCGCAGCCTGTCGGTGAAATCGTCGACGGCGAGAAGCCGGATGTGCTCGGCGTTGATCGCGTCGGCCTTCTTCTGGTCGAACCGCGCCGGGTTAGCGTTGACGTCGACAACGTCGAACGCGGCCACCATTTCGTCCAGGCTGAAGATGTCCCGGTCGGCGGCGATCGCCCAGCCAAGCAGCGCAAGGTAATTCAGCAGCCCCTCGGGGATGAAGCCACGATCTCGGTGAGCGAACAGATTCGACTGCGGGTCGCGTTTCGACAGCTTCCTGGTGCCTTCGCCCAACACCGTTGGCAGGTGGGCGAATTCCGGAACCCGGTCCGCTATCCCGATGCGAATCAGCGCCTTGTACAGCGCGATCTGCCGCGGGGTCGATGGCAACAGGTCCTCGCCGCGCAAGACGTGGGTGATTTTCATCAGCGCGTCGTCGACCGGGTTGACCAAGGTGTACAACGGATCCCCGGTGGCGCGAGTCAATGCGAAATCGGGCACCGCGCCCACCGCGAAGGTGGTCTCCCCGCGGACCAAGTCGGTCCAGCCCAGATCTTCGTCAGGCATCCGCAACCGCACCACAGGTTTACGGCCCTCGGCCAGATACGCCGCGCGCTGCTGCTCGGTCAGCTCACGGTCGAAGTTGTCGTAGCCCAGCTTGGGACTGCGGCCGGCCGCCAGATGACGGGCCTCGACTTCCTGAGGTGTCGAGAAAGCCTCGTAAGCCTCACCCGAGGAGAGCAACTGGGCCACCACATCGCGGTAGACCTGGCCGCGCTGCGACTGCCGGTACGGGCCGTAGTCTCCGCCCACCTCGGGGCCCTCGTCCCAATTCAGCCCGAGCCAGCGCAGCGCATCCAACAGCGCCAGATAGCTTTCCTCGCTGTCGCGTTCGGGGTCGGTGTCCTCTACGCGGAACACGAAAGTGCCGCCGGTGTGCCGTGCGTAGGCCCAATTGAACAGTGCGGTCCGGATTAAGCCGACGTGCGGCACACCGGTGGGCGACGGGCAGAACCGGACCCGGACACCGACTGCTTCGGTCACGAGTTCCCTTTGCGGACAACGGGATTGCTCAACGTACCGATACCCGAGATCGTGACGCTGACCGTGTCGCCATCTTCGATGGGCCCGACACCCGCCGGCGTACCGGTGAGAATGAGGTCGCCCGGCAACAACGTCATCACCGCTGAAATCCATTCCACGATCGCGCCGACGTCGTGGATCATCAACGAGGTGCGGCTGTCCTGCTTGACGGCGCCGTTGACTTCGGTGCGCAGCTCGAGGTCGGCCGGATCGAGATCGGTGACAATCCACGGCCCGACGGGACAGAACGTGTCGTGACCCTTCGCTCGCGTCCACTGACCATCGGCCTGCTGTTGGTCGCGGGCCGACACGTCGTTGGCAATGGTGTAGCCCAGAATGCTTTCGGCTGCGTGCGCAGCCGAGACGTCCTTGCAGGGTCGGCTGATGACGGCGGCCAGCTCGCCTTCGAAGTGCACCGGCGATGCGTCAACCGGCAATCGGATTGGCACATTCGGCCCGATGATTGCCGTGTTGGGCTTGAGGAAAATCACCGGGTCGGCCGGCGCCGGGCCGATTTGGCCGCCCATCTCGGCGATGTGATCGGCGTAGTTCTTGCCGATGCAGACCACCTTGGTTGCCAGCATCGGGGCCAGCAGTCGCACGTCAGCCAGCGGCCAGGAGCGGCCGGTGAATGTTGGGGTGCCGAAGGGATGCTCGGCGATCTCGCGGGCAGTCATTTCGCCGGGAGCGTCCAGTTCGCCGTCGATACTGACAAACGCGACGCCGTCAGGACTGGCAATTCGGCCAAGGCGCATTTGCCTGAGCCTACTGACGGTCGGCCGACACCTGAGCAGCCGGGCCGGTTGTCGCTATGGCCTCCGCATTCCGATCGCTGTGCGAGCATGGATCGATGCCTACGGACCCGGGCGGCCCGGTCAGGCTCAGCACGGGCCGACGCTGGTCGATCGTCGTCGTTTCGCTGGTGGTTACGGCGAGCGCGTTCATCTTCATTAACGGCGTCGCGTTTCTGATTCCCGCCTTGGAGGAGGACCACGGCACGCCGCTGGCCGAGGCCGGGTTGCTGTCGTCGATGCCGAGCTTCGGCATGGTGACGACGCTGATTCTGTGGGGCTACCTGCTGGACAGGGTGGGCGAACGCATCGTGCTGACGGTCGGCTCCGCGCTGACCGCCGCGGCTGCCTACGCGGCAACGACGGTCCACACGATGGTGTCGTTCTCCGCGCTGCTGTTCGTCGGCGGCATGGCGGCCGCCAGCTGCAACTCGGCCGGCGGTCGCCTGGTCTCGGGGTGGTTCCCGCCCGAACAACGCGGTCTGGCGATGGGTGTCCGCCAGGCCGCCCAGCCACTCGGAATCGCGTTGGGCGCGCTGGTGATTCCCGAACTCGCTGAGCGCAGCCGGTCGGCCACGTCGGGCCTGATCTTTCCGGCCGTGCTATGCGCGGTCTCGGCGGTGGCCAGCGTCGTCGCCGTTGTCGACCCACCCCGTAAGGAATGGCACGAGGCGACCAAGCAGGAGCTGGCCAACC
>Ga0335073_10017566_pt1 | contig 10011 bp, 8 predicted proteins | sample Lox_Sample_22_FD_207093 | JGI IMG/M metagenome (GOLD analysis project Ga0335073, IMG submission 207093) | Soil microbial communities from Loxahatchee National Wildlife Refuge, Florida, United States - Lox_Sample_2.2 | ecosystem: Environmental > Terrestrial > Soil > Wetlands | place: USA: Florida... | reverse complement strand
CAGGTTCTTGAGAACGGTGGGATCTCTTCTGCCTTGGGAAGGGCCCTGCATGGACGTATGGTCACCTTCCTTCTCGAAGATCATGCCGGTCATCTGTGGGTCGGCATGGACAATACGCTCTACGTCCATGAAGGAGGGAGATTTCGCCCCATTACCAGGCGGGATGGGAGTCCGGTGGGAATGGTGGCTGGGATTGCCGAAGACTCGGAAAACAATATCTGGATAGAGACGATTGGGCCGCCTGGAGAACTCATCCGCATTCGCGACAGGGCAGTGCAGCAGGAGTTTCCTTCGCCACAGATGCCCCTGGCCCGGAGAGTTATCGCAGATCCGCAAGGCGGAATCTGGCTGGGTTTGGTGAGTGGTGATCTGGCGCGCTATCGTGCCGGCCAACTCAGCACCTTCTCTTTCGGCAATCACACCCGCAGCCGGATTGGGGCACTTGCAATCGCATCTGATGGCTCCATATTGGGTGGAGCTGATTTCGGCGTGGTCGCGTGGAAAAATGGAATGCAGCAGATCCTGACCACACGCAACGGACTGCCGTGTAACGGCATCAACGCGCTCATTCCAGACAACGAGGGAGACCTGTGGCTTTACGCGGAGTGCGGCCTCATCGAGATTTCGAAAGCCGAAATGAGCCGGTGGTGGGGACACCCGGACGCGAGGTTGAAATTGCGGGTATTCGGCACACTGGATGGAGTCCAACCCGGATTTGGAAATTTCAGCAGCAGCGCCAGGACGCCCGACGGCCGACTATGGTTCGCCAACGGCAACGTGGCACAGGTGGTGGATCCCGCGCATATCACCGCCAACACCGTGCCGCCCCCGGTTTACGTGAATGCCGTCATCGCGGATCACAAGAGCTACGCGGTCGAGGGAGCGGTTCATCTTCCTGCGTTGACTCGTGATCTCGAACTGGATTACACGGCCCTTAGTTTCGCCGTTCCGCAAAGAGTACTGTTTCGCTACATGCTGAAAGGCCGCGATAACCAATGGCAGGAACCAGGCACACGCCGCCAGGCCTTTTACACTGACCTCGCTCCGGGCCACTACCGCTTCCACGTCATTGCATGTAACAACGATGGCGTGTGGAATGAGACCGGCGCATTTCTGGATCTTTCCATTGCTCCGGCGTGGTACCAGACACACTGGTTCTGGCTTCTGTGCGTGGTCACCGTTCTGGGATTGCTCTGGATTGCTTATCGGTTGCGTCTCCACCAGTTGCAGCGACAGTTCGCAACGGGACTGGAAGCGCGGGTCGGCGAGCGACTGAGAATCGCTCGAGAGTTGCACGACACTCTGCTGCAGAGCTTGCAGGGGGCGGTTTTTCAATTTCAGGCAGCTCGCAGGTTGTTGCTCCGGAATGCAGACAACGCGATGGCAGTCGTTGATGAGGCAATTCATGCGGCGGAAGAAGGCATTGCGGAAGGACGGGCCGCGATCCGCGATCTGCGCCCGGAACCGGCAGCGGAGCGCGACCTTCCGGAATTGTTGAGTGACGCTGGCCGTGAACTGGCAACGGCTCACGAACTGGATGAGCATGCTCCGAGCTATCGTGTGGTGGTTGAAGGCAATCAGCAGGACCTTTCGCCGATGTTGCAGGATGAAGTCTACCGAATCTCTCGAGAGGTGATCCGGAATGCCTTCGCGCACGCCGCTGCCAGCCTCATCGAGGTCGAAATTCGTTACGATGAGAACGAGCTTCGTTTGCGCATCCGGGATGACGGCAAAGGAATGGACCCGGAGATTCTCAGAGCTGGTGAGGTTTCCGGGCACTGGGGTATACCCGGGATGCGTGAGCGGGCCCAGCGCATCGGGGCGCGCCTGGATTTCTGGAGTGAAGCAGGTGCAGGAACGGAGGTGCAGCTGGCTGTGCCCGCCGCGATGGCCTACGAGGAACGCCAGCATGGGGCTCGGTTCCGGTTTTTCCGCAGAACAGGCAGAGATGACGAACGCTCCTGACACAATTCGAATCCTCGCTGTGGACGATCACGCACTCTTGCGCAAGGGGCTTGCGGCAGTGATCAACGCGGAACCTGGCATGAAACTGGTTGCGGAAGCCTCCAACGGCGAGGAGGCTGTCGAAAAATTCCGCGCGCATCGCCCGGACATTACCCTGATGGATCTGCAAATGCCGGGACTCAACGGGATTGAGGCGACGACTCGAATCGTGAGTGAATTCCCGGCCGCGCGGATTATTGTGCTGACGACTTATAAGGGCGATGCCCAGGTGCTGCGGGCCCTTCGCGCCGGCGCACGCTCGTACATCCTGAAGGGTCACGATCGGGAGCTTGTCGAGACCATTCACGCCGTCATTGAAGGACGGAAGAAGATTCCGCCGGAGATTGCCGCGGAACTCGCTGAGCACGCCATCGACGATGAACTGAGCGTGCGCGAAATTGAGGTCCTGTTGCTAATCGCCGCCGGGAATTCCAACAAGCAGATCGCCGACGTTCTTTCCGTTGCGGAGGCGACGATCAAGAGCCGCGTCACCAACATTCTCTCGAAGCTGGGCGCCAGCGATCGGGCTCATGCTGTGACCATCGGGCTCCGGCGTGGGATCATCGAGCTCTGATTCATCCGAAAGTATGATTTCTGTTCCGGCTTTGAGCGCTTCCCGCGTCGTGGCGAGTGCCGTACCCTGCGTTTTGAGGGCTCCTTGCAGCGTCTTTTCTCTACATTTGCGAATGGCTGGCCGGGCTTCGGCCTCCTCCTTCAGCGACTCGTCACGGCGATCGCTCTGCTCTGCAACGGGATAGGAAGACTGGAAGATCCGGCGGCTGGCCTGGTGATCCCTGAAGTGACGGCGGCTGTTCTGGGACTCTTTCTGTTGACTGGCCTCTGGACTCCGGTTGCGGGCGCACTGGTTGCGGTGGTCGAAATATGGATCGCCCTGGCAGGAGCCGGCAATGCCTCGGTCCCGATCCTTCTCGCCGTGCTGTGCGGCACTTTGGCCATGATCGGCCCGGGCGCCTGGTCGATCGACGCTCGCCTCTTCGGAAGAAAGCATATTGCCGGTTGAGAAGTGGCCGCCATCGGATTCCGCCTTCCCCCAAAAGTCGAACCTGAATCTGGCCGATAGAACGGTTGAGATTCGCTCCATCGTGGCTTGTCCGTGAGCCTCTTCCGATTGCATAGTGGGTCTCGTAATCGGCGCTGTTCCTTCCCGGGCCCTCTTCACAGACAGCGCTGAAAGCACGGATGCCGGACAGGCATTCGGGGCCCGCATCGCGAGAAAACGATCGGAGGGCGAAATGGCTTTCTTTCAGGCGGAATCTTCTCTCAGAAGTGAAACAGGCCCTGCGGCCGCAGTTGGCAACCGGCTCGAGTCGTCATCGAGCCCGCAGGCAACACCCGTTGTGTTCGTTATTGACGAAGACGGATCTGTTTGCGAGTCGCTGGCACAGTTGATCACCGGTGAAGGCTGGCGCCCGGAGATCTTCCCATCGGCTGAAGAGTTCCTGCGCCGGCGGGTGGAACTTGTCCCCTGTTGCATGCTGCTTGAAGTTTCGCTCCCGGGCATGAGCGGCCTCGAACTGCAGAAGCGTATTGCGGCGCAGCGCCCTGAGATTCCGGTCATCTTTCTGGCCGCGGAGTGCGATCTGTCCGCCGCCGTGCAGGCAATGAAGGCCGGGGCTGTCGAGCTCTTCATGAAGCCTTTCTGCAGCGAGGAACTGGTGAACACTCTGCGAGGAGCTTTGGCACAGAGCCGTATCGCCGTCGCTCGCGCGATCGAGAGACGAGCACTGCACAAGCTGTATGCGTCCCTCACCCTCCGTGAACGGCAGGTCCTGGCGCTGGTGTCGTCGGGACGGCTGAACAAGCAGGTCGGCAGCGAGCTCGGCATCAGCGAGATCACTGTGAAAGCGCACAGGGGTCAGGTGATGCGCAAAATGCGGGCGGATTCGCTTGCAGACCTTGTGAGAATGGCGGAGAAGCTGGGCGCGGGCACGGCTCACCAGACACCGATTTTCCACCAGAATGGTGGAGGCAACCGTTCTTCTGAACCTGAGGTCAATGGATTCCTTGGCTCCGTCATGAGATTTGTTCCTATGGGACAGGCCAAATCGGCATAGAGCGGCGCCTCAGCGTCGATTGCCCGACAAGGCAGAGGTCGGTTGATCGCTCGGTTGACCGCACTATCGACTCTATGCAGCAAATGGAATGGATGGAACCGACAGCGGCGGCTGTTCAGTCACAGGCGACAGCGGAGGCTGAGCTGCCCGCCCCAATCGCATCATCGATCATCGCGCTCCGCCGTTACGGCAACGGGAACTCCTGCCACATGAAGCTGCCCCGAATCCCATTGTGACTGAATCTGCCTTTCGACCCGCGACCAGATGCGCGGATCGCATTCCATTGCGTTGTGCGTTCTGAAAACATGGCGGTTGAACCACGAAAAGGAACGGCATCCCGCCGGCTGCGTCGTGTATTCGAAGTCAAAGCTCCCGATAATCTCGGTTCTTCCCGGGTCCACGGGCCGGAGGCTCCTGCATCCATGGACCAGGCCACGCGTTTGGTAGAAATTCTCCGCCCTGGCAACATTCGGCGGAACGACGCAATCGTGGCCCCATCCTTTATTGACGCTGTCGACCTGGATCGTGAGCAGGACCGGAATTCCGCGGCGATCCAGTTCGCGGGCGAGCTTATTGACGGCGGATCCTCCCCAGCTGTGGCCGAAGAGAATGATGCGCGCATCCTGCTTCTCTTCGTTCGAGAGACGGCCATCTTCATCTGTGTCGAGCCAATGCAGGATCTCTTTCAGTGCCTTCGTTCTTCGTCTGTTTTCAAATACGACTGCGTGAGAGCGTGGACCTCTCTCCTGTTCCAGATGCTGAATGATGCGAACTTCCGGGTGACGGTCATCGTCGTTCCGCACGAAGCCGCCAAGAAAACCGACCACTATGACGACAGGCTCGGCGGAAGGGCGGGGAGAAATCCTGCGACTCTGGCCGGCCGCAGCAGCGGTTACGACGACTGTGAGCAGGCAGCCCAGCACTGAGGGCAGCGCAACCCGTTTTCGCCGCACGGCCGATGACACACGCCCTGACCCGACAGCATCGTTCATGGTGATAACACTCAGCTGGCGTCGACCCCGGGAGGCTCGCGCCTCTTTCCACGCGGATTCCACAGTTGCCGGCTCACGCGACCGCGTCGAACCCGCAGGAAGCCCTCTCCGTCCCGAGACGCGACCGCGCCGGACCAAGCAATATCGCCGGTGTACGACGCCTGCTATCCAATCCCCGACCCGTCTCGCCCAGTGCTTCACGAAGCCTGGATCTCGCACGCGCAAGCCTCGACTTAACGGCTGATTCAGAGATTCGGAGAGCACGGGCAATTTCGCCGACAGAGTAATCACGATTGACTCTCAGTTCGGTCACCGTCCGGAGCAGATACGGCAGGCCACGAATTGCAGCGGTCAGCAGTAAGAGTTGTTCCCGCTGTTCGTAGCAGCTCTCCGGATCCATGCTGCGCTGTCCGCTACTGCTGCAATCCGATTCAGAGATGTCGAAATACTCATAATCATCGTCGAGGGAGAGTGCGACTCCCCGGCGCCGGCGCAGCAGCATCAGCGCAGAATTGATTCCGATGCTGGTTAGCCAGGAAGAGAACGCACAGCGGTTCTCGAATCGATCAAGGTTCCTGTAAGCCCTGAGGAGGGTGTCCTGCAGCGCATCCTCGGCATCTTCCCAGTTCTTTGTGATCCGGTTGATGCGCCAAATCAGCCTCTTTGAATGCCGATGGCAGAGTTCAATAAAGGCGAGCGAGTTGCCGGATTGAGCGGCGTGGACGAGCGCCTTATCATCCAGAGCTGCGAAAGGCTGATCAATTGCCGGCGATGCTGGTGCAGATATGGAACGATTCGACAGCATGTGTGCTCTCCGTTCACAATTGCGATTGACTTCCTGTGTGCCGAGTTCATCTAGGTTCCCCGCGATGAGCTTTCCCGCAGGCCTCGTACAGATCAGGCCGCTCGCCGCATCCGCGTTGCGAGAACTCTTACATCGCCCACTCGCGACGCGAGCGGGCTTGCGTGACCAAACCACTCAAGCACTTCATTGGCGGTATCTGCGATCCGAGTGTTGGGGCGGTGGAATTTTCTGATCGCCTGAGCTGCAGCACGCACCAGGAGATAGCGGTTACTCAGATGCGTTGTCGCACCAAAGACAAGTTCAGAACGCATATGTCCCTCCTTGAGGTCACGGGTCAGAGCGGGCGGCCCGATGCAATGCAGCAGAACCGCGCTTTAGTCGATCTGCCGAGCTATCCGAGTGACATCCCCGGCTCTTGTTTTACGGCAGCCGTGGATCTGTTCAAGCCTTCCTGCCAGCTGTGATTAGGCCACGGCTGCAGATGCGAATCCATTGGACGAAGGTATGGCTCCATACCATCGTCCAATCGTCCCTTGCCCCCGGAGCAACGAACGGATACGCGGAATCTGCAGTGTGCGGCTACGCAAATCAGGCGAGCGCGCAGGAGCAGAATCCTAAGCATCGTGCTCCACACTGTGACATTGGGAATGGTGTGTTTATAGGGTGATTCTGCAGTCGATGCCTGAGGAGTCGCGATTTCCTTCCGCGAGAGGAGAAGGACGCCGTAGCTGGCGGTCACCGGGAGCCAGGAGTTTCAGTCAGAGTTCGCAAACTGCTTCACGCACTGAATCAACATTGCCGCAGTGCGCGAGTCCCCCATTTCGGTGTTGAACATCGCGTTATACAGGTGGCGTTCTGGCCATTTCAAACCGAGGTACTGGCGGACAAATGCGGCTCGCGCCTGATCGGTTGTGTCGACCTGTTCGATTGCCTCTTTTTGGGGGATGCCTCGTGCGATCAGGCGGCGGATCTTATGATCGCGAGACGCATACAGGAAAACATGGAAAACATCGCTGCGATTACGAAGGAAATACTGCGCGCCGCGGCCGACAATCACGGAGAGGCCGCTCGAAAGGGCTGTGTCAACCGCCGTCTTCGAAGCATCGGCGATCCGGCGTGCGTCCAGCAGATGCAGCCGGCTGGTGGGCGGCAAGCCTCCCTCAAAAGCACCTCGAAGAAAGTCCGTGAAGACGCGGTATACGGTCGGATCACTACGCCACTCCCTCTGCTCCACCGCCTGGGGCGTACTTTCGGTCAGCCGCGCGATTTCCTGAGTGAGTCGTTCGTCCCAGAGGCCCCACCCCAGCCGGCTCGCGACCAAACCTGCGATCTCGGATGCACCGCAACCAAATTCGCGCTCAATTGTGATGGCTCGAATCATCGTGGCATCTCCTCAGCCCACCGCTACATCTCCGCCCGCTCCAGGGTCATTCTTCTTGAGGAAAAACGCGAGTATGAACATAACGGCGCAGAGCAGCCCCAGTACCCAGAACGTGTCCATGAAAGAGAGAACGTGAGCCTGTTGATTCACGAGCCCGTATAAACGGGCAATTGCCTGGTTGCGCGCATCCACCGGACCGAGTCCGGAGTATCTGATCGTGCTGGTCAGGCCGTGGAGAGCGCCGCGAAACGCCGGCTCCGCGGGCGCAATATGACCGACCAGAATTTGCTGATGGTACTGCGAGCGACGCGCGATCATGGTCGTCACGATCGAAGTACCAATGCTGCTGCCGATATTGCGCATGAAATTGACCATGCCGGAGACGCTGTTGCCCTTCTCCGGCGGGACGCCGATATAGCCGGCAGCCGTGATAGGGACGAACAGAAAGCCAATGCCCACCACCTGCGCGCAGCGCAGCCACATGGCAAAGTCAAAGCTGATATTCAGGTCGATGCGATAAGCCGAGTAGATTAAGCCGATCGCCAGGCTCAACCAACCCGCCGCAATCAAGAACCGCGCCTGAACTTTTGAGGTCAGACGCCCCACGACCGGCATCATGAGCAGCAGTACGAGTCCGCTCGCGGATAATACAAGACCCGCAAGCTCAGCGGTGTAGCCCAGCAGAGTTTGCAGGAATTCCGGGATGAGCACCAGCGTGCTGAACAGCATGACGCCCATCATGAACATCATCAGATTGGCGGCAGCAAAGTTGAAACTCTTGAACATGCGGATGTCGATGATGGGATCCTTGCGATACCATTCCCAGATAACCAACGCCGACAGGCAGACCGCCGCGGTGATCGTGAGCGTGAGGATAAAATGGGATCCGAACCAGTCATCCTCCTGACCCTTGTCCAGCACGACCTGGAGCGATGCAACTCCCAGCGTCAAAAACGCGATGCCGATGTAATCCACGCGAATCCCGCCCTTCTTCGCGCGAACAGAATGCGATGGGTCCTTTATCAGCACATACGTCAGGTAGAGGGCAAGCAGTGCGATCGGGAGCTTGATGAAGAAAATCCAGCGCCACGAGTAATTGTCGGTAATCCAGCCTCCCAGCATGGGGCCGATCGTCGGAGCGAGAACGGCGGTAATTCCATAGAGGGCAAAAGCTGAGCCACGCTGTTCCGGAGGGAACGTATCGTTGAGAATGGCTTGTGCCATCGGCTGGAGCCCGCCGCCCCCGATGCCCTGCAGGGCGCGAAAGAGCAGCAGAAGCGGAAGCGTTGGAGCGAAGCCGCATAGCAGCGAACTGACCGTGAAGACAATCAGGGAGAGCAGGAAGTACCGTTTGCGGCCAAAAACTTCAGCGAGCCAGCCGCTCACCGGAAGCACAATGGCATTTGCCGCGAGATAGGAGGTGAGTACCCAGGTGCTGTCGTCATAACTGGCACCAAGGTCGCCGGCAATGTAGGGCAGCGCCACATTGGCCACGCTGGTATCCAGAACTTCCAGGAACGCAGCCATGGACACAGTAATGCCGATGAGCCACGGGTTTACTCCCGGGCGAGAGATTGCCTCTTCTGCGGGTAAACTGGTGGCCGCGGCACTCATCGCAGGTACACCTTCACCTCGACGTTCTCACCGGGCCGTAACTGGTGATCACGCGTCTCCCCTGGGTCAAGAACGATCTTCACAGGGACGCGCTGAACGATTTTCACGTAATTGCCCGTCGCATTTTCCGGCGGCAGCAGGCTGAAGATGGGACCGGTTCCTCCGGCGATGCTATCCACATGACCGTGATAGGTGCGACCATTCGAGTCGAGGGTGATGCTTGCTTTCTGGCCGACACGCATGTGCCTGAGTTGTGTCTCCTTGAAATTTGCCGTAATCCACACCCGGTCGAGCGGAACCACCGTGAGCAGCTGTTCTCCCGGCTCCACATTTAATCCGACGACAACTTTCTTCGTCACCTCGCCCGTTACGGGAGCGAAAATCCTGGTGTAGCCCAGATTCAGCTGCGCCTGTTCAACGGCCGCGCGCTTCTGATTCACATCCGCCACGGCGGCCCGCGCTCGGGCACGCGTTGAGGCGACACGCTGCGGACCGGCTTCGGCATCTTCGTAGTGCGCCTCAGCCTGAGTCAGGCGGCTGTGCGCCTCCTGTACGGCCTGCTGCGCCGCGGCCTCGTCGGCTTCCGCCGCGGCAATGGCGGCGACGTCGGTCGCCGCGGCAGCATAAGCGTGGTCGTAGATCTGCCTGGGCACTTCCTGCTTCACGAGCAGCAGGCGATATCGGGTAACGTCATCCTGGGCCTTGACATTTTCTGCCAACGCCTCGAGGACGCGTGCATGAGCGGCGGCGGCTTCCTTCTCTGCTGCCTGAATAGCCGCTTCAGCGTCCCTGATATCGGAGGAGGTAAATTTTAACTGACTGGAAGTGTCTGCGGAGGAGACAGGCACGTCGATGTTGAGGCTTCTCGCGGTAGCTTCCGCGGATTCGAGGGCCGCCTGGGCTCGTGCCAGGGCGACTTCATAGTCCGCCGGATCGATTTCGACAAGTGTCGATCCGTTGTTGACCCATTGATTGTCACCGGCTTCAACTTTCTGGACATACCCGGGAATGCGAGCGCTGACCGGGTAAAGATGGACATCGACCTGTGCATCATCGGTCGATTCGAAACCGGAAAAATAGTGCCAAAGGTAAACGCCTCCAATGGCGATAAGAATGGCCAAAGGCAATACAATCCAAAGC
>Ga0335073_10017565_pt1 | contig 10011 bp, 10 predicted proteins | sample Lox_Sample_22_FD_207093 | JGI IMG/M metagenome (GOLD analysis project Ga0335073, IMG submission 207093) | Soil microbial communities from Loxahatchee National Wildlife Refuge, Florida, United States - Lox_Sample_2.2 | ecosystem: Environmental > Terrestrial > Soil > Wetlands | place: USA... | reverse complement strand
CGGATGATCGCGGGCGGAAACTGGTGGCGGGCAAACGAGATCGTCATGCGCCATCTTACCCACCAAACGGATGCGCGCTACCGTTCGCGTGACAAGGCCGGCGTCGCTGTTGCCAATGCATTCCAGCGCGAGCCGCGCCGCGAACAGGATGATCTCGGCAAGCCGCCGCTGTCGACCCGATTTCCGGAGCGAGAGACAGCGCATCATGGGCAAGATCGATCGCAATTTTCCCGAAGCCGCGCGTTCGCTGCTGCCGCCACTCGATCTTGTGTGATCCAGCGGCGCGCCTTCGACAGTTAGCCCGGCAGAACCGGAAGCGGCGGCGTTGTGAAGCGCGCGGGCGCCTGCACTGCGGAGGTAAGTCGGTGGGAACGACCGTGGTTTCCACGGTCCACGATATCGGCGACGGTTCCGAGAGTTGGCGCTGCCGAGCGGATTCTGCCGGTCGTCTTTTTAGGTCTCGCCGGCGCTCGTTATCCTGCGCATCGCCAACGCTCTCTTGCTCGCTTAGCCGGAACTGGAGCAGGGTCAGGCGCGTCATCGCGAGCGTAAGCGTCCCCGGATAGCTTCGTCGCTGCGCGCTCCTCGCCATGACGATGATGCTGGTCCGACAGCGCCCTTGTGCTCAGCAGACCGGAGCCGCCGCCATCCGTTCGACTTCGTGGTGGACAATGTGCTCGGCGTCGCGTCCGACGCTGAGGAAGCGTCCCGATCCCCAAGTCCAGAGCCAGGGCAGCCCGAGCACATAGGCGCCGGGGACGCCAGTCACGCCGCGCCGATGCATCGGATAGCCGGTTCCATCGAAGATCGGCAGGCGCGCGTAGAACCAGTCGGGGGCGAAGCCGGTCGCCCAGACCACCGCCCCGACGCCGGCGGCCTTGAGATCTAGCTCGGCTGGCTCCTCCGCCGGTTCCCACACCGGAACATAAGGCCATCCCTCCGGCGCCGTAAGCCGCTTCCCCGCAATGTGGCGGTCGATCATCGCGTTGATGCCGTTATAGACGCGGTCGGCTTCGTCGAGGTTCATCTTGAGGTTCGCCTCGAACAGCATCTTGCCGTCTTCGACCGCTTTGAGGCGCCCGTAAAGCAACATGCCTTCTTTCGCAAAGACGCGAAGGTCGATGTCGCGTCCGCCGTCGCGGCCAGTCAGATAGTGATTGGTGTCGTGCCGTTTGTGACCCATGCCCTCGTCCGCCACCGTGATCTCGTACTGGCCGATGTCCCACAGCCAATCGACCACGTCGCGCCCGCGGTAGAAGCGCGCGCAGCGCGGCGCGTTTCCGGTGACGAGGTGGACCTTCCGGCCCGCCAAGTGCAGATCCTCGGCGATCTGCGCGCCCGACTGGCCGGACCCGACCACCACCACCGATCCGCGAGGCAGCGCCGCCGGATTGCGATACTCGGCCGAGTGGATCTGAAGGATCGATTCGGGAACCCGGTCGGCGGCACGCGGCGTGCTCGGATTGCCGTAGAGGCTCGTCGCGAGAAAAACTGCGTCGGCGGTGCAGGCCCCGTTCGAAGTCAGAATGTGGAAGCGCTCGCCACTCTTCTCGATCGTGAGCACCGCGACATTCTCGCGCGCCGGCGCCTTGAGCTTGCGCGCGAAGCCGTCGAGATAGGCGAGGATCTCGTGCTTCACCATGAAGCCCTGCGGCTCCGGGCCGTCGTAGGAGTGTCCAGGCAACTGGCACTGCCAGTTCGGCGTGACGAGGCAAAAGGAGTCCCATCGCTCGTCGCGCCACTTGTGCATGACCGTCTTCTTCTCGAACACGACATGATCGATTCCCGCTTCGTTCAGGAAATGACTGGCGCAAAGGCCAGCCTGGCCTCCTCCTGCGACGACGGCGCGATAATGGGGCTCGAAACGGGGATTGGCGTTCATCGCGAGAGGTCCCTTTCGTCAAACAGGAAGCGTTCGCACGTGACCTGAGCGTCGGGCTCATCGGCGAAGCGGCCGGCCAAGCATTCGATCTCGGCGAACTGGCCGAGCGCCAGCGAGCAGGCATGACCATATTTCGCCTTCACCCGATCGGAGGCGATCATGAGCGCCTCGCGGCTCCGCGCCACGAAATCGGCGAGCGCGTACGTCTGGTCCTCGCGCAAATAGTCCTTGATGACGAGCGAGGGCGAGTAGCATGTGTCCCTCGCGCCGTCGGGCCAGCGCACGACGAACCGCATCTCAGGCATGCGCCGGCTCCCGTACCCGTTGATAGACGGGCTCGTGCGCCCGGGCGACCGAGCGCCAGTCGAAGCGCGCGGCGAGCGCGCGTCCGCGCCTGCGCAGCGGGGCGACGAACTCCTGGTCGAGCGCGAGCGCCATCGCTTCGGCGATCGACCGGACGCTGAACGGATCGCACCAGATCGCGTCCGGCGCCGAGAGGTAGCTCGTGAAGGGTTCAATCGCCGAGACGACGACAGGAACGCCGCTCGCCATGGCCTCCAGCACGCACAGCCCGAACCCTTCCTTGATCGAGGCGAAAACAAGCGCTGAAGCGAGCCGATAAAGCCGCGGCATGTCGTTGTCGGCCACGACTCCGAGAAGGCGCGTCGAAGCCGCCGCTTCGCCCATCCCAGCGCGGCGTGAACGGAATCCCCTCTGATACTCGCCGTGATCCAGCAGGCTCGCGCCGCCTGCTATGACGAGCTTCGCGTCCGGACGAAAGGCAAGCAGTCGTGCGAACGCGTCAAGTACGTTGAGAGTATTCTTACGCTCTTCGACGCCTCCGACGCAGACGAACACGGGCCCCGGCCGAATTCCCAAACGCGCGCGCAGGTCGCCCTCCAGTCCATCGGGATCGGGGCGGAAGCGATCGCTATCGACGCCGTTGCCGCAGACCGCGGCTCCAATTCCGAAGGCTTCTGCGAGGCGATCGCGCCACAGCGCGCTGACAGTGAGCCATGCGTCCGCCTCGCGAACGGCGCGCGCCTGCAGCCGCGCGATCCGCTCGTCGGCGAAATCGTCGATGTGATGCACGGTGCGCACAAAACCGCCGATCAGGCCGCGTCCCTTGAGGGTGGCGAGCGCGTTGCCGGAGATGCCGTCCTGCGCGTGATAAACGTCGAAGCCGCGATGCTGAGCCAATGAGAAATGCGCGACGTAGTCCTTAACGCGCTGCTCGACCATCGCGAATGTGTCGGCAGGCGCGGGCCCGACGGACAGCGCCCGCGCTTCGCACTTCGGCGCGCGGAAGAAGCCTTCGCCTTTCGCGCCGGGCGCGTGCAGCACGACCTCGTGCCCGAGCTCGACGAGCGCTCCGGACAGCTGGATTGCGTGCACGACGCCGCCGCGCGGATTGGTGGAATGGGCGAGCATGGCGATGCGGAGGGGACGCTTCATCCAGCGATCTCCGCGACGCGAGTGAGGCCCATCAACCGCTCGCGCTGGAAGTCGCGCAAGACGGCGCGCCGCGTGCCCGAGACAAGCGCGACTTGGCTCCCGCCCCGGACCTCGCCGATGACGCCAGCGTGGATGTCGCGGCCGCGAAAGAGCTCGACCGTCGCATCGAGAGAACTCCGCGGGGCCGACAAGACAAAGCCGAAACTGGGGAAGGTCTTGAGCCACCGTTCGAACGCCACACCAGGCGGCGGCTCGATCGCGTCGAGGTCGATGTCGATCGCCACGCCCGAGCTTTCGGCGAGCATCGCCGCCGTGCCGGGAATGCCGCCCTGGCTGATGTCCTTGGCGGCGCGGGCGAGGCCGCGCTCGGCGATTTCGGGCAGGAGCGCGAGATCCGCCCGCAGCCGCTCGTGCGGCGCCCCGAGCGCCGCCTGCCAGTTGTCGAACGGCCTGCGATAGGCGCCGCGATGATCGATCGCGGCGATCAGCGCATCGCCGGGCCGCGCGTCGAAGCTGGTCAAGAGGCGCGATCCCGCCCGGCCCACGACCGCGACCGCGAGCTGCGCCTGGGGGTTATGCAAATTGGTGTGCCCGCCGACGATGAGGACGCCGTAGGCGTCGGACGCTGCCCGCATTCCCTCGAGAATCGCGGCGGCGGAGGCTTCGCCGTCGGCCCACACCGCGTCGACGACGGCGAGCGCCCGCCCGCCCATCGCGGCGATGTCCGAGAGGTTCACCATTACGCTGCACCAGCCGGCGAACCATGGATCCGCGGCGACGAACGCGTTGATAAAGCCCTCGATCGCGAACAAGAGATGCCCGTCGCCATCGGGGATGGCGGCGCAATCGTCGCCGACGGGAATCGCCGCGGACGCGAGGCCGAGCCGCTCCGCCACGAGGCCGATTTCCGCCTTCGCCGCGAGCGCCGCGCTCCGGCGAAGCGAGTTGACGAGCGCGTCGAATTCAGCCGCGTCCATGTCAGGCCGCCTTTCTCAGCGCGATGAAGCCGAGCTCGGGCGCGTGGCAAGGCGGATATTTGTCGAGGTCGGCGCGCATCTTGAGGTGCAGCCGGCCCAGCAAGTCGAGCTCGGCGAGCGTCTCCCAATGCATCTGGCGGAAGAGCGGCCCATTCTGCGCCTGCACATGGGCGAGGAAGGTCGAAGCGCCCATCGCGTGGGCGGATGACACGGCGAGGCGGATCAGGGTCGCGCCGATCGCGCCGACGCGGCGGCACTCGCGCTCGACCGCGAGCCGCGACCCCCACCACAGGCCCGGCTCTTCCTCGTGAATGCGCACCGTGCCGACGACCTTGTCCGCCGCGACGCCCATCATCGACAGGGCGACGATCGTGATCGCGTAGTCGTCGGCGCCGTCGCGGTCGTCGCCCGCAAACAGCCGCTGTTCGTCGCAGAACACCGCCCGGCGCAGCGCGTAGGCGCCCTCCCGCTCCCAGCGCGAGGCGGCGAACTTGACGCGGAATTCGCAAGGGCTGAACGGCGTCACCGGCTCGAAGATCATGACTTAAGCGCCCTCTCGTAGGTCGAGAGCGCGGAGCACGCGCCGCACCGCCCGCAACCCGCCTTGATCTCGGCCGCGCTCAGGCCGTTGGCCGCCAGCATCTGCGCGAGCGGCGCAAGCACCGCGTGCATGAAGGCCGGCGTGGGCGGCGGCCAGCTTTCGAGCGGCGTCCCGGAAATCGGAACGAACGGCACGACGAACGGATAGACGCCCAGGCTGACCAGCGCCTCGCACATCGCGAGGATCGCCTCCGGCGGATCGCCGAGGCCCGCGAGGATATAGGTCGAGAGCTGCCCGCGGCCGAACACCGGAACCGCCGCGGCGAAAGCCTTGAGATACCGTGCGACGGAAATCTCGGCTTTGCCGGGCATGATGCGCTGACGAACCTCGGGCGTCACCGCTTCGAGGTGCATGCCGAGGGCGTCGACGCCGGCCGCTTTGAGACGCTCGAACCACGCGTCTTGGTCGGGGGGTTCGCATTGCGCCTGGATCGGCAGATCGACCGCCGCCTTCACCGCCGCCGCGCTCTCGCAAAGGATCGCGGCGCCGCGGTCGGCGCCCCGCGGCGTACCGGTGGTCATCACCATGTGCTTGACGCCATCGAGTTCGACCGCCGCCTTGGCCACCTCGGCGAGCTGAGCCGGGCTCTTGCGCTCGATGGTGCGTCCGGCCGCGAGCGACTGGCCGATGGCGCAGAACTGGCAGGTCTTCACCCGGCTCTGGTAGCGGATGCAGCTCTGCAGCACCGTGGTCGCCAGCACGTCGCGGCCGTGCAGCACGGCGATCTTCGAATACGGAACGCCGTCCGCGGTCGTGAGATCATAAAAGCGCGGCCGCATAACGAACGCCGCCTCGCCGAGCGTCTTGCCGTCGCGCGCGATGCGACTCCTGCCCTCCGCATCGGTTGCGTCGATCACGTAGGGGCTCTCGAACGCGGGAGCGGTGTGGACGGGCGCCATCACCGTCACGCCGTCGATCGTCAGCGCCTTGTGGTCGGACGGCCCCGCGCCGCCGCGGCGGCTCTCAAGTCCGGCCTTGGGGTCCGCTAGCCGCACGCCGAAGGTTTGCAGTTCGTTGATCAGGCGTTCGGTCGGCAAGCTCGTGGGAGTCTCCATCGCCAGGCCTCCTTGTCTCCATGGGGATCGGCGCCGACGGCTCGAAGCTCACCGGCGCTTTGGGCCGCGCATCGAGGGTGACGCTCAAGAGTTCGGGTCTCGCATAGTGGCCGACCGAGTCCATCATGCGCTTGCGCTTGACGATGAGGCTCATGTCGAGGTCGGCGAGCAGGATCCCCTCGCCTTCAGTCAAGGGCGGCGCGAGATGGCGCCCCTCCGGGGAAATGATCGCCGTCATTGAGCCGCCGCGTAAGGCCTTCTGCAGGCCTTCGTTCGGCGTGATCGAGGTGATCTGTTCCTCGGTAAGCCAACCGGTCGCGTTGACGACGAAGCAGCCGCTTTCCAGCGCGTGGTGGCGGATCGTAACTTCGATCTGCTCGGCGAAGATCGGCCCGACGAGCGATCCGGGAAACTGGGAAACGTGGATTTCCTCGTGCTGCGCCATCAGCGCGTAGCGCGCGAGCGGATTATAGTGTTCCCAGCAGGCGAGGGCGCCGACCCGGCCGACCGCCGTTTCAGCGACCGTCAGGCCCGAGCCGTCGCCTTGTCCCCAGATCATGCGCTCGTGAAAAGTGGGCGTGATCTTGCGTCGCTTGAGCTTCAGCGCACCGTCGGCGTCGAAGATGAGCTGCGCGTTATAGAGCGAGCCGCGATCGCGCTCGTTGACGCCGAGAATCACCACGAGCCCATGCTTGCGCGCCGCAGCGGCTACAGCGTCCGTCTGCACGCTCGGTACGACGACCGCGTGCTCGTAGAGGCGAATGTGCTCCGCTCCGCTTTTCGCCGGCGGAGTGACGAAAGAAAAATACGGGTACCAGGGGACGAACGTCTCCGGGAACGCAACGAGTTCCGCGCCTTTCTTGGCGGCTTCGCCGATCGTTTCGATGACGCGCGCGAGCGTCGCTTCCCCCGAGTTGAGATCGGGGGCGATCTGGGCCGCGGCGGCGCGCACGGTTCGCGACTTCGACATTGGCGGTCTCCTCGGCTCCTGCGGGGTTCAGGCCCGCCGATTGTTGAGGCGGTCGGCGTCCAGATCACAGCGTCCAAGTGTCGAGAATGAAGGCGTTGTCGCGCCGGTGCAGGAGAACGAGGTCGAGCACGTCGAGCGGGCTGATCGGCCTGATGCCTTCGATCAGCGAAGGCTCGCCGTGGCCGTACAGCGCCTGCAGCGCGAAGCGGCAGGCGTAGACCTTGCCGCCCTCGCCGATGAACTTCGTGATCTGATTGTTGAAGTTCAGGTGGCCGGGAAAGGCCTCATCGCCGATCTTGGGAAACCCGCGCTGGACTCCAAGGGTGACGCCGGGTCCATAGAGCAGGACCGACGTCTCGAAGCCCTTGCGCAGGAGACGGGTCGCTTGCAGCAGGTTGACGAGGCCTATCGAGCCTTCGAAGGCGACAGTGTGGAAGGTGACGAGCGCCTTTTCGCCCGGGTTCGCCTTCACGTCCTCGAACACCTTCTCCTCGTAGTCGACGAAAGCGTCGCCCTTCTTGTGGGCGGGATGGGTGACCGCTGGCATGGCGCTTGTACTCTCCAGATTCGACCGGCCCTCGCCGGCGCGCCAGACCCGCTGCAAGCATCATGCCATCTCTGATCCACTCAAATTTACCATCAAATCAACTTGACGACGGCATTAAATCCAGTCAATTGACTGGATATGGAGTCACGCTCTCGGAAACGTGGCTCTTTTTTTACGCTGTGCGGCGCCTAAAGTCGAAGCGAGGAGCGCGCAACTCGATGCGGTCAATAGGGCGGTGATGAACCCTGGACCTGCAGTGTCGAAGGCCTGGGCGCCCGCTCTGCAAGGCCGTGAGGGCCCTCGCTACCTCGCCATCGCCGACGCGATCGCTGAGGATGTCGCGAAGGGGCGGCTCGCGCCTGGCGACCGGCTGCCGCCGCAGCGCGAGCTCGCCCGCAAACTTTCCCTCGACTTCACCACCGTGGCGCGCGGCTATGTCGAGGCGGGCAAGCGAGGTCTGGTCGAATCGATCGTGGGCCGCGGCACGTTCATCCGGCGCAACGCGATCGTGCGCGGCGAGCCCGGCCACCGGCTGTCGCGGGCGGACTTCTCCATGAACATGCCGCCCGAGCCGAACGATCCCGACGTGATCGCCCGCATGCGCGACGGCGTCGCCGCCGTGAGCGCCGACCTCGGGTCGCTGTTGCGCTACCAAGGCTTCGGCGGGTCGCCGCGGGATCGCGACGCGGCGTCCGCCTGGCTCGGACGGCGGGCGCTGGTGCCCTCGCAGGAGCGCATTTTCGTGGCCTCTGGCGCGCACGGCGCGATGGTCGGTATTTTCAGCATGCTCGCCAAAGCTGGCGAAGCAATCCTCTGCGAGAGCGTGACCTATCCGGGCGTGCGCGCGATCGCCGCCCAGCTCGGGATCAAACTGATCGGCGTCGAAATGGACCGTGACAGCGTAGTGCCCGAGGCGCTGGAGGAGAGCGTGCGCCTGCATGCGCCAAAGGCGATTTATCTCAATCCGACATTGCAGAACCCAACGACCATCACGATCCCCGAGCGGCGGCGCGCCGCTATCTGCGCGATTGCGCGGCGGCACAATGTTCCGATCGTCGAGGATGACGCCTATGGCTTCATCCCGACCCATGGACCGGCGCCGTTGGCCGCGATGGCGCCCGATGTCTGCTGGCATATCGCCGGCCTCGCCAAGTGCGTCGGCGCAGGGCTAAGACTCGCCTATGTGGTCGCGCCCGACGCGCGCTCCGGCTGGTCCTTCAACAGCGCCATGCGCGCGCTGACGGTGATGGCGTCCCCAGTCGCCGCGGCGATTGCGACGCGCTGGATCGAGGACGGGGCCGCCGACACCATCCTGCGCTTCATCCGCGCCGAGACGATGGCGCGCCAGCGGATCGCGGCCACGATCCTCGAGCCGGGCTCCTATCTCTCGGACCCGCTGAGCTTCAACCTGTGGCTGCCGCTGCGGAACGGCTGGACGCGGTCGGCATTCGTGAGCCACGCCCGCTCGACCGGCCTCGGCGTGGTTGCAAGCGACGCCTTCACCGCCGGTGGCGCGCCGCCGGAAGCCGTGCGCGTAGGTCTAGGCGGACCAGTCACCCGCTCCCAAATCGAGCGTGGGCTGGAGTTCATGGCGCACGCGATCGCGCAAGAGCCCGTCGCGATCGCGACGTGACAGCCCGCGGGGCGGCGATGGGCATTGTCATGTCTGGATGCGGCTCTGTCACAGAACGGTGGCGGGGTTTAGTTCGGCGGGTAGGATGGCGCATGAGCATCTCGGTTGCCCGCCACCAATCTCCCCTGAGATGATCCGGCACGCGGTTTGGCTATATGTCCGGTTCACGCTTAGTTATCGCGACGTCGAAGATCTGCTCGCCGCGGTTACTTGCTGTTTCGTAGCGTCGGCGCGACCAAGGAGCTCTTGCCGGGAGAGGATTTTTCGGAGCGGCCTTCGGGTAGATCAAGCCTGCCTACTCACTGGTGGTCTCGTCGAACCCCTCTGCGTAGCCGAAAGGCGCGTCGAACTTGCCGATTGGATCTCGGATGGAGGTCTCCAGCACCACGCGGTCGGGGAGCTTCAACATATAGGCGAGGACGCCCTTCTCGATGTCACCGACCGCGGCGACATCGTCGTCGACCCGTTCCTTGGCTGGGGCTCGACCCTCATCGCGGCCAACAAGACCGGTTGCGTCTGCCGCGTCGAGCTCGATCCGCTCTACGTCGATGTGATCGTGCGGCGCTTTGAGGCCGCGACCGGCAACCAGGCGGTTCTCGTCGAGACCGGCGGGACACTCGAGGCGCTGGCGACGCAGGGCGCTGGAACAGGTGTTGGGCTAAGGCCGGCTCCAGCTGTCGCCGACGAGCCGCAGTGGAACGGGAGGCTGCTACCGGTCATGCGCGCGGGCGCCTGCACTGCGGAGGTCAGAGGTTCGAATCCCCTCCGCTCCGCCGGGAATTAGACTAGCGCTTATTAGCGTTTACGCGCGTTTATTAGCTTTTGCTTGCGGGGAGTTCGCGTGCCGGTTGTATCCATGGGCCTGCCTGCTCGCCGGCGGCATCAGAAAGG
>Ga0335073_10017564_pt1 | contig 10011 bp, 13 predicted proteins | sample Lox_Sample_22_FD_207093 | JGI IMG/M metagenome (GOLD analysis project Ga0335073, IMG submission 207093) | Soil microbial communities from Loxahatchee National Wildlife Refuge, Florida, United States - Lox_Sample_2.2 | ecosystem: Environmental > Terrestrial > Soil > Wetlands | place: USA... | reverse complement strand
GATAAAGGCGCGGCTAAAAACGATGCCCAGGCCGGTTTCGATGCCGCCTCCCGGGCCGTCAACCTGAAGCCGGATTCGTCCGAGTACCAGCGCATCCTGGGGACGCTCTGCGGCCAGATGATTTCCAGCAATTCGCTGGCTGCGCTGAAGTACGGCAAATGCGCCCTGGATGCCGTCAACAAAGCCATTGAGCTGGATCCGAAGTCGTCGATGGCCTATGTGAGCCGGGGAGTGGGCAATTACTATCTGCCGCCGGCGTTCGGCGGCGGGTCCGATCCGGCCATCCGGGATTTCCGCAAAGCCATCGATCTGAATCCCAAGAATGCCGATGCCTGGCTGTGGCTGGGTGTCGCGTTGCGCCGCGGCAATCAGGACGAGGAAGCTCGGAAGGCGTTCGCCAAGTCGCTGGAGCTGAATCCCGACCGTCTGTGGGCCAAACAACAGCTCGAGAAAACTCCCGGCCCGTAAGCGTTCCGCTCAGCGGCTCAGGTCGATGCCCAGCTTCTTGAGTTCCTCGGCGTAGTAGCGCCGGTGCAGCAGATCCCACTCCTCGGTCCCCTCGGGGATTTCTTTCTTCTGCGAACGGATCTTGGTCCGGGCCGCCCGGTCCACCTTCTCCTCGACGCCCAGCAGTTCGGTCATGGCCTTCACAATCTCCAGCCGCACGTCGTTGGGGTCCTTCTTCACGCGGAATTGGCGCGACTTGCGGAAAGACGCCACCAGCTTGTGCGAGATGTCGTTGATCTTGTCGCGCGAGAGCTTCATGTTGTCGCCGGTGTCGCGCCCGGAAGCCCGGATCACCTTGCGCTGCGAAATGAGGGTGTTCTTGATGCGGCGGAACATCTCCTGGTAGCTGACGCCCTCGCGCCGCATGTATTCGCTGTACTGGCTGAGGAGATCGCGCACTTCGTCGTTCAGCCGGTCCTCCACCTGCAGCTCTTCCTCGATGAGGTTGTCGATCAACTCCGCCGCCGCTTCGGGGCTGCTGGTTTCGATGATCTGCGGCGTCATCCGTCTTACGAGTTGCCGTGACAGGTATGCGACGAATTCTCTACTCAGCAGCATGCGTTTCTATCGGGCTGATGGACCTTCCCACACTCAGTGACAATTCCTCAATTCTCGCACATTCAGTTCGCCGGCTCGCCGCGATGGTTGTCGAGGAAGTCCCCATCAATGGGCTTGCGGCCCCGGAAGCCCTCATGAACGCCATGCCAGAAGTGAATGCCGGATTCTCCGAGTCTCCAGCACAGGTAAACTTCTTCGCCCTTCCAAAGCGTGGGAAAGTCAACCAGGCCGATGTCCAGGTCCTTCACCAGGCAGCCGAACTCCTGAATTTTCTCCAACGTGTCTTTTAACCGTTGGGCGGCCGCGGCGCGGCGATTCTTTTTTTCGATCAGGCCGGCGCGGTCCGCCTGCACGCCCCCCAGGAGCGTCACGCGCTGGGCAAAACGCTGCCACTCGCCTTCCTCCTGCTGGTATTCGGTATTAAGAGCAATCGCCTCTCGAATCGCGGATTCTACCTCGGGAAGCAGTTGTTCGGCCTGCCGGAGACTGAAAAACCTTGGCATTCGGGACTACACGCCCCGGCACAGCATGGCCGGCGGATCCCCGCCCCGTTGCCAGCCGCGGATGAAACTCGAGCGAACGTAAGACACGATAACTCGTCCGATTATAGCAGCGTTCCTGTTTTCGCCCGTCCGACTGTGCTCTGATGACTATTTATGCGCGAACCCAAAATCCTGGTCGACCCGGCGGCAATCCCTCCCCAGAGCAGCTATAAGGTGCTGATTGGCTCCGTCGTGCCGCGGCCCATCGGCTTCATCTCCACGATTTCACCCGCCGGCGTGTACAATCTGGCGCCCTTCAGTTTCTTCAACGCGATTTGCGGCAATCCGCCGGTCGTTTGCTTCGCCTGCGGGACGCGCTCCCCGGAGAAGGACACTCTGGCCAACGTTCGCGCCAACGGCGAGTTCGTGGTCAACATCGTCAGCGAGGAGTTCGCCGAGCAGATGAATCTCACTTCCGGCGAATATCCGGCCGAGGTAGACGAGTTCCAGGTTTCCGGCCTCACGCCGATGCCCAGCAACCTCGTCCGGCCGCCCCACGTGGCGGAATCCCACGTGAACATGGAATGCAAACTGATTCAAATTGTCGAAGTGAGCACGCGCACGCCGCTGGGAGGAACGCTGGTCATCGGCGAAGTAATCCAGTTTCACGTCGATCCGGAAGTGATGAACAACTATCGCATCGACGCCGAAAAGCTGCGGGCGATCGGCCGCATGGGCGGCAACGACTACGCGCGCACGCGGGACCGCTTTTCCATGGTCCGCCCCTAGGCGTCAGCCGACCAGATCGACCAGCTCGGTCACCAGCCGCGACTCGCTGTGGCCCAGCATGCTTTCGCCCAGGTCGATCCACTCGTTGCGCACCGTGTTCTGCACGAACACCGCCTGTTCCACGCGGAAGCTCTTGGGAAGCTGGCACTCGGCCCAGCGCGCCCGCGCCACGCGCGCCAGTTCGTCCACTTCGTCGGACTTCAGTTCCTGCGCCAGCGTGACGTGTGGATGGTATGGGAAGGGTTCCGAATAGCGCAGGCAAGCCAGGTTCATCCCCTCGTGCATGTGCTCCAGTTCCTCCCGGCCCTGCGCGACCGCAACGTAAATTACGTCCGTCACCGGGAAGACCTCCACTTCCGCCAGCTGGATTTCAAACGGCGCAAACTGCGGGACCAGGGTCCGGACTTGCTGCCAGGCATCTTCGGGAGAGCAACGGATGGGCCGCGGTGGAAGCAGAGTGACGTGCGCGTGCAGGAAGCAATTCGGCACCAATTCCCGCCGCAAACTATCCAGAAAGCCCGCCAGGGGATCAGGAATGTAGCTGACCAAAGCGAAGGAATTGACCCGGTCCCAGGCAGGGGGGTCTGTATACATATCTTTGTTTCCCCTATGTTACCTCTAGCGGGGGCGAAATGGGAGGCGGCGCGGCCTCTGGTACGTACCAGCGCGCCTCCTCGAATCCTATGTACTTGAAAATACTAAGGCTGCCGTCTTCCGTTTCCACCAGGTCGCCCACCGCCAGCGCTTCCGGGGTCTCGCGGAGCGCGAGCCACAGCGCGTAGGGGCTGGCGGACTCCACCACGTCGCCCGGCTCGTAATCCCTGGGCTTGGCAATGGTCAGTCCCGAAGTGTGCGGCGCCCAGCGGAACTGCTGGCGCTGCGCCTCCTTCAAACGGTGAATGTGGTATGCCGGCATGTCGGTTCTATTGTCGCTCAAAACAATTCGCAAGGGAATGTTTGATTACCGCCGCGTCTCGCCCGCCCGCCCGGATCCAGCGCTCGGCGTTCGCGCGGCTCCAGCAAATGGCCTCCCGCGGCGAACCCAGCAGCTTGGGCGGCGACAAGCGGATGACTTCCAGATCCGCCGGAACCGAGGCGCGAAACCGCGAGATGCGGCGCATGGCGCTCACGAACGTTTTGGCGATCAGGCCCGGCGGCTCGGGCAGAACGTCGATCACCAGCGCGCGGGTTGCGCCGAGTTCCGCCGCGGCCCACAGCGGCACGCTCGCCAGCAGTCCTCCATCGGAGTACAAGCGTCCGCCGATCCGCACCTGATCGAAAAGCCCGGCGACGGCCGTGCTGGCAGCCAGGTGCAGCCAGGTTACCTCGCTGGCTTGAAAGATGCGCGGCTGCAGCCGGAACAGATCCGTCAACACCACGCCGAAGGCGGTTCGCGGGTGGAAGGATTCGTAGAGGTTGCGGATCACGCGCCGCAGCGGCGCCGCATCGAGCAAACCGTGCACCGGGCTGCGCGGAAATTTCCAACGGTAGCGCGCGGCGGCGTCCAGGTGCAGCCAGCGGTCGACCAGCTCATCGGGGTCGCAGCCGCCCGCGATCGCCCAGCCGGTCAGCGCTCCGATGGATGCACCCACTACCAGGTCCGGCCGGAATACATCGGCCAGCGTCTTCCAGGCGCCGGCCTGATAAGCGCCGTACATGCCGCCCGCCGAGAGGACCAAGGCCGTCACGACCGCTCCCTCACCGTCGCGGCTCGGATTGCGGTCGGGGCTTCGTGGGCGCCACGCGCGGGCCTGTTTGCAGAATGTCCACCGGAATGAGGCTCCAATGCTCCAGCTTGGACCCGGCGAAATAAACGTCGGCCAGCAGGCCGTGCTGGGTTTCCCTGCGCTGGAACTGGTCGAAGACCAGGTTGCCGAGCGAGTAGAAGATCACGCCCTCCTTATATGCTTCGACCGGCTGAGCGACGTGCGGATGCGCGCCCACCACCACACTCGCGCCCGCGTCGATGGCCGCGTGAGCGAAGTTGCGCTGCTGCGTGTTGGGTTTGGGTTGATATTCGATTCCGGCATGCATGGAAACGATCACGGCGTCGGCGCGCCGGCGCATATCTTCAACGTCCCGGGTCATACGCGGTACGTCCAGCATGGCGATGCGTTCGTCCCGGTCTTTATAGTTTCCGTTGGATTGATCGTAGGTATAGGCCAGAAAGCCGAAGCGTACGCCGTTGCGCGCCAGTACGGCGCCTCGGTGCGCGGCCTCTGCGGTGTGCCCCGTGCCCACAGCGACGATTCCATTCCTGGCCAGCAAGTCCAGCGTGAAGTCGACACCATAAGCGCCGCAGTCGCGGGCGTGATTGTTGGCCGTGGAGACCACTGAGATGCCCGCCACTTTCAGCGCTTCGACCATTTCGGGCCCGGCCTTGAAAACCATGCCTTTTTCGGTCGGCTGGCCGTGGTCGGAAAACGGGGCTTCGAGGTTGACGAAAGCGATGTTGGCCGAGGACAGCAACGGCGCCAGGTCCCGCAGCGGCGCAGCCGGATCGTGCACGCGGCGCGCGCGTGCGCCTACGTAGCGCGACAGCATGACGTCGCCGCCCAACAGAATCCTTGTGCGAGGCGGTTGGTCTGGAAGATTGGAGCTACGCTCCGCGGATTGGATGAGCAGGCCGAAAGCAGGAACGAGCAAGAGCTCGCGCCGGGTCGGCATCACTCCACCAGCCGGGCGGCGGCTTTGTCGAGAAACCACGTCACCCCGCTTCCATTGTAGGTGGCAAGCTGGGAGGGGTACCGCAGGGGATCGTAAGGTTCGCGCAGTACCGCCCGCAAGGGCTCGGCCTTATCCGCCCCGGCCGCCAGCATCAGCGTGTTGCGGGCGCCTTCCAGCACGCCGGGCAGCAGAGTGACACGCCATTGCTGAAATTTTTCGACGTAGACCGCCGCCGCGATGTGGGTTCGATCCTCGATCAAAGGCTCGCCGGGAAACAGGCTGGCAGTGTGCGCGTCCGGACCCATGCCCCGGTGTACGATGTCGAAGCGCGGCAGCGCCGTTCCCGTCAAGCCGAAGACTTTCCGGATCTCGTCACTGTAGAGCTTTGCCGCGGTTTCCGCCGCCAGTTCCCCCTGCACCCGATGCACATTCGCGGAAGGAAAGCCCGCCGGATCGATGAACTTCTCCTTGGTGAGCTTATAGTTGCTCTGCGAATCCGTGGGTGGAACGCCGCGCTCATCCACCCAGAACAGATGCACGCGGCTCCAGTCGAAGCGCGCTTTCGCCATGTCGGCGAACATGAGCGCGGGCGTGGTGCCGCCGGAGACGGCGAGCGTGGCAAACGGCTGCGACTCAAGCGCGCCGGCCAGCAACTCGAGAATCCGCGCGGCGCAAGCCGACGAAGCCGCTCGTGCGTCAGCAAAAATGAGGGAATTGACGCTCACGCTGGAAGCCTCCGGTTTGACAGCCGTCGCGCTGGAATCTTCACTAGGTCATGCTAGAATAATTCTTACCTTCCACACAACTTGTAGTTTCCAGTTCTTAAGTTAATGACATCTTGGGGAGCAGGCGTGTAGCGCTCTATGCAGAAGCGGGAGAAAAGAAAGATCCTGGCGGTGGTTGAAGACCTGTTGTTCACGGTCAAGATCAGCGACGCCGCCAAACGCACCGGCCTGGAAGTGGAGTTTTTGAAGTCCGCGCGCGACGTGCTGGACAAGGCGAAACAGGAACAGCCGCTGCTCATCATTCTCGACCTCAACTTCAACGGTATCCGGCCGCTCGACCTGATTTCGAAGCTGAAGGGCGACACGGAATTAAAACAAATCAGCCTGATCGGTTATCTCTCGCACGTGCAAGGCGAGCTGAAGCAGCAGGCGCACGACTTGGGCGCCAACATCGTGATGGCGCGCTCAGCGTTTTCGCAAAACCTGCAGCAGATTCTGAAGCGGCACGCCGGCGTGGTATAGCGCCTGAACTCATAACTCCTGACGCCACGCGCGCCGGCCGAAAGGCGTCGCAGGAGCCGGCGCGCTTGCACTTCGACTCCCCCTACGCTCACCCACAGTAATATCAGTTTGACGCGATTCCTGCGCGGAGCTAGAATTGGTTGGCAACACCTAGTCTCAAGCAGATCACTCAAACAACAAAGGAGTGCACGTTAAATGACGTTAGCAGACGCACGCAGAGTCATCGCCGCCGCGGAGAAGAAAGCGGCGGAAATCGGACAGCCCATGAACATCGCGGTCGCCGACGAAGGCGGCAATCTCGTATCCCACGTTCGCATGGACGGAGCCTGGATCGGCAGTATCGACATCTCCCAGAAGAAAGCCTACACTTCGCGGGCCTTCGACATCGCCACCAAGGACCTGGCGAGCCATTCGCAGTCCGGCGGACAATTCTTTGGAATTCATGCCTCCAATGACGGAAGGATCATGATCTTCGCCGGCGGAATTCCCCTCAAGAAGAACGGCCAGGTTGCCGGCGCGATCGGTGTCAGCGGCGGTTCGGGCGATCAGGATCACGCGGTGGCTGAGGCGGGTGCAGCCGCGTTCTGAGGAACAGATTGTTTAACCACGTAGTTGAAAGGAGACTCTTATGGCAAGTAATCGCGGTGTAGTGTACCTGGCGCCGGGCAAAGTTGAAGTCCGATCCATCGATTTCCCCAAACTGCAAAACCCGGCGGGCAAGAAGATCGATCACGGCGTCATTCTGAAGATCGTAACTACGAACATCTGCGGCAGCGACCAGCATATGGTTCGCGGCCGCACCACCGCTCCCGCCGGCCTGGTGCTGGGGCATGAAATCACCGGCGAGGTCATTGAGAAAGGCAGTGACGTCGAGTTTCTGAACGTCGGAGACATCTGTACCGTTCCCTTCAACATCGCCTGTGGGCGCTGCCGCAACTGCCGGGAAGGAAAGACAGGCATCTGTCTCACCGTGAATCCGGCGCGCCCGGGAGCGGCCTACGGCTACGTCGACATGGGCGGGTGGGTTGGCGGTCAGGCCGAATACGTCATGGTGCCTTACGCCGATTTCAACCTGATCAAGTTCCCCGACAAGCACAAAGCTCTGGCGAAGATCACGGATCTCACCATGCTTTCCGATATCTTCCCCACTGGTTACCATGGCGCTGTCACGGCCGGTGTTGGAACGGGATCGGTGGTTTATGTTGCCGGCGCGGGTCCGGTCGGGTTGGCTTGCGCGGCTTCCTGCCACTTGCTCGGCGCGGCCGTCGTCATCGTCGGCGACATGATTCCGGACCGGCTGGCACAGGCCAGGAGCTTCGGTTGCGAAACCGTGGATCTCACCAAGGACGCCTCGCTCGGCGACCAGATCGCCCAGATCGTCGGTGTTCCGGAAGTGGACGCCGCGGTCGATTGCGTCGGCTTTGAAGCGCATGGACATGGGCACAGCGCCAAGGTGGAGCAGCCCGCAACCGTGCTCAATGCCGTCATGGAGATCGCGCGTGCCGGAGGTGCGATCGGTATTCCCGGCCTGTATGTCACGGGCGACCCGGGTGGAATCGACGCCAACGCCAAGATCGGCAACCTGGGCATTCGCATCGGCCTCGGCTGGGCCAAGTCGCATGCCTTCTATACCGGCCAGTGCCCGGTGCTGAAATACAACCGCCAGCTGATGATGGCGATTCTGCACGACAAGGTGCAGATTGCGAAAGCGGTGAACGCCACCATCATCTCCTTGGATAAGGCGCCGCAGGGCTATCACGACTTCGATAAAGGCGCGGCCAAGAAGTTCGTCATCGACCCGCACGGAACTGCAGCCAAAGCTGCTTAGTCTTTCGTCGGATAATCCATTGCGGGCGCGGACCGGGAAGCCGGCGCGTCCGCAAAACCAACCTGACCGTCGCGCAGAACCTGACGTGCAATTACCCCACCGGAACCAACAATGGCAAAATTGCGTGTACACGGTGTTCTACTAGAGGCCCGGCGGCCAAAAGCTCGGTGCATACCAATTCAACATCGTGCAGACCAGCCCGTCGCCGACGCTGTACGTGACGCTCATGGCGAGCGACCGCTACTTCGGCACCAAGCGCCTGGCGCCACAGGGCCGGCTCCCTGTGGCACCTACAATTGGAAAGCCACTTTCACTTGGCCCTTGGGCGGGGCAGCTTCCGGTCAAGCGGCGGTAACATCGGTGACAGAATAATGAACAGCTGGAGAACCAGAATCCCCTGGCCTGCTCGCTACACTTTCGTTTTGATTTCCGCAGTCTCGCTGGGGCGCGGATGGGCTCAGACCGACCAACGGTCGATTACCGATCAAATTAACGATGCGGAGCGCGGATCACGCACAACGGAGGTCGTGGCCGGCACGTGCGGCTCGTTCGGGATGGCAGCCGAGAGAGAACGCGCTACCGCTGGATCGCTGGTGAGATCAGGCTGGTTAGCGATCCCGGAAATAAACGCCGCCCTCCACTCGATCAAGGAAAAGGGTGTTTATTCGCCCACTAGGACTAACGCCAATTGGCTGCTATACGCATATGCCACAATCGAGGGTTCAGCAGCATATCCACGGCTCCAGCAACTCCGAGGCGATCCTAGTTTCCAATTTCTCGACTCCGCTATAGACATCGCCTCCGCTCTTTCACTCGGTCAAACGTCTTACGTCAGTGCCTGGCGCCGCTATCCCTCGAATGACCCTTGCACCGCGCCGACACCCCGAGAGGCCTTAGACCAACTGGTCCTAGCTTGGGAGAAGAATGACCGCATGCTCCTGGAGAACTCACTGGGACCGAAGGCTACGTCGGCCCTGAACGCTCTCTTAAAAGGCGTAACCTGGGAGGTGATGCGGGCCCGCTTTTGGCATTTTAGGACAAGCGATAAGACCGCGGTCGGATATCGCTTCCATGCTCCTGTTCGATGGTCGGAGCCAGCCGTGACGCTTGCCGCCCCCCAACCGACAATTACTCTTAGTCCTCAGCACGCTTCGAACCAGGAGGTGGACACTTCTTTCAAAAACGTTTCAGGTAAGGATTGTGGAAGCATTCGAATCCGACTTTTGGATCCGCAACCCTCATCCGGCCCCTCATACTTGGTAGATAATTCAGACCTAGGGGCTCTGCTCGAGCTGATATCGCGTTGCGCCACCAACTAGCCGACCCAGCCCGGTCCGGCAACAACCAGCTCACCGGCCTCAACAACGGCGCCGAGAACCCGGCGTACAATTACCCCACGGGAACCAACAACGGCGAGATCGCGTCGAAATATAACGCCGTGAGCGGCGAAACCGTGACTTACGCCTACGATTCCCGGAACCACCTCGCCTCCGCCGGCTCGGGCAGCACCTGGGGCGAAGCCTACACCTACGACGGCTTCGGCAACCTGACCGCCAAGACCGTCACCGCCCGCCCAGGCTCGACCGACCCGCAGTCTTGGAATCGGTATGGGTATACGCGCGGCGATCCAGTCAACCGGCTCGACCCCAACGGAGACGATGACTTCTCCGCCACATATGGGTGCACGGTCGGAGCGGGCGAGGGAACCGAGATCGTTGATTGCTTCGACGTCACCGTCTTTGTAGCCGCGCCCCCACCGCTCGCCGCCGCTCAGTTAGCTTCCGCTGGATCGGCGATTGCAAAGTACGCACAATACATGTCGATCTTCGGAGGGGAGCAAAGCGATCACTACTAAACTCTTGGCGGAGTGTGGCAACCACTGATGCTGAGCAAAGCTCACGTTCTCGTATTTGCATTGTGGACAGTGGTTCCC
>Ga0335073_10017562_pt1 | contig 10011 bp, 10 predicted proteins | sample Lox_Sample_22_FD_207093 | JGI IMG/M metagenome (GOLD analysis project Ga0335073, IMG submission 207093) | Soil microbial communities from Loxahatchee National Wildlife Refuge, Florida, United States - Lox_Sample_2.2 | ecosystem: Environmental > Terrestrial > Soil > Wetlands | place: USA... | reverse complement strand
TATTGCAACAAATGACGCCTTTGCCCGTTGCTGGTTTGAGTCCGGCGTAGTCCGTGAAAGGCCGACGATGTCACCGCTGCCCCGAACCGCCGAGCACCCCTCGCTTGCCCAGACCTATCGCGACATCCGCGCGCTGAGCACGGCTCTGGCGGAGCCGCTAACGGCGGAAGACCAATGCATCCAGTCCATGCCGGATGCGAGCCCGACCAAGTGGCACCTCGCGCACACGACTTGGTTCTTCGAGCGCATGATCCTGAGCCAGCTGCCCGGTTACGAGGTCTTCGACACGCGCTTCGACGCGATCTTCAACTCCTACTATCTCGGCCTCGGCACGCCGTTCACCCGCGCCCATCGCGGATTGCTGACGCGGCCCTCCGGCCATGAGATCGGCGCCTATCGTCAGCATGTCGACGCGGCGGTGGACCGGCTGCTAACCTCGGCAAGTCCGGAGAAGCGCGCGCTGGCGGTGCTCGGCCTGCATCATGAGCAGCAGCATCAGGAGCTGATGCTGACCGATATCAAGCACGCCTTCTCATGCAATCCGCTCCTACCCGCCTATCGCCCCGGCGCGCCGGTCGCGATGGCGACGACGCCGGCGCTCGACTGGCTGGCGCATGACGGCGGCAAGGTCGAAGTCGGCCATGACGGCAAAGGCTTTGCCTTCGACAATGAGGGGCCGCGCCACGAGGTCTGGCTGCGTCCGTTCCGTCTGGCGGCGCGCGCGGTGACCTGCGGCGAATATCAGGCCTTCATCGACGATGGCGGCTATAAGCGTCCCGAGTTCTGGCTGTCCGACGGCTGGACGCTGGCGCAACGCGAGGGCTGGGACGCGCCGCTCTATTGGCTTGACGGCGAACGGTTGTTCACCCTGCACGGCACGCGGCCGCGCAATCCGGGCGAGCCCGTCGCGCATGTGAGCTTTTACGAAGCCAATGCCTATGCCGCCTGGGCGGGCAAGCGGTTGCCGACGGAGTTCGAATGGGAGGCCGCCGCCGCGCGCGAGACGCTGCACGGCAACTTCCTCGACATCGACGTGCTGAATCCGAAGCCGAACGAAGGTGGCAAGCCGTCGCTGCTCGGCGATGTCTGGGCATGGACGCGCTCGTCCTACGATCCCTATCCCGGCTATCAACCCTTCGAGGGGCCGCTGTCCGAGTACAATGGCAAGTTCATGATCGGCCAGGTCGTGCTGCGCGGAGGCTCCTGCGCCACGCCGCCGGGCCATATCCGCGCCACCTATCGCAATTTCTTCCCGCCATCCGCCCGCTGGCAGTTCAGCGGCATCAGACTCGCAGAGGATGCATGAGCCTCGCCGATTTCGCTCCCGCCGCACGCCACACATCCGCACCGAAAGAAAGCGAATTCGCCCGCGATCTCGTCGCCGGATTGAGCGCTTCGCCCAAGACCGCGCCGTGCAAGTACTTCTACGACCGCGAAGGTTCCGCGCTGTTCGACCGCATCTGCGACCTGCCCGAGTACTATCCCACGCGCACCGAGATGAGCATCCTGCGTCAGCACGCCGGCGACATCGCCGCGCGCATGGGGCCCGACGCGCTGCTCATCGAATACGGCGCCGGCGCGCTCAAGAAAGTGGGCCTGCTGCTGGACGCGATGGAACGGCCGCGCGGCTATGTGCCGGTCGATATCTCCGGCGACTTCCTGCATCACGTCGCGGGCCGGTTGCGCATGACGCGGCCGAGGCTCGCGGTTCATCCCGTGGTCGCGGATTTCAACGAACCGTTCGACGTGCCGCAGCTCGGCGGACGCAAGATCGGCTTCTTCCCCGGCTCGACCATCGGCAATCTCGACCGCAAGGAGGCCTTCCGCTTCCTGCGCCGCGCCGCGGCCCTGTTGCGCGGCGGCGGCCTGCTGATCGGTGTCGATCTTGTCAAGGATCCCGCGATCCTGCACGCGGCCTATAACGACTCCCAAGGCGTGACGGAGGCGTTCAACAAGAACCTGCTTGTCCGCGCCAATCGCGAGCTGGACGCCAATTTCGATCTCGACGCCTTTGCGCACTACGCTTTCTTCAATCCGGCGCTGCAGCGGATCGAGATGCATCTGATGAGTTTGGCGCCGCAGAACGTTTGTATCGGCGGGCATCGCATCGCCTTCGCGGAGGGCGAGACGATCCACACCGAGAACTCTCACAAGCACACGGTGGAAGGCTTCCGCGAGCTGGCCGCCATGGCGGGGTTCATGCCGCGCGATGTCTGGTGCGATCCGGCCGGGCTGTTCAGCCTGCACTGGCTTGAGGCTATTCCTCCAGCAGACCCGCGTTGATCGGCTGCCAGACGACGCCCAGAACGCCCGGCTGATCGGCCAGTTCGGCTACGAGGTCCGGCGGCGTCTCTTGGCCATTCGCGCTACCCCACTCCACGCGGCAATCGATCTTGCGCATCTCGTCATAGGCGATGGCCATGGTCACTATCCTGAAGCCCCGCCTCTCTATGAGGGCGCGCACGGATTCGAGCGGCGGTTCCTCGCGCCTCAGGCTGATCCTGAGTTGGGCGCGGTGCTCGCGGAACAGGCGCGGTTCGACCGCTTTCAAGACCGTCAGCACAAGGAAGGCGATGACGGTGAGCGCGCCACCGAGAGCCAGATAGCCTGCGCCCAATACGAGCCCGACAACGGTGATGAGCCACATCGTCGCCGCCGTCGTCACGCCGGTGACAAGCCGTCCGCGCCGCACGATGGCGCCGGCGCCAATGAAACCGATGCCCGACAGGACGCCGAGCGGAAAGCGCAGCGCGTCCATATTGGTGAAGGAGGCGGCGGTCTTGCCGGTGACGCCGAGCATCAGATTGGCCTCGATCATCGCGCCGGCGGCGGCGAGGCACATCAGGATGGTGGTGCGAAGACCCGCGATGCGCCCGCGGGTGCCGCGGTCGTAGCCGATCAGTCCGCCCGCGATCAGCGCGGCCGTCAGCCTTTCGGCGATGTCGAGGGCGGTGACGTGGACGTCCAACGCAAGCGCCTCGGGGGCTCCGATGAAGGAACCCACGAGAGAGCTTGACGTTCCGCCGCCACCTAGCCGCCGGCGGGGCTACTCCGCCGCCTGCTTGCGGTCATGGCGGCCTTCGCGGACTTCCTCGACGATCTTCTTCGTGAAGGCGTCAAGATCACCCGGATTGCGGCTGGTGATGATGCCGTTGTCGACCACGACTTCCTCGTCGACCCACTCGGCGCCGGCGTTTTCGACATCCTTGCGGATCGACTTGTAGGAGGTCGCCTTGCGCCCGCGGAGGGCGTCGGCTTGCACCAGGAGCCACGGCCCATGACAGACCGCCGCCACGATCCGGCCGGAGGACAGGAATCCCCTCACGATTTTCATCGCGTCTTCGTCGATGCGCAGCTTGTCGGGATTCATCACGCCGCCGGGGATGACGAGGGCATTGTAGTCCTCGACCTTGGCGTCCGCGATCTTGAGGTCGGCGGGAGCCGTGTTGCCCCAGTCCTTCCCCTTCCAGCCGCGGATTTCCCGGCCGTCGGGCGTGGCGACGTCGACCTTGGCGCCGGCCTTGCGCAGCTTGTCGCGCGGAACTTCCAACTCATCCTGCTCGAAGCCATGGGTGGCGATGATCAGGATGCGGGATTGATTGATCTCTGGCATAGCAGCCTCACCAATAGGGCGTCGCGCCGTAATAGTTGAACATCGCGCCTTCGCGGGTGCGGTCCTCATAGGCCCAGCTGTCGTTCTGACTGAACTTGGGCGCGCCATTGAGTTGCGCGTCGGTGAGGTTCACCTCATAGCCGCCGAGCTTCTCATTATAGGTCAGGAGCGACCACGGAACCGGATAGAAATCGTTGCCGATTCCCAGGAAGCCGCCGAAACTCATCACCGCATAGCCGACATCGCCTGAGAGCTTGTCGATCATGATGCGCTCGATGGTTCCGATGCGGTCGCCGTTGGAGCGGTAGACGGGCGTGCCCTCGACCTTATCGCTGCCGATGAGGTTGCCGCTTTCGCGCGCGGAGAGATCACGGCCGGCGGCGGATTGCTGCTGGTTCTGCATGGCAATGCCTTTCTTTTTTGGTTGTGCGGTGGGAACGTGGCGGCGATGACGCGGTTCCTGGCAAATATTTGTAACGGCAAACTATTTCACCGATAGCACGGCCCAGGCTTTCGCAAGATCGGATATGAAATGGCGAAGTTCCGCGGCCTTGCTCCGCTTGTCCGGTATTCGCAACAAAAGCGAGGGATGGATGGTGACGAAGCCGTGCCCGCCGTCCTCGAGTTCCAGCACTTCGCCGCGCGTGGCGGAAATTGTCATAGGTTTGCCGAACAGCGCCCGCGCCGCCGTCGCGCCCAGCGCCACGGTGAGCTTCGGCTTGATGAGCATGCGCTCCTTTTTGAGCCAGTAGTTGCAGCGCTCGATCTCGTAGGCGTTGGGCTTCTTGTGCAGGCGGCGCTTGCCGCGCGGCTCGAACTTGAAATGTTTCACCGCATTGGTGACGAAGAGCTTGCCGCGGTCGATGCCTGCTTCTTCCAGCGCGGAGTCGAGCACCTTGCCCGCCGGGCCGACAAACGGATGCCCCGCCAGGTCTTCGTCATTCCCCGGCTGCTCGCCCACCAGCATCATCGCCGCGCGCCGGGGCCCCTCGCCCGCCACGCCCTGAGTCGCGTGCTTATAGAGCGGGCAGCGGCGGCAGGAATCGATGTCTTCCTTGAAGGGAGCGGCCATGGTTCCCAGCCAACGCAGGCCCGGAACGTCCGTTCCGGGCTGCGCCTATATGGAATCTATATGGGCCGCGGCCGCCCGGCGTCTCGAATTCCTATGCCCGGATCGCGATGTTCCCCCTCCTGAACAGGAGTTTGGCCCATGGCCGACATCGCCTTCATCCTTGCCGGGATCGCCTTCTTCGTCCTGAGCGAGTTCTACGCCCGAATTTGCGAGGGGCTCTGACCATGTCTCTCGACTACGGGTTGGGCGCCTTGGTGACGCTCTTCATCCTCGCCTATCTGGTTTACGCGCTGGTGCGCCCGGAGCGCTTCTGACCCATGACACTCAATGGCTGGATCCAGATCGCGCTGTACTGCGCGATCGTCATCGCAATCACCAAACCGCTTGGCCTTTACCTCGCCAAGGTCTTCAGCGGCGAGCGCCTTTTCCTGGCGCCCGTCGAGCGCGTGCTCTATCGCCTCTCGGGCGTCGATCCGAAAGAGGAGCAAAGCTGGATTACCTATGCGGTGGCGATGTTCGCCTTCAGCGTCGCGGGGTTCCTCGCACTCTACGCGATTCAGCGGCTGCAGGGCGTGTTGCCGTTCAATCCGCAGCATCTGCCCGGTGTCGGCCCCGATCTCGCGTTCAACACCTCGGTTAGCTTCATCTCGAACACCAACTGGCAATCCTATGTGCCGGAAACGACGATGAGCTATCTGACCCAGATGGCGGGCCTCACGGTCCACAATTTCGTCTCCGCCGCCACGGGCATCGCGCTCGCGGTGGCGCTGGTGCGCGGCTTCGCGCGCCGCTCGGCCAAGACTGTCGGCAATTTCTGGACCGATCTCGTGCGCTGCACGCTCTATGTGCTGCTGCCGATCTCCATTGTGGTGGCGCTGTTCTTCGTCTGGCAGGGCATGCCGCAGAACCTTTCGGCCTATGTCGACGCCACGACGCTCGAGGGCGCCAAGCAGACCATCGCGCAAGGCCCTGTCGCCTCCCAGGAAGTCATCAAGATGCTGGGCACCAACGGGGGCGGGTTCTTCAACGCCAATTCCGCGCATCCTTACGAGAACCCGACGGCACTGACCAACCTGGTGCAGATGGTGCTGATCTTCTCGATCGGCGCGGCGCTCACCAACATGTTCGGGCGCATGGTCGGCGACCAGCGTCAGGGCTGGGCGATCTTCGCGGTGATGGGCCTGCTGTTCCTCGCGGGCACCGCCGCGATCTACGGCGCGGAGGCCGCGGGCAACCCCGCTTTCCACGCGCTCCATATCGCCGGCGGCAATATGGAGGGCAAGGAAGTGCGCTTCGGCATCGCCAACTCCGCTCTCTTCGCCAATATCACGACCGACGCGTCCTGCGGCGCCGTCAACACCATGCATGACAGCCTGATGCCGCTCTCCGGCATGATCCCGATGATCAATATCATGCTGGGTGAGATCATCTTCGGCGGCGTGGGCTCGGGCCTCTACGGCATGCTGCTCTTCGCGGTGATCACCGTGTTCATCGCCGGATTGATGGTCGGCCGCACGCCCGAATATCTCGGCAAGAAGATCGAGGCCAAGGAAGTCAAGATGGCGATGCTCGCCATCCTGATCCTGCCGCTGTCGATCCTGGGTTTCACCGCGCTGGCCGTGGTGTTGCCCGCCGGCCTTGCCGGTCCGCTGAATTCCGGCCCGCACGGCTATAGCGAGATCCTCTACGCCTATACCTCCGCCACCGGCAACAACGGCAGCGCCTTCGCCGGCCTCACCGCCAACACGGTGTTCTACAACGCGACGCTCGGCATCGCGATGCTCGTCGGCCGCTTCCTGATGATCGTGCCGATGCTGGCGGCGGCGGGTTCGCTCGCGGCCAAGAAGATCGTGCCGCCATCGGAAGGCACCTTTCCCACCCATGGCGGATTGTTCGTCGGCCTTCTCATCGGCGTCATCCTGATCGTGGGCGGCCTCACCTATTTCCCCGCTTTGTCGCTCGGCCCCATCGTGGAGCACCTGGCGATGCATGCGGGCCATCTGTTCTGAGAGAACGCCATGAGCAAAGCACGCACATCCATCGCCAACGCTTCCATCCTGCTGCCGGCCATCTGGGGCGCGGTGAAGAAGCTCGACCCCCGGCAGATGGCACGCAATCCGGTGATGTTCGTGGTCGAGATCGTGGCCACCCTGACGACGATCCTTCTCATCCGCGACATCGCGGCGGGCGCTGGCCATCTTCTCTTCTCATTCCAGATCAATCTCTGGCTCTGGTTCACCGTGCTGTTCGCCAATTTCGCCGAAGCGGTGGCGGAAGGTCGCGGCAAGGCGCAGGCCGAATCCCTGCGCAAGACCAAGACCGACCTCGAGGCCAAGCTTCTCGCCGACCAGAAGATGAAGGTCTGGCGCAAAGTGCCCGCCTCGCAGCTTTCGCGCGGCGACCTGGTGCTGGTGGAGGCGGGAGAACTCATTCCGTCTGACGGCGACGTTGTCGAAGGCGTCTGCTCCGTCGACGAATCCGCGATCACGGGCGAAAGCGCGCCGGTAATCCGCGAATCCGGCGGCGACCGCTCGGCGGTGACGGGCGGCACGCGCGTGCTCTCGGACTGGATCGTGGTGCGCATCACCGCGACCAAGGGCAACACCTTCCTCGACCGCATGATCGCCCTGGTCGAAGGCGCGGCGCGGCAGAAGACGCCCAACGAGATCGCGCTCAACATCCTGCTCGCAGGCATGACGCTGATCTTCGTCTTCGCGGTCGCCACCATCCCGAGCTTCGCCAAATATGCCGGCGGCACGATGTCCGTCCTGGTGCTGGTGGCGCTGTTCGTGACGCTCATCCCCACCACCATCGGCGCGCTGCTCTCCGCCATCGGCATCGCCGGCATGGACCGGCTGGTGCGTTTCAACGTGCTCGCCATGTCGGGCCGCGCGGTCGAGGCCGCGGGCGATGTCGACACGCTGCTGCTCGACAAGACCGGCACCATCACCCTGGGCAACCGCCAGGCGAGCGAGTTCCTGCCGCTCTCCGGCGTCTCCGAGCGCGATCTGGCGGAGGCCGCCCAACTCGCCTCGCTGTCGGACGAGACCCCCGAAGGCCGCTCCATTGTCGTCCTTGCCAAGGAGAAATACGATCTGCGCGCGCGGGAGATGACCAACGCCACCTTCATCCCGTTCTCCGCGCAGACGCGTATCAGCGGCGTCGATCTCGACGGCTCGCATATCCGCAAGGGCGCCGTCGATGCGGTGATCGCGTATGTCGGCACGAACGTGTCGAGCAAGGATGCCCTGAACGTGATCGCCGACCGCGTCGCCAAATCTGGCGGCACGCCGCTGGCCGTGGTCAAGGACGGCAAGCTGCTCGGGATCATCCATCTCAAGGACATCGTGAAAGGCGGCATCCGCGAGCGCTTCGCGGCCTTGCGCAAGATGGGCATCCGGACGGTGATGATCACGGGCGACAACCCGCTCACCGCCGCCGCCATCGCCGCGGAATCCGGCGTCGACGATTTCCTCGCCCAGGCGACTCCCGAGACCAAGCTCAAGCTGATCCGCGAAGAACAAGCCAAGGGCAAGCTGGTGGCGATGTGCGGCGACGGCACCAACGACGCGCCGGCGCTCGCCCAGGCCGATGTCGGCGTCGCCATGAACACCGGCACGATGGCCGCGCGCGAGGCGGGCAACATGGTCGATCTCGACAGCGATCCGACCAAGCTGATCGAGGTGGTGGAGATCGGCAAGCAATTGCTGATGACGCGCGGCGCGCTGACCACCTTCTCCATCGCCAACGACGTGGCGAAGTATTTTGCCATCCTGCCAGCCATGTTCGTGGCGTTCTATCCCGAGCTCCAGGCGCTCAACGTGATGGGCCTGCATTCGCCGGAAAGCGCGATCCTGTCGGCCATCATCTTCAATGCGCTGATCATCGTGGCGCTGATCCCACTAGCGCTGTCGGGCGTGAAATACCGCCCGATCGGCGCGGCCTCGATCCTGCGCCGCAACCTCCTCATCTACGGCCTGGGCGGCATCGTGGTGCCCTTCATCGGCATCAAGCTGATCGACATGGCCGTCACCGCCATCCATCTCGCCTGAGGAACGTCCCATGCTTCGCCAGATCCGCCCCGCCCTCATGATGATCGTGCTGCTGACGCTGCTCACCGGTCTCGTCTACCCGCTCGGCATGACCGGTCTCGCCCAGCTCTTCTTTCCGCACCAGGCGAATGGCAGCCTGATCGAGAAGAACGGCAAGGTGATCGGCTCCGAGCTGATCGGGCAGAACTTCGCGAGCCCGCGCTATTTCCATGGCCGCCCCTCGGCCGCTGGCAATGGCTATGACGCCGCCAATTCCTCCGGCTCCAACTATGGCCCGACCTCCAAGAAGCTGATCGACCGCGTGGCGGGCGACACCAAGAAGCTCAGGGCCGAGAATCCGAACGCTTCCATCCCGGGGGACCTCGTCACCGCTTCGGCCAGCGGCCTCGACCCCGACATCACGCCGGAAGCGGCCTATTTCCAGGTGCCGCGTGTCGCCAAGGCGCGCGGCGTCTCTGAAAGCGACGTGCGCCGGCTGGTCAACGAGAACATCCAGGACCGGCTGGCGGGCGTGATCGGCGAGCCCCATGTCAATGTCCTGGCGCTGAATCTGGCGCTGGACGCGATGCAGCCGCGTAAGGACTAAGCTAAACTGACTCGATGAGCGACCGCCCCTCTCCGGATGCCCTGCTGCAACAGGCGGCCAACGAGGGGCGCGGGCGGCTCAAGATCTTCTTGGGCGCGGCCCCCGGCGTCGGCAAGACCTACGAGATGCTGTCGCAGGCGCGGCGCCGCAAGATGGATATCGGCGACGTGGTGATCGGCGTGGTGGAAACCCATGGCCGCATCGAGACCGAGATGCTCACCAAGGGCTTCGAGACCATCCCCAAGAAGCGCATCCCCTACAAGGGCCACGTGCTGAAGGAGATGGATCTGGACGCCGTCCTGCAGCGCAAGCCCAAGCTGGTGCTGATCGACGAACTCGCCCACACCAACGCCGAGGGCAGCCGCCACCCCAAGCGCTATCTCGACGTCGAGGAGATCCTCGCCCACGGCATCGACGTCTATACGACGCTCAACGTCCAGCATCTCGAGAGCCTGAACGACGTGGTGGCGCAGATCACCCATGTGCGCGTGCGCGAGACGGTGCCGGACTCGATCCTCGACCGTGCCGAGGACGTGGAGCTGGTCGACCTCACGCCGGAGGACCTGCTGCAACGCCTCAAGGACGGCAAGGTCTACTTCCCCGACGCGGCCGAGCGCGCGGCGCAAAACTATTTCGTGCCCGGCAACCTCACGGCGCTACGCGAGCTCGCGCTTCGCCGCACTGCCCA
>Ga0335073_10017561_pt1 | contig 10012 bp, 5 predicted proteins | sample Lox_Sample_22_FD_207093 | JGI IMG/M metagenome (GOLD analysis project Ga0335073, IMG submission 207093) | Soil microbial communities from Loxahatchee National Wildlife Refuge, Florida, United States - Lox_Sample_2.2 | ecosystem: Environmental > Terrestrial > Soil > Wetlands | place: USA: Florida... | reverse complement strand
GACGACGCGAAGCGGTCGCCGGCCGGATAGCCGGCGACCAGGTGATAAGTCCCCGGCTTGAGCTTGGCTGAGGTCATCGTGCAGCTGCCGTGGCCGGACGCCAGCTTGATGGCGCAGACCGTCGTGCTGCCCGCCTTGACCGTGACGGTGCCGCCCGGCGTCCCCGGCCGCTCGGCCTTCACCGCGACCGTGAGCCGCTCGGCCTGCTCGCGGCCGTAGGTCAGCCGCGCCGCCGACAGCGACAGCGACGTGCCGGTGAGCGTCAGCAACGACCGGTTGAGCAGGAACGCCTCGCCCGCGTTGTCGGCCGTGAAGTAGAACCCGCCCGCCGCGCACTCCCCGGCCGGGACGCAGGAGACCGCGTTCCCGGCGACGTACCAGGGCGTGTGGCCGGCCGGCCACGGGATCTCGCGGGCGCTGCCCCAGCTCCCGTTGGCCTCGTTGACCAGGAAGGCGAAGCCGCCCGAGTAGGTGCCCCAGACGCCGCCGACCGCGCTGCAGTTCCCGGCCGAGCCGCACGACACCGCGACCGGGTCGGCGGTGTTGTCGGCGGCCGGGCCGGGGATGGGCCGGGCCGATCGCCAGCGGCCGCCGGTCTCGGCCGCCACGAACGGGTGGTAGCCGCTCTGATTCTGGTAGGTGCCGCCGGCCGCGCAACTGCCCGCGGCGGCGCACGACACCGAGGTCACCTGGGCCAGGCCGCCGATGCCGTTGAGCAGGGCGAGGCCGGGCACCGGGCGCGCGTTCGCCCAGCGGCCGCCGGTCTCGTTGGCGGTGAACGCCTGCTGGGTGCCGTTGGCGTCGGTGGCATAGTAACCGCCGACACCGCAGCTGCCCGCCGAGGGGCAGGACACCGAGTTGACGATCGAGGCGTCGCCGGTGGTGAGGGCGGCGATGCCCGGCACCAGCTGCGGCTTGCCCCAGACGCCGCGGGTCTCGGCGACGACGTAGCCCTCGGTCGGGCTGCCGCCCGGGTCGGGGTTGTCGGCCCCGCCCGCCAGGCAGTTGCCCGCCGACGGGCAGGACAGCGAGGTCACCTCGATCGGGCCGGCCGCCAGCGACCGGGCCGTGCCCCAGCGGCCGTTCACCTCGTCCACCACGAAGGCCGCCTCGGATCCGCCGGCGTCGGTGTAATAGCCGCCCGCGCTGCAGTCGCCCGCCGCCCCGCACGACACCGCGCTGATCTCGGCGGCGCCGCCGACGTTGAGGTTGGCCAGCCCGGTCACCTGCTGGACGACGCCCCAGGCGCCCCGCGTCTCGGTCACCACGAACGGCTGGGTGAACGATGAGTTCACGCCCTCGTTGGTGTACCAGCCGCCGGCGCTGCAGTCGCCGTCGGAGGCGCACGACACCGAGCTGACCTCGGAGTCCCCGCCGGCCGCGATGCCCGCCATCCCGCGCACCGCACGGGCGGCCCGCCAGACGCCGTTGACCTCGCTGGCGAGGAAGGCGTCCTGGTTGCCGAACTCGTTGGCGTCAACCGCGTTGTAGTAGCCGCCTGCGGCGCAGTTGCCGACCGAGGCGCAGGACACGGTCAGGAACGACGCGTAGCCGCCGTGGTTGAGCGCGGCCAGGCCAGGCACCTCCTCGGCCGGCGTCCAGGCGAGCGTCGCGCCCGCCGGGACCGCGCTGCCAGCGGCGAGCGCACCCGTCCCGCCCGCGAGGGCGGCGGCCGCGCCGATCACCACCACGACCGCCAGCGCAGCCAACCGCCGCATAACGCCCTCCCGAAATGCTCCGCCATTGCGCGACGGAATAGCCGGACCGGGCCAGGGTAATCCACCGGCCGTTCGGGATAATCGGTTTTGACTGTGACCTGAGAACGCTAGCCGAGGATCGTCCAGCTGTGCGGGGAGACGGTCAGCGGGTCGGCCGGGACCGCGCCCGGGTCGGGGGCCTGGGCGACGGCGAGGCCGGTGGCGTCGACCGGGAACGTGACCGCGGCGTCGCCGACGTTGAGCAGCAGCAGGAGCCGCTGGCCGGGGTCGGCGCCGTAGACCCGCAGGGCCATCGCCGAGTCCGTGAGGTGCTCGGCCGTGGTGCGGGCGCGGACCAGCCACGGGTGGCGGCGGCGGAAGCCGATCAGGCGCTGGTGCAGCCGGTAGTAGCGCCAGCCGTCGGGGGCGAGCTGGTCAGGGCCGGCCGGGAAGGCGGGGCGGATCTCGTCGTCGCCGCCCGCGCGGTGCTCCTTGAGGCCGCGGAAGCCCTGCTCGTCGCCGTAGTAGACGCTGGGCACGCCGCCGATGCACATCAGCACCGCGATCGCGTGGCCGAAGTGCCGGTCGTCGGTCAGCTGGGTCGCCAGCCTGGTCACGTCGTGGTTGCCGACGAAGGTCTGCGCCAGCTCGCCGTCGAGGAACGAGTTGTGCCGCCCGAGGGCGTGGTCGAGCTCGTGGAAGTTGCGGTCGTTGAGCGAGGACCAGATCGCCTTCCACACCTCGTACTGGGTGATCGAGTCGAGCCCGGCCTCGCTCGCGTAGGCGGCGTAGTCGCCGTGGATCATCTCGCCAAGGAACCAGGCGTCGGGGAACGACTCGCGGACGGCCGGGATCGCCTTGGCCCAGAACGCGGGCGGCACCGCGTAGGCGGCGTCCAGCCGCCAGCCGCCGGCCCCGCGGCCCAGCCAGTGGCTCATCACCTCGATCACGTAGCCGAGCACCGCGGGCTCGTCGTGGTCGAGCTCGACGAGCTGGTCGTGCCCCTCGAAGACCGCGAAACCGCCGTCGGCCGTGCGCTTGAACCAGCGGGCGGCGGGCGTCGCCGCGCCGCCGTGCAGCGCCGCCGCCAACGGCGGGAACCGCCGGCCGACGTGGTTGAACACGCCGTCCAGGATCAGCCGCAGCCCGCGCTGGTCAGCCGCGGTCACCAGCGCGTCGAAGTCGTCCTCGTCGCCCAGCCTGCGGTCGATGCGAAAGTGGTCGGTGGTGTCGTAGCCATGGCTCTGCGACGCGAACACCGGCCCGAGCAGCAGCCCGTTGCAGCCAAGCTCGACCGCGTAGTCGAGCCACCGCTCAAGCTGCCGCAACCGGTGCCTGGCGGGCTCGCCGTCCGGCAGCGCCGCCTGCTCCGCGCCGGTGAAGCCGAGCGGGTACACCTGCCACAGAATGGCGTGATCACCCCAGGTCGTCACTCTGTCAACGGTACCGGCTCCGCTGGGTCACCGGGCGAATTCTCCGAGCGAAGAGATTAAAAGCGGGTTACCTCGAACGGACGGTGCGCTCCGCCCAGTCCGTCCGGGATAACCCGCCCTCCGGGGCCGGCCCGCCGGGACCGGGTGCCCGCGATCAGGTGTACTTGTAGGTCAGCGTGTTGCTGGTGCCGCCCGCGGTGGTGATGGTCACGGTCACCGTGCCGGTGCCGGCCGGCGCGACCACGGTCAGCTTGGTGGCCGAGATCACCTTCAGGTGGGTGGCCGCCTTGGCGCCGAAGCGGACCGAGTTCACGTTGGCGAAATTGGCCCCGGTGATCGTGACGGTGGTGCCGCCCTTGTGGGTGCCCTTGCCCGGCGACAGGGCCGAGACATGCGGCGGGTTTAGGTAGTGGAACCGGTCCTTGGCCGTCACCTTGGTCGGCGCCAGGTCCTCGGTCACCATCGTGTCGTTGATAGTGCGGGCCGACAGCGCGGGCAGGGTCACCGTGCAGGCGGTGCTTGACTTGCAGGTCGCCGGCGCCACGATGCTGCCGATCACGACCTTGTCCGCCCCGGCGATGGGCAGGAACCCGGTGCCGTGCACGGTGACGAGCTTCGCGTGCCCGGCCGGTCCGGCGTCCGGGGTGATGGCGGTGACGCTGGTCGTGGTCAGCTTGGTCGCGTAGTACTGGCACATCAGCGCGGCCAGGCCGGGATAGAACGCGCTGGTGTGCCCGGACCCGTCCTCGCCGCTGACCAGCGGCACGCCGAGCCCGGTGGCCATGTCGAAGCCCTTGGTGGCCGGGTAGAGGCCGCCGTTGTACCCGGTCGGCGTGTAGTCGTTGTTGCCGACGGTGACGTCGACCAGGCCCTCGGGGACGCTCTCGTAGACGTAGCTGTGATCGACCCGCATCATCCCGTAGAGGCCCTGCGGCAGCACCCCGGCCGGGCCTGAGCCGTAGTCGGCGCAGAACGGCGAGGCGTCGATCAGGGCCGCGACCGCCGCCCAGAGCGGGGCGGCCGCGCTGGTGCCGCCGGTGACGGCCCAGTCGCCGCCCGCGTAGATCGTGTAGCCGGACTCGGGGTCGGCGTCGGCCGACACGTCCGGGATCTCCCGCACGTAGCTGCCCTTGTTGGTGCCCTTGCAGCTGGTGTTGGTCTTCGACAGCGAGTTGATCAGGTTGGTGATGGCCGGCTCGTACTGATAGGCGGGCATGCACCAGGCGATCGAGAGGCCGCCGCCGCCCGCGCCCGCCTCGTCGGCCGACTCGTTCCACACGGTCTCGCCGCCGCTCGCCGCGATCGTGGTGCCGCCAACCGCGATGACGTTGGGCGAGCTGGCCGGGAAGTTGTCATCCGGGGTGGCGTTCTTGTTGAACGGGTAGCAGCTGGACGAGCCGCTGTCGCCGGAGGACGCGAACACGGTCTGGCCCTGGGCGTCGGCCTCTTCCATCACGCTGGCGACGGCCGGCATGTAGGACGCGTCCTCGGACTTGAAGAGCGCCTCGCAGCCGCCGAACGAGGCCGAGACGACCTTGTCGGCGTCGGCCTTGACGATGTCGTTGAACATCTCGTAGACGCCCGAGTCGCTGCCCGGCGACTGGTAGACGTCGATGCTGACGTTGGGGGCGAGCCCGGCCACATCCTCGATGTCAAGGGCGGCCTCGGGTGACGGCTCGCCCGAGCCGGTGCCCGCGCCCCCGTCGACCTTGATGTACTTGACCGGGGTGCTGATGTGGTAGCAGGCCTCGTAGGCGGCGATGTCGGACGGAAGGTTCGGCCCGATCTCCGCCAACGCGACCCGCACGCCCTTGCCGAGGTCGCCCTCCGCGTACAGCGGTGACATCAGGTAGTAGCTGGCGAGCTCGTTGGCGGTGTACCCGCCGAACTCGTTGGCGGTGGCGCTGGCGGCCGCGCATGCCTGCGGCCCGGCCGTGTCCGGCGCGGCCGGGTGGGCAGCGGCGCTCGGGCCCGCCGCGGCGGCGGGCGCGCTCGACCCGCCCGCGATCGATCCGGCTGCGCCCGGGCTTGCGGGCTGGCTGAGCATGTCCTGCGACAGCGCGAGGTCATTCAGCCCGAGCACGCCGCCGACGAACGGCGCGGCTGACGCCGCGAGCTTGGGCGCGCTGGTGTTCAGGTAGCCGACCCGGCTGCTGGCGCCCTTGGCCGCGGGCAGCTGGTAGTTGACCAGGCTGACGCCGAAGGCGCGCTCGGCCTGGGCGGCGCTGGCGGTGACGGGGATGTCGAGCCGGTTGGATGACACCGCGCCCGGGGTCAGGCCGGCCGCGCGGAGTGCGGTCTCGACCGTCGCGATCTGGCTCAGCGAGGGGCCGAAGAGCTGGCCGAACTGAGCCGGGGTGAGGAAGTGGTGGAAGTCGGGCGAGGTGCGGTTCGACAACCCGGCCAGGAAGGCGTTCAGCGCGGCCTGGTCGGGCACCTTCAGCGTGACGTCGAGGTGCAGCACGCGGGCGGGCGCGACCGCTCCCAGGCTGACCGCGCGAGCGGGCACCGCCGGGGCCGGCTCGGCCGCCAGCGCGACCCGCGCGGTCGCGGCCGGCGCTGCCGCCGGCGTCGTGCCCGCGGCCGCCCCGGACGGCGCGACCGCAACCAGCACGCCGCCTATCAGCGCGGCCAGGCCGGCCGACGCAGCTAGAAAAGGCTTTTTCGAAATGTTCATGCCCTCACCCATGGTTGCCCCCGGTTGCATCACCTTTTCTATATCGCGAGCGGCAGCGGGAGCGGGGCAAGATGCGAAATCGGAAAGAAAATAAAGCGGGTCGGCTGAATGTCGGCGGCGCCCCCAGATGTCGGCTGCCGGTCAACGTCCGGTCGCGAGCGCGTCGGCTATCGCCAGCGCGGCGGCGATGGCGGCCCGGCGCCGCGCGGAGTCGAGCGGGCGCGGCCAGCTCGACAGCTTCACCACCACGGTCTCGGTTGGCACGTGGACGACGATGTGCTGGCCGCCGATGCCGGCCGCGTTGAACATCGGCAGGCCCGGGTGGGTGACCCACCAGCAGTTGCGGTAGTGCGCGCCGGCCGGGTAGCCGCTGGCGCCGTCGCCGGCCGCGAACGCCTGCGGGCCGTCGGGGGCGCCCGCGATCGTGTCGTCGAGCCACGCGGCCGGCACCACCTGGCCGCCGTGACCACCGAATCCGGCCCGGCCGCGCTGCAGCGCGAGCTGGCCGATCCGGCCCGCGTCACGCAAGGTGGCGCTGATGCCGCCGTCGGCGAGCGGGTTGCCGCAGGCGTCGACGGTGATCTCGGCGTCGTGCTCGGCCCCCATCGGCTGCCACAGCAGGCCTGCCACCAGGTCGGCGAAGCGCTGCCCGGCCGCCCGCTCGAGCACCCAGGCGAGCACGTCGGTCAGGATCGACCGGTACCGGAACGGGCCGCCGTGCGGGCCGCCGTTGCCGAGGGTGGCGAAGTACTCGAGCGCGTTGCCAGGGCGCGGCTTGCCATCGTCGGGCGACCACAGGTACACCCGGTCGCTGACCGCGATCTCCGCCTCCGGGTCGTCGTAGTCCTCGCTGTACCGGGTCCCGGTGCGCATGTCGAGCAGCTGGCGGACGGTGGCGCCCCGGAACGACGTCACCTTGAGCTCACCGACGATGCTCTCGACCGGCGCGCTGACGTCGAGCGCGCCGCGGCCCGCCAGCGCCCCCGCGACCAGGCCGGTGACGGACTTGGAGACCGACATCAGCAGGTGCGGGATGCCAGGGCGGAGGCCGTTGCGGTACTCCTCGGTGACGATGCGGCCCTGGTGCAGCACCAGGAAGCCGTCGGTGTAGCCGTCGTCGAGAAACTCGCCGACGGTGAGCCCGCCCGGTCCGGCGGCGAACCTGATCGCGCTCAGATCCCGCTCGGCGCGCGGCAGCTGCCAGACCGGGCCGTCGCCGCGGCGGATCGCGGCCGACGGGATCAGCTCGCGGACGTGCTGAAACGCCCATCGGTTATGGGGCCCGCGCTGCCAGTTCGCCAGGGTGACGAGCCGGTCCCCGGTAAACGGGGGTGACCCGACCATCAGCCGCAACTCTTCTCGTTCTGGTTTCCCGCTGACGGTCATCGACACAAAGTAGCAGTAAATAGATCACGGTAGAACTCAGGGGAAGACGGCGTGGGCCGGATTCCCTTCGAAAAGGGAAATCCGATTGGGCTAATATCCCGCGTGGTGTAATCTCGGCTGGTGTCTGGCCTGCAGTTCATAGGGGCGGTGACAGGTGAGTGAATTCATCCGGGCGGCGGACCGGGCCGACGGCCGTGATCCCGCGCGGCTGCGTGAACGGCAGCTCGAGCTGATGCTGGCGACGGACCGCCGGATCATCGACCATTCGAACACCTTGTCCGACACGCTGCAGTTCATCGTCACCCAGACCCAGCAGATACTGAGCGCCTCGCACGTGGACATCTTGTTTCAATACGCGGACGGCCTGCGGAATGAGATCTCATCCGACCCGGCCGAGTTCGGGCACTTCGTGCCGATAGAAAGCTCAATCTCCGGCCTGGTGCTGTCGAGCCGCCAGCCCGTCCTGGTAAACGACCTGCACAGCGATCCGACGCTGCGGGAGCGGTATTTCCCGCGAGTGGGGGAAACGGATCCGGCGGCCGGGCAGCCGGGGCTCAGCGTCGTCGCCGCCGAGCTCACCCTGGACCGGGACGCCATCGGCGTCATCAACGTCGAGGCGCCGCCTGACGTGCAGTTCGACCAGTCGCACCTCGATTTCGTGGAGGCGGTGGCGGGGCAGGTCTCGATGGCGATCAGCCACGCGGCGCTGTTCAACGAGGACGAATTCAGGAACGACACCGACCGGCTGCTGGTGGAGGCGACCAAGCACGACAGCGACCTGGTGATGCGCCAGGTCCTCGAGCGCATCCTCGGCGCGCTCAACTCGCTGGCGTTCGTCCAGCCGGACGCGGCCGAGATCCTCTTCGTCGACCCGCAGGAGGGCCACATCCTGGTCGTGGCCAACAGCACCAACGCGGCCGACGTCGGCGTCCGGGTCGACGTCCGCACCAGCGTCTGCGGCCAGGCCTTCCGCCAGGGCGAGACGGTGCTGCTGCCGCGGGCCCTCGACCGCCCGGACTACCGGCCCATCCTCGACGGCATGGTCTGCGAGATGGCGATCCCGATCACCTTCGGCGGCAGCGGCAGTTCCAGGTTCCCGATCGGCGTGCTCAACTTGGAGAGCTCGCGGGAGAACGCGTTCAGCAACGTCGGGCGGGTGCTGGCCGAGCGGTTCTCCCGGCGGGTGGTCAACGCGATCGCGATGACCAAGATCCGGGCCGACATCGACAGCGAACTCCAGGACCAGCACATGGTGCTCGCCGCCGACCAGGTGCTGAACGCGGTGCACCGGATCAACAACCACGTCGGCTCGATCCGGGCGATCGCGACCGACCTGCTCGAGGACGTCGAGTCGGACAGCCCGCCGCCCACCCCCGACCTGGCGGCCCGGCTGACGATGATCTTGTCCAACGCCGAGCACACGCTCGCGATCCCGGACGAGCTCCGCCGCCGAATCGGCACCCTGCAAGAGGTCTCCGACGTGAACGCGCAGGTGGAAGCCGGCCTGGCGGCGGTCCGGATACCGAAGTCGATCGAGCTGGTGACCGAGCTGACACCGGGGCTGCCCGCCATCCCCTGCACCGCCCTCGACCTCGTGGTCGAGAACCTGGTGCTCAACGCGGTCAAGGCGATGCAGAGCAAGCCCGGCCCGCTGCACGTGACGACCTGGCTGGACGAGCGGCTGCCACGGGAGCCGTTCATCGTGATCACGGTCAGGGACGCCGGCGTCGGGATGACCAGGCGCGAGCTTGACCAGCTGTTCGAGCCGCGCCAGAGCAGCCGCCGTGGCAGCGGCCTCGGGTTCGGGATGATGTGGGTCAGAGGGTGGGTCCGCCGCGCTCAGGGGCTGATCGAGATCGAGTCCAAGCCCGGCAAGGGCACCACCGTGAACATCCGTTTCCAGATCGACCCGCTGGCGATCGGTCGAACCGCCGAGGGAGGCGACCTGCCGTGAAGACGCCCACCAGGGCCCTGATCGTCGAGGACATCGACACCTGGGTCTACACGCTGGACCGGGCCGCCCGTCGGGCCGGCGCCTCCGAGGTGGTGTCGTGCGCGTCGCTGCGGGCGGCCAGGGACGCGCTGCGGGCGGCCCGGTTCGACGTCGCGATCCTGGACGTCGGCCTCGACCCCGACGACGATCAGAACTCCGACGGCATCCGGGTGCTCGAGGCGATCAGGGAGGTGGACGGCGGCGGCACCCGCTGCATCCTGGTCACCGGCTGGGTCGGCGGCGACCTGCTTGACCTGCAGTCCTACGCGCAGCAGAAGTTCGGCGTGGACTGGGCGTTCATGAAGGAGAAGTACGACGCCCGGTCGGTCATCGGCAAGCTCACCGAGCTGCTGGAGCAGGCCCCGGCCCGGCGGCTGGGGCACACGACGCCGATGGCCAGCCTGGCCGCGAGCAAGGAGACCTACCTGTTCGAGCGGCAGCTGCAGGACGCGCTGTCGCCAAGCGGCGGAGTCGACACCCTCTACTCGCTGGTGTCGCGCCTGGCCAGCGCGGTCATCCCGCTGCTGGCGAGCAAGCCCACGGCGCCGATGGAACAGGGCGCGGACGGGGTGTCGGTCGGCCTGTACTGGAGCCGGACGCTGTCGGCCGCCGTCGCGGTCGGCCTGGCCCCGGCGGCTGGCTGGCCCGGGGACGACACGGCGGTGCCGGCCACCCTGCGCGATCTGCTGCCGGACGGCATAACGCCCGATCTGCTGGAAACCGTGCGCGAACGCAACGTCCAAGGCTGCCTGTGGGAAATCCCTGGACTTGACAGGGACTCGTTTCCTGGCTAGGTGTTACGCTTACGAGCGAGCGGGCTCTTTTA
>Ga0335073_10017560_pt1 | contig 10013 bp, 7 predicted proteins | sample Lox_Sample_22_FD_207093 | JGI IMG/M metagenome (GOLD analysis project Ga0335073, IMG submission 207093) | Soil microbial communities from Loxahatchee National Wildlife Refuge, Florida, United States - Lox_Sample_2.2 | ecosystem: Environmental > Terrestrial > Soil > Wetlands | place: USA: Florida... | reverse complement strand
CGGGCTGGCCCTCGGGCGTCACCGCCGCCGGCGGCGGGTTCGAAACGACGATCGTGAGGTTGGGTTTCATGGGTTCGCGCCGGCGCCGCTCAGTCGGGCCGCAGGTGCATGCTGCGGCGCACCTCGTCGAGCGTCTCGCGCGCGGCGGTGCGCGCCTTCTCGGCGCCCTCGGCCACGATGTTGCGCACCGTCTCGGGGTTGTCCTCGAACTCCTGCGCCCGGCGGCGCATGCCGCCGATCTCCTCGACGATGCGGTCGATCACCGGCTGCTTGCACTCGAGGCAGCCGATGCCGGCGCTGCGGCAGCCTTCGCTCGCCCACTGGCGCGTCGCCTCGTCCGAGTAGATCCGGTGCAGGTCCCACACCGGGCACTTGTCGGGATCGCCGGGATCGGTGCGCCGGACCCGCGCCGGGTCGGTCTTCATGGCGCGCAGCTTCTTCACCACCTCGTCCGGATCCTCGCGCAGCCCGATGGTGTTGCCATAGGACTTGGACATCTTGCGCCCGTCGAGGCCGGGCACCTTGGGTGTCGCGGTGAGCAGTACCTGCGGCTCGGGCAGGATCGTGACGCCGGTGCCCTCGAGGAAGCCGAGCAGCCGGTCGCGGTCGGCGACGGTGATGCGGTTGTTGCTGTGGACCAGCGCGCGGGCGCGCTCGAGCGCCTCGGTCTCGCCGCTCTCCTGGTATTTGCGGCGCAGCGCGCGGTAGTTGGTGGCGTTGCGCGAGCCGAGGCTCTTCACCGCCTTCTCGGCCTTGGCCTCGAAGTCCGCTTCACGCCCGTAGATGTGATTGAAGCGCCGCGCCGCCTCGCGCGTCAGCTCCACGTGCGCCACCTGGTCCTCGCCCACCGGTACGTAGGCGGCGCGGTAAACCAGGATGTCGGCGCTCTGCAGCAGCGGGTAGCCGAGAAAGCCGTAGGTGGCGAGATCCTTCTCCTTGAGCTGCTCCTGCTGATCCTTGTAGCTCGGGACGCGCTCGAGCCAGCCGAGCGGCGTGATCATCGAGAGCAGCAGGTGGAGCTCCGCGTGCTCGGGCACGTGCGACTGGATGAACAGAGTCGCCACGCCGGGATTCAGGCCCGCCGCCAGCCAGTCGATCAGTACCTCGCGGACGTGCTCCTGCAGTTGCGAGGTGTCGTCGTAGCCGGTGGTCAGCATGTGCCAGTCGGCCACCATGAAGAAACACTCGTACTGGTATTGCAGCTCCACCCAGTTGCGCAGCGCGCCGTGGTAGTTGCCGAGGTGCAGCCGGCCGGTGGGACGCATGCCGGAGAGGACGCGCCGCGGCGACGCCGGCGAGCTCACGGGCCTCCCCGCAGGGAGGCTGCGGGCGCGGTGACGATGGGGCCGTGGCTCACACTGGAATTATAGCGCACGGCCGGTGATCGGGCCGAGCGGACCCTTGCCCGCGCGCACGATCGCCGGTGGCGACACGGACAGATCGACGACCGTCGTCGGCTCGATGCCGCAGTCGCCGCCGTCGAGGATGGCGTCGAGCTCGTGCGTCAGGCGCCGCTCGATCTCGCGCGCTTCGGTGAGCGGCTGCGGGTCCTCTGCGAGCATGAGCGTCGAGCTCATGAGCGGCTCGCCGAGCTCCTCGAGCAGCAGCTGCGGCACCGGGTGCTGCGGAATGCGCACGCCGATGGTGCGCCGCCGCTCGTGCTGCAGGCGCGGCGTCGCGCGCGTGGCGCGCAGCAGAAAGGTATAAGGACCCGGCAGGCATGACTTGAGAATGCGGAACTGCCACGTCTCGATCAGCGCGAAGCGTCCCACCTCGGCGAGACTCGCACAGACCAGCGTGAAATGATGATGACGGTCCGCCTGGCGGATGCGCCGCACGCGTTCCAACGGTCCCTTGTCGCCGAGTTGCCAGCCGAAGGCGTAGCAGGAGTCCGTCGGGTAAGCGATCAGGCCGCCCGCGCGCACCACCTCGGCCGCGCGGCGGATCAGGCGCGGCTGTGGATTCACCGGGTGCAACTCGAGGAACTCGGCCATCGCGGTCGTGTCTGAAGGACTGTTCGCCGGGGGTCACTCATGACAATATACGCGGCCGTTTGCCCCGTACACCCCGAGCGCGCCACAACCCCCGCCATGCAGGCTGTTACCGAGTTCGCGCCGCTCGTAGCGTTCTTCGTCGCTTACCTCCTCGGCGGGATCTACGTCGCCACCGCGGTGCTGATGATCGCGATGCTGGCGCTGCTGGGGCTCGACTGGTTGCGGCTGAGGCGCATCCCGCCGATGCACTCGCTTTCCACCGTGCTGGTGCTGGTGTTCGGCGGCGCGACGCTGGCGCTGCACAACCCGGTATTCATCCAGTGGAAGCCGACGGTATTCTTCTGGCTGGTGAGCCTCGCGTTCCTCGCGAGCCTGTGGATCGGGCAGCGCACGCTCGCCGAGCGGCTGCTCGGACCTGCGCTCATCGAAGGCTTCGGCGGGCGGCTGCAGATCGCCGCGCCGCTGTGGCGGCGCCTCAACCTGCTGTGGGTCGCCTTCTACGCGCTGCTCGGCGCACTCAACGTCGTGGTGCTCGAGACCCTGAGCGAGCGCGCCTGGGCGGCGCTGAAGCTGGTCGACCTCGTGCTGATGCTGCTGTTCGTCGGCGCGCAGGTACTGTGGCTGGCGGCGCGCGCGGCACCCGCCGGGCAGCAGGCGGCCGGGGGCAGCGATGCCAACGGCAAGTGAGCCGGTGCTGGAGGCGATGCGCGCCGCGCTCGAGCAGGCCTTCGCGCCGCGTACGCTCGAGATCGTCGACGATGGTGCACGGCATGCGGGACATGCCAACGCCGGCCGCGGCCACTACCGGCTGCTGCTGGTGGCCGAGGCCTTCCGCGGCCGCGCGCCGCTCGAGCGCCACCGCATGGTGTATGCCGCCCTGGCACCGCTGCTTGCGACCTCGGTGCACGCGCTCAACATCACCGCACGTGCGCCTGACGAAATGACCGACTCATCATTACCACGGGACCTACGGGACATACGCCAATGACCATGAACCTCCTGCGAAACTGCCTGCTGGCCACAGCCCTGGGACTGGCACTCGGCGCCTGCCAGCCCAAGGCGAGCGCCCCGGCCGACTCCTCCCCGGCGGTGGCCACCGTGAACGGCCAGCCGATCACCAAGGGCTTCTACGAGTATTACGTGAAGAGCCTGAGCGGCAAGGCGTCGGCGGACCTCTCGCCGGAGATCCGCGGCAAGCTGCTCGATAACATGGTGCACGGCGAGGTGATCGCCCAGGAGGCCGTGAAGCAGGGTCTCGACAAGACCGGTGACACGCCCTACGTGCTCGAGCTGTCGCGCCTGCAGGTGCTCGGGCAGGCGCTCGGCGAGCACTATCTCAAGGACAAGAAGCCGACCGACGCGGAGTTGCACGCCGAGTACGACGCCTACGTGGCTGCCGCTCCCAAGGTGGAGTACCACGCGCGCCACATCCTGGTGGCCACCGAGCCGTTCGCCGAGAAGGTGGTCCAGCGCCTCGAGCGCGGCGAGAAGTTCGAGGATCTCGCCAAGGCCGAATCCATGGATCCCTCCAAGACCAACGGCGGCGACCTCGGCTGGATTCGCCCCGAGCAGGTGCCGCCGGAGTTCATGAAGGCAGTCGCCGCGCTCAAGCCCGGCGAGTACTCGAAGACGCCGGTGCAGACGCCCTTTGGCTGGCACATCGTCGAGCTGGTCGAGACGCGTCCCATCGCGCCGCAGTCCTTCGATGAGCGCAAGCAGCGCATCGAGCAGGAGCTCGAGAGAAAGAAGTTCAAGGACTACATCGATGAGCTGATGCGCACGGCGCAGATCACCAAGAACCTCGACCAGGGCGCGGCCGGCTCCGCCGCGGCACCGGCGGCGGCCGCGCCGGAGGCGACTCCGGCAGCACCGCCGGCCACGCCGCCGGCGAAGAACTGAAGGCCGCCTCAGCCGCGCAGCAGCGCGCGCAGCTGCGCTTCGTCGATCACGGCAACTCCAAGCTCGCGCGCCCGCGCGAGCTTGGAGCCTGCCTCGCTCCCGGCCACCACGTAGCTGGTCTTCTTCGAGACGCTGCCCGAGACCTTCGCGCCGCGCGCGCTGAGCGCCTCCTCGGCCTCCTCGCGCGTCATCGAGGCGAGTGTGCCGGTCAGCACGAAGGTGCGGCCGGCGAGCGGTGCAGCCGCCCCGGCAGGGGCCCGTGGCATATCAGGCCATTTGACACCTTTCTCTCGTAACTCTTTGATAACGTTTATGTGATCCTTCGAGGAAAAGAACGCGGCGACGTGCGCAGCGACCACCGGCCCGACGTCCTCGACCTGCTGGATCTCGCCATCGCTCGCCCCCATGAGCGCCTCGAGCGTGCCGAAGTGGCGCGCGAGCGCGAGCGCGGTGGCTTCTCCGACCTCACGGATGCCGAGCGCGTACAGCAACCGTGGCAGCGTCGTCTCACGACTGGCGGCGATCGCGGCGACCAGGTTGGCGGCGGATTTCTCCCCCATGCGCTCGAGCCCGGCGAGCTGCGCGCTGGTGAGCGCATAGAGGTCGGCGGGCGAGCGCACCAGGTCGTGCTCCACCAGCTGCTCGACGACCTTGTCGCCCAACCCCTCGATGTCGAGGGCCCGGCGGCTGGCGAAATGCCGCAGCGCCTCCTGGCGCTGTGCGCGGCAGGTGAAGCCGCCGGTGCAGCGCGCCACCGCCTCGCCCGGCACGCGCAGCACGAGTGAGTTGCACACCGGGCAGCGCCCGGGCAGCTCGACCGCCGCTGCCGGCGGCACCGGCCGCTTCTCGAGGACGACGCTCACGAGCTCGGGGATCACGTCCCCGGCGCGCCGCACGATCACGGTGTCGCCGACCCGGATGTCCTTGCGGTGCACCTCGTCGATGTTGTGCAGCGTCACGTTGCTCACGGTCACGCCGCCGACGAACACCGGGGTGAGGCGCGCGATCGGCGTCAGCGCGCCCGTGCGGCCCACGTTGAACTCGACGCCGCGCACGATCGTCATGGCCTCCTCGGCGGGAAACTTGTGCGCGATCGCCCAGCGGGGCGCGCGCGACACGAAGCCGAGGCGCTCCTGGTCGGCGCGCGAGTCGAGCTTGTAGACCACCCCGTCGATCTGGTACGGGAGCGCCGCGCGCCGCGCGCCGATGTCGCGGTAGTAGGCGAGGCAGCCGGCGACGCCGCGCACCGCGTGTGCATCGGGCGACACCGGCAGGCCGAGGGCGCGCAGCCACGCGAGCAGCTGCGTCTGCCGTTGCGGATAGGGCGCGCCCTCGAGCGATCCGATCCCGTAGAAGAACGCATCGAGCGGCCGCGCCCGCGTGATGGCCGGGTCGAGCTGGCGCAGGCTCCCGGCGGCGGCGTTGCGCGGATTGACGAACACCTTCTCGCCGCGCTCGCGGGCGCGTGCGTTCATGCGCTCGAAGCCCTTGAGCGGCATGAATACCTCGCCGCGCACCTCGAGCAGCGGCGGCGCGCGGCCCGTGAGCCGATGGGGCACGCGGCGGACCGTGCGCATGTTGGCCGTCACGTCCTCCCCGGTGAGGCCGTCGCCACGGGTCGCCGCCTGCGCGATGGCGCCGTCGCGATAGATCACGGTGATCGCGAGCCCGTCGAGCTTGGGCTCGGCGACGTAGTCGAGATCGCCCTCGACGCCGAGGCGCTCGTGGATGCGCCGATCGAAGGCCGCGACATCTGCGTCGCTGAAGGCGTTGTCGAGCGACAGCATCGCAATGCGGTGCACGACTTCGCCGAAGGCGGCGCTCGCAGCGCCCGCGACCTTCTGGGTGGGCGAGTCGGGCGTCACGAGCTCGGGATGCGCGGCTTCGAGCGCGCGCAGCTCGCGCATCAGCCGGTCGTACTCCGCGTCGGGAACCGACGGCTCGTCGAGCACGTAGTAGCGGTAGTCGTGCTGCCTGAGCTCGGCGCGCAACTCGGCGGCGCGCGCCGCCGGGGCGCCTGTCACGCGGGCGCCCCGCTGTTCAGACGCGCCCGCAGGCTCGCGATGCGCGCCGGAGTGAGCGGCGTGCCGCCCTCATCCTGCAGCACGCCGCACAGGCGGTCGTTGAGGCTGCGCGCCGTCGCTACCAGCTCCTCGAACGCCTCGGGCGCAGACATCGGTCCCGGCAGCACCGCGAACAGCGACAGGCCGCCGAAGTGCTGCGAGTCCATGGTGTCGGCGTCGAAGGTCCCGGGCTGGGTGAGGCTCGCCGCGCTCAGCACCGCGCGGCGCGCCCCGTCGCCCTTGTGGAAGATGTCGAAGCGGCCGAGCACGAAGCCTTCCGCGGCGAGCGCCTGGCGCAGCGACCTGCCGGCGAAACGCTCCGGCTGCGGCGCCACCAGGCGCAGCGCCACGATGCGCCGCTGCTCGTCGGGCGGCCACTCGACCAGCGGTGCGCCGCCCGCGGTCGCAGTCTCCTCGAGGGCTTCCCGCGCGGCTGCCTCGACGGATTCCTCCGCCGCCTCCACCGGCGCCTCCTCGGTGTCGGCCGCCGGGACGTCGAAGTCCGCCTCCCCCGAGACCCCCCCGTCCACCGCGGCTTCGAGCAGCGGCAGATCCTCCTCGGTATCCGGCGGCAGCTCGACGACCGGGAGGCTGCGGCTCGTGAGCGGCCCGTGCGCGTGGATCTCCGGCAGCTGCAGCGTCGGCTCGCGTGGCCGGGTCGGTTCCGGTGGCGTGTCGTCGCTGCGTGCCTGGCGCGGACGGCGCAGCTCCCACACGGCGAGCCCGGCGAAGAACACCACCCCGAGGATCAGCAGCCACCAGCGCAGCGCAGACATCGATGCACCTAGACCGCGGCCAGCCTTACCGCCTCGTCGACGTCCACCGTCACCAGCCGCGAAACGCCTGGCTCGAGCATGGTGACGCCGATCAGCTGCGAGGCAAGCTCCATGGTGGACTTGTTGTGCGTGATGAACACGAACTGGATGCGCGTCGACATCTCGCGCACGATGTCGCAGAAGCGCCCGACGTTGTGCTCATCGAGCGGCGCATCCACCTCATCGAGCAGGCAGAACGGCGCCGGGTTGAGATCGAAGATCGAGAACACCAGCGCCACCGCGGTCAGCGCCTTCTCGCCGCCCGACAGCAGATGGATGGTGCTGTTCTTCTTGCCGGGCGGGCGTGCCATGACCGCAACCCCCGCGGTCAGCTTGTCCTCGCCGACGAGCTCGAGGTAGGCGTGTCCGCCGCCGAAGAGGCGCGGGAACTTCTCGCGCAATCCGGCGTTGATGCGCTCGAACGTATCCTCGAAGCGGGTGCGCGTCTCGCGGTCGATGCGCCGCATGGCCTCGGCGAGCGTCTCGAGTGCCGCCGTCAGGTCGGCGAACTGCCGATCGAGATACTCCTGGCGCTGGGTGTGGTCCTTGAGCTCATCGATCGCGGCGAGATTCACCTGGCCGAGCTTCTCGATGTCGGCGCGCGCCTCGGCGAGCGACAGCTCCCATTCGGCGGCGGTCGCCTCCGGGGCGAGCGCGGCGAGCACGTCGGAGAGCTCGCAGCGCGTCTCGGCGAACTGCTCGGCGAGCGCCGCGCGCCGCACGTGCGTCTCCTGGGCCGCCAGGCGCGCGGCCTCGACGCCGGCGCGCGCGGTGCTCACGCGCTGCTCGGCCGCCTGGCGCTCCTCATCGAGGGCGCGCAGCGCAACCTCTGCTTCCTCGAGCGCGCCGCGCGCTGCGGCCAGCTCGGTCTCGACCCGCAGCCGATGCTCGAGCGCCGCCCCGAGGCGGGCCTGCGCCTGGATGATCGGCTCATCGCCCGAGGCAAGCTCCTGCTCGAGCGCGGCGCGGCGCCGCGCGAGCTGCTCGCGCTGCTCGAGCATGCGGTTCACGCCGACCACCACCGAGGCCTCGGTGGAGCGGCGCGTCTCGACCTGCACGTGCAGATCGCGCGCGGCGAGCTGCGCGGCCTGGGCCCTGGCACGCGCCTCGGCAAGCGCAAGCCGCCGCGCCTCGCGCTCGGCATCGAGTGCGGCGCGCTCCGCGGCGAGCCGCCCGGCACTCGCGGCGGCGGCCGTGAGCGCCGCACGCGAGCGCGTCAGGGCCGACTGCGCGGCCTCCCCTTCGCGCGCGAGCTCGGCGCTCTCGCGCTCGAGCCGCACCGCCCGCAGCCCCGACTCCTCGGCGCGCGCGCGGCCGGCCTCGAGCGCGGCCTTGAGCTCCGCGTATTGCTGTTGTCCTTCGTGGATCGCACCCTGCGCACGATCGCGTGCCAGCTCGGCGGCGGCGAGCGCATCGCGCGCCGTCGCGAGCGCCGCTTCGGCCTGCGCTGCGCCGCGCTGCGCGGCCCCCGCCGCGAAGCGCAACTCCTCCAGACGACGCTCGCGCACGATGACTCCGGCGCGAGGGTCCGGACCGCGGCTGATGCGCAGCCATTCCCGCCCGACCCACTCGCCCGCGGGCGTCATCAAGGACTCCCCGCTCGCGAGCGCGGCGCGCGCGCGCAGCGCCGCGGCGAAGGAATCCGCCGTCAGCACCCGCTCGAGCTGCGCCAGCACGGCCGGCGGCCCACTCACGTGGGCGGCCAGGGTACGCGCACGACCCCGCGCCGCGGCGCCCGCCTCCATCACCGTGATGCGGCCGGCGCCGAGGGTGCCGACCGCGCCCTCGATCTCCTCCAGCCGCGGCACGCACACCGCTTCCAGGTAATCGCCCAGGGCGGTTTCGACCGCCCGCTCCCAGCCGGACTCGACGTCGAGACTGGCGGCCAGCCGCGGCCGGCCCGCCAACCCCGCGCCGGCGGTCCAGACCGGCGGCCCGGCGCGGTCGCAGAGCGCCGCGCTCTGCAGCGCCTCGAGCGAGGTGAGCTCGGCGCGGGCCGCCTCACGCGCCGCGCGTGCCTTCTCGAGTGTCTCCTCCGCCGCGAGCTGCGCGGCACGCGCCAGCTGCAGCTGCTCCTGCGCCGCGGCCAGCAGGCCCCGGCGATCCTCGGCGGCGGCGCGCGCCTGCGCCTCCGCCTGCTCGAGCCCGCTCAGTTGCCCGCCGTGAGCGGCCGCGAGCGCGGCACGCTCGGCGCGCAGCCGCTCGCCGCTGAGCGCGCAGCGTGCGAGCTCCTTCTCGAGCTGCTCGATACGGGTACGCTCGACCTCGGCCGAGCGCGCTGCGGCGCCCGCCTCGAGCGTGTGCTGCTCGCTGCGCCGCTGCGCCTCGTTGACGGCGTGCTCGGCGGCTTCCAGTTCCGCGCCGCCGTCGCGCGCCGCCGCCTCCGCGGCCGCGAGCCCGGGTGCCAGGTGCGCCAGCTCCTCGCGCAGCGCCGCCAGCTGACGCTCATCGCGCGCCAGCTGCGCGAGCAGCTCGCTCAGCTCCGCGCCGGTGCGCGTCAGGTCGTCGCGCTGCCGCTCGCGCAGCTCGCGCGTGTGCTCGATGGTCTGCTCGAGGCGCGAGATGTCGGCGCCGGCTTCGTAGTAGCGCGCCTGCACGGCGGACAGCCGCTCGCCATGCTCGAGCTGCACGCTGCGCTGCTTCTCGAGCGCGGCCTCCGCGGAGCGCTGCCCGGCGAGCTGCGCCTGCATGGCGAGCTCGCAGCTGCGCAGCTGCGCGTCATGCACCTCGGCGCCGCTGTCGAGATCGCGCAGCCTGAGGGCGATGAGCTCGGCGACCAGACGCCGCTCGCGGTCCTTCAGCGCCTGGTAGCGGCGCGCGGTGGCGGCCTGGCGCTGCAGGTGGCGGATCTGCTTCTCGACCTCATCGCGCACATCCTGCAGCCGCTCGAGGTTCTCGCGCGTCTCGCCGATGCGCGCCTCGGTCTCCTTGCGCCGCTCCTTGTAGCGGGAGATACCGGCGGCCTCCTCGACGAAGGCGCGCATGTCCTCGGTCTTGGCGTCGATCACGCGCGAGATCATGCCCTGCTCGATGATCGCGTAGCTGCGCGAGCCGAGGCCGGTGCCGAGGAAGAGATTGGTGATGTCCTTGCGCCGGCAGCGCACGCCGTTGACGAAGTAGGCCGACAGGCCGTCGCGCGACACCTGGCGCTTGCAGGAGATCTCGCTGTAGCTCGCGTACGGCCCGCCGATCTTGCCGTCGGAGTTGTCGAACACCAGCTCGACGGCCGCGCTGCCCACTGG
>Ga0335073_10017559_pt1 | contig 10013 bp, 7 predicted proteins | sample Lox_Sample_22_FD_207093 | JGI IMG/M metagenome (GOLD analysis project Ga0335073, IMG submission 207093) | Soil microbial communities from Loxahatchee National Wildlife Refuge, Florida, United States - Lox_Sample_2.2 | ecosystem: Environmental > Terrestrial > Soil > Wetlands | place: USA: Florida... | reverse complement strand
CGATAACCAGGGCATCGCATTTCCGTTGGCGGACTTGGCAACCCAGATCGATGCGGCCCGGCTGCTGACGTGGCGTGCCTCCTGGATGGCCGCCAGCGGAGTTCCTTTCGAGCGCGGCGAAGGCTCCATGTCGAAGCTCGCCGCCAGCGAAGTCGCCGTCAAGACCACCGAGCGCGCGATCCAGACGATGGGCGGCTGGGGCTACATCACCGACCACCCGGTCGAGAAGTGGTATCGAGATGCCAAGCTGTACACCATCTTTGAGGGCACCAGCGAAATCCAGCGGATGGTCATCTCGAATGCGCTCGGGGCGGCGGTGGGCACCCCACCGCTGCATGTCGTGATCGAGCCATCCGGGGGAGCCTTGAACAAGATGTTCGGGCGCGGCGCACCGCTGCGTTCGCGCGTGGCCGACGCCGCGTTGTCGGCGAAGGACCAGGTCCCCGAACCGATCATGCGAGTAGCCATGAAGGTGCTCCGCCCACCCAGGTGAGTCCTGGGAGTACTGTCGCGCCGTGAGCAACCTCGAGACCACGCCGGCCGAGGTCGCTTGCAGCGCTTCGCCGGTCACTGGCGTCGAGTTACTGCGTCCGCGCGAGGTTCCGTTGGGCGGGCCTCGGGCGCTTCGCGTGCAACGAACCCTCCCACAACGGCAGCGCTCGCTCATCGGTGCGTGGTGCTTTATCGATCACTACGGCCCGGCTTCTACACGGATGGACGTGCCGCCGCATCCACATACAGGACTGCAAACGGTCAGTTGGTTGTTCAGTGGGGAAGTGGAACATCGCGACAGCGCCGGCGTACATGCTGTGGTCCGGCCCGGCGAGTTGAATCTGATGACCGCCGGCGCCGGTATTTGTCACTCCGAGGCGTCGGTCGAGTCGGGCGCTGCCCTGCACGGGGTGCAGCTCTGGGTGGCCCTTCCCGACTCCGATCGCGACACCGCGCGCGACTTCGCCCACCATGAACCCACACCCACGTCACTACCCGGTGGGGCTGCGCGAGTGTTTCTCGGCGAGCTGGGCGGCAGCCGTTCGCCGGTGCACACCTTTACTCCACTGCTCGGCGCCCAGATTGACCTCGACCCGAACGCCCGGATCGACCTGGACGTCGACCCCGCGTTCGAACACGGTGTCCTCTGCGACTCCGGTCCGGTGGAAGTAGCCGGCACCACGCTGGCGGCGGCCGACCTCGCGTACCACAGCCCGGGCAGCCGAACGCTGCGCCTGCGCAATCTTTCCGCCCGGCCGGCGCGTGTGGTGCTGTTGGGCGGCACCCCGTTCACCGAGGAGCTGGTGATGTGGTGGAACTTCGTCGGCCGCAGCCACGACGACATCGTCGGTTATCGCCAACTCTGGCAGGACGCCGACGAACGCTTCGGAGTCGTCCAGGGATACCAGGGCGCGGTCACCCGGCTGTCCGCCCCGCCACTACCCACCACCCGTCTGCGGGCTCGGCCGCGCGCGCAACGAAAGGAATAGTTATGACCGCAGATAAGACCGGTGCGCCGACCACGGTCAGCGCGCAGGACGGCAAGTACACCATCGCCGTCGAGGGACAAATCGTCGGCTTCGCCGATTTCGCCGATCGCGGCGATGAGCGGATTTTCTATCACACGGTGATCGAACCCGCCTTCGGCGGACGAGGCCTGGCGACGATCCTCGTCGAGCATGCGCTCGAAGCGGCGCGCGCGGACGGTAAGCGCATCGTCCCGGTGTGCTCGATGGTCGCCACCGTGATCGACAAGCATCCCGAGTTCGCCGAGCTGACTGACCCCGTGACCGCGGCAATTACGCGCTGGGTACAGTCGCAGCCGAGCAAATAAGTCACCTGCGCAACCAGCGAATGGTTCGCGCGAAACGATACGGACACGTTTTGGCTGGTAACCCCGCCTAGACGGGGGCGGGGATCTTGCGCTACGAAGATGTCCGACGGGTTTCGACGATGTCCGTCCGGGCAACTCTGGCCTCCACAGATGAGACCTCGGCTACCTCGGCGTGACGGCTGTCGCGACCAGCCCGGGTCGGGAGCGGGCTGATCGAGAGGAGGAAACGACATGGATTTCGGGCTACTGCCGCCGGAGGTCAACTCCGGCCGGATGTATGCCGGTCCAGGGTCGGGTCCGATGCTGGCGACCGCCTCGGCATGGAACGCGCTGGCTGCCGAGCTGCAGTCGTCGGCGAGTTCGTACGATTCGGCGATCACGGGCCTGGTTGCTGGGCCCTGGCTAGGGCCATCGGGGGCGATGATGGCTGCCGCCGCTGCGCCGTACGTGACATGGATGAGGGTCACCGCCGCGCAGGCCGAGCAGGCGGCCAGCCAAGCCACGGCCGCCGCCGCCGCCTACGACGCAGCATTCGCCGAAACGGTGCCGCCCCCGGTGGTCGCGGCCAACCGCAGCCTGTTGGCGGCGCTGGTAGCGACCAACCTCCTCGGCCAGAACACCCCGGCGATCGCGCTCACCGAGACGCAGTACGCCGAGATGTGGGCCCAGGACGCTTCGGCGATGTACAGCTATGCGGGCGCGTCGGCGTCGGCTACCACGCTGACACCTTTTGATTCGCCCCCGCCGACCACTAATTCGAGTGGGCAAGGTGGCCAAGCTGCCGCGGCCGCCCAAGCCAGCGCCGCCCCGGCGGCCGGCGTGCAAAGCGCACTCTCGCAAGCCCAGCAAGCGCTGTCCGCGGTGCCCAGCGCGCTCAGCGGCGCCGCGGCGCCGGCTCAGGCCGCCCCTTCGCTGCTCACCATCTTGGATTTTTTGTCAGACCTCAGTGGGCTCTTCCTCGATCCGCCGGCGAGCATCGCGGGACTTGGCGTCGACTCCACGGCGCTGCCCTACGACGTCGCCGGCGCCCTGACGGGTTTCCACACCGACGACATCGTCAGCGGTTGGGCCGGAATCCAGTCCTGGCCGGGCACGGCGTCGGTGCCGCCGTCGGCGTTCCCGGTGATCACCAACCTGGGCTCGGCGGCCTCAGCCGACATGGGCGCGGCAAGCACCGTCGGCAAGATGTCGGTGCCGGCGGCCTGGGCGATGGCGGCGCCGGAGATTCGCCCACTTGCAGTCGTGGTGCCCGCAGCCGCGGTCGCCGCAGAGACCTCGGCGGGTGGCGCAGGAAGCGTGTTCAGTCAGATGGCCCTCGCGGGCATGGCCGGCCGCGCGATGGCCGGCACCGGCGGTTCGGGCGGGGCGGGCGTGCCGGGTCGCCGGGAGCGGATCGGGGAAAGGGTCGCGGTGCCGACCAACAAGCCTGCGGACCCGCCACAGCCCGCGACGCCCGCCCCGGCGGCGCAGAGCCCGGCAGGCGGCGGCCCCATCACCAGCATCGCCGCCGAACTGCGAGAACTGGCCTCGCTGCGGGACTCGGGAATCCTCACCGAGGAGGAATTCACCGCACAAAAACAGCGCCTGCTGCCGCAGTGAATTCACCGGGCCAAACAAAAATCCCCGGCCGATGGCCGGGGAAATCTGCACCGCGTCACATTGGTGGGCGAAGGGGGACTTGAACCCCCACGTCCCGAAGGACACTGGCACCTGAAGCCAGCGCGTCTGCCATTCCGCCACTCGCCCGAAACAACCGAAGGACCATACCACTGTAGTCGGCACGCGCCCCAACCGTTTCCGGCCCTTTCCAACCCCGGCCGACGGCCCATGATCCTGAGCTGCGCCGATGCGATTCTCACAATTCGCACGGTGCCGCAGCGTCGCGCTACCCCGATAACATGCTTGGGTGAGCCGACACGCGGACGAGTCGTTTGCCTTGCCAAGGCGATATGCCACGGCAAGTGCGGACGAGCGTTGAGCGGTGAATAGCCACGGTGTCAGGCAGAAAGGCCTCGCTGCGCGCATCGAGCGCAAGCTCGAGGCAACCGTCGGCGACGCGTTTGCGCGGATGTTCGGAGGATCGATCGTCCCGCAAGAGATTGAAGCTCTATTGCGTCGGGAAGCCGAAGACGGTGTCCGACCCCTTCAGGGAAAGCGACTTTTGGCGCCCAACGAATACATCATTACCCTCGGTGTGCACGACTTTGAGAAGTTCGGCGGCGATCCGGATCTCACGTTGGGCGCATTCTCGAAGTACTTGGCCGACTATATCTATGAACGGGGGTGGCAAACGTATGGTGATGTTGTCGTCCGGTTCGAGCAGTCGTCGAACCTGCATACCGGCCAGTTCCGCGCCCGCGGTGCTGTCAACCCAGATGTCGAGCCCCGCCCGACGCTAACCGATCCCCCCCGGCCACAATCAAATCAGGCGTTCGGCGCAGAACCAGGAGTACCACCAATGACTGACAACTCGAGCTACCGCGGGGGACCGGGACAAGGGCGGCCCGGCGACGAGTACCACGACGAGCGCTACGGGCGTCCCCAAGACGACCAGCGCGGCCCCGATCCGCAAGGCGGTCAGGACCCCCGAGGCGGATATCCGCCGGAACAAGGCGGCTACCCGCCCCAGCAGGGCTACCCGCCACCGGCGCGCCATGACCAAGGCGGTTACCCCGAGCAAGGCGGCTACCCGCCTCAGCAGGGCTACCCGGAGCAGCGCGGCTACCTCGAGCAAGGCGGCTACCCCGACCAACGCGGCGGCTACCCAGAACAGGGCGGCTACCCCGCCCAAGGCGGCTACCCCGACCAACGTGGCTACCCCGAGCAGCGCGGCTACCCCGACCAACGCGGCGGCTACCCAGAACAGGGCGGCGGCTATCCGGCTCAAGGCGGCTACCCCGACCAGGGCGGCTACCCCGACCAGGGGCAGGGCGGCTACCCACCGCAGTCCTACGAGCAGCGTCCGCCGGCGCCGGCCGGCTACGGCCAGGGCGGTCAGAATTACGACCAGGGCTACCGCCAGGACAGCGGTTACGGATCGCCCGGCGGCGAGCAGGGCCAGCAGGGCTATGGCAGCGCGTACGGCGATTACGGTCGTGGCCCGGGCCGCCAGGACGAAGGCGGCTACGGCTCCCAGGCACCGGCGGCATCACCCGAACAGCGCCCGGCCTATCCAGAGCAGGGCGGCGGCCAAAGTTACCAGCAAGACCAGGGCTACCAGCAAGACCAGGGCTACCAGCAAGGCGGCCAGGGGTACGGCCGGCAGGACTACGCATCAGGCGACTACACCCAGTACGCCGAAAGCGTTCCGCCCGGCGGATATGGCGGTCCCGCGGGCGGCTATGCCGAGCCGGGGGGTGGCGACTACGACTGGGGCCAGTCCGCGGGCCAAGCGGCTGCTCCTGAGTACGGCCAGGCCGGCGGCTACGGCGGTTACGGACAGGGCGAGTACGGGTCCGCGGGCACCGCGGTCACCCTGCAGCTCGACGACGGCAGTGGGCGGACCTACCAGCTGCGTGACGGCTCCAACATCGTCGGTCGCGGACAGGACGCCCAGTTCCGATTGCCTGACACCGGGGTGTCACGGCGTCATCTGGAGATCCGGTGGGATGGACAGGTCGCACTGCTCTCCGACCTCAACTCTACGAACGGCACCACCGTCAACAACGCGCCAGTGCAGGAGTGGCAGTTAGCCGATGGTGACGTGATCCGCTTGGGCCACTCGGAGATCATCGTCCGCATTCACTGATCCGGTCGGGTCCACGCTGCCGTGCTTCGCCCGCTTCCACCAGCGTCCAAGCTATCGTGACGTTGCCAAAGGGCACGGTGTCACGGACGCGAGGGTGCTAGAGGGAAAGGACGTCGGATGCAGGGACTGGTACTGCAGCTGACGCGTGCCGGATTTCTAATGTTGCTATGGGTATTTATCTGGTCGGTGCTGCGCATCCTGAAGACCGACATCTATGCGCCGACCGGCGCGGTGATGGTGCGCCGCGGCCTGGCGTTGCGCGGCACGCTGCTTCCCTCGCGCCAACGGACCACTGCGCGCTACCTGGTCGTGACTGACGGGTCGCTCACCGGGGCGCGCATCACGCTCAGCGGGCAGCCGGTGTTGATTGGGCGCGCTGACGATTCCACCCTGGTGCTGACCGACGATTACGCCTCGACGCGGCACGCCCGGCTGTCGCAGCGCGGGTCGGAATGGTACGTCGAGGATCTAGGATCGACCAACGGCACTTACCTTGACAGGGCGAAGGTGACCACTGCGGTACGAGTTCCCATCGGTACGCCGGTGCGGATCGGCAAAACAGCAATCGAGTTGCGCCCGTGAGCCTAGTCCTGCGTTATGCGGCCCGCAGTGATCGCGGCCTGGTACGCGCCAACAATGAAGACTCGGTGTATGCGGGCGCTCGCCTGCTTGCCCTCGCCGATGGCATGGGTGGCCACGCGGCCGGTGAGGTGGCGTCCCAGTTGGTCATCGCCGCCTTGGCCCACCTCGACGACGACGAACCCGGTGGCGATCTGCTGGACAAGCTGGAATCCGCGGTGCGCGCAGGCAATGCCGCGATCGCCGATCACGTTCAGCTGGAGCCCGACCTCGAGGGCATGGGCACCACACTGACCGCAATCCTGTTCGCGGGCAACCAGATTGGGCTTGTTCACATCGGCGACTCACGTGGCTACCTGCTGCGCGACGGCGAACTCTCGCAGATCACCAAGGACGACACCTTCGTCCAAACGTTGGTAGACGAAGGCCGGATCACCGCCGAGGAGGCCCACAGCCACCCCCAGCGCTCGCTGATCATGCGGGCATTGACCGGCCACGAAGTCGAGCCCACCTTGACCATGCGGGAAGCCCGCGCCGGCGATCGATACCTGCTGTGCTCGGACGGGCTGTCCGACCCGGTAAGCGACGAAACCATCCTCGAGGCGTTGCAGATCCCCGATGTAGCCGAAAGTGCCTATCGCTTAATCGAATTGGCGTTGCGCGGTGGCGGTCCGGACAACGTGACGGTCGTCGTCGCCGACGTCGTGGACTACGACTACGGACAGACCCAGCCGATTCTGGCCGGCGCCGTATCCGGCGAAGACGACCAGAACGTGACCCTGCCCAACACCGCCGCGGGCCGCGCCTCGGCGATAAACCCCCGCAAGGAGGTCGCCAAACGTACACCGCCGCAAGTAGATACATCTACTCGACCGCGGTGGTCGCGACGCCGGATGGCCATCGTCATAGCCGTCGTGGTGCTGGTGGTGCTGGCGGGCCTGGCCGTCGGCCGTTGGGTTATCACGAATAACTACTACGTCGCCGAATACAGCGGCAAGGTTTCCATCGTCCGGGGCATTCAGGGTTCACTGCTGGGTATCTCCCTGCACGAGCCCTACCTGGTGGCCTGCGTCAATGCGCGCAGCGAGTTATCCCTCATCAGCTATGGCCAATCCACGGGCAGCGACTGCCAAGCGATGACACTGCAGGATCTCAACCCTGCCGGACAGGCTCAGGTTCAGAGCGGCCTGCCGGGCGGGACGCTCGATCAGGCTGAGTCGCAGCTACGGAAATTGCTGGCCGATTCATTGCTGACCTGCCCGCCCCCGCGCGCCACTTCTCCTCCTGCGCCGCTTGCCACCCCGGCGCCCGAGTCAACCGTCCCCACTACCACTACGTCACCCAATACCAGCAGCTCCACTCACGGCCCCGCGACTACCTCGCCTGCACCGCCAGCGGCCACCTCAGCCACAACCTCGGCCCCCGAGGCCCCCACGTCTGCGCCCGCCACAACTCCCCCGCAAGCGGGAGGTGCCCCCACCCAGTCGGTGCCCGCAATTCCGCACTGCCGGGCGGTGGCATGACCACGCAGGTCCAACCGGTTGCGGTGACGCCGCCGCTGCCTACCCGGCGCAATGCCGAATTACTGCTGCTGTGCTTCGCAGCCGTCATCACCGTCGCCGCCCTGCTAATCGTGGAAGCCAACCAGGAACGCGGCTTGCGCTGGGACCTGACCCGTTACGGGCTGGCCTTCCTCGCCGTTTTCGGGGGCGCACATCTGGTCATCCGCCGCTTTGCCCCGTACGCGGACCCGCTTCTGTTGCCAATTGTGGCGCTGCTCAACGGACTTGGCCTGGTGATGATTCACCGGCTCGACCTCGCCAACAGCGACGTCAACCGACACCATCACCCCAGTGCCGCCCAGCAGATGCTGTGGACCCTGGTCGGCGTCGCGGCGTTCGCGCTCGTCGTCACCTTTCTGAAAGATCATCGACAGCTCGCGCGCTACGGCTACATCTGCGGGCTGACGGGACTGGTCTTCTTGGCCATTCCCGCTCTGCTGCCGGCATCCCTGTCCGAGCAGAACGGGGCCAAGATCTGGATCCGCTTCTCCGGCTTCTCCATTCAGCCCGCCGAGTTTTCGAAAATCCTGCTGTTGATTTTCTTCTCGGCCGTACTCGTCGCCAAGCGTGGCGTATTCCACAGTGTCGGTAGGCATTTGATGGGCATGAACCTGCCCCGCCCGCGCGACCTCGCGCCCTTGCTGGCGGCGTGGGTGATCTCGATCGGCGTGATGGTCTTCGAGAAGGACCTCGGTACTTCGCTGCTGCTCTACGCCTCATTCCTGGTGGTGGTCTATCTCGCCACCCAACGGCTCAGTTGGGTGGTCATCGGTCTGGCGCTGTTCGTCGCGGGAAGCGTTGTGGCGTATTTCATTTTCGCCCACGTGCGGGTGCGCGTGCAGATGTGGTGGGACCCGTTCACCGATCCCGAGGGCAGCGGTTATCAACTCGTGCAGTCGATGTTCAGCTTTGCCACCGGTGGCATCTTCGGCACCGGATTGGGCAACGGTCAGCCCGACACCGTGCCCGCAGCGTCGACCGACTTCATCATCGCCGCGTTTGGCGAAGAGCTCGGATTGGTGGGCTTGGCGGCGCTGCTGCTGCTGTACACGATCGTCATTGTTCGCGGCCTGCGTACCGCCATCGCGACGCGTGAAAGCTTCGGCAAGCTGCTCGCCGCCGGCCTGGCGTCGACGCTGGCCATTCAACTGTTCATCGTCGTCGGCGGCGTCACCCGGCTCATCCCGCTCACCGGGTTGACCACACCGTGGATGTCCTACGGCGGGTCGTCGCTCCTGGCGAACTACGTGCTGCTGGCCATCCTGGCGCGTATCTCGCACAGCGCACGGCGTCCGCTGCGTACCCGCCCCCACGACACGTCGCCGATCGCGGCGGCCGGTACCGAAGTGATTCAGAAGGTATGAACACCTCGCTGCGCCGGATCTCGGTGATCGTGATGGCTTTGATCGTGCTGCTGCTGCTCAACGCCACGTACACACAGGTGTTTACCGCCGACGGGCTGCGCGCCGATCCCCGGAACCAGCGCGTGCTGCTCGACGAGTATTCACGCCAGCGCGGCCAGATCACCGCGGGCGGCCAGCTGCTCGCCTATTCGGTGGCCACCGACAACCGCTACCGCTTCCTGCGGGTGTACCCCAACCCCGCGGTGTACGCGCCGATCACCGGCTTCTATTCGCTGCGCTATTCCAGTACCGGGCTCGAGCACGCCGAGGACCCCGTGTTGAACGGATCCGATGAGCGGTTGTTCGGACGCCGGCTGGCCGACTTCTTCACCGGTCGCGATCCGCGTGGCGGCAATGTCGACACCACCATCAATCCGCGCGTCCAGCAGGCCGCGTGGGATGCCATGCAGCAAGGCTGCGGAGGGTCGCCGTGCAAAGGCGCGGTCGTCGCGCTGGAACCGGCCACCGGCAAGATCCTCGCGATGGTGTCGTCGCCTTCCTATGACCCCAACCTGCTGGCATCCCACAATCCCGACGAGCAGGCACAGGCCTGGCAGCGCCTGCGCGACGACTCCAACTCGCCGCTGACCAACCGCGCCATCTCGGAGACCTATCCGCCCGGTTCCACCTTCAAAGTCATCACGACCGCGGCGGCGCTGCAGGCGGGTGCCGACCCGAGCGAGCAGCTGACCTCCGCCGCCAGAATTCCGCTGCCCGACAGCACGGCCACCTTGGAGAACTACGGTGGAACTCCGTGCGGCCCTGACCCCACCGTGTCGCTGAGCCAGGCGTTCGCCCAGTCCTGCAACACCGCGTTCGTCCAGCTGGGCCTGGCCACCGGCGCGGATGCTCTGCGCTCTATGGCGCATTCATTCGGCCTGGACAGCACCCCGAGC
>Ga0335073_10017557_pt1 | contig 10014 bp, 8 predicted proteins | sample Lox_Sample_22_FD_207093 | JGI IMG/M metagenome (GOLD analysis project Ga0335073, IMG submission 207093) | Soil microbial communities from Loxahatchee National Wildlife Refuge, Florida, United States - Lox_Sample_2.2 | ecosystem: Environmental > Terrestrial > Soil > Wetlands | place: USA: Florida... | reverse complement strand
CTCTTCCATGAATCAGGCAGAACAGATGAGAGGGACATAAAGGATTCCGATGTGAAAGCGCTAATTTGCTACTTACGCTAATTGTGCAGAGATCCGGTGGCACTCGACACAAAAGCAAAGTGGGCAATGAGTCACAAGTGTAGAGATCGTGATAGAAAGCTTCCTCCTAGGTCCTTAGCTCTTGTCCAGTGTCTAATTGCGCGTATTGCACCCGTCTTTGAATAACCAAGCGACTAGCGCCTGAACCGTTTGAATAGCTATTAATGTGCTCAGACTGTTCATTGCGACGAGGACCGCAAATCTGAGGTTGAGGATGACGTATTATTGGCTGGGTGATGCGAGAAAAGACTGGATGATGCGGGTCAGTTGGGATCGAAATGGTGGAAATTGCTAGAAGGAAGATCTCAGGTTTATAGACGGTGAAATTCTCTTCGACCATCTTCCACTTCCCTCCAGCACTTTCGTGAGTCCTCCAGAGACTTAGACTGTGACACCTATAAATTCTCATCTGTACACTCCTTCCCCTCCATCTCAAAAATATTTTCACTGACGATTGTCTCGTTTAGACACATACATCTACTCACATTTGCATATCCGTTAATTCATCTCTACCATCACGCAACATGACAGAAATAACTAAAGGAATCGGTATCGACTTGGGTACCACTTACTCCTGTGTCGCTGTTTGGCAAAACGATCGTGTCGAAGTCATCGCCAACGATCAAGGTAACCGAACAACACCTTCCTATGTTGCCTTCACCGACTCCGAACGTCTCATCGGCGATGCAGCAAAGAATCAAGTCGCTATGAATCCTCACAATACCGTATTCGACGCTAAACGTCTTATCGGCCGTCGATTCGCTGATCCTGAAGTCCAAGCTGATATGAAACATTGGCCATTCAAGGTTGAAGACAAGGGTGGCAAGCCTGTCATCTCTGTCGAATACAAGGGTGAAACAAAAACCTTCACTCCTGAGGAAATCTCATCCATGGTCCTTACAAAGATGCGCGAAACTGCGGAGGCATATCTCGGCGGCTCCATCAAGAACGCTGTCGTCACAGTTCCTGCCTACTTCAACGACTCTCAACGACAGGCCACCAAAGATGCCGGTCTCATTGCTGGTCTCAATGTTCTTCGAATCATCAACGAACCTACTGCAGCTGCCATTGCCTACGGTCTCGACAAGAAGACAACCGGCGGAGAGAAGAACGTTCTCATTTTCGATCTTGGAGGTGGTACCTTCGATGTGTCTCTCTTGACCATCGAAGAGGGTATCTTTGAAGTCAAGGCCACTGCTGGTGATACTCACTTGGGTGGTGAAGATTTCGATAACCGTCTTGTCAATCACTTTGTTCAAGAATTCAAACGCAAATACAAGAAAGATCTCTCCACCAATGCCAGAGCTCTCAGACGTCTCCGTACCGCTTGCGAGCGTGCGAAGAGAACCCTCTCATCATCTGCACAGACCAGTATCGAAATCGACTCTCTCTTTGAAGGTATCGACTTCTACACCAGCATCACCAGAGCTCGATTTGAGGAATTGTGTCAAGATCTCTTCCGATCTACCATGGAACCTGTCGAGAAAGTCCTCCGAGATGCCAAGATCGACAAGCAATCTGTAGACGAAATCGTCCTTGTCGGTGGTTCCACCCGTATCCCTCGTATCCAGAAACTCGTCTCAGATTTCTTCAACGGCAAGGAACCCAATAAATCAATCAACCCTGATGAAGCAGTCGCCTACGGTGCAGCAGTTCAAGCCGCCATCCTTACCGGTGATACCTCGGAAAAGACTCAAGATCTCCTCCTTTTGGATGTCGCTCCTTTGTCTATGGGTATCGAAACTGCTGGAGGTGTCATGACTCCTCTCATCAAACGCAACACCACAATCCCTACCAAGAAATCCGAAATCTTCTCGACCTACTCAGATAACCAACCTGGTGTCTTGATCCAAGTCTACGAAGGTGAACGTGCCAGAACAAAGGACAACAACTTGCTGGGCAAGTTCGAACTTACTGGTATCCCACCAGCACCTCGTGGCGTGCCACAAATCGAAGTCACTTTCGATATCGATGCCAACGGTATCCTCAATGTTCATGCTATGGAGAAAGGCACTGGTAAATCTAACAAGATCACCATCACAAACGACAAAGGCCGTCTCTCAAAGGAGGAAATTGAGCGCATGGTTAACGATGCTGAGAAATACAAAGATGAAGACGACAAGGAGAAGAATCGTATCACAGCTCGCAACTCTGCAGAATCATATGCTTACTCATTGCGCAACACACTCAATGAGGAGGGTATCAAGGATAAGATTGAGGCAGGCGACAAGCAGAAATTGGAGACGGCTATCAATGAGATGATCTCTTGGTTAGATTCTAATCAAACTGCTACCACCGAAGAATTTGAAGGAAGGCAGAAGGAATTGGAGGCTGTTGCTAGCCCGATCATGATGAAGATCTACCAACAAGGCGGTGGTGCAGGAGCTGGTGGCATGCCTGGCGGTGGAATGCCTGGTGGTGGAATGCCTGGTGGCTTCGGTGGAGGACCAGAAGGTGGAAATGATGGGCCTACTGTTGAAGAGGTTGATTAAACTGAAAAGAGGTTTCATTAGTTTCGTTTCATGTTGCTTTCTTTAGGCTCGTTAGGCTGCCGAGTTCAATATGTCGCAAGGGTTTGAGGTAGTCGTACGATGTAGTTGATAGATTGGAATGATTTGCTTAAAATATAAAATTCAAACAAAAAACTTTGGTCCATTGCTCATGATTGAGTGTGCTCAATTGTATTACCAGTATTCCCTTTAAGACATTACACTACTGTTCAGAATATAATGCAGCTTTCTACACGTCTATAATTAGACATTATCATCGATCCATCCCTGTCCCATTAACCATACTCTCAACTGTGATATTTTCATCAATGGAATCTTCCCGCATAACACAACTTATTCTACCTCCTCCCTGCTCCCTAGTATTCCCATTTTTCCCTTTGCCTCGTGCTTTGCTCTTCATCGCTATCGCCTTCCCATTTTCTTGGACATCTGCAAGTTTCTTCTTATTTGGCCAATCCTTGGCTATGTCAATTCGAGCTCTCGGATAGCAGAGTTCCAGAAACCATAATAATAAGAAGTCGAGTGCCATCAGGAGACAAAATAATTTTCCTGCCCACGCTCCACATCCATAGTACCTTTTCAATCTATCGATGAGAGGCAGTGGCGTTCGTGAAACTATTTCGTTATATACTTTTTCCGTTCGAGATGCAATGTCATTCCACGAATACATATTTCGAATTTCCTGATGAAATGATTTGGGGTTGACGGCTTTTTGATGAAGGGTTGCTATTGCCTTGTTTGTAGCTCGGATTAAATCTATAATGAGAGATGTTGGAGAAAGTATTAACCATCTTCTTCGGGTTTTGCAAAGACTGTCATATGAGGTGGTAAGACTTCTGGTACTCCACCGACAGCTGTGGCGACAACATATAGCCCGCATGACGCAGCTTCCACAATGACAGTTCCGAATGCCTCCGTGAGACTAGGATGTAGGTAAATATCCCCTCGTATCATAACCTATCGTCAGTTGTCTCTCAAGAAGAGGATATACGTCTCTAACCTCTTCATGTCGGATTGATCCCAACATCTCGACTCTATCTTGCAACATGCACTTCTCACGCATTTGCTCCAAGGCAAGAAACTTGGGGCCATCTCCAGCAATAATGAACTTTGCAGTGGGATGAAGAGCACAAATCCTCGGAATAATGGCAACAAGTAGATCAATACCTTTGTTATAGTACAATCGAGAAATCACCACAATCACGACTACTATCAGCAAAACCCTTGTGGACGACACACCGCTGTGCTTATCGGCTGAGGAACGATAAGGAGCAGGACGGAAATTATCCGTTATGACTGCATTCGGGATTACACTGACCATGTGTGGATCCAATGCTGCCCTCAACACAGTATTCTCCTTACTACGAATTAGTTTTTGTATTTTCGGTCGAGATCGTACGCAGTATGCGACACGCAGATAACATGATCTACATCGCTGAGCGTGAACTTGAGCATCTTGTTAGCGAGAATTGATCCTGCATCTGCAAAACCAAAGAGCGAATGGTCTGTGAACACGGTTCTCAAACCCATTGTCTTTGCATGCAGAATGGCTTCGAGACCGAGAGCTGACAATGAGGCATGAGCGTGGACTATAGATATCCGTTCTCGAAGGACGATATTACGGAACACAGGGAAGAAGGAGAATATAGTAGGCAAGGTTGCTTCTCTCTACACATCAGTGACCGCTTCTGAAGGCGTGATACGTATAAAACAAGAAAAGGAACCATGTAGATCTAAGTCTCGGTTAGAACGGTCGGCGAAAACACATACTTTCAGGCCATTTGTAAGATAGCGAACTCCCGTCCGATCTCCATACGCATGTGTTATTACAATGACCTTGTGGCCTCTATCAATAAGTCTCTGCGAGAGTTGATAAATGTGCGATTCGACTCCTCCAGGCTGAGGATAAAAGAAGTCGCAAACCAAGCTGAGGCGTTAGTTGGAAGAAAACGGACGTGGCATACGCAATGTTTAGTGGCATTGAGATCAATCTACTGTTCTGGTTGAAGGACTAGAGATGGCCCTTTCAAACGCATCGCGTCGGGTTGTTAAATTGATAAGAATAGCCAACCCTCTACTCCCGTGAAACGTTTTGTTGATGCCTTGAGAATTTCGAGTTTGGCCGTTTGCTTCACAGGCCACTGTCGACGGCAACCTTCTAGGTCTCATACCCTGCTTTCAGGGTTAGGTTTACGAACGGCGATCAGGAACCGTAGTAAGTGACGGCTTCCAGGGCTCGATCGATATCCAGAAAGAGTCCAACTCGACAATATGAAGACTTGAGGAATTTCTTTCGGTAAATTTCTTCTCCAAACTCTTCTATACAAAGTCAGGATATTCTTGGCGAAGCCCCACTTTTGCGCACTTCGCTTGAACCTCAATAATCTCCAGGTCCCATGCCCCTTCAAGATATGCAATCAACCGATTTTCGTGTCAATTCTATGCTTCTCACTTAATCTGTGAGTACTGATATCCTCTAGACGAATTCTGATAGCCTCCTTTTTGGAAACACCGGGCAAAAGCCTCGCTACCGGTCTTCCAATGACAGGGGTCAGAGATCGAGCGCGTCAGGTGGCCCACACAGCCACTTGAGGCTAATTCAGGCACGAAAACTCTAATCTAAAATTGGTGAATTTCAGATGCAACTCGCACTCCCTCATTTTCACAGTATCAAAACGCAAATTGGGCACGGGCATGTTATTTCAATGGACAATCAATACCTTCCCTGTTCGCTGGAAGCTTATTTTTATGATGATTTTCTCGTTGAAATGAGGCTGAGCTTATTCGTTTTCAGCGTATAAAAAGGAGTGATGCAAATTTTCTTCTCCTCACCTTCTGTCAACTATGACCGTTCTGTTTGAATTTCGGCGCCTAGTCGCCTTGGTTCTATTTCTATCAAGTATTTTGGTAGTTGATGCTTGGGTATGCCGCAAGTTGAACAAACTAACGGTTCAAGGTTCCTCCCCAAGGTCTTCGGAAGCGAGCTGGAAGCCACGATATTTCCCACTTCTCCAAAAGAATAATCAAGACCGAAATCGGAAGTCCATACACTCAAATGACAGACAGCATCCTCATCAACGGCGCCTATTGGCCCTATTCCGGTTACCAAGAAGTTGTCTTCACCTTGGACGGCGACTCCCTTATCACTATTCCGTCAGTCTGGATTTCCGAAGGCTTCTGGCAAGTTTCTCTGGGTTTCGTTACCAATCCTGCCTCTCATGAGTTATGTGCTACGATCAATGGTCTTGAATGTTGTATGACGGTCATCGTGTGTTCCGAGTGTAATCCTCGAATTGGGTTTGTGGGGGCATACAATATTTCTGCACCGACAATGAATTATTTTCCTAACTCGACGTTTACGTTGGATGGGGACAATTTTGCGCCCTATGAGACGCTGAGTATTTGGCTGGATAGAGAGGGTATGCAGGGGACACTGTTGGGAACCAATTTCATTATTCAACCGAATGGCAGATTCGAGGTAGAATTGAAGTTGCCTGGGAACGCGACCTACGGACCTCATTATATTACTGCTGTAACTCAACCTTCGCAGTTCGGAGAGTACCCTGACGTCGCTTATGGGACGCTCTACGTTGTCCAGTTTATGCCGTTGTGAGGGGTTGTATAAAGGAGAAGGAGAAGGATTGGGACTGAGATAGTACATATTCCTGGTGAATTCAATTTGCGTCTGTATCTCACTTACTAGCTTCGTGCTTACATCTCAATTAACATTCATCAACATTCAATTACAATTACAGGGAATCCTTAGACTAACAATAATTGGAGAATAAAAAACGCCATTCTTGTCAAATTCAACCCACTGAATTTGATCAAGTATTTTCCTTGTCTCTCACGCAGGCGGTAAAAACGCAGAATACAACACCGTCCCAACACATCCAAAAACGACCATTGCCCGAACTCCTTCTTCCCAAAACCGTGTTCGCTCAACCCATACTCCAGTAATATCTTCGTAGATTTTGCCTGCAAGGTACCAATACAGGGCGGGAAATGCAGTTAGGACTCGCGTGGCGATTTGAACGTGCATTGAGGTGAATAAGAGGAATGACATGCCTGCTAGTGCGAGGACATGAGGGGTAAGTGGATTTGAAAGGAGAGAGAGGTAGGAATGTCTTGTGTGGAGGTGGTTTGAGAGAATGACGAGGGAGAGGATGAGGTGGGGTGATGCGAGTACGAAGTTGGGAAGTTGACTTGGGTTCCAGTAACGAAGGAATCCTACGTCCCTATTATAAGTTATGTTTTCGTGAGTAAGGTAGTACCAATATTTACTTTGAACATGTGAGTATATTAGAGGAAGCGTATTTGAACACCACGCTTCAGGTGTTTCGTTAGTGCAATATTGTTGCCATGCTGTGTATTGCCACCAAGCAAATCCCACTAGCGATATTAGAGCACAGACTCCAAGGTATATTATTCGTCCTGCGGATCTGAATGTTCCGCGCTCTTTAAGTTGAATGAGTGTATTTAATGCATCCCAGGCGAAGAAACCCAGCCATAAAATAGCATTACTCCGTACTGTACCGGCTAAGGACCATATTAAGGCTGGCACAAATCGTTGTCCTTGATGAAACAGAGCCATTCCAGAGAATGAAAGGAAATTGAACAGCGATTCTGTTGTACCAGAAAGCAGGAACGGTCCCGCAGGCGAGAATGCATGTAAAATACACGTGATAGCAGCAAGTGATGGAGTGAGTGGTATGAGTCGCCGCGTGAGTGAGTACAGTGGAAACAGGGCGAGAAAGTGAAACGCATTCGATAAGACTATCGATGTAAGGATCGACACCTGCTTAGGTTCCAGGGATGCTGGATAGTATGGAGTAAGGACTAGTCAATTAGTATAAAGACTGCGAAAGAGTGTACATGGCGCAGCCAATTGTATTACGAAAGGCCAACCGGGTCCAAATGCCCATTCTTGTTCCCAGATATACTCGCTTCGATCTGCCAACGAAATAAAGTAAACATTATCCCACCGACACAATCCAACGATAACGCGTCCAATGTTTGACAAGTCTTGAGGCAGAAACACCTCTGACGAACTGTCATATCCAAATGGCCATCGAGGCGGGTGATAGAAAGGGAAGGCTAGGTCACGAACAAAAGTCGTGCCAAGAACGATCGTGAGAAGAACGGCCTTTGCAACCAGAAATGAGAGGAGAATAGTAAAGAAAGGAGGCATTCAGAACATCCTTCAGACAACACAGGGATAAAGCACAATTTCGTCTTGAGTAGACTCCCTCCTCCCTTCAGTCGGACTGCTGCCAAGCCGCTGTACGTGTATCCTTTCGTCGTCGTTGTTTTCACTTTATTTGTTAACCTGAAGAGGTGCCTGAAATTACGCAGCACCAGCAAAAAAAATAATGTGGGAAATTTTCGAAAGTCTGCGGGCAGCTAAAGGCTGTATGAGTGAGACAGGTAGATCGGACAGATCGCTTAGCACGGAACCCCTAACCCGATGGAAGTGGGATCTCACGACGGTCTCTTCTCGAACCATCTCAGCTCAGGGTCTTGCTGCCGAATTCCAGGTATCTGTTTGACCCAGCCATTCATATTCTTAAAACTGAGTGTTGCAAGCAGTCGCTAGGTGTCAGAATTGGGTAGCTGTGGATTGCGCAAGTGACCTGGCCATCTGACTAAGTTTTTAGGGCTAGGGCTAGTTTTGTGACTTGCAGCAGTCAGAATCCACCGCTGAAAGCTGATCGATCAAATCCTCCTACCAAACACTCCATTTCCGCGTCCACAATGAACACTCAACCAGTCAAACTCGCTAAAGTCACCAAAGTCCTTGGTCGAACTGGCTCTCGAGGTGGTGTTACTCAAGTCCGAGTGGAATTCATTGAGGATCAATCTCGTTCAATCATTCGGAATGTCAAGGTATGTTGCTTGCGCTAAAAATTTGCTGATTCAAAGGGACCCGTCAAGGAGAATGATATCTTGGTGTTGTTGGAAAGTGAACGAGAAGCACGAAGACTGAGATAAGGATGTTGGAGGGAGAAGGAGGAGGACAGAAGACTGTGCATGAATATTTGCAGACGGAAATTGACTGAGTTACTCATTCTCTATGCGACTTCGCTTGATACGATTGTGACTTCTGAAGGACTGTTCTTATTTGACTATCTATTTCAGACACGACAAGGTGAATGGGCAGCTCACAACGCCGTCATCATTCTGTTGGACCATCCCTTTGAAAAGGAGACTGATCCAGTACTGCAACCGAATGCTGGATCATGACACTATATCTCGAACTCTAACCAGTTACATACAGTCTCGACTGAGATACAGCTGGAGCTCGTTATCATTTCCTCCGACACTCCTGGTAAATGGAGTAGCGTATCCCAGTCAAATTCATGTCCCATGCACATCAATTCCGGTTCCCAAATCGCGAGTCCAGTGCAGTAAGTTTACCCCAGTGACGCAATGGTTCCTTAAGCAAAGTGCATTACTGAAGCACTCTCTTGCTAGTTTTGAAGAGTGGGAGAGCTGTACAAAATTGCTCCGCACTTCTACCGTCGGAACTAGCAAGGCCAGGGGTCGAATTCCCAAAAAGGCTGAATCAAATTTCAAAAGTTTGTGCCCCTCATTTGCATGGCTGCGGCTGTGCCCCTCTGCACACGTCCATTCCAGCCTTGAACCACCCAAAAAAGAAACCCAGGCTAAAGTTATTCCTTGCCTCGCCTCCAAACTGACAGCATCTTCATTACCATTGGCCTCGATTCTTCTCCGGCCTTCGACCCAATTGAATACAACATCGTAGCCAGTTTATTTGAGAATCGCTTCCAAGACATTCGATCGTAATTTACCGAAGGAGAATTTCACGCTTGGAATCACCCCCTTCCTTCGATCATCATCAAAATCATTCAATTCATTCAAACACAATACAAGCAAAATAGAAGCAAAATACCCCCGCTAAACAAGAGGCACATAGTACCTCTACCTCGTGAGTATCAAGACTTCGATATCTAGAGATTCGTTGAGAGAATCGCGTCCGTGGTTCTAAGGATTCTTTGGTTCAGAGCGCTTGAACGCGGATAAAAACAATGCAAACGATAAAATGTGTAGGTATGCTCGTTTACCCCTTTCCACACCTTTTTTTCTCCTCCCGGCGTCTCACGGAGATACTGGTGGAAGAGCACATTCTATGAGTGAGAGGATTGAAGCTGATTTTGTGTTTTTGTAGTTGTGGGTGATGGTGCAGTGGGGAAAACATGTCTTTTAATCAGTTATACAACAAATAAGTTCCCTAGCGAGTATGTTCCAACGGTACTCTCCCTCCAAATTCTCGGAAACGCGTCTAACTTTGTGTATCAGGTGTTTGACAATTACGCTGTCACGGTTATCATAGGGTATTTATCCTCATTTTCCTTTCCATGTCTCCTTAAAGACCCTTGCAAAA
>Ga0335073_10017556_pt1 | contig 10014 bp, 10 predicted proteins | sample Lox_Sample_22_FD_207093 | JGI IMG/M metagenome (GOLD analysis project Ga0335073, IMG submission 207093) | Soil microbial communities from Loxahatchee National Wildlife Refuge, Florida, United States - Lox_Sample_2.2 | ecosystem: Environmental > Terrestrial > Soil > Wetlands | place: USA... | reverse complement strand
GGCTGGCCAGCAGGTACTTCCGGGAGCCGTGGTCGCCGTAGGGACCCGGCCACATGTCGTAGCCGGCCTTGGTGGAGATGATCAGCTCGTCACGGTACGGGCGCAGGTCCTCCCGCATGATCCGGCCGAAGTTGATCTCGGCCGAACCGTAAGGGGGCCCGTAGTTGTTCGCGAGATCGAAGTGCGTGACCCCCAGGTCAAACGCGCGGCGCAGGATGGCGCGCTGGTCTTCGATCGGCTTGCCGTCGCCGAAGTTCTGCCACAGCCCGAGGGATACCTCCGGCAGCATGATCCCGCTGCGCCCGCAGCGGCGGTAGGGAAGCCTGCTATAACGGTCACCGGCAGCGATATAGGTCATGCCGGAAGTCTTTCACTGCCGGCGTCCCGCGCCGGCGTCGGCTGGCCCGTGACATCATGATGCCGGCTGTATACGACGCGAGGAGGGAGACGGCGATGTATGACGCGATGCTGGCCGAGAGCGTAACGATCACTGGGCACAACGGTGACGAGATCGAGGCCTACTCGGCCCGGACGCTTCAGGCGGGACCGGTCGGCGGCGTGGTGGTCATCCACCACCTGCCCGGTTATGACCGCCAGACCGCCGAGTTCACCCGGGCGTTCGCGGCCGGCGGGTACAACGCGGTGATGCCGAACCTCTACCATCGCGAGGCGCCAGGCGCGGCCCCGGACGACGCGATGGCGGCGGCGCGGGCGTCGGGCGCGATCCCCATCCCGGACGAGCGGATCGTCGGCGAGGTGGCGGGCGCGGCGGCCTACCTGCGCGGGCTGACCAACTCCAACGGCAAGATCGGCGTGATTGGCCACTGCTCCGGCGGGCGGCAGTCCTTCCTGGCCGCGGTCAGCCTGCCCCTGGACGCAGCCGTGGACTGCTACGGCGGTTTCGTCGTCGAGACCGCGCCAGAGGGGCACCCGCTGCACGGCTCGCCGGCCCTGGTAGAGCGGGCCGCGGACCTGTCCTGCCCGCTACTCGGCTTGTTCGGCGCCGACGATCAGCATCCCTCGCCCGAGCACGTCGCCGAGCTCGAAAACGCGCTCAAGGCGCACGGCAAGACCTACGAGTTCCACTCGTACGACGGTGCCGGCCATGCCTTCCTGCAGGTGGATCGCCCCAGCTACCGGCCCGAGGCCGCGGTGGACGCCTGGCAGCACATCTGGGCCTTCTTCGGCCGCTACCTGTTATCGTCCGTGCTTGGAGAGGAGTTGTCATGTGCACTTACCTGACGGAGAAGGTCTCGATCAGCGGCAGCGGCAAGGGGCCATCCGGATGGTTCCGGCTGACCGACGCCAGCGTGTACTTCGACCACCCGGTGCACGCGCAGGCCGAGCACACCCTCAACATCGACTTCATCGACCCGGGCGCGGGCCCGTCGGCGCGGGTGGCGGTCGAACTCACCGCGGAATCGGCCCGGGCCCTGGCCAAGGCGATCGAGGCCACCCTGGACTCCGCGCCACCCGAGTTGCAGTAGTCGGCCGGCCGCAGCACCGGCTGGCCCGCAGCACCGGCCGGCCCGCAGCACCGGCCGGCCCGCAGCACCCTCCGTCAGTCCCGGCCCGCCCCCGGACTCCCCGGGAATGTCAGTGCCTCGTGCGACTATGCATGTGAGGCCTTCGCTCGAGGGAGGCGCACGCGGGACGGAGGCGGCAGGGAATGCGGTTCATCGTCGATCGGGACGCGCTGGCTGAGGCGGTCGCCTGGGTCGCGCGCTCGCTGCCATCCCGGCCCGTGCTGCCGATCCTGTCCGGGCTGCTGCTCGAGGCGTCCGCGGGCAGCGTGACCCTCTCCTGCTTCGATTACGAGGTATCGGCCCGGATTCAGGTGGACGCGGAGGTGGCCGATCCGGGTATCGCGCTGGTGCCGGGACGCCTGCTGGCCGAGATCACCCGGAGCTTGCCACCGCTCCCGGTCGAGGTGGATTACGAGAAGGACGACGTCGCCGTGACCTGCGGCCCGGCGTCCTTCACCCTGGTGACCCTGCCGGTCAAGGAGTATCCGCGGCTGCCCGAGCTGCCGCTGCTGGCGGGCACCGTCGACGGCGGCGTCCTGGCCACGGCGATCGGCCAGGTCGTGCCCGCGGCCAGCCGCGACGACACGCTGCCGGTCATCACCGGGGTGAACCTCGAGATCGAGGGCGACATGATCAGGCTGGTGGCGACCGACAGGTACCGGCTCGCCATCCGGGAACTCGGGTGGAATCCCGCCCAGCCGGACTCCGGGGGCACGCTGCTCGTCCCGGCCAAGACGCTGTCCGACGCCGCGCGGATGATGGCGCCGGGTACCCCCGTCCGGATCCTGGTGCGCGGCGAGCCGGGCGGCGGGAGCACCGCCGCGGACTCGCTGCGCGCCGCCGACGCGATGATCGGGTTCGAGTCCGGCGGGCGGCGGCTGACCACCCGCCTGATCGCGGGGGAGTACATCAAGTACATGTCCAGGTTCCCCGAGAATTTCGGCAGCCGCGGAGACATGCCGGCCGTCCCGCTCGCCGAAGCCGTCAAGCGGGTCGCGCTGGTGGCGGAGCGCGGCAGTTCGGTGCGGCTGTCCTTCGGGCCCGGCAAGGTCACTATCGAGGCCGGTACCGAGGGGCAGGCGCGAGCGCGGGAGACGGTCGCGGCTGACTTCTCCGGCGAGGAGACCGCGATCGCGTTCAGCCCGCACTACCTCCTGGACGGCCTCGGCGCGGCCCTGATCGCGGCCACCGATACCTCACCCGCCGCGGACAAGTCCCAGAACGCGGGAAACGCCGAGGGCAACGGGAAGGCCCAGGGTAACGGGAAGGCGAGGAACGCGGAGCGTAACGGAGCGCCCAGCCCCGACGAGGCACGCATCCGCCTGCAGTTCACCAGCCCGACCAAGCCCGCCCTGATCACCGCCAGCGCCCGCGCCGGTGAGGATTCCGCCCCGGACTACCGCTACCTGGTCGTCCCGCTGCGCGCCCTGGCCAGCGCCTGACCCTGGCCAGGGCCGATCCCGGCCCGCGACGCCGCTAGGGATTACCAGGCGGCCCGGGCATGTGCGGGTACGGCCCGTAATAGTAAGAGTGCCGGGACATCCAGGCCATGATCAGGATCCAGGTGGCGAGCGCGAAGAGCAGCATCGCGAAGACCAGGAACCGGCCCGCGTCCGGCGCCGGAGGCACCTCCTCGGCGCGGGTGAGCCTGGGCGGCCGCGGGAGGTCGGCCATCAGCCGGTCCAGCTGGCGCTGGGTCTTGGCGGTGAGGGCGGCGTCGATCCGCTCGGTGAGCTCATCGAAGGTCAGCCGCCCCGCCACGAAATGCTCGCGAAGCTGCGCCATCACGGTGTCCCGCTCCGCGTCGCCGATCCGGAGGTCATAGTCGTACCGTGTCCGGCTGGGCACGCGCCAGCCAGGTACTTGCTGTTCGCGCGGCGGCCGCGCGTCAGGATCGTCGTCTATCATTCCGCTTCGGACGTCATATCGCCTTGTCATCGGCTCCCAGACTTCGCCAGGCCGGCTGCCTCACACTTCAACGATAAGTCGAGCCGGCCCGGCGCGGAAGCCAGAGGAAGCGAGAATCACCCGCGGCGACGCCCCCTGGGACCCCGCGGCCCGCCGCCAGCACGCCGCCGTCCCATCCCGAACAGCCGCCTGAACAGCGCCAGTGCCGCGAGGAACAGGACGATCACCAGCGGCCTGTCGCCGCCGAGACCGAACAAGAAGACGCTTCCGAGAATGAGGGCGACCCAGACCAGGCCCATCAGCGGCGCGAAGGCGCCGCACCTCCCGCGCGGCCGCTGGCTGCCCCAGCCGTAGCCGTAGTCCTGACCGGGCCGGGTGGTCATCGGCCCCTGCCAGGCCGGCCCCTGCCACGCGGTACCCCCGTACGGCGCGCCGGCAGTCGGCCGCGCGGCCTGCGGGAGGTCGCGCATCACAGTATTCAAGTCGGCCTTGGTCTTAGCCGCGAACGTCTGGTCCAGGCGCTCGTTCAGTTCCTCGAGCGTCAGCCGCCCGTCGGCGTAGTGCTCACGCAACTGAGCGGCGATCGCTTCGCGATCGGCGTCCCCGACGCGCACGTTGAATCCGGTAGACATCGTGCCCTCCGTAGCAAGAACGGGGAATCCCAAGTACCTAGCACGATATATCGCGAGACATCGGACGGCAAGCTGAGTTGAAGTTCGCGTATCAAAGGCGCTGGCCCGGATCTCTGTCTAGGTACTGGTTGACGAGGTTAGCGGCAGGGGGTGGGCCATGATTCGTCAGGAGGTCCCCTCGTACGGTGGACGGACCATGGGGGGCATCGTCTGGCGCCAGCGGGCGCCGCGGGCGTCGTTCCGGCAGCGCCTCGCAGGCTGGCGGGCGCGTAACTGGCGCCGCGTCGTACTGGCGTGGTTCGTGCTGTCCCTGGCCATCTTGGCTGTCGCGGCCGAGCCCGCGACGGACTTCCCCAAGGCCCAGGCCGGTTCGGTGCCCGTGGTGCGGACGGTCCTGCGGGTGGCGGGCGGGCTGACCATGGCCGGCGTTCCGCTGCTGCTGGTCGCCCTGCCCTGAGGCCGGACGCCAGCGGCCGGACGCCAGCGGTGATCGTCACCTGGTCCCCGGCCCGGATGAACTCGGCCGCGATCGCGTAGCCGATCCCGGTTCCGCCGCCGGTCACGACGATCTGGCGCATGAAGCGAACTCCTTTAGGCCTAAAGTATTTACATGGCCCACCCTACGACGCCCCCGTCCCGCGGCGCAAACCACCCTTCCCGCCCGGCCGGGGACCGCGCACGCGAAGACGACGCGGCCCAGCACGACGCAGGCCGAGACGACGCGGGTCAACACAACGCGGGCCTAGACGACGCGGGCCAGGACGGCGTGGACCGGATCCAGCGCGCCTGGGAACGCGAGCGGCCCGGCACCCCGGCCGGGTCGATCGGGATCATCACCCGGATCTGGCGGATCGGCAAGCTGCTCGCCGATGAGCGCCGGCGGACGCTGGCCCGTCTCGGCATCGACGCCGCCACCCTGGACCTGCTGTCCACCCTGCGCTGCGCGGGCCCGCCCTACCGGCTCACCGCTGGCGCGATCGCCGAGCTGAGCCTGGTCAGCGCCGGAGCGATCTCGCAGCGGGTCGCCCGGGCCGAGCGCGAGGGCCTGGTGCGCCGGGAGCGGTCGGGCGCCGACGGCAGGCTCAGCTACGTGACGCTGACCGCGGAGGGCCACGCGCTCATCGAGCGCAGCGTCGACGAACTCCTCAGCCACGAGGAAGCCCTGCTGTCCGGGCTCACCGAAGCTCAGCGCGAGGACCTGACCGCCCAGCTCCGCATCCTGCTGGCCAGCCTGAGCCCGGCCGAAGCCAGCTGAGCCCGAGCCGGCTGAACCCCGCCCAGGCCAACTGAGCCCCGCCCAGGCCAACTGAGCCCAGCCCCGGGCGCCAGCGGCGTATCAGGACGATCGTCTCGTCCTCTGTAAGGACATGAGCGTAGGAACCTCTCCCGGGCCGGCCGTCGCGGATCCCGCGGTGACCGGCCCGGCGCAGGGGACGGCCGCGCCGCCCTGGTGGCAGCAGCCGATGGGCCCGCCGACGGTGCCCACCCCGCCGCCGCCGCCCGCCGAGGCCCCGCCTCCCGCCGAGGCCCCGCCTCCCGCCGAGGCCCCGCCTCCCGCCGAGGACCCGCCCCCAGCGGTACCGCTGCCCCCGGCCGCAGTACCGCCGCCCCCGGCCGCAACGCCGCACCGGCCCGTCCGGGTGACGCCGATTGACATCCGCTCCCTGCTCCACCCCACCGAACATTCCCGCCTGATGATCGCCCTCTCCTCGTCCGCGATCGTCTTCGGCGTGGTGGCGATGGCCGTGTACTCCCAGGAAGGCTGGAAGGTACTCGCCGGGCTGGGCGGCGTCCTGGCCCTGTTCGGCGCCCTGGTCTGGCTGCTCCTGCAGGTGGCCCGGTCCCGCCTGCTCGGCGGGGCCCTGCGCGTCAGCGAGGCGACGGTGCCGGAGCTGCAGTCGGTCCTCGACGAGGTCCGCGCCCGGCTCGGCTACCACAAGCACGTCGACGTCTACGTCATGGACAAAGTCGACGGCGGATCCGCCATGACCAGCTACCTGGGCACCCGGCTGATCCAGATCGAGGGCGGCCTGGTGGCCGAACTCCTGGCGGACGAGCGCCGCGCCGAACTCATCTACCTGATCGCGCGGCACATCGGCCAGCTGAAGGCCAGGCACCGGCGGCTGTGGCCGGTGACCCTCCTCATCTCGACGGCCGACTCGCTGAAGTTCCTTCAGCTCTTCTTGGCCCCCTACTTCCGGGCCACGGCGAAGTCCGGCGACCAGATCGCCGCCGCCTGCTGCGGTGACATGCAGGCGACCGCGGCGATGATGAACCGGCTCTTGGTAGGCAAGGAACTCGGGTCGCGGCTTGGCGTCAAGGGCGTCCTGGACCAGGCGGCCACCGTGCGGCGCCGCTGGCTGCCGCGGCTGGCGCAGCTGTTCATGAGCGCGCCGCACGCCACCAACCGGTACCTCAACCTGCTCACGTTCTTCGCGCGCGTCGCCCCCCACGAGATCAGCGCGTGGCGGGCGACCCTGGACGAGGCCACTGCGAGCCGGCTGGCCGCGGTGCTCGCCGCCTCTCCGAACCGCCGGCCGCCGCGCCGCCGGCCGAGCCCGGTCTCGGCTCTGCTCGCTACCCTGGTCACCGGCGGGGTGCTCGCCGCCTGCGGCTGGCTGACCTTCGCCGCCCCCGGCCGCATCATCCCGGGAACCCCGGCCACGACCGCGAGCGCGGGCAACCACGGCACCGGCCCCAGCAATATCAGCGTGATCGCAGGCGGCACCAACGCCAGCGTCACCGGCCCCACCGGCACCGCGAGCACCGGCACCACCGGCCTCGGCACCACCGGCACCACCGGCACCGCCCGCACCGCCGCCGTCTCGCCGCAGCAGCAGTTGCTCTCCCGCATGCCGCCAGGCTTCGCCGGGACCTGCCAGGGGACCCCCGTGCCCGCGGCCGACGCCGCGCAGGGCGCGGACGCCGAGGTCACCTGCCAGCCGGAAGCGCTCGGCAGCGGCGGGTACGTCACCTACGTGCACTACCGGACGGTGGGGGCGATGCAGGCCGTGTACGCCGACCTGGTCCGCGGCGTGCCCTCGGGTAACTGCTCGTCAGGCCCTGGCCAGGGCAGCTACCAGCAGGGCTCTTCCGAACCTGTCGGCGGCTACGCCTGCTACCTCAGCACCACGGGCCACCACGAGTTCGCCTGGACCGATAACCGGCTGAGCGTCCTCAGCATCGCGACCGGCAGCCAGCCGCTCGCGGGCCTGTACCAGTGGTGGCTGGGCGACAGCGGACCCGAGCAAAGCCCCAGCTAACCGCTAACGGCCGCCGGGCCTGCGTCATCGTGCGGGCTTCCGCCGTCGACCGGAGCGCAGCACCAGCGCGATCCAGGCGTAGCCGCCCACCGCGGCCAGGCATCCCGCCGGGGCGAGCAGGTGGTGCAGGCCAGCGGGCAGCCGCCGCCAGAACGCGCCAAGACCACAACCCTTTTTATCCCGAACGAACCACTTCGTGCCCTCCGCGGACCCTGCCCGCCCCGGCGGCGTCACCGCATTCCGGGCTTCCCCGTGAATGCACCGGATCCGGGCCGCGCGGCCCGTGGCGAACCGCGTACCGGCTGGCTAGAGTCTGCTGCAGGGTAGCGACGACGCTAAACGCGGGAGGCCGGAGTGACGAGTTCTCATGTGAGCATCGGGTCGGGCGATCACCACGTGCTGGCCGTGCACGGCTGGTTCGGGTCGTCCCGCGGCTGGGGCTCGCTGCCTGACTTCCTGGACCGGTCGGCCTACACCTACACCTTCATGGACCTGCGCGGCTACGGCGACCGCAAGCGCGTCGCCGGCGAGTTCACCATGGAGGAGGCGGCGGCCGACGCGATCGCCCTGGCCGACGAGCTCGGCTGGGACCGGTTTTCCGTGATCGGGCACTCGATGGGCGCGAAGATCGCCCATCAGGTGCTGCTGCAGGCCCCGGACCGGGTGATCAAGCTGGTCGGCCTCAACGCGGTCCCGGCGGGCGGGGTGCCCATGGACGAGCAAGCCTGGGAGCTGTTCTCCGGCGCGGCGGCAAACCCCGGCAACCGGGCCGCGATCATCAACTTCACCACGGGCAGCAAGCTGACCCCCACCTTCATCAACTACGTGGTCCAGCACTCGCTGGCCAACTCGACGGTGGAGGCGTTCGCCGCCTACCTGCCGGCCTGGGCCAGGTCCGACTTCTCGGGTCAGCTCAAGCCGGACACCAGCACGCCGGTCAAGGTGATCGTGGGCGTGAACGACCCGGCCATGTCCGCCGACATGATGGAGCAGACCTGGCTGGTCTTCTTCCCCAACGGCGAGATGACCATCCTCTCCGACGCCGGGCATTACCCGATGTTCGAGTCGCCGGTGTCGCTCGCGACGTCCATCGAGGAGTTCCTGAGGCGCGAATGACGGCGTCGGCCCGGCCGGATACCGAGGTCATCTTCGATCCCGCCACCTATACCACCGGGGTGCCCTTCGAGGCCCTGACCCGGCTGCGCCGCGCCCGCCCGGTCGCCTGGGCGGCGGAGATCCCCGTCCTGGGCTGGCCGGAAGGCCCCGGGTTCTGGCTGGTGCTGCGGCACGCCGAGGTCGAATCGGTGCTGCGGCGGCCGGACCTGTTCTCCTCCGCGCTCGGCGCGACCCAGATCAGGGACCCGGCTACGCCGCAAGCGCTGGATTACGTCCGGCGGATGATGCTGAACATGGACCCGCCGGAGCAGTCCCGGCTGCGGCGCCTGCTGAGCCGCTCGTTCACCCCGCGGGCCGTGGCCCGGCTCGAGGACCGCATCCGCGGCCACGCCCGGGCCATCTGCGACCGCGTGTTCACCGGCCCGCGCGGTGAGTGCGACTTCGCGAAGGACGTGGCCGCCGACCTCCCGCTGCTCACCCTGGCCGACGTGCTCGGCGTGCCCGATCAGGACCGCTGGCTGCTGTTCGACTGGTCCAACCGGGTCATCGGCTACCAGGACCCCGACTACGCTTCCTCGGCCGAGTTCGACCCGGCCACCGGCACGGCCATGGCCCGGGAGGCCCTGTCGGTCCGGCCGGTCCCCGACGCGGACGGCCGGATGCCGGACCCGCGCACCCGCGAGGGCATGCCCGACCTGTACGCCTACGCCCACCTGCTGGCCGAGCGCAAACGCCGCCGCCCGGGCGACGACGTGATGTCCATCCTGCTGGCCCAGCCGGACGAGGGCGGCGTTTCCGTGGCGGAGTTCGAGAACATGTTCTGGCTGTTCGCCGTGGCCGGCAACGAGACGCTGCGCAACGGCCTGCCCGGCGCGTGCATCGCACTGCTCGAGCATCCGCAGACGCAGGCCGAACTGCGGGCCGACCCGGCCCTGCTGCCCGTGGCGGCCGACGAGATGCTGCGCTGGTGGACGCCGGTCATGACGTTCCGCCGTACCGCCACGCAGGACTGTGCGGTGGGCGGGCAGCCCATCCGTTCGGGAGAAAAGGTCGTGGTCTCCTTCACCTCGGCCAACCGTGACGAGACGGTCTTCGCCGACCCGGACCGCTTCGACATCCGCCGCCAGCCCAACCCGCACCTGGTGTTCGGCCACGGCCCGCACTTCTGCCTGGGCGCCCACCTGGCCCGCATCCAGATGCGCGCGCTGTTCGCCGAGGTGCTGGCCCGCACGTCCGCCCTGGCCTACGCCGGCCCGCCGTCCTACCTGCGCTCCAACTTCCAGCGCGGCGTCAAGCGCCTCCCCGTCGCCTGGACCGCCTGACCGTTTCAGCGCCGTTCCAGCGCTGTTCAAGCCGTCCTGCGACCGTATCTCCAGGGGCCGATCGCGCCCAGCGGCCTGATCTCCTTCGAGGGGGCACCCCCCGTCCCCTCGAAGGCCCACCCCCCCCGAGGAGACCTCCACCCCCTCGAGGGGTATCTCCCACCCCTCGAGGGGCACGCCCCGCCCCTCGAGGGGCCCATCACCGTTGCGCGGCCCTGGCCGCGATCATCTCGGTCAGCGCCTTCGT
>Ga0335073_10017555_pt1 | contig 10014 bp, 6 predicted proteins | sample Lox_Sample_22_FD_207093 | JGI IMG/M metagenome (GOLD analysis project Ga0335073, IMG submission 207093) | Soil microbial communities from Loxahatchee National Wildlife Refuge, Florida, United States - Lox_Sample_2.2 | ecosystem: Environmental > Terrestrial > Soil > Wetlands | place: USA: Florida... | reverse complement strand
TCCTGTTGCTGCTGGGACGTCGTGCAGATGTGCCACCGCAAAAGCTCAAGGACATTCTCATTCCTTTGGCCGCATCTTTTTTTAACCTCACTTACAATACCACTGCCTGGCTGCCGCCGTTGTTGCAAAAAAATCTTGGTCCGCCTGACTGGCAAACGCCGCTCAGCGTCGCCGGCTTGTTTCTCGGTCTCCTGGGGCCGGCGGTGGCAACCTGGGCGGTCCTGTATCTCGGACGTTCTTTTGGCGTCTTTGTCGTGGTCCGGAAAGTGATTCTGGACGGACCTTACCAACGGGTACGCCATCCGATCTACCTGGGTTATCTCTGCATGTTGGCCGGTCTCGTGCTTGTAAATTTTTCGGCAGCTTACTTCATTCTGGTTCCGATCCATGCTGCCTTGTTGCTTTACCGGGCGCGCCTGGAGGAAGCGCGGCTTTCCGAATACAGCGCGGAATACCGCGCATACATGAAACACACCGGCTTCATTTTTCCCAAACTGCGCCGCCCTGCCCTCGATTAACCGGAGTGCTGCCGGCCAAAGTCTCTGATCAGGCGCCCGGGCTCATCAGGAATAACCAAACGCGCGGCAATACGGAGCCAGTCGTTGTTCGATCGGCGCCAGCGCCTCGGCGTAATGCCGCCAGCGGCCCACCGCCCGGCCATGAACCGGCCGGGTGACCTCGTTGTAGGTCGGGGCGAAGACAAATTTTTTGCGGGCGTCCTCGTAATAATTCGCCTGGCGTTCATGCCAGGTTAAACCCAGAAATTCCGTGACTCGTTGTCCCTCGGATTCCAGATTGCTCACCACGTCCTCGTAGCGTGACTCCAGCCAGTCGAAGCCGCCCAGTTCCCGCAGCTGCAACCAGACGTCCATGAGGTCGGCGAAGTGTTTGGCCGTCCGCTCCAGGCTCAAAAAATTTGCGTTCGTCGCATTCAACATCTGTTTCTGAAAAAAACAACTGACGATCACGTCGCGCGGGTCGCGCAGGGCGATGAGCACCTTCAAATCGGGGAAAAGCCGCAACCAGAGGTGCAAGGCCGCCGTTGGCGACGGGTTTTTGTCCAATAACACCTCCACCTCCGGCCGGCTCGCGTTTTCGCGGAGAAGGCTTTTCAGGTAGCGCTGCTGGTAATGGGCGCGCTGGGTGGCGGTGAGGGCGTCCAGCGCGTTCACCGTCAACGGAGCCCCTGAGTTCAGAGGCGCGAGTCTTTCAAGAATCTCATGCACAAAGGCCGGTGGCTCGTCGAAGGCCGCGATGGCTGGATGTGCTCCGAGGATTTGTTCCAGCAACGTCGTGCCGCTGCGCGGATGCCCGCCTAAAAACGCCAGCCGGGGGCGGGCCGGCGAATGGGCTCTTTCCCGGCGCCAGCGCGCGATGGTTTCCGGTTTCAACGCTGCCAATAACTCGCGTCGCCGCTGATCGGCGCGGTCGTAGTCTTGTTCCATTTTGGCGACGTCGGCCGTTCGGCGGAGGAAGGCCTTGGCTTCGCGCAACTGCTGAATCGCCTCGGCATATTGCCCGAGCGCATCCAGTACGACGGCCAGCTGGTGACGAATGGCATAGGCCGCGTTCAGATCTCGCAAGTCGGTTTTGAGCAAATCGCGCAACAGGGTTTCCGCCTCCGCGCTCCGGCCCTGACGATGCAGGAGCAGCGCCTTGACGCACAGGACTTCTGCATTTCGCGGATGCCGCGTCGCGCAAGCCTCGACGCAGGCCCAGGCATCGTCCAGCCGGCGTTCGCGTTCGAACCAGTCGGCGAGGCTAAGCTGCGCCGGAATGGAGGAAGCGTCCACGGCCACCGCGCGTTCAAAACAGGCGCGCGCCTGGTCGACCCGCCGCAACTGGTGGTACTGCTGGCCGAGCAGAATCAACATCGAAACATCCTTTGCCGCAAGTTCGGTGGTCCGTTGAAAAGCCCGGTCCGCCAGGTCGAAATCCAGTTGCTTGGCCGCCGCCAACCCCAGTTCGAACCACAAACCCGCCACGCCGGGGAATCGTTTCAGCAGGTCGCGGTAGGCTTCCAGGGCCGCTTCGGGCCGGCCGTTCAGCAACGCCTGCTGTGCCTTCTGCCAGCGGATGGCGTGGCGTGGCGATTGTTGTAATTTTTCAAGGTCGTTCAGCACAGGATTTCTTCCAAAACTTCGTCTTTTTCTTTGGGACGGCATGAGTAACTATTTAGTTACAAATAAACTCATCCCCTCCGGCGCGCCAAAATAAACAAGCCGGGGCGGATCGGCGACATCAAAGAAACGGCCTGCCGAAGTCAAATGTTCCGCCGGAATCAAGACTCCCACTCACTGAATGGCAAAGTGTGTCAAGTCCCGCCTCCCCAATCCTCGCCCGCCGCCTTCGCGTGGTCTGATGTGGGATCCGGACACATGCCAGCCTTCCCCAAAGGGGAGGTGTCAGGACCGGCATTTACCTGATACAATGGCGCCAAGAATGCAAAAAACAAAAGACAGGCTCGTGGGGTCGGTTGCGGAAAGGATCCCGCCTTTTGCGGCGACCTGTCGGGTGGAGCCGATTGCTGGTGTGGGAGGGTATTCCCGGTGTCTCGTGGATGTGAATATAATTTGCGGTTATCGGGCCAGCCCTCTCAATCTCGGGCCTTTCTGTCTGCATCCGCGCCGCAAGGAAATGATCGCGGATACTGCCGGTGAATAACCAAAATCGAAGCCGGTCGGCGTGTGCGGGAGAGTGAGTTTCTATCGTCGTTGGAGGGGATCCTGGAAGGGTGCATCAGGTTGAAAAGAGTGAGGCCGGATTGCTCCGGCCTCCCAATGAGAACTAAGCGCTTAAATCGTCGTTCATGGCCGCGCTACCACAAACTTTTGTCGGAGGCGGCGCTGCGGACCACGCCTTGCTTCACACACGGTAAACCGCATTTCTGCATCAACGACGCGACCAATCTACCCGGCCCCGCGTTCGCCGCCAGTCACCAGTTCTGGTTACATGAGGGGCCGGGACTATCAGCTTCACAAACCCATAAGAAAACCCCGTGGATAAAGGGGAAAATTACTATTGGCCTATGCTTTTCTCTAAGAAATCAATCTGCCCGTTCTCTTTCGTTTCCAGCCTTGTAGGCATTGGGCCGACTCGAATCAGCAGCCAGCCTGACGGTATAGTGCTTGTGGCATACTTAACTGTGTTGATCTTTGCATTATTCAGCGCAGATTGGAGTGCATCGGCTTGTTCATCCACCAAGGAACTACTGCCGCGAGAGACCCAAATCTCAACGCCATCTCGAAACCAATTCACGTTGCGCCAGAACAAGAAATTTGTCTCCGCATTTTTTCCGATGGCGGATTTTATTTGTGACGCGAGCCTGGAAGCATCGAAATTATCTTTTGAGTCGCTAACGACAACAGTATTCGTCCATGAGAATTTAGAAAGTGCAGTTAAATCGGATTGTGTCGGCTCAAAATCTCTTGGAACTAAAGTATTTTCCATTCCAATTGGCGGTCGCGGGGCAATAACCAGCCACACCTCGTCCGTTGGGAAATCGCCCACAGCGAAATCAACAAGACTACCATGTGGAACACAGTTTATTTGTGAAATTGCGAGATACAAAGTATTGGCAGAGGCGGGAAATTGTTTTGTGTTGTGGACAACGGCTAAACCATGTAGCCATCTATTGTTCCAATTGGTAGAAGTGAGCATGGGTTCTGGGGTTTTTATAGGTTCACGCTCAATTCTAATGGTTTTCCAGTGGGCATGTTCTAAGGCAACCTCGAAATCATCTGCGAAACCAGAGCACTCTTCATCATTAGGCGGACACACAATCCAAACGGTAGGAGAGTTTGAAACCCCATTTAATATGGTTGTCAACTTTGACGATTGCAAAGGTGTTAAAGTCCTAGGTGCGGCTTCTGTTTCCACTTCATCGGCAATCAATCTCTCGTCTGCTATCTCTTTATTTAACGTTGCAACTTCCAATGCGTTTGAAGAAACATGCTCTTTTGCTTGTGCGGCTTCATTCTCAGCCCGTTTGGCTTCAAGATTTGCCGTGGCTGCATATTGCGTCGCTTTTGCCACTTCAAATTCGGCGTTTATTGTCACAGCTAATTCCCATGCAACGCCAACCACAATCAGCCATGTACCAATAATTTCTAGGCGATGGAATTTGGGAGACCGTTTGCCGATTTCCAGCCACTCAGCAAGCCTTCCTTCAACCAGCAGTCCAATTACAATTAGCACGCTCCCGCCCATCAGCCAAAGCCAATGCAAAATCCAAGATAGCGCCGCCGTAAATATCACAGCAGAAAGCCTCCGCGACCAAATTGTGGCTTTATGTTCATTTCAAATTGCCGTTTTACTAATTCTCATTTCCAGAGTGGTTAAATTTTCAAGGAAATCAAGGCATTTACGAGACAATAAAAGTGCAACAAAAACACTTGACAATGATGAGTAAATGTGCAACAATTAGTACATGAAAGAGAAGATGGAAGCAAGAGACGAGTTGAACCTGATTTCACTGGCACAGGAATATGCCGACGAGGACAAGGCTCGCGGACTGCTTGAATCCCTGCTTTGGCCAGATGGCCCAGTTTGCCCGCATTGCCAAAACCACAAGGAGAAGGCCATTTACAAGCTGAATCCCAAAGCGGGCAGCAAAACACGAAAGGGCGTGTATAAATGCGGTGCTTGCCGCAAGCAATTCACCGTGACCGTTGGCACGATTTTGGAGGACTCGCATATCAAAATCAGTAAGTGGCTGATGGCGTTTTTTATTCTGTGCTCGTCCAAGAAATCCATCAGCGCATTGCAGTTGAGCCGCATGTTAAAACTCGGCTATCAGGCCGCGTGGTTTATGGCGCACAGAATCCGATTCGCAGTGGGGCAGGAAATGCCGCTGTACCGGCTTTTGAAAGGTGTTGTCGAAGCGGATGAAACTTTCGTCGGCGGGAAAGGTCGTCGCAACACCAAATTTTTCCGACAAACGCCAGTGATGGCTTTGATTGAGCAGGGCGGCCAGATGAGAACTCGCATTCTTCCCAACGTGAGCCAGCGAAACATTGGCAACGCCTTGCGTGACTGCGTTTCCAAGGATGCCGTTCTTTGCACGGATGAGCACCTTGGCTATCGCAGGCCCGGGAAACAGTTCAAAGCGCATCATACGGTGGTTCACAGCAAATACGAATATATCCTAAAAACGCCGGATGGTATTTCTGCTGGCACCAATCGTTGCGAATCGTTTTTCAGTTTGCTAAAGCGCGGAGTTCACGGCGCATGGCACTGTGTCAGCCGTGAACATCTGCACCGTTACGCCAACGAGTTTGCGTTCCGTTGGAACACCCGCGAGCTTACCGACGGCGAACGGATGGAAACGGCAGTTGGATTGGCAAGCGGAAAGCGTTTAACCTATCGGCAGGTGATTTGAGGGAACAGGACATTGAGGCAACTGGATTGCCTTGTGAAACCAAAACCACCGCACATCCCGTGGGGAAGAAAGAGAAATCGTGGCAAAATCAAAACGAGCAAAACTGAAAAAGAAACTGGCGGAAACGATGTTGCCCAACCTGAGCGGCGTCTCGTTCAAGGATGCTTTGAAGGCTTTGATTAAAACACCACCGCCGCCTAAAAAGAAGGCCATAAAATGAACGAGCAGCCGAGATTCTTGTGGACTCTGTGCATCGTGGCTTTCGGAAGCATTCTACTGGTTTGGTTGCTCGTAAAACTTTTCTAAATTTAAAACATGAGCGAAACCTCCAAAATCGGCAGGCCGATGCTCCCGAAAAAGGAGAAACGCGCTTTGTATTTCACGACGCGGGTTTCACCTTTGGAACATCAGGAGATCATGCGAGCCATAAAAGAGTCCGGTATGCGTAAGAGCAAATGGCTTAGAACGAAAATCGTTTCCGCCGCTCGCCGCGCCTAAAAATCACCGTGCAAAATGTCCTTAAAATCAAAGCCGGAGTTGGGTTTGTGAAGCTGATAGTCCCGTGAGGGGCCGGGACTATATACTTCAAAAGTGTATTTAGTTACACCTTGTTGAAAATAAACTGGAAATTCGGGTGCCCGGTTAACGGCGGAGAAATTTGGCAACGGCCTCGGTCCGCGTACGGACCTGTAATTTTTCGTAAATGCGGCGGATGTAGGTGTGGACGGTTTCGTAGCTGATGACCAGTTTGTCGGCGATTTCCTTGTACATCAGTCCCTGGCTCAACAGGTCGAGCACCTGTTGTTCGCGTTCCGAAAGATTTTCGGTGGGTTGAGCCGTGGCCGCAGTTTTTTGGAAGGATGACACCACCTTGCGCGCGATGTGCATCGTCATGGGCGAACCGCCGCGATGCACATCGTGAATGGCTTCCACGAGTTCCTTGCTGGAGGTGCGCTTGAGCATATAACCGTTGGCGCCGGCCGCCAGCGCGTTGAAGATGTTTTCGGTGTCCTCATAGACCGTCAGCATCATCACCTGAGTTTGTGGCAGGAGCTGTTTTAATTGGCGCACGCATTCCACGCCGTTCATGCCGGGCAGGTTGATGTCCATCAGCACCACGTCGGGACGCGTCTGCGGCAAGTCTTTCAGCGCATCCTCCGCCGTCGCGTAGTCGCTGACGCAGCGAAAGCCGTCAGCGCGGTTAATCACCCGCGCCAGTGTGCCGCGCAGCTTGTCGTTGTCTTCGACGATGGAAACGGAAATGGGCATTGCTTAAATGCAGAATGAAGAAGGCAGCATGAAGAAACAAGAATTGAACCGTCGCGATATTTTTTCTTCATTCTTCATGCCGCCTTCTTCATTTCTTTGTAACGGGCACCACGAGGCGCACGACGGTTCCGCCCCTGGCCCCGCCGACAATGGTGAATCCGCCGTGAATGTCTTCCATGCGTTTGCGCATGTTACGCAGACCATTTCGAGTTCGGGTCGCCGCGGCATCCTGCTGGCCGATCCCGCGTCCGTCGTCTTCAATTTCCAAAGTGAACTCGTCAGGGTTCATCCGCAACCGGATCCGGGCTTCTGTGGCCCGGGCGTGTTTGACGACATTGTTGACTGCTTCCTTCAGGGCGAGAAACACGTTGTGGCGGACTTCGGGGGGAATGACGACCGACGGCAATTGAGCCGGCACCTCCGCGCGATAATGCAGCCCGGCCAGGGTGAGATATTCCTGCGCGTATTTGCAGACATAGGTGATCAGTCCGTCCAGGGTGTCATTGGAAGGATTGACCGCCCAGACAATTTCGTCGAGTGAATGAGTTGTCTCGCGCGCGGTCTGGGATATTTGCTGTGCGTGGGACGCGATATCCTCCGGAGAATTTTTATCGGCTTCCGCCATTTCGCCCAAAAGCGCCACCTGAGTGAGATTGGCGCCCAGCTGGTCGTGGAGGTCGCGGGCGATGCGGGAACGCTCTTTTTCGAGCGCCTCCCGTTGCTGGAGCGCCTGCAACTGGCGGTGCAATTTTTGCGTGGAAAGATACCGCACCACGGCGGCCACGGCGCCGAGAAAGCCCAGGACGACGAACGCGCGAAACCATCCGGTCTGCCAGAAGTGCGGCCGCACGGTCACGGCCAGCACGCTGCCGGTTTTGTTCCAGACGCCGTCTTCATTGCAGGCCTGGACCTGGAACTGGTAATTGCCGGGCGGCAACTCATTATAAAAAGCCACCCGTGTGTCACGGGCGTCCGTCCAGCCATTGTCGCGGCCTTCCAACCAATACTTGAATCGCACCTCGTTCGGCGCGGAATAATTTAAAGCCGTGTAACTGATATTCAGCTGATTGTGACCGGGCGGGATCACGATGGCTTGTGGCCAGGTCGGATCAAAGCGATTGGTTTTTTGCTCCCGACCGTTCACCAGCACGGATTCAATCTTGACCAATGGTGGCTGCAAATTGGGCTTAAGCTCCACCGGGTTAACGTCCACCAACCCCCTGGTGGTGGGGAACCACAATCGGCCGTCGCTCGTCCGGCCGGCCGCCGGTTGCGAACCGCTGGAACATTCCCGCGTCGGCAGGCCGTCGGCCTGTCCGTAAACCCGGCAGGAAGAAAAGGTCACCGTTCCCCCGGCGGAATCGTTCACGAGTGTTTCCGGAATGCGCATCAACCCCAGATTGGAGCCAATCCATAAATCACCTTCAGCATCCCCGATGATGTAACTGATGCTGTTGCTGACGAGGCCGTCGCGCTTTGAAAAGCGCGTCCATTTTCCACCATGAAATCGGGCCAGGCCGTGGCCGGACGTGCCAATCCACAAGGCGCCATCGGTGTCCACATAAAGGCACGAAATGTCGTTGCCCGGCAGGCCGTTCTCCGACGCCGGGTAGGAAATGAACTTGCCGTCCTTGAAACAACTCAAGCCGCCATCTTGGGTCCCGATCCAAAGGTTACCTTGGGTATCTTTGGTAATCGCCGAAACGGCATTTCCCGACAGGCCATCCCGGAACGTGTACATTTTCCAGGCTTGTCCGTTCCAGCATCCCAAACCATTGGGCGTGCCCACCCACAATTGCCCGTCGGGGTCTTCAAACAAAGCCGAAATTTGCGGGCCGAGAATTTCCGCCTTGGGAGCAAAGTGAAATTGGTTGGTTTCAAACTGAAACAGTCCTTCGTCCCGCGTTCCCGCCCAAACGCGCTGTCGATGGTCCGCCAGCATGGTCCAGGCGTCTTGCAGCGGGCCCACCTGGAAATATTGAACGGAGTTTGTTTTCCAATAGGCGGCTCCCAAGGCGCCAAAGGCAATCCACAAACCCTCATGCGCATCCTCGGACAGAGATTGCACATTCCAAGGGTGAAGGCCCTCCGGCGTGTTGAATATTTTTCGTTTAATCCGATCCAGGCCTCCGCCGTCGGTGCCCACCCAAAGATTGCCCTCCTGATCGAGGCACAACGAAAGGGCATACGCGGATGATAACCCCTGTTCCGTGGAAATTTGCCGGTAATTTCCATTCGGGTCATACCAAAAAACACCCGCGCCGAGCGTGCCCACCACCAGGTTCCCGTTTTTGTCCTCACAGGCGTCTTTGATGATGGCATTACCCCAGGGGTACGGTCCGAAATCCTTTTCGAGTCGGGTGGAACCCCATTTTTGGACATGACCCTCCATCAGGCGCCAAGTCCCTCCGTGCTGGCTGGCCAGAAGGTAGTTGAACTGCTGAACGGGGTTCCATTGCTCAATGGCGAATGCCGGGGGATTGAAATTGGAGGGGCGAAAGGAAAACAGCCCCCAGTCTTCGCCGACCCAGACCAGGCCTGATTTTTCCGCGGCAATCATCCGGCAGACCGCCGGCGTCTTGAAATTAAAATCCAGGACATCCATTTTCCCGTTTTGATAGCGGGCCAGGTGGGCGTCGGCCGTGTAAAGCCACACCGTTCCACTCGCATCTTCACAGGCCGACACCAGCCGCCCGTCATGGTTGTTGCGTCCGATGGAGAAATTTCTTATCCCGCCGCCTTGTTCCATTGCGACAGTGCCCGAATCCGTTCCGATCCAAAGATTCGTATGGCTGTCTTCGAACAGACAGACAATCCGGTCGTTGCCCAGGCCAGGTGTGTTGTTTTCATCAAAAACCGTGAAATGGATTCCGTCAAAGCGCACCAAGCCGTTGAGGGTTCCCAGCCAGAGGTAACCATCCCGGGTTTGAGTCACGGAAATGACCGCGCTGCCTGGAAGCCCCTGCTCCGTGCCCCAGGCATCCACGATGAAAGGTGAATTAGGCGGGTTCGCTGCGCCCGCCGTTCCGGAAAAGAAGGGGGCAAAAACGCAAAGCAAGCGCCCTGCGTTTTGAAGCAGCCAGCATTTCTTCGGCATGTTTGATTTTTCCGAACTATCCGGCCGGATGTAAAGCTGTTTGCGGCGGGAAGGCGAGGCTGAAATGGCGGCAAAATTTATACAAAAAACCACTTGCCAGTGCGGTGCGATGGGCTAGGTTTCACCTGCTCCCAATGAGAACTGGGCGCTTCGGCGGGCGTTGGCGATGTAAACTCGTGTGTCATCGCGTCGCCCGCCGTTTTTATTTTTAAGGCGGCGATTTACTGACCCCGGGTCAATAAAACCCCTGCGGACTGATGCATCCGCC
>Ga0335073_10017554_pt1 | contig 10014 bp, 9 predicted proteins | sample Lox_Sample_22_FD_207093 | JGI IMG/M metagenome (GOLD analysis project Ga0335073, IMG submission 207093) | Soil microbial communities from Loxahatchee National Wildlife Refuge, Florida, United States - Lox_Sample_2.2 | ecosystem: Environmental > Terrestrial > Soil > Wetlands | place: USA: Florida... | reverse complement strand
GCCCAGCCCGAACGAGAGTAGCCCGCAGGCCGCGAGGAACAGGCCGCCGCCGACCACGGCTCGCAGCACGCCGGGCTGGCCGAGCGTGGAGTTGATGTGCTGCGGGGACAGGATGGCCTGCCCGAGGGAGTAGCTCGCGAACGAGGTCACCAGCCCGGTGACCAGGGCTACGGCGCCGAACACCGCGGCCTTGGCGCCGAGCCAGACGCCGCGCCGCGGCATCACCGACAGCGAGGTCCGGATCATCCCGGTCGAGTACTCGGACGTGATCGTGATCGCGCCCAGCACGGCGATCACCAGCTGGCCGAGGATGAGCCCGAACAGGCTCACCTCGGTGGCCTGCGAGATCTCGCTGGCCCGCTGAGCGTGCTGGACGCTCACCGGCAGCTGGCTGAAGTGCTGTGCCTTGCCGAAGCAGAACAGCGCGCCGATCCCGATCGTGATCAGGGCGAGCGCGATCAGCGACCAGTACGTGGACCGGACCGAGCAGATCTTCGTGAACTCCGACCGCAACGTCCCGCGCAGTCCCGCCCGCCCCCGCGCGGCAGGCAGCCCGGCGTGCGCGCCGCGGCCGGCCGGTGCCATCGTCGTCGCCATCTCAGGCCACCTCCTGTGCCATTGCGGGCTGCATGCCCGGCTCTCCGGGTACTCCCGCGTGGAACTGCACGCTGTTCGCGGTCAGCTCCATGAACGCCTGCTCAAGCGATGCCTGGCCGAACGGCTTGCCGTTGACGGTGACCGAGCCCGCGCTGGGCCGGTCCAGGCCGAGGATCAGCCGCATCGTGGTGGTCTTGCCTGCCCCGTTCGGGCCGAGAAACCCGGTGATCTTTCCGGGCTCGACGGTGAACGACAGGTCGTCGACGGCGAGCGTCTCGCCGTATCGCTTGGTGAGGCCCCGTGCCTCGATCATGTCCCCATTCCCTTCCGCCAGCCAAAGATCGGGCTCCCCCGGGCCGGCTCCTCAGTCTCGCCGGGCCGCCCCCAGGCGCGCGTCGCCTGGAAGGCTGATTCCGGTCCGACCCCAGTCGGATCTGCGGCCCGCCGCCCACCACTCCCAGAAGCGGAAATAGGCCCGCAGGACTCAGCAATCGGGCTACCGGGGCGTCGTAGGTTTATGCCGACACAACCAGGCTGCTCCGGGCATCAGCCACACAGCAGCGGCCGATCACGGCCAGCCGCCGGCGGGCCCATGACCCGCACCCATCGAGACAACGGCGGCTCAGCATGACAGATGATCAGGACCAATTCGGCCGCTCCCGCTCGGACGTGGCCATCCGGCGCCGGCCGCCGCCCGGCACCGGACCCGCGCACGCGGGGCCCGCAGACGCCGGACCGGCGGACGGCGAACCGGCGGACGGCGAACCGGCGGACGATTCCGCAGGCCAGGGCGACCTGATCGCCGGCCTGTTCCGTGCGCACGCGGTCGCGCTCGTCCGGGTCGCGACGCTGCTGCTCGGCGACCAGCAAAGCGCTGAGGATGTGGTCCAGGATGCGTTCTTCGGGCTGCACCGGGGCCTGCCCGGGCTCAGGGACCGCAGCAAGGCGCTGCCCTATGTGCGGGCCTCCGTCATCAACGGCTCCCGCTCGGTGCTGCGGGCACGCAAGCGCGCGGTCCTGCGCGGCGTGCAGCACGACCCGCCGGTCTGGTCCGCCGAGTCGGCGGCCATGGCCGGGGAGGACCGCAAGGCGCTGCTCGCCGCCGTGGCCACGCTGCCCCGCCGGGCCAGGGAGGTGCTGGCGCTGCGCTACTACCTCGACCTCGCCGACCACGAGATCGCAGCCGCGCTCGGGATCAGCCGGGCCACCGTGTCGTCAACCGCGTCCCGCGCGCTGGCCAAGCTGGCCCGCGAACTGAAGGAGGAGCCGTGAACACGCTGGAAGACAGGCTGCGCGACGCCTACCGCGCGGCCGCCGAGACCGTCAGGCCCGAGGCGATCCACCAGGACGCGATCCTGAGCCCGCCCGATCGAGCCCGGCGCCGGGCTCGGCGCGCCGGACGGGCCGGCCGCGGCGCGTCACGGCTCCGCGTGCTGATACCGGTGGCGGCGGCCGGGGCCGTCCTCGCCGTGGTCGCCACGGTGGCCATCCTGCCCAGGGCCGCTCCCGGCCTCGGCCGCGGCAAGCCCAGCACCGGCCAGCCGACGCCGACCCTGCTCACCACGCCCGCCTACTTCGTCGAGCTGAACTGGTCGCTGCACCCGTCGATGTACGTGATCAACGCGACGACCGGGGCGCAGGGCGTGCGGATCAGCCTGCCGTTCCCCCGCACCGACCTCACCGGCGTGGCGACCGGCGACGGCCAGACGTTCGTGGTCGCGGCGACGCCACCGGAAGGCTGCAGGACGACCCTGTACCGGTTCACCCTGGCCGCGAACGGCACGCCGAGCGCCATGACCGCGTTCACGACGGTCACCGGGCAGATCGGCGATCCGTGGGACATGGCGGTGAGCGCGGGTGCCCGGTTCGTCGCGTACCAGACGCTGGCCTGCAGCCACCTCAGCCCGGCGCAGCGCCTCGAGGCCGCCAAGCGCGGTCATACGCAGCGGGGCTACCTCTCCGTGCTCGACACGGTCACCGGGCGGACCAGGCAGTGGACGTACCCGACCGGACGCAACGCGTCCATGCTTGGCAGCAACGTGTCGATCAGCGCTGACGGCAGCGTGGTCGGTTTCGGGAACCAGGTTCTCGACACCGACGCGGCACCGGGCAGGCTGGCCGCGCACGCCCGCGTCGTGGCGACCAACGGCGAGTTCGGCCCGTCCAGCATCTTTGGCGGCCTGAACGTCTCCCCGGACGGCAAGACCGCATACTTCGCCACGTTCCGCGCCGTCAACGACAAGCCGGTCTGGACCAGCTGGCAGCTCCGGGCGTTTGACCTGGCAACCGGGCAGACCCGCCTGGTGCGCAGCTTCCCCGGCACGGGGGGCGGCCCGCCCGCCGTCACGTTCGACCCGACCGGCCGCTACATGATCGCCGAGTCCGTAGTCCGCACCGGGCCGACCACAAAGCTGGCCCTGGTCAACGTCGCCACCGGGCAGGTCACCCAGCTGAACGCGAGCTGGGCGGTCGACCCGGAGATCGCCTGGTAGCCGGCCCGGCTACCCGGGGAAGCGGAGGCTGCCGACGGCGTGCGCCACGCTGTCGGCGGCCACCGCGCCCCCCGACCACGCCGCGGCGCACAGCGCCCGCAGCCCGTCGATCGCGGCACCCCCGCCCGAGATTTCCAGCCGGTCCGCCTGCCCATCCTGAGTTGCCTGAACGGGACGCCGACGGGCGGTCCAGCCACCGCACCGGAACTCGTCGTCCGCGGCGGCCACCGCCGGGTGCGGTTCGAGCAGGCCGGACAGGTCGTGCGCCAGGTAGGTTGGCCGCTGCTGTGGCGGGGCGAGCACCGCGTCGGCCGGCTCGGACACGCCGGTGAGCACGAGCATGCTGTCCGCCCCGACCCGGCACGCCCCCTCGATGTCGGTGTCCAGCCGGTCGCCGACGACCAGCGGCCGCTTCGCACCAGTCCGGGCCACGCTCTCGGCGTGCAGCGGAGGCTCGGGCTTGCCGGCCACGACCGGCTTCGTCCCGGTCGCGGTGGCGATCACCTGCACGAGCGACCCGTTGCCCGGCTGCAGGCCCCGCCCGGTGGGCAGGGTCGGGTCGGCGTTCGCGGCCACGAACCAGGCCCCGGCGCGTACCGCCAGGGCGCCCTCGGCCAGCAGCCCGTAGTCCACGCCGGGGGCGTAGCCCTGCACCACAGCGGCGGGCCGCTCGGCCGCGGTCGACACCGGCCGCAGTCCCCGTTCGTGCAGCGCCTGCCGCAGCCCCATGCCGCCGACCACGAGCACCGGCGCGCCCGGTGGCACCTTGTCGGCGATCAGGTGCGCGGCCGCCTGCGCGGAGGTGACCACTTCGGTGCGGTCTGCGGGCACCCCGAGCTTGTTGAGCTCAGCGGCGATGGCTGAGGGCGTCCGCGACGCGTTGTTGGTGACGAACGCGAGCTGCATGCCCTGCTCGCGGGCCGCTGCCAGCGCCTCGGGCGCCTTAGCGACCGCGGCACCGCCCAGGTAGACCACGCCGTCCAGATCGAGCAGCGCCGCGTCGTAGACCTCGCTGAGCGGGCGGTCGCTGGCCCGCGGAAGCTGCGCCCGGTCGGCCGGCTGCGCGCCCGGGCGCTCAGACACCACGGGCCTTCCGTTCAGGGCTCTCGGAAGGGCTCTGGGCTTGCGTCCGGGCCCGGAGCGTGGCGCGGACGCTGCGCAGCGCGTCGGCGTAGTGCCGGCGGTCCGGCTGCATGGCGGCGGCCAGGGCGAGGTGCTCGGCCGCGGCGCCGGGATCGCCGGTCCGGGCCAGCGCGAGGCCGAGGCCGAACTGCGCGTAGTCGTCGGCCGGGCTCGCCTCCACGATCCGCCGGAAGTTCCCGGCAGCCGCCGCGTAGCGGCCGGCGTCGAACTGGGCCCGGGCCAGGGCCTCGAGGACGCTCCGTGACTGCGGCTCGGCCGCGGCCGCGCGCTCCAGCAGCTGCGCCGCCGCCGCCGCGCTGCCCCGGCCGAGCAGATCCAGCCCGCGCCGGTAGAGGTCGTAGGTATCACCGCCGGCGGCATCTGGCTCCGGCTGTTGCGGCTGGCGGGAATCCTGGCCGCCGGCTGATCCTTCTGACATATGTGCAGATCCTTCCGTCCGGCCACGATCCAGCGGCACCCGCGCAAGACGGGCTCGCGCTGGCACCCTTCCGCGGACTCCGTTATGCCCGGGAGCGGGTCAGCGGACTCGCCGAGGTCACATCTCCACCGTACGACGTCATCGCCCACGATCGAGAGGACCAGTTGTTCGCGGCCGACCCGCACAACGTGGTCCGGCTGATTCTGCCGCGGCACGAACCCGGGCACCGGGGCAGCGCCTACGACGACGCGGCGCGGGATCTGCGGGAATGGCGGCGCGAGCAGATCCTGGTCCCCGATCCCGGGCCATCGCTGTACGTCTACGAGCAGGCCCTGGCGGGCGGGGCGGTCCTGCAGCGCGGGCTGATCGGTGCGGTGCGGCTCAGCCCGCCCGAAGCGGGCGTGATCCGCCCCCATGAGTATGTGGCTCCCGGGCCGGTCGAGGGGCGGCTGCAGCTAATGCAGGCCACCCAGGCCAATCTGGAGCCGATCTTCCTCCTGCACGACGGCAGCGACCGCGGCGCATCGGCCCTTCTGATCGACGAGACCGCCGGCGGCGGGCCACCACTGGTCGACGCGGAGACCAGCGACGGGATCCGGCACCGGCTGTGGGCGATCAGCGATCCCGCCGACCTGGCCGCGATCGCCGCCGACCTGGCCCCGCGGGACGCGCTGATCGCGGACGGGCACCACAGGTACGCCGCCTATCTGAAGCTGCAGGCCCGCCGCCGGGCAGCGGGCGCCGGGGCGGGCCCGTGGGACTACGGCCTCGCGCTGCTCGTGGACGCCTCCGCATACCCGCCGGATGTCGGCGCGATCCACCGGGTGATCCCAGCCCTCTCCCCGGTCGCCGCCACCGAGCTGGCCAAGGCGGCGTTCACCGTGCGCAGGCCGCGGGGCGGGCTGCCCGACGCCGTCGGCGAGCTCGCCGCCGAGAGCGAGCGAGGGCCGGCGCTGCTGATCGCGGGCGGGGGCGATCTGCGGCTGCTCACCGAGCCGGATCCGGTTCAGATGGACGCGGCGATGCCGGAGGGCCACTCCCCGCTGTGGCGCAGTCTCGGTGTCTCGGTGCTGCAGGAACTCGTTTTGCCGCGGCTGTGGGACGTCGGGTGGGACGCCGTCCGGATCGTGCACAACGACGCTGCCGAGGCGGTCGCTCTCGCCGACGAGACCGGCGGCACCGCGGTGATCTGCCCGCCGGTGCCGACCCGGGACGTGTACGCGATCGCCGCGCAGGGCGAGCGGGTGCCGCGCAAGTCGACCTCGTTCGGCCCGAAGCCACGGACCGGACTGGTGGTCAGGACGTTCGCCGACGGCTGACCTTAATTCCGCGCGTAGAGCTCCAGCGGCGACCAGGGGCCGCTGACCCGCGTGAAGTTGCTGGCGAAGTACGCTCGCAGCTGCGCCGTCCAGGCGATCCGGTTCACGTTGTAATCGGTCAGCAGCACGTAGCTGGCCTTGTCGAACGCCTGCTGCCAGAGTTCCGCGATCGCTGGAACCTTCCCAGCGTTCAGGGCGATCTGCCCGTGGCCGAGTGCGTAGCTGGTGCCGGTCCCGTCGACGATCACCGAGCAGCCGGGGACGGTGGTGTAGAAGCGGTCCAGTGCGATCAGCAGCGAGGCCTGGTCGGTGGCCACGCACGCATTCGGCGGGATGACCCGGTCGATCGCCGGAAGTGCGTCCACGTAGGTCGGCGTGGGGCTGTAGTCGGCCCCGGGCGCTGCGAGCGGCAGCGCGAGCAGGACCACGCCCGCTGTCCAGGTCGCCGTTTTCTGCAGCCTCGCTGACAGCCCTTGCCAGCCGCCGTCGCCGGTCAGGAGCCGGGCGGCGGGCAGCGCGATCGCGAGGCCAAGGAACGGGGCCAGGAACGCCGGGTAGTGGTAGTAGAAGTCGTCCGGTATGCCGAACGCGACGACGATCAGCACGGTCGTGGCCAGGCCGAACCACTCGAGCCGCGGCGGCGCCTGGTGGGTGACCCGCCAGGCCGCGACGGCGGTCGCAGCGATCGCCACGGCGAGGATGATGGCCGCGATCAGGAACACAGCGAAGCCGGGATCCCAGGCGGCCAGGCCGGTGAGGTACTGCAGCCGGAACGCCAGCGGCGTCCTGGTCCCGGTGCGGACCAGCTGGGCGACCACGACGCTGTCGTAGAAGCGCCCCGGGGCCAGGACGGCGAACGGGATCACCGGGACCAGGAAACCGACGGCGACCCCGGCGGCGAACCTGGCCAGCTGCCGGTACTGCGGCACGCACAGCACCGCGATCACGGCCACCGGGATGATCGCCCAGACCTTGATCGCCCCGGCGAAGCCGAGCGCTGCGCCGCCCCAGGCCAGCCTCTTCCCGCTGACAGCGAGGCGGTCGCCGTCGAACACGGCCACGGCCCCCGCCAGGCAGAACGCGGTTAGCCAGGGTTCCAGGAGCACTGTGTGCGCCGCCTGCGCGCTGCCCGGGTAGATCGCGATGATGCCGCAGGTCACGATCGTGGCGAACACCCCGCGGCGGCGGACCAGCAGCCCGCCGAGGACCACGGCGGCCGCGCTCGCGAGGACCGTGAGGATCCGGGCGACCCCGATCGCCCAGGCCGTGCCCGCCAGCTTGGAGATGGCCGCCGCCGGGATCATCAGCAACGTGATCCCGGGTGGCTGGACGATGACAAAGTCCCGGTACGGAACGAGGCCCTGGATCAGCCGCAGCGCGCTGCCGAAGTCCGCGCCGTCGTCGTAATCGCCGACGCCGAGAAGGTGGCCCGGCTGGGCCAGCTGGACGCCGCGGATCGCCAGCGCGACGAGCGTGGCCGCCACGATCACCGCGCCGGCCGGCGAGAGTGAGAACGGGAGCCAGGATGGCCGCAGCCGCGAGAGCCGCGCCGCCGGGCTGCGCGACGAGGCAGAAGCCTGCCGCACGGTCGTTCCGCTCAAGGTTGGCTACTTCCGCAGGCGTCAAATCGCCACCAGATATTACCCGCTCCGGCCCGGGTCCCGGCCCTTATGGATCCACGGGCGTCAGTCTGAGTTGGACCAGACGAGAACACCCGGGCCGTCCGGGGTGAGCACGGGAACCCACGCCTCATCGGCGTCGCTGAGGTGCCGTTCATCGAGCCGAAGCGGGCGGCGAGTCGCGGTGAGCGCGTCGCTCGCAAAGTAGGAGATGCCCTGGATCACGTCGCGGAGGCTCTCTATCTCCTTGTCCCGCCAGCGGTGGTGCCACGTCCCGGCGCCACCGAAATGCCCCTCAAACAGCTCGCGGAGCTGGACGTAGCTGCCCGCGCCGAGCACCGGAACAAGAAAGCCCTCGGCCTCGCCCTGGCGGCATGCGGTGCCGCCGTACTGCTGCCGGTAGCAGACGCCCGTCTTGGCGCGGACCACAACGTAGAGCCAGGCAGCCCCGTCAGCCATGGCATCTGGGTCAAGCTGGACGTATCGCGGGCCCGGCATGGCGGCAGTCTGCCTTTCGTCCGATGTGGGCACAAGCGGCATTTAGCCGGAGGCGGGTTCCTCGTCCTCGCCGGGCTCGTCGTCGGGATCCGCGAGGTAATCGAAGATGACCGGGTCAAGTTCCTCGAACCGCTCGGCGGCGTCGGTCATCTCGTCCTTGTCCGCTGCGGCGGCCCTGCCGAACCATTCGCGCGCCTCATCCTCGCGCCCGGCATCCAGCAGCGAGTCGGCGTAGGCGTAGTAGAGGCGGGCAGATCCTGGCCGGACGCGGCCGTCGGTCAGCTCGGGCACCTGCAGCGCGGCCACCGCCGCATCGGGAAGTCCCTGATCGCGGCGGATCCCTGACTCGACGATCCGCAGCTCGATCGCGGTGGCACGGTCGACTCCCTGTGACTCGGGACCGGTGACCAAGTCGAGGGCCCGGTCGAGCCGACCGAGCGCACGCTCGGCGTCCGCCATCAGCGGCAGGTAGCTCTTCCTGCCGGTCAGCCGGCGTGCCGCCCTCAGCTCGGTCAGCGCGTCTGCCCATTCGCCTGCTTGGTACGCGGCAATGCCGGTGGCTTCGCGCACGATGCCGACCCGGGCAGCGAGCTGGCGTGCCGCCAGCGCATGCCGGTACGCCGTCGCCGGATCCTCCTCCAGGCCGGCGGCCACGAGCCTGATCGCCACGGCTTCGGCCAGGTCTCCAGGCAGGGTTCGGAGCTCCGCGCGCGCCTCCGGGTCCAGCTGGTCGGCCGTGGCGCCCGCCGGCACCTGCGGCCACCGGTCGCTCGCGGCGCGCTGGCCGACCGACGGTCCGCCCGTTCCGCCGGTGCGCGGAGCGCCCGAACCGGACGTGGCGCGTGACCGCGGCGCTCCCCCAGTGCGTGAGGACGCTGACGTCCGGGGTGGTCGCAATCTCGGCGCGTCCGAGGATCCCGATCCCCCAGATGCCCCGGCGCGGGGCGCCGAAGCCGGGCGGGCCCGCTGTCCCGGGGCGCTGGTCCGGCTGCTGCCTTCTGCTCGGCCCGAGCCTTCGAAGCGGCTGCGGTCCCGGGATTCAGAACCGGGCCTGACGGCACCGCTGCGGCGGGTCTGCTGGCCGCCGGAACGGCTCACTGCGCCGCCCGCGGCTGGCTGCCGTCTCGGCCGGGCTTCGGGGCGCTCGCCGTTCTCGTCCCGGCTCGCCGCAGCGGGCCGGCCGCCGGTCGCGCGGTTACCCGCACGGCTCGCGTAACTGTCGCTGCGCGCGCTGCCGCGAGCAGAGCGGCCTCGGCTGCCCGCGCCCGCGGTGCTGGAGGCGCCGCCCTGTCGGCCGCCGCTGGCAGAGGAACCGCCGGAGGATGGGCGGCGGGCTGCCCGCGGCCGGCCAGTTCCCGTGCCGCCGCGCGAGGTGCCGGTGCCCGCGCCACGTGGGCCATCCGTGCCGGTGCCGCTGCCGCGTGCGGTGTTCGTGCCGGTGCTCCGCGTGCTGCCCGTGCGGGTGCCGCGTGGGCCAGCAGCGCCCGTGGCGCCGCCGCGCGGGCGGCCCGTGCCGGCCGCGCCGCCTCGCGGACTGCCGGTCCCGGTGGCACCACCGCGCGGGCGGCCCGTGCTGGCTGCGCCGGAGCTGCCAGGGCGGCCCTGTGAGGTGCCTCGCCGACTCGGTGCTCCGCCGCCTGCCGCCCCGGCTCGTCCGGTCCTGGCGGTGCCAGAGCCTGGCATGCGCTTCGGGCCTGCGGGGCGGCCCTTCGATTCGCCGCCATCCCGCCGCCCGCGCCCGTTCCCGGCCACCGCCAACTCCCACCTTGCGCGCAGTCGACCCGGCGGCCGCGCCGCCAGGATGTCAGATACACCGTAAACGCATTGAGGGCCGCTACCAGCATGGCAGCGACCCTCAGCGCGAAGATGTCCGGCGGCGTCCTACTCTCCCACGCGGTCCCCCGCGCAGTACCATCGGCGCTGAAGGG
>Ga0335073_10017552_pt1 | contig 10015 bp, 10 predicted proteins | sample Lox_Sample_22_FD_207093 | JGI IMG/M metagenome (GOLD analysis project Ga0335073, IMG submission 207093) | Soil microbial communities from Loxahatchee National Wildlife Refuge, Florida, United States - Lox_Sample_2.2 | ecosystem: Environmental > Terrestrial > Soil > Wetlands | place: USA... | reverse complement strand
GCGCGCAGCCGGGACAGCCCGCGCGTGAGGTGGTTCTGCACCGTGGTCGGCCTGATGCCGGTCAGTTCGGCCACCTCGCGCAGCGTGTAGCCGTAGCCGTGCACCAGCACGACGGCCAGCCGCTGCCGCTGCGACAGGCTGGCCAGCGCGGCCGGCAAGCCGGGCTCGAATACGTGATCGGCCGCGTCGGGAACGGCGAACAGCACCGGCTGGCGGCGCCGCCGGCCGCGCGTCTGGCCGACCCGGAACAGGTACCCGGGCAGGTTCGCGACGCCCCGGAGCCGGTCCCAGTGCTCGAACGCGTAAGCAAGCGCCTCCGCCGTGGCGTCCCGGCCGTCCTCGAAACCATAGGCAGCGGCCAGCGCCCGGCTCAGCCGCGGCTCAACCTCGCGGACAAACGCGTCGAAGTCCGCCCAGCGGCCGCCCTGCGCCGCTCCCGCCTCATCCTGGCCCGCCGACTGCTGGCCCGCCGCTTGCTGGCCCGCCGCTTGCTCGCTGGCCTTCTGCCGCACCGCCGTTTGCCGCACCGTGCCTGCTGACCGCATCACACCGCCCGAACAGTGGGTTCGTCTCTACTTGCATAGACCACCGGGGGCGGCAGGTGTACCACACTCGCGTTCCAGCAGCGTGCCGGCGAACTCCCAGCGCCAGGTGGCGGACCCGGCTCGACCGTGCAGGAGACGGTACGGACACGCGTGAGACTCCCGTCGGCACCGCGCAGGACTTCGAGAATCTTGAACGTTACGCCACGCGCCTGGCCATCCCGGCCCAGCGCGATGTGGCGCGAGACCAGCGCGGGCACCTGGCAGGGGAATCTCGGCAATCCGACAGGACTTTAGCCGGGTGCCTCGGCCAGCCACCAGACAATGGGATGCACGCCGAGGCCCGCTGGCGGGTCAGCAGCCAGCGCGCTGAGAGCCTTGCGCACCTTTTCCAGGCCTGCCTTGGTTCGCGGGAAACGTGAGTGGTGGCAGTACACGACGCCAACGTGATGGGGAACGAGAATTATCGCCACAGCAAAAGGTGCTGGCGTTCTCGGTCACCACAATCCGGCCTTCTGCCACCGCTGCTGTGAGGACGCGCCCGTCGTCGGCGCGGTCAGCGGCCGGCCGGGACGCCGACGGGATGGGCCAGGCGGCGCTAACCGACGCCCATCAGGGCGGGCGTTAGCTGGCCGCGGAAGTGGCGTGGCGCTGCTGCGACCATCGTCGCCGGGTCGCCGCCGAGCCGGGCCAGGGCCAGGAAGTCCAGGGCCCCGGGCTCGCTGGCAGTGCAGGCGTTCACCATGTCACCGCTTGCGCATCTGCAGCCGTCAGGCCAAGGATCTGGCCCGGCGGCCCGCACGAGGCGCCGGGAACGTCAGCCGGATGCGCCACACTACGAGTGCTATGAGCACGGCGACGCTGATGACGAAGCCGATGCATGCGCTCCTCCGGTAGCCCCGGTTAGCTTGCCACGCTGGGCGGCTGACTCCGGTGCCTCTCCTGCAACCTATACCCGCAACAGAAGACTGGCAAATAATTTCCAGAATCTGGTAGCGTGCTGATGATGACGGCGAACTGGACCTTCCTGACCAGCCACGCCCGGGTGCTGCTGTGCATCGCACACGACCCGGGCGTGCGGCTGCGCGAAATCGCGGCCAGCGTCGGCATCACCGAGCGCAGCGCCTACGGCATCGTCACCGACCTGACCGAGGCCGGCTACATCGTCAAGCAGAAAACCGGCCGCCGCAACCGCTACCAGATCCAGGCACACCTCCCGCTGCCCGAACCCACCAGCCAAGAACGCACCGTCGGCGAAGTCCTGACCCTGCTGGCCGGCGCCGGCGCGAGGCTGTGACCGGCGCGAGGCTGTGACCAACGAGTGGGCGGATGGCTACGGGTCAGGCCTTCCGGCCGTTAGCTCCGGCGTCCGCCACGCCAGCTCCGTAGCCGGCCTTGGTCAGCATCCGGCGCAGGTTGACAACCGCCTGAGTGTCGATGTCCTTGTGGGGAGGCGGGTCGAAATATTCGGTCTCGGGCCCGATAGTCACGGCAACCTTGCCGCCGTGCTGCTCCTCGGCTGAGCCGACTGCCTCCAGCAGCGACAGCACGGCACGCCACTCGATGTTGTGGCCCGCAGGATGCTGGAAGATCTGGCTCAGCGTGTTGCGCTGATGGTTATTGAGGTGCGCGGTCTGCAAGGGCGATGACATCCATGCTCCTGTCTGCTCCGCCCTATGGGCGGAACTGCGGATATTCAGTCGGGCGGGCCTGCTGCCGGGCCAGGCAAACACCTGCGAGCGACTGCCCGCGCACGATCACTGTGAGCATTGGCCTTCGGCTCAGGGGCCGGAACGGCGGGCGGCTGCCACCATCCTTGGGCATTCCGCCGGGCTACACGAGCGGCCCAGTCATTGCGGCGACTTTGCTGACGGTACACATAGGGCACAGGCTCAGGCATGCCGTTCTGTGATGAGGTGCGCTCGCGGGGCGTGATCTTCCTGACCTTGGTCATGATCCTGCTTTCCCCTGCGGTGCTGCCCGCCGCTGGCCGTATGAGCCGAGGACGATCAGGCGAGTTTGTGAGAGTTACAGGCCCGCTGTCGGGGCGTACCTCCGGGCGGGGCCTGTGGTGACTCGGAGTGAGTGTTGCCAAGTCTACTCTCTCAACTCCCAGAAACTGATCACGAAATTCTAGAAATAAATTGCGCGTTTTTGATTTCCTGTGTACGCTGACATCAGACCCGGACAGTCAGCAGCCGACGGCCGCAGCAAGACCGGGTCACTCAGTGAGGCGCCCGGCCGGGTTACAGCGGCCCGCTCTCACTGGCGAAGGAACGACAGCCATGACCGAGCAACCAGCCCCCCCGGGCGCCGCGACCACGCTGCCTCCGCAGTCGGCCAACGGCACATCCCCCAAGCTGCCGCCCGCGGCCCGGCCGCCTAAGCCCGGGCGGATGCACACCCGGATCAGCGGCATGCGCACCAGCCTCATCGCCGGCTTCGCCGGCCTGATCGTAGTGATGATCTTCATCATCCAGAACGCGCACACTGTGAACATCAGCTTCCTCGGCGCGCACCTGCGCCTGTCGCTCGCCGTGGCGCTGTTCCTCGCCGCCATCGCCGGTGCGCTGATCATGGCCGCCGCCGGAACCGCCCGGATCGCTGAGCTGCGAAGGATCATGCGCCGCGACCGGCGCAAGTCACAGGCCAGATGACACCAGCCACGGCAGGGCCCGGCAACACCGGCTACCAACTCATGCACATCCCCCGTACGTCACTGACTAAGGAGTCGGTCATGGGCATCATCGCTTGGATCATTCTCGGGTTGGGCGCAGGCCTGCTCGCGAACATGCTGATCCCCGGCAAACGACAGCAGGGCCTCATCCTCACCTGCCTCATCGGCATCGCCGGAGCCCTCGGCGGCGGCTGGGCCGCCACCAAGATCTTCCACATCCACACCCTGCACGGCTTCTTCAACGCCTCCACCTGGCTCACCGCCATCGTCGGCGCAGCCATCCTCCTGCTCGCCTACCACCTGATCACCCGCCAGTCCGGCGGATCCCGGCCGCGGTCGCGGTCGCGGCGTTACGCGCACCGGTGACCTAACGGCCCCGTTGACGGGATATGCACCACGCATATCCCGTCACGCGCCATCGCTCGTGCGCATCCGCATCAACCGGGTGCCCGGCGCTGCATCGCTGCCGGGTCGCCGCCGCCCTTACGCTGGCCTCACCACAGGTCGCCGCCGGTGAGTACGTAGAGGAACGGCACGAGCGGGATGAGGCTGAAGATGGCCCAGGCCAGCTTCCAGCTACCCGCCATGTCGCGGCGGGTAGCCAGGTCGATCCAGATGAGGACCACGGCGATGGGATGCAGGAAGCAGACCAGGAGTTCAAGGATCTTCTTCATAGCCATGAATTTACCGGCGCCGGCGTGAGGAACGCGGCGGCACGATGACCACATTGACCGGTGATGACGCCGGAGACCGGCTCGCGCTGGCCTGCCGCCAACCATGCGGTCGGCCGCAGGGTCCGGCCACGCTCACGACTGTTCTCGGCTATTGTCGTGATGCGTCCACTACGCGAGGCCGCGGAGGACGCTCAGCGACTGCTCGGGACGTCGGCGGGCACGCGAGGCCACTGGAGCCAGCCTCGGGTGTGCCATGAAGATCATCACGGACTCCGTTCCCGAACGGCAATCCCCGGGGCTTGCCAGCTTCATCCAGGCACACGGATCTGTCGTCGCGATCGGGCGAAGCGGGCCGGTTCCGCCACTTTGGGCGTGCTCACCATCGGCCTGTTGCCGTCGTCTCCGCCCTGTGCAGCGCGTCGTTCGATGACGGCGCAGCCGACGTCTGCGCGACCCGAAGATCCGCTAGCGCCGCAGTTTGCGCCGCTGCAAGCGATAAGGAGCCAACTGCATGCCGACGACCTACGCGTTGCTCAGCACCTATCCCCCGACGCAGTGCGGGCTGGCGACGTTCAGTGCGGCCCTGCTCGCTCATCTGCCCGAGGCGGGCGATCACATAGCCGTCGTGCGCGTGCTCGACGAGCCTGTGCCGGGCCCCGCCGACAAGGTCGTGCATGACCTCGTGAACGGCTCCGCCACGAGTGCGGCAGTGGCAGCGGAGGTACTTAACGGCTTCGATGTGGTGATCGTGCAGCACGAGTACGGCATCTACGGCGGGCCCGACGGCCAGGACGTCATCTCGTTGCTCGAGGCGCTGTACGTACCGAGCATCGTGGTCCTGCATACGGTGCTGGCGCATCCCACGCCTCGACAGCGCATGATCCTGGATGAGGTTATAGCTGCCGCCAGGGCGGTCGTCACGATGACGGAAACGGCCCGATCACGACTGCTGGACATCTATGGCACGAGCCCCGAGAAGGTCTTCGTGATACCGCACGGCGCGGCCGACAACCGAGTCGCCGCATCACCGGCTGGAAACACAGACCGGCCGAAGGTACTGACCTGGGGGCTTCTGGGGCCAGGCAAGGGGATCGAGCATGCGATCGATGCGATAGCTCTGCTTCGCGACCACGGGCTGCGGGTCGATTATCAGGTGTCCGGCCAGACTCATCCGCGCGTGCTGGGGCGCGATGGCGAGGTCTACCGGCTATCGCTCGAGGCGCGTGCACGGGCCCGAGATGTCGAAGATCGCGTGCACTTCGATGCCCGGTTCCTGGCCGCGGGAGCCTTGAGCCATCTCATCAGCGCCGCAGACGTCGTGCTGCTGCCGTACGACTCGCTGGAGCAAGTCACCTCCGGGGTCTTGATCGAGGCGGTCACCGCAGGTAAGCCGGTCATCTCGACCTGCTTCCCGCATGCCGTCGAGCTTCTCGGCGGCGGCGCCGGGCTCCTGGTCGAGCGGCAGGACCCGGCGGACATCGCGCGTGCGGTACGGCGTGTGTTCACCGAGCCCGGCCTGTCCGCGCGGATGAGCCGCCATTCAGCGGACCTCGCGCCGCAGTTGTTCTGGCCGGCAGTGGCGAGTTCCTATCGAGAGCTCGCATCAGCGCTCACCATGACCCCGGCGGGAGCCGAGCTATGAGCTACCCGGCGGCGCCGTTCCGGCACCTGCAGCGACTGACCGATCACATCGGGCTGCTTGAGCATGCCGAAGGGGTAATGCCCCGGCACGAGCACGGCTACTGCGTCGACGACGTTGCCCGCGGCCTTGTGGTGGTGTGCCGGGAGCCGTCGCCATCCGAGGAACTCGTCACCCTGGGACGCCGTTACCTCTATTTCCTCGCGCGAGCACAGGCGACAGATGGAAGGTTCCGCAACCGGCTCGGCTACGACCGCCGGTGGCGGGACCGGCCCGGAACAGGGGACTGCTGGGGCCGCTCTCTCTGGGCCCTCGGCACCGCTGCCGCCCGGGGCCCCACCATGGGGATCCGCTGGGACTCCTTCGCCCGGTTCGGCCGCAGCGCACAGGTCTCCTCTCCGTGGCCGCACGCCATGGCGTTCGCGGCGCTCGGCGCCGTCGAGATACTCGAGCGATGGCACGACCACTCCGGCGCGTTTACGATTCTTGACCGGACCAGCGCCGTCATAGGCGAGCCGCCGGCGGACACGGCGTGGCCGTGGCCAGCACCCAGGCTCAGCTACGCGAACGCGGCCATCGCCGAGGCCGTCATCGTGGCCGGCTGGAAACTCGGTCGTGACCGGGTGTTGCGGAACGGCCTGCGCATGCTCGAGTGGCTGCTGACCGTCGAGACCCGAGACGGCCACCTGTCAGTGGTACCGGCCGGAGGCTGGGGTCCTGGCGAGGTCCGGCCCGCTTTCGACCAGCAGCCGATCGAGGTGGCCGCGCTGTCGGATGCGTGCATGCGCGCAGCGGCGGTCACCGGCGACAGCAGCTGGCTGGCCGGCGTGGAAATGAGCGTGGCGTGGTTCCTCGGGGACAACGACACCAAGGTCCCGCTCTTCGACGAGCGAACCGGCGGGGGCTGCGACGGCCTTGGCCGCACCGGTCGCAACCGTAACCAGGGCGCCGAGTCGACGCTGGCGATGATCTCCGTACTGCAGCAGGGCCGTCGCCTGGCCACCGTGCCGCAATGAAGAACCGCAGCTCCACGGGCCTGGTGCTGGAACGGACGCAGCATCGGCTGCAGCCGGATGCCTCTCGCACGCTCTGCCGGCTGTTCGTGCCCGGCCAGGAGACCCTGATCCGTGGCGAGTCACGCGCGATGGCTGTCATCGACCGCGTCCTGGAACTGAGCGAGCAGGAGGTGGAACGAGCGCTGGCCCGGACGATGGCCCGGTTCTCCGATAGGCATCGCGACCTGGCCGAAACCCTGGAGCATAACTTCGGCCTCGTCGCTCATCGGCTCGGCGGCGAGATCAAGGTAGGGCGCGTGCGACGGCGGCTGATCGGAGCGTATTTCACTCAGGAGTACGCGCTCGAGGCCGCGGCCCTGTTCAATCCGTCGATCGTGGCCCATCCTGACCAGGCGGGCTGTCCTGCCGGAGACGTCCGGTTCGTCATGAGCCTGCGGGCAGTCGGGGAAGGCCACCTGTCGAGCATCGAGTTCAGGAGCGGCACGATTGGCAGCGATTCCGGGATCCGGTTCGACCCGCCTGGCCGCTTTCTTGACACCGGGCGCCCCCGGTCGGTTCCTTACGATCGCAACCTCTTCCAGGAGAAGCTCACCGAGCTTGGCCATGACGATGAGAACGCGCGTTTTCTCTGGAGCATCCTGCCGTCCCGCTTCACCTCGGCCGAGCTGGACACGGCGCTCGCCGAGCTCTCCCGGCAGCACGTGACGCGCGGAGACTCCGCGGTGCTGGCTGACAGGGCGCGGTGGATTGCGGCGTCCAACTACGCGGTCGAGTTCGATGAGCGCCACGCTCTCTCCGAGCGGGTGCTCTGGCCCACCGGTCCGGCCGAGAGCCACGGCATGGAGGATGCGAGATTCGTGCGCTTCGCCGATGGCGACGACCCGACCTATTACGCGACCTACACGGCGTTCGATGGCTCGCAGGTCGCGCCGCAACTTCTGGAGACCAGGGATTTTCGCACATTCACCGTCTCCCAGCTCTCGGGTCCCGCGGCCAGGAACAAGGGCATGGCGCTGTTCCCCCGGCGGATCGCCGGCCGCTACGCCGCGCTCTCCCGCTGGGACAGAGAAAGCAATGCGATTGGATACTCACACGATGGTCATCGCTGGTCCGAGGCCATCACGGTCCAGGCGCCGACGCGTCCGTGGGAACTGATCCAGCTCGGCAACTGCGGCTCGCCGATCGAGACCCCGCTGGGATGGCTGGTCTTCACTCATGGCGTCGGGCCCATGCGGGAGTACGCCATCGGCGTTGTCCTGCTCGACCTGGATGAGCCCGAGCGCCTGATCGCAGCGCTGCCGGAGCCGCTCCTGGTCGCCGACGAGTCGGAGCGCGAGGGTTACGTCCCGAACGTCGTGTACTCCTGTGGCCCCATGATCCACGGCGAGACAATCGTTCTGCCCTACGGCTGCAGCGACTCGTCCGTGCGAACTGCCACGGTCGACCTCAGCCTGCTGCTCGAACGGCTCAGGCCTGCCTGAGCCCGCGGCAAAGGCACTCGCAGGTGTGACGTAAGCGCGGCATCGGAGATCCTCTACCCCACTCCCCCAACGCAGCAACGGTGATCACAATGTTCTGGAACGCGCCCGCAACTGGGGCTTCGGGCAGACGCGGTCGACCAGGTCAGTGCAGGAGCAGGTCTCCGATGGCGATGAGCGACTGGACGCCTGCATACAGGGCGGCGGCGAGGACGAGCAGGCCTGCGCCAGTCGCGTCAGGGAACTTTCAGAACCAGCGTGACGGTGTCGTCGCTGATTTGCCCGCCGCTGAAGGCCAGCACGGCTTGCTGGATAGTGTCGGCGATGCGCTCGGCGGGCATGTCGCCGAGGCCGGCGACGACGTCGTGGAGGCGGTCACAGCCGTAAAGGTCACGGTCGATCTGGCCGCGGGCCTCCGTGACACCATCGGTGAACAGGATGAGGCTGTCGCCTGTCCGTAGTGACGTCCGTGAGTCCCGCAGCTCGGGATCGGGCAGCAATCCGAGCAGAGTCCCCGGCCGCCCGAAGGTCTGCACTCGCCCGTCGGCACGGCGCACCAATGCCAGGGGGTGGCCCGCGGAGCTGATCTGCACCGAGGCCCCGGCCAGACTCGGCCGCGCCGTGGCATAGATCGCGGTGAGGAAGCGCGGGTCATCGGTGTGCCAATCCAGCAGCGCCTGGTTCAAGGCAGCCAGAATCAGGCTTGGCCGGCCATGCCGGTGTGCCTCCGCCCGCAAGGTATACCGGGCCAGCGCGGTGCTCTTCGCAGCCGGGGCCCCCTTGCCGCACACGTCGCCGACAACCATCCCCCAGCTCCCCCGCACCGATGGGAATATGTCGTAGAAGTCCCCGAGAACCTCGGCCCCTGTCCCGCCGGCCACATACCGCGCCGCGACATGCAAGCCCGGGATCTCCGGCAGCCGCGGCGGCAGCAGGCTTTCCTGCAGGATCTGCGCCAGCTCGGCACGTTCTGCGCTCTGCTGCAATGCCGCTTGCAGCGCGACTTCCCGTGAGGCAACCTGGGCCAGGGTTTCCAGGAGCTCGACCTCTCCGGCACTCCAGTGGCGTGGCAGAGGGTCAGCCACGCAAAGCGCGCCCACCACGTTGCCGTGCGGGTCACGCACTGGAAATCCGGCCCAGGCGCTCACGCCCGCCGGCTCGAGCGGGCAGCGGGCGCTCGGGTGCGGGTCCAGCCGCGCGTCGTCGATGACCAGCTTCTCCTGGGATTCGATCACGAGCTGGAGCAAGGACTGCTCGAGCGGGCTCTCCCGGCCGGTCGTGTCCGGGGAACCGCGACAGCTCGTGCCCGAGGATGGGCGCCATCTGGCGATGGTGACGGATGCACGCGAAGTGCCCAGGATCATCGCGGCCAGCCACGCAACTCGGTCGAAGGGCTCCGCCGGGCCAGGATCTGGCAGGCGGTCCGGCCGCCGCACAGTCCCGGGCGGCGCGGGAATATCCGCTCGCACCAGTCCAGTCAGCGCACCGGATCTGGCCGGAACTTGGATTGAGGAGTTACTGAGAGGATTCATATCCGCCGCTTCCGCAGAGTTTGTGACATGAGTGACGAAATCCGGGCTGCGGGGTCTGGACCTCCCAGATCTGGATTGAATCACACAACGGTTGGGCCGACGCTTCTGTTGGAAGATATCCTAGCTTTCAATTGACCAGTGCTCTGGGATCTACTAGGCCTCTTCTGGACATAAAGGTGTCATGCCGACAGGGCTGGCGAAAGGGACCTGCGGTGTTAACGCCCTGCCTTACGCTTATGCCGTCCTCCGCGTCTGGATAGTGCCTCCCGTGCACTCGCCCGGATTCCCGCCCAAACAAATACAGATTGCCGGCGAGTTCTGGTGAGTACTCGGTGATCGCGGTGCTGGCGCCCATCAGCAGTCCACGACTCGTCCTGGCCGTCCCGGCCGGATCCATAACGGAGCGCGGATGACACAGCTCATCATTGCGCGGCGTACAGGCCGATTCGTCCGCCCG
>Ga0335073_10017551_pt1 | contig 10015 bp, 7 predicted proteins | sample Lox_Sample_22_FD_207093 | JGI IMG/M metagenome (GOLD analysis project Ga0335073, IMG submission 207093) | Soil microbial communities from Loxahatchee National Wildlife Refuge, Florida, United States - Lox_Sample_2.2 | ecosystem: Environmental > Terrestrial > Soil > Wetlands | place: USA: Florida... | reverse complement strand
CGCGGGAGTCATCTGGGCCAATACCTACAACCGGTTCGATCCGGCCAGCCCCTTCGGCGGTTACCAGGAGTCCGGATACGGCCGCGAAGGCGGCCGGCACGGATTGGCGGCCTACCTCAATGTCTGACCGCAAGGAGGTCCAGCCGCAGCAGCTGCCGCGGCTCGGCGTGCGCAAGACCTACAAGCTCTTCATCGGCGGCGCCTTTCCGAGGTCAGAGTCAGGCCGGTCCTACCCCGTGCATAGCAAGGACGGAGCGCTGCTGGCCCATGCGGCGCAGGGCTCGCGCAAGGACGTCCGCGACGCCGTCGTGGCGGCGCGCAAGGCGTTCGCTGGATGGTCGGGCGCGACCGGCTACAACCGCGGCCAGATCTTGTACCGGGTAGCCGAGATGCTCGAGGGCCGAGCCGCTCAGTTCGCAGCCGAGGTCGCGGCTGCTGACGGCGGCCGCAAGGCGCGGGCAGAGGCCGAGGTGGCGGCTGCCATCGACCGCTGGGTCTGGTACGCCGGCTGGAGCGACAAGGTGGCCCAGGTGGCCGGTGCCGCCAACCCGGTAGCAGGGCCGTACTTCAACTTCAGCGTGCCAGAACCGACCGGCGTGGTCGCCATACTCGCGCCCGCTGAATCCAGCCTTCTCGGGCTCGTCAGCGTCATCGCGCCCGCCATCGTGACCGGCAACACCGCGGTCGTGGTGGCAAGCGAAATCCGGCCGCTGCCCGCAATCTCGCTGGCCGAGGTGCTCGCGACCTCCGACCTGCCGGCCGGCGTGGTCAATGTGGTGACGGGCCGGACCGCCGAGCTCGCTCCGGTGCTGGCCGGGCACATGGACGTCAACGCAATCGACCTGACCGGGATCGAGGCCCCGTCGCGCGCGGCACTGCAGGAGCTGGCGGCCGCCAACGTCAAGCGGGTCACCTACGGGAACGACGACTGGGCTGCAACGCCCGGCACCAGCCGGCTCATGTCGTTCCTGGAAATCAAGACCGTGTGGCACCCTGCCGGGACTTGATAGCCGAGGCAGCCGGGAACAAGGCATGAGCGGCCGACCCGCCGTCAGCCGAGCTCCGTGAGGGTGTTGCGGAAATCTCGCCGCACACCCCGCAGGCGACAGCGTGAGCCTCTCTCAGCACATCCGGGCAGCGGCGGACCAGCTGCAAACCGTCGCCGGGAGCCCGAAGCGAGTCAGCACCGACTAACTACTCGAGTCGGCGCCCGTGGCGGAGCGCCGTGAACCGTCGTTGAGAGCAAGCCTGGCGGCGCTGAAATCTTCCCGGCCGTGACCGGCCTCAACCGCAGACCGCCACTGCCGGGACAACGCGGCAAGCACCGGAAGCGCGTCGCTTCCGGCAGCCTGGAGTGCCAGGTCGACGTCCTTGAGCGCCCATTCCAGCGGAAACTCCGGTGCGTAGTCACCCTCTTCCATCTTGTGGAGTTTGGCGTCGGCGATTGGCGCATCGAGCGGTCCGCCCTCGATGGCCTCGGCAAGCTTGGTCTGGTCGATATTCAGCAGCTCCGCCAGCTCGAGTGCCTCCGCCAGGCCCTCGATCAGGATCGACATGTAGGCATTGACGGCCAGCTTCATCCGGCTGCCCGCGCCGGCTTCGCCGAGCCACACGGTCTTACGGCCGATCGCGTCGAACGCCGGGCCGACAACTGGCTGGGCGGCGGGCGGTCCCGATGCCAGGATCAGGAGCTGGCCGTGCTCCGCCGGCCCTTTGCTGCCTGACACCGGAGCGTCGACGAACATGACATCCGGCCTGAGCTGGTGCAGGTGGCCGGCGATCTGCGCTGTCGCCGCGAACCCGATCGTGCCCATCTGCGCCCACGCCGCCTGGTCGGCGAAAGCCTCGGCGGTCTCGTCAGACATCACGGACGAGACGACGTCAGCATTAGGCAGCATCGTGATCACCGTCTTTGCGCCTGCTACTGCCTCGGCCGGCGAGCCCGCCACCTGAGCCCCGGCGTCGGCCAGCGCTGCAGTCGCGCCGGCGGACCGGTCCCAGACTGTCGTGGGCAGCCCGGCTCGGATCAGGTTCCTGGCCATCGCTGACCCCATGATCCCAGTCCCCAGGACAGCCACTCTCTTGTTCGCGGCGTCGGTCGTCGCGTTCATCTGATCACCCCGCGTTTCGCATCCGGCCGGGACAACCGTGTCCCAGCGATGCCCCGCCGTCCCTCGCTGATTATTCCCCCTGATGCATAGCTGCCGGGGAGCCGGAGGGTGGCTCTGGACCGCCACCGGTCGCGGCGGGACCTCAAAGGGCTTCGCGCCGGTTTTCGGCAACCACTTCAGGTTCGTCGGCAAGCCGGTGCCGGGTTGGGACGGCCTGGTCAATTGTGAAGTACTGGAAGCTCCGGTTAGTCGCGCGTAAGCCCGGCCTTCGCAGCCGCGGTTGGTGTCCAGGGTCGGCTGTCCAGCCTCGCGCGAATGAGCTGCCCGGCGGCAGCGCCGTTCCCCAGTTCACCGTCGGGTTGCTCATGCTGTAAGACCACAGTGACCGTAAGTTTGGAAGTGGACGTCCGGAGGCGAGGGACGTCCAGGCCGGCCGGTCGGCCGGCCCGGACGCCATGATCAGACCAGGTCGAACCGGTCCAGGTTCATCACCTTGTCCCACGCTGCGACGAAGTCCGTCACGAACTTTTCCTTCGCATCGTCGCTTGCGTAGACCTCTGCGAGCGCGCGCAGCTCGGAGTTGGAGCCGAAGATGAGGTCGACGCGGCTGCCCGTCCACTTCACCTCGCCGGTGGCGGCATCGCGCCCATCGAACGCGCTCCCGTCCTCCGACGTCGCCTCCCACGTCGTGCCCATGTCGAGCAGGTTGACGAAGAAGTCGTTCGTCAGTGTGCCCGGGGTCCTGGTGAAAACCCCAAGTGGGGACTGCTGGTAGTTCGCGCCAAGGACGCGCAGGCCACCCACAAGGACAGTCATCTCGGGCGCGCTGAGGTTGAGCAGGTTCGCCCGGTCGATGAGCAGGTACTCAGCCGGAAGGCGGGTGCCCTTCCCGACGTAGTTGCGGAACCCGTCGGCGGCCGGCTCGAGCACGGCGAACGACTCCACGTCGGTCAGCTCCTGCGGCGCGTCCGAGCGGCCTGGCCGGAACGGCACCGTGACATCGAAGCCCGCGTCCCTGGCTGCCTGCTCGACCCCCGCGTTACCGGCGAGCACGATCAGGTCGGCTAGCGAGATCTGCTTTCCGCCGGTCTGGCCCGCATTGAAGGCCTCCTGAATTCCTTCCAGCGTGCGCAATACGGTGGCGAGCTGGTCCGGTGCGTTGACTTCCCAGCCGCGCTGCGGCTCCAGGCGAATGCGCGCGCCGTTGGCGCCGCCGCGCTTGTCGCTGCCACGGAAGGACGCAGCCGACGCCCATCCAGTGGACACAAGCTGGGAGACCGTCAGTCCCGACGCCAGGATCTGCGCCTTGAGCGCGGCAACGTCCGCGGCGTCGACGAGGTCATGTGTGACAGCGGGGATGGGGTCCTGCCACAGCAGCGTCTCCGTCGGGACTTCCGGGCCGAGATAGCGGGCGATCGGACCCATGTCGCGGTGGACCAGTTTGAACCAGGCCCTGGCGAAGGCGTCTGCGAACTCATCGGGATGCTCGAGGAACCGGCGCGAGATCGGCTCGTAGATCGGGTCCATGCGGAGCGAGAGGTCGGTCGTCAGCATCGTCGGAGCGTGACTCTGCGATGCGTCGTGGGCATCGGGTACCGTGCCAGCGCCGGCGCCGTCCTTCGGCTTCCACTGGTGCGCGCCCGCCGGGCTCTTTGTGAGCTCCCACTCGTAGCCGAACAGCGTTTCGAGGAAGCTGTTGTCCCACGTCACCGGCGTGGGAGTCCAGATGACCTCGAGGCCGCTGGTGATCGCGTCGCCGCCTTTGCCGGTACCGTAGCTGCTCTTCCAGCCGAGGCCCTGCTGCTCGATGGGAGCGGCCTCCGGGTCCGGGCCAACGCTGTCCGCGGGGCCCGCGCCATGCGTCTTGCCGAAAGTGTGGCCGCCTGCGATCAGGGCGACTGTCTCCTCGTCGTTCATCGCCATCCGGCGGAACGTCTCGCGAATATCGCGGGCTGCCGCGAGCGGGTCTGGTGTCCCGTTCGGGCCCTCAGGGTTGACGTAGATGAGACCCATCTGCACCGCACCGAATGGCTCCGCTAGCTCTCGGTCGCCGCTGTAGCGCTCGTCGCCGAGCCAGGTTGTCTCCGGGCCCCAGTACACGTCTGCATCCGGTTCCCAGACGTCTTCGCGCCCCCCGGCGAAACCGAAGGTCTTGAAGCCCATCGACTCCAGGGCGACGTTGCCGGTCAGGATCATCAGGTCAGCCCACGAGATCTTCTGGCCGTACTTCTTCTTGACCGGCCACAGCAGCCTGCGAGCCTTGTCCAGGCTCACGTTGTCCGGCCAGCTGTTGAGCGGGGCGAAGCGCTGCTGACCTGAGCCCGCGCCGCCGCGGCCGTCGCTGATGCGGTAGGTGCCGGCGCTGTGCCACGCCATCCGGATCATCAGCGGGCCGTAGTGGCCAAAGTCGGCTGGCCACCAGTCCTGGGAGGTCGTCAGCACCTCAGCGATGTCCCGCTTCACGGCGGCGAGGTCGAGGCTGCTGAACGCCTCGGCGTAGCTGAACTTCTCGCCGAGCGGGTTGGCCACGGCGGGGTTCTTGGCCAGGACCTTCAGATTGAGCTTGTTCGGCCACCACTCGCGATTAGCGTCGCCCATCGTGGGGTGCGTGCGGCCCCCGTGTGCCACCGGACATCCTCCGGCCTCCGGGGTCGCGTTCTCGATGTCAATTGGATCATGGTTCTCAGACACGGGATTCCTTCCGGGACTAGCAGGTGAATGGAGCGGGCGATCAGGCACTGTCGGCGGTAGCGCAGCTGGCGCACAAGCCCCAGTAGACGACCTCGGCCTCATCGATCGAGAAGCCTCTGTCGTCGGAAGCAGTCAGGCACGGCGCTTCGCCGACCGCGCAGTCGACGTCAGCGACGACGCCGCACGACCGGCAGACGACGTGGTGGTGGTTGTCGCCGACGCGTCCCTCGAACCGGGCCGGGCTATCGGCTGGTTCGATGCGGCGGATGAGGCCCGCCGCCGTGAGTGCATGGAGCGCGTCGTAGACAGCTTGTAGTGAGACATAACCGACCCGGTCGCGCACCCCGGCAGCGATTGCCTCGACACCAAGGTGGTCGCCGGCGCGGACGGTTTCGAGCAAGGCGACGCGGGCGGCGGTCACCCGTAGGCCGGCGCCACGCAGCTCCGCTGCGATCGTCGGAGTGCGGGACGCGGTCATGGCCCCAACCCTATCTGCATAAACACGAACGATTCAAGAGAACGAATAATCCAAGTTTCGGCCCTTTGAGCGTGGCTGTGCTCGGTTGCAACCTTGCGATTCGCCGCCACTGCGACGTGATGGCGGTGCTGCCGCGGAAATAGAACCACTAGCGATCTGTCCGGCCGAGGGGCGGACTCGCAGGCGTTCTGTGATGTATCAGCCCGGTTTGACGCTGCGGTTGCCGTGCTCGGCTGGCAGGGTCTGCCTGGCCCTGAATCCCGGAGGTCTCCATGAAGAACGAAAGCGACACTTTTGACGTGATCGTGATAGGTGCGGGACCGGTAGGGGTCGAAGCCGCTACACGGACTGTGCGGGGCGGGCTGTCGACGGCCGTGATCGAGCGCCGCCTGGCCGGCGGAGAGTGCCACTACTACGGCTGCGTCCCGAGCAAGGCAATGCTGTTGCCGATGGAACTCGCCGCCGAGGACAGCCGCATGCCAGGAGTCGACCTTCGTGGCCCGATCGACGCGCCAGCTGTCTTCAAGCGGCGCGATGACTTCGTGCTCCACCACGACGACAGCCCGATAGTGGGCGAGATAACCCAGTTCCCGGCAACGTTCGTGCGGGGTCAGGGACGCCTAGCAGGGCCGATGCGGGCCGAGGTAGCTCAGAACGGCAGCATGCGGAGCCTGCGCGCCCGGCATGCCATTGTCCTGGCTACCGGCAGCGACCCCTACATCCCTGACATTCCGGGCCTGCGGGAGGCGCGGCCCTGGACCAACCGGGAGGCGACTAGCGCCGAGCAGGCGCCGAAACGCTTGGCCGTCATCGGCGGCGGCCCAGTAGCCTGCGAGATGGCTCAGGCACTGCATTCCCTGGGTGCTGAGGAGACGACCATGCTCGTGGCACGCGAGCGGCTGCTGCCCAGGACCGAGCCATTCGCCGGAGATCTGGTGGCGAAGTCCTTCAGGGACACCGGCATCGACGTGCGCTTTGGACGCTTCGTCACGAACGTTGAGCGCCGCGTCCCCGGCGGGCCCGTCACCATTCACGTCGACGACGGCTCACAGCTGGAAGCCGACGAGCTTCTGGTCGGCACCGGTCGGGAACCGGTCGTGCACGACATCGGCCTGGAAACAATCGACCTCGAGGCAGAAGGCTCGATCGAGGTGGACCCAACCATGCGCGCCACCGGAGTGCCGGACGGCTGGCTGTACGCCATCGGGGACGTCAACGGCCGCAACCAGCTCACCCACATGGGCAAATATCAGGGCAGGGTATGCGGGGACGTGATAGTCGCCCGGGCTAAGGGCCTGCCTGATAACGCGCCAGCCTTGCACGACCTCGCAGACGACATCGGCGCTCCGCAAGCAATCTTCACCGACCCCCAGGTCCTCGCTGTCGGGCGCACCGAGGAGAAAGCTCGCGCGGACGGCTTCCCGGTCCGCACCGTCGAGTACGACCTGGCCGACGTGATCGGCGCTCAGCTCCAGGCAGATGGCTACACCGGGCGGGCGAAGGCAGTCGTCGACACCGACCGCCGGACGCTGATCGGCTTTACTTTGGTCGGCCCTGCTGTAGTCGACCACCTCCACGCCGCGACGATCGCCGTCACCGCCCAGGTTCCGCTGGACAGCCTCTGGCACGCCGTTCCGGCATTTCCCACCGCAAGCGAGTTCTGGCTGAGGCTCCTGGAGGCCTACGGCCTCTAAACCGTCAGTGCTCGAACCACCGCAGGGAAGACGGTGTCGGCTCGTCCGGCTAGCTCCGCCTCGGTCAGCAGCTGAACCGGATGCGGGATATAGAGCATGCGGCTCGACGGCATTGCAAGCAGCCGCGCCTGCTCGACCGCCTCGTCAGCGAACGGAGACGTCGCGATGCCGACCGCCGGGATGCCGCGGCGTTCCAGGTGAACCAGGTCGCACACACTGCACGACGTGCACGAGCCTCAATCGGCGAGGGCCTCGACGACGGCGTCAGAGACCCTCGTGAGGTTATCGACGAGGTCCAGGGCCGCCGGCTTGGAGAAGATCTCTTTGGTTTCGCGGGTAGTGATCGCGCCTTCGGCCTGCAGAAGCGTCTCGATCCGGTCGAGAAACTCGGCGCCGCGGTTCTTCCTGATGTCGAGCAGCGTGATGCGCAGGCCGCTGATCTGCGCCGAGCGCGGCGCCAGCGGCTGCTCCGGTCGCACTCGCTCGTCGAACGGGCTCACGTACTCGGTCACCGTGGCTCCACCTCCGCGGAAACTATCTCGGATCCCATGCCGGTACACGGGCCAAGGACAGCAGAGTAACGTCCGGCTTCGCCGCCGGCTACGAGCAATATGATCGCGTCGGGGGAGGCCCACTTGTGGACTTCGGCGCCCGGATCGCTGCGGTGCACGAGCGGGGTAGTCTCGCCACGTCTGAGGTCGCGGGCCGGCTTTTGTACGGCATCGAACATGAAGTCGCGGAGCCGGCGCTTGGTCCAGTCGTGCGCGCGGAACATCTCAGCGTGCTCGGGGCAGATGACGAACACCGACGGATCGGTGAGCGGCCACCAGTTCGTGCTCCACGTACTGGCTGCAGCCCAGGCCAGGATGTAGGCGAGGTCCTCTGGGGTGCGGCTGCGGTGGTCGGAGATCGACAGCGGCGCGTCACTGCCGATCAGCGTGACGACAGACTGCTCCGCTGCGAAACCGCGCTCGACATGCAGCGGCTCCCACGGGCTGGCCTCCTCGGCCTCAGCGATGCAGAAGCCGATCTTGCCCATGTGGCCGAGCGTCGACCGGTCGAGAGTCCCCGGCATGCCACCGCCGGTGAGCTCGATCATGAGGCGGAGGGCCCTTCCGATGGTGAGGTTCGCCCGGTTTCCGGGGCCGAGCGCCCCCATCCCGCTATTCATGCCGAGTTCGTGGCGCACCGGGCCGTTGACCACGATCAGCTGGCCGGCCGGCTGAGTTGTCACTGCCTGGCCGTGCAAGTTGAACCTGCGGTCGAGTGCCGCACTGGCGGCGGCGACGACCACTGGGAAGTACTCCGGACGGCAGCCAGCCAAGACGGCGCATGCGGCCAGGCGCTCGAGTGTCGCCTCGCCCATAGCAGGCGGAACCTCGCCCAGCGACGTCGATCCGGCGTAGCGGCCGAGCATCTTCTCGACCCGGTCGGCCGTCGGAGGCACGACCGGCAGGCCGTCTGTCCAGCCACGCTCGAACATCTCTTCTATCTCGTCGGAGTTCGTGCTTGCTTCCATCGCCGCGGCGATGGCCGGGTCGAGGGCGGCCTTGGAGGAACAGCCTGGCTTGCGCAGCGGCTCTCTGGCTTCCGGGATGGCGAGCGTCGCGCCGGTAATCGCGGCAGCCTGCTCGATGAGCAGCGTGATCCGCGGCTGGTCCCAGCCGGTGACGCTGCTGGTGAGCTGGCCTCCGTCGTCAATCAGGAACGCGGCCGGCACCGAGACAAGGCCATAGGCTCGGGAGGTCTGGTACGGCGGAGGCTGCGAGACGACCCGGCCGGTCCAGCCCTGTCGGCGCGCCACCCGGATGGCCACCTCGAGCGGATCCTCGAACACCGCGGTGCAGCTGAGACCAGCCTTCTCCCAGTCCTGGCACAGCGGCCCGAGCTCGCGCATTGCCAGCGCGGAGGTCAGACACTCCTCGTTCACGAACAACAGAAGCGCGCAGCCACCCTCGGTGAGAGTCTGGATAGTCACCGGGTCCGGCGTCAGCCCGCTGACCAGCAGCTCAGGTGCCCGGCCGCTCGGGCCATTCCGGATGTGCTGTTCGACAGCCATGTACCTGGGTTATCACAGGTGATGCGTCAAGGTGATCACGATCGGAACGCGATGATCGGCGGCATCGACGCGACGCTGCGCACCGGCGGGCTCCACGACGAGGTCTGACCAGCCGGAGGCAGACGAGGCTCAGGCTGGCGCCGAACAGGAGCCACGGAACGAGCGCGATCAGATCACTTCGGTTCATCTGTGGCCCCCCTGGGCGGGTGCGGAAGCGAAGGGAGGAGCGGGTACAGCGGCGGTCATCGGACGGTCCTTTCGTCACAGGCCGGTCGCACCGGCTGTCCTTACGCCTGGCGGCCAGCTGACCTCACTTCACCTGACCGGCGTGTAACCACTGCGCGCCGGATGTGGAGGGCGCATGGACATTCCAGGGGCTAAGTCGCCACGGTCGGACGAGTTGAGATCAGCGCTCGCGATTCGCCGGGAGCGCCGTGACCAGGACGTCAGATAGCGGTGCGGCGGGGAGCGGATCGCGTGTCCTGGCGACCTTGCGCCATCCCCAGTTCCTGAGGGCGCGCTGCGCCGCGGTAGCCGCGGGCAGCACGGTCAGCGTCGCTCGCTCCTCGCGCCGATCCCGCAGGATCAGATCGTGCAATGTCCGGCCGACGCCCTGCCGCCGCCAGGACGCCCGCACCAGCAGGTCCGTTAGTGCGAAGGTGCGCCCGGCATACTCGGCTGTCACCTGATCCGGCAGTGGCGTGGTCAGGTCTCGCCACCAGGACGTGGAAGACCGGAGCGGCATCCCGGTTGCGTAGCCAACCAGGTAGCCGCCATGGCGGGCCTCAGCCAGGACAAAACCTGGCTGACGGCGCTGCACCAGAAACGGGCCGGCGAAGCGCTCGGCATCGTCGTCACGGTGGAATGGCGGCTCGGCGTATACCTCGGCGTGCAAAGCCTGCAGCTCGTTGGCGTGCTCGGCAGCCTGCGGGCCGTTGAGCAGCCGGTACGTCAGGCCGGGTGTCGACACGGCATCACCGTG
>Ga0335073_10017548_pt1 | contig 10016 bp, 4 predicted proteins | sample Lox_Sample_22_FD_207093 | JGI IMG/M metagenome (GOLD analysis project Ga0335073, IMG submission 207093) | Soil microbial communities from Loxahatchee National Wildlife Refuge, Florida, United States - Lox_Sample_2.2 | ecosystem: Environmental > Terrestrial > Soil > Wetlands | place: USA: Florida... | reverse complement strand
AAATCAGCGACGGCAAAAAGCTTCGGCTCCGAATGAAAAAGCGGAAGCCGCTGACTCGCTGTGGCTGAAACCGGGTGTTGAGTCAGGTCGGTGAGCGGATCGCGTGTATTCCGGTCTTTCTGCGCGGCTCCGCCGAGCCTAATTCTGCATCTTGTAGTCCGCGCTCGGCGCCTTTGAAGAGACCTGTGATGGTGTGAGGAGCTGGGTTCGGTCCCATCCACCGCCAAGCGCTTGAACTAACTGGACCGCAGAGAGCATCTCGTCGACCTGAAGCGAATTGAGTGTGACCTGATTCCCGAGGAGTGTAGTCTGCGCGGTGACAACATCAACGTAGGGATCGACTCCGCTGTTGTAGCGCTGCGTTTCGAGAGTGAGAAACTCCTGAGACGACTTGACCGCATCCTGTTGACGCAGGATCTGCTGGGAATAAACGCGCGTGGCAACGAGGGCATCTTCGACCTGCTGGAAGGCGGTAAGCACCGATTGGCGATATGTGGCCAGGTCAGAGTTGTAGATGGCTTCGTACTGATGCAGCTGAGCCCTGTAAAGTCCGCCATTGAAGAGTGTCTGTGCGGCACTTGGACCGATGGACCAGATGCGGCTGGGCCAGTCAAAGAGATGTTTAAGCGTGGCGCTTTCAAAGCCGCCGTCGGCAGAGATAGTGATCTGGGGAAAGAATGCCCCGTAGCCGATGCCGATGGTCGCATTGGCTGCGGCGAGCGTGCGCTCGTTGGCGGCAACGTCGGGCCGGCGCTCGACTAATTGTGACGGAACGCCGGTGGGTATGGCCGGAGCGGCGTAGATCATCGGCTTGACGGGGATCGAGAAGTCGGTGGCAATCCTGCCCAGTAGCGTTGCGATGGCATGTTCATATTGACCGCGCAAGAGTGCCACATTGACCGCAGAGGACTGCGCGGATTGGAGAGTGGATCTGGCCTCGACGACGGAGATGTAATCACCGGTCCCGGCATCGTATGCACCCTGAGCGGAGTCAAGGGCCTTCTGATCCGCCGCGACCGTATCATTCAGGATCTGCTGAAGCATATCCTGGCCGCGAATCTCAAAGAAATACTCGGCGAGGCTGGCCTGCTCAGTGAGCTTTTCGAGCTCCAGATCGGCATCGCTGGCCTGCGCGCTGTACTGCGCCTCGCGAACCTCATTGCGGATTTTGCCCCAGAAGTCAGGCGTCCAGGAAACGTCGAGCGGGACGTTCCAAAGGGATGTGGTCCTGCCCGTGGTGGCCGAGGAGGACACACTCTGGTTGCTCGATGCGCGCGAGCGGCTCCACGCGGGATTGGTCGTGATGGTCGGCCAGAATTGCGCGCGAGCCTCGGCGACGAGAGCGCGCGCCTCCATGAAATTTTCGAAAGAGACCTTGATGTTCTGGTTGTTGATATTGAGCTGTTCTTCCAGCGCATTCAGTTCCGGCTCGTTGAAAATTTCCCACCATTTTCCGCGAATCATTGCGTCCTGCGGACTGGCGACTTTCCAGCCTTCCGCGTCGTGGAAATTGACCGTGGATTCCTTATAGTTTTGCGCGCTGATCGCCGGCGGCGCCGGCGCATGATAAGGCGGGCCGATGCGGCATCCGGAGATGACTGCTGCCAGAGGAAACAAGAGTGCAGCTGTAGCCACAAGGATTGCGAGTTTTGCGGGCGGAACCATGGTCATACTCCCACTGAAATCAGGATGCAGCACCGGCCGGACCGGGATTGAGCATCGCACGCGATTTACCCAATGCGCGAAGCCGCAGTCGATCCATCGCCAGATAGACAACGGGGGTTGTATAGAGTGTCAGCAATTGGCTCAGCAACAATCCGCCAACAATGGTGATGCCCAGGGGCTGCCGCAGTTCGGATCCAGTGCCGGTGCCGAATGCGAGGGGCAAAGCGCCGAAGATGGCAGCCATGGTGGTCATCAGAATCGGCCTGAAACGCAGCATGCATGCCTCGAAGATTGCGTCGTAGGTGTTCTTTCCTTCCTGACGCTCGGCCATGAGAGCAAAGTCGATCATCATGATCGCGTTTTTCTTCACAATGCCGATCAGGAGAATGATGCCGATGATGGAAATGACATTGAGATCGATGTGGAAAAGCATGAGCGCGAGCATGGCTCCGACGCTGGCGGATGGAAGCGTAGAAATAATCGTCAGGGGGTGAACCAGGCTCTCGTAAAGAATGCCGAGTACGATGTAGACGGCAAGCAGAGCCGTCGTCACCAGATACTTCTCCGTTGAGAGCGATTGCTGATAGGCTTCGGCGGTGCCTGCGAAGAAGCCATGAACGGTGGAGGGCATCCCGAGAGAAGCTTCCATTTTTGTTACTTCCTGGGTTGCGTCACTGAGCGACATTCCACTGGTCAGGTTGAAAGAAACAGTGACAGAAGGAAAAAGGCCGGTGTGACTGATTTGCAAAGGCGTCGTGCCGGTCTGGGATTTCACGGCGCTGAACAAGGGCGATATCGCGTTGATCCCCGCGACGGTTCCTGAGGAGGAACTCGATGGCTTGAAGTAGATGTTTCTGAGTTGCGAGGGATTCTGCCAGTATTTCGGCGCCACCTCCATCACGACGTAGTACTGGTTGAGCTGGGTGTAGATAACCGAGACCTCCGATTGGCCAAATGCACTGTAGAGCGACTGGTCAAGCGACTGCGAGGTTTGTCCGAGTCGGGCAGCGGTCACGCGATCATAGGTGAGCAGTTCCTGCAATCCGCCGTTTTGCTGATCGGTATTGACGTCGAGAAGGCCGGGCAGCTTCTTCATATTGGCCAGCAGAATCGGACCCCAGTGGAAGAGGTCAGCGATATTGTCGGCCTGGATCGTGTACTGGTAAAGGGCGGCGCTGGAGCGTCCTCCGATTCTGAGATCCTGGACCGGCTGGAGAAATGCCGATGCGACTGGAAGCCGGTTCAGCTTAGGTCGAAGGCGGTTGATCACTTCCATTGCACTGACCTTGCGTCCCTGACCGAGTGGCTTCAGGGCGATGTAGATGAATCCCCCATTGCTTGCTCCGTTGCCGCCGGTATAGGCGTTGACATGCTGGACCGCGGGATCCGCTTTAATGACCGCAACCAGCCGCTGAACGGAAAAATTCATGAACGGGAAGGATGCATCCTGGGGCCCTTGCACCATCCCAACGGCGGCGCCGGTGTCCTGCGTCGGGAAAAACCCTTTGGGAATGCGGGTGATCACGACGACATTGAGCGCGACGGTGAGCGCGAGCACGATCAGCGTGAGAGCTGGATTATCAAGAACCCATTTGAGCGAATGCCGGTAGACCGAGAGGAGCCCATTAAAAAAGCTTTCACTCGTACGGTAAAACCAGTTGTGTTTCTCGCCTTCCTGTCTCGTCTTCAAAAGGTACGCACACATGGTGGGAGTGGTGGTGAGCGAGATGACCATCGAAACCACAATAGCCGTGGAGAGTGTCACTGCAAATTCGCGGAAGAGCCGTCCGACGATGCCGCCCATCATGAGAATGGGAATGAAGACGGCAATAAGCGACATGCTGATGGAGAAGACGGTGAAGCCGATCTCTTTTGCGCCCTGCAGCGCCGCTTCAAATGGATCCATGCCGGCTTCAACGTGACGCGTGATGTTTTCCATCACGACGATGGCATCATCGACCACGAAGCCGGTGGCAATCGTGAGGGCCATCAGGGAAAGGTTATCGAGGCTGTAGCCGAACAGGTACATTACGGCGAATGTACCGATGAGCGAAACAGGCACAGCCACGGTTGGAATCAGCGTGGAACGCGGACTCCGCAGGAAGACGAAGACAACGAGAACGACCAGGATCACGGAACCGATCAAGGTCTTTTCAACATTGCTGACAGAAGCCCGCACCGTGGTGGTGCGGTCGAGCACAATCGTTGTCTGGACGCCCCGCGGCAAAATCGCCTCGAGGAAAGGCAATTGTGTTCGAATCCGATCGACCGTCTGAATGATATTGGCGCCGGGCTGCCGAAAGATAATGAGGAACACCGCGCGCGTGCCATCCATGTATCCGGCCGTTCTGATGTTCTGCGCTGAATCAACGACGTCAGCAACGTCGGAAAGACGGATCGCTGCGCCATTGTGATAGCCAATGATGAGGGGCCTGTATTGAGCCGCCTGCGAAATCTGATCATTGGTGATAATGTCCTCGGAGACCTGTCCATCAGAAAGCTGGCCCCTGGGCTCGTGCGAGTTCTGCAAGCTCAGAACGGATTGAACGGACCCCAGGGTGAGGCCAAAGCTTTCAAGTTTGGTTGGGTCGACCTCCACACGCACAGAAGGAGTGGCGCCTCCGCCCACCGCGACCTGACCGACGCCCTGGATTTGGGAAAGTTTTTGTTCCAGCACAGTCGAGGCCAGATCGTAGAGCTTGGTCACGTCGTACACCTTTGAGGTGAGTCCAAGAATCAGGATTGGAGCGTCGGCCGGATTTACCTTTCGATACGAAGGATTCGAAGGCAGATTGATGGGGAGGTAGGTTCGCGCGGCATTGATTGCGGATTCCACGTCACGCGCTGCTCCATCAATATTGCGGCTCAGGTCGAACTGGAGCGTGATCGATGTGGAACCGAGCGAACTGGACGAAGTCATCTCAGTAACGCCCGCGATGTGACTGAATTGGCGCTCCAGCGGCGTGGCAACTGAAGCGGCCATGATTTGCGCGCTTGCTCCGGGAAGGCCTGTAGAGACGCTGATGGTGGGAAAATCCACCTGGGGAAGTGGGGAAACTGGGAGCGCATAAAACGCAATGGCGCCCGCGATGGCCACGGCCATCGTAAGCAGCGTGGTCGCAATCGGCCGCCGTATAAATGGAGCCGAGATAATCATGCGTGCCCCGCTTCGGTCTGCGGCCCGTTGCTTTCAGGGTGGCCTGAAGGCTTCTTATGCGACAGGCGCTGACCCAGCCTGTCAAAAAAGACATAGATCACCGGCGTGGTGTAGAGCGTCAGGATCTGGCTGAGCAACAGGCCGCCGACCATCGCAATGCCAAGCGGACGGCGCAACTCCGAGCCGAGGCCGGTGCCGAGAGCCAGGGGGAGCCCGCCCAGGAGCGCGGCCATCGTGGTCATCATGATGGGGCGGAAGCGCAGCAGACTCGCCTCGAAGATCGCCTCAGTAGAGGACTTCCCCTCTTTGCGCTCGGCCTCCAGCGCGAAATCGACAATCATGATGCCGTTCTTCTTCACGATGCCGATGAGAAGGATGATTCCGATAATGGCAACGACGGACAGATCCTGGCGGCAGATGATGAGAGCAAGAAGTGCGCCGACTCCAGCCGAGGGCAATGTGGAAAGGATGGTGATCGGATGTATAAAGCTCTCATAGAGAACGCCAAGAACAATGTAAACGGTGACCAACGCCGCCAGGATCAGCAAGGCTTCGTTTGAGAGCGAGTTTTCAAAGGATGCCGCTGTGCCCTGAAATCCAGCCTGCAGGCTAGCCGGAAACTTGAGCTGACCTGCAACCTTGTTGATGTCGCTGATTGCTGTCCCCAGGGATGCGTTCGAGGCAAGGTTGAAGGAGACAGTTACCGAGGGGAATTGTCCCTGGTGGTTGATGGAGAGGGCTTCGGTTGTTGGAATAGCCTGCGTAAAAGCGCTGAGAGGCACAGCTCTGGCGCCACTCGATGATGTGACAGTGTTGGGCGTAGTACCGGCGGTAACGCCGCTGCTTGGCGAAGACGTTCCGCCTGCGCTGACTCGCGCCAGGGCACCGACAGGCGCTGTGAGCACAGAGGAAGAAGGGGTGTAGCGCACAGCGGTTGTGATGGCGTTGGAGCCCGCAGCAGCCGATGCTGAAGTCGAGAATGAACTCACCGCGCCCGCTCCGCTTGCTCCCGAAGAAGCGCCTGACTGGATGTAAATGTCGCTGAGCTTGGCGGGGTTCTTCTGCCATGCCGGTTGAGCCTCAAGAATCACGTGATATTGATTGGTCTGCGTGTAAAGAGTGTTGATTTCACGTTGACCAAAAGCGTCATAAAGGGTGTTGTCGATGCTCGTGGGGGCAAGACCCAGGCGCGACGCGGTGACTCGATCGATCACCAGAGAGATGGCTCGGGCGCCCGTCTGCTGATCGGTCGCAACATCTTCCAGTTGAGGAAGCTTGTTCAGTTGAGCGACGAATTTGTTTGTCCACTCGTTCAGTTCATCGGTATTGGGATCTTCAAGAGTGTACTGATACTGGGTGCGGCTTACTCGATCATCGACAGTAATGTCCTGCACCGGCTGCATGTAGAGGTGTATGCCTGAGACCTGCTGCAAGCTGCGCTGCAGGCGGCGAATCACATCGGATGCGCTCTCGTGCCGTTCGTTGAGAGGCTTCAGGTTGATCGAGATCCGGCCGGAGTTCAGCGTAGTGTTTACGCCGTCGGCGCCTATGAACGAAGTGAGGCTTTCGACGGCGGGATCAGCAAGAATCAACCGCGCCAGCGCCTGCTGGTGGGCGGCCATATCGGTGTACGAAATCGACTGCGATGCCTGCGAAATGCCCTGGATGACACCGGTATCCTGCACCGGGAAGAAGCCTTTGGGAATGAAGATGTAGAGAAGCACGGTAAGCACGAGCGTCGCCACCGCAACCATGAGAGTAAGCGTCTGGTATCGGAGCACGACGCGCAGCGTCCGGCCATAAAACGCGATCATCCGGTTGAACATCTTCTCTGACCAGTTATAGAAACGCGACTGTTGCTCCGGGGGTGTATGACGGAGGATTCGCGAACACATCATCGGCGTCAGGGTGAGTGAAACCACCGCGGAAATCAAGATGGTGACAGCCAGCGTTACCGCGAATTCTCTGAAGAGCCGCCCCACTACGTCGCCCATGAAGAGCAGCGGAATCAGGACGGCAATAAGGGACACGGTCAAAGAAACAATGGTGAAGCCGATCTGGCCTGCCCCGGTGAGCGCCGCCTCAAGCGGAGACATTCCTTCTTCGAGGAAGCGCGAAATGTTTTCGATCATGACGATGGCATCATCGACCACGAATCCGGTGGAGATGGTGAGCGCCATCAGCGACAGGTTGTCGAGACTGTATCCAAGCAGATACATGGCGCCAAACGTTCCCACCAGAGAGAGGGGAACGGCCACGAAAGGAATGGCGGTGGCCCGCAGGCTGCGCAAAAAGAGAAAGATCACCATGACAACCAGAGCAATCGTGAGCATCAGCTCGAATTCGACGTCATTCACCGAGGCCTGAATGCTGGTTGTCATGTCCGTCATCGTGGTCACGTGGATCGAGGCAGGGAGGTTGGCTTCGAGCTGAGGCAACACCTGCCGAATTCGTTTGACGACGGTGATCGTATTGGCGCCCGGCTGCCGCTGGATATTGAGAATCACCGCCGGCGTCTGGTTCATCCAGGCTGCTTCCTTGGTGTTCTCAACACCGTTAACAACCTTTGCCACGTTCCGAACAAAGACCGGGGCGCCATTGCTGTAGGCAACGACGACGTTGTTATAACCCTGGGCGTCGGTGATTTGATCGTTGGCGTCGATTTGATAATCCTGGCGAGGACCATCGAAATTGCCCTTGGCGGAATTCACGCTGGACTGCGTGAGTGCCGTGCGCACATCCTCGAGGTTGAGGCCATACGAGGCAAGCTGGGTTGGATTCACCTCGATACGGACCGCCGGCTTTTGACCGCCGCTGATGCTGACAAGTCCTACCCCGCTCAATTGCGAGATGCGCGGAGCCAGTCGCGTGTCGATCAGGTCCTCCACGTCAGAGAGCGGCATCGAATTGGACGTGACCGCGAGAGTCAGAACCGGAGCATCCGCAGGATTGGTTTTGTTATAGACCGGCGGGGTGGGCAAATCGGATGGAAGATAACTCTGCGAGCTATTAATCGCCGATTGCACTTCCTCTTCTGCTACGTCGAGATCGAGAGTGAGATTGAACTGAAGCACAATCACCGAGACCCCGCCGGCACTGGTTGAAGTCATCTGGCTGAGGCCCTGCATCTCGCCGAATTGCCGTTCCAAAGGCGCGGTAACGGTGGTGGCCATGACGTCGGGGCTGGCGCCCGGATAGAACGTCAGAACCTGGATTGTCGGATAGTCCACCTCAGGCAACGCAGAGATCGGCAGCTGGAAGTACGCGACGATGCCCACCAGGAGAATGGCGACCATCAGGAGCGCAGTGGCCACGGGCCTGAGAATGAAGATCCGGGATGGGTTCATGGAACGTCGCTCTCCGGAGACGACGACGCCGATGGAAGCGCCATCTTTGAGATGGTCACCGCTGAACCATTCTGCAGTTTCTCAAAGCTGCTGTTTGCCACCACGTCTCCGGGCTGAATCCCCTGAACCGCAGTATTTCCGTCGTCGGAGATTCCGGATTTTACCGTGCGCATGGCTGCTTTGCCGTTGGTGATGACATAGACGAAATCCTGGTTCCCGTTGTGCTGGATTGCCGAGGAGGGCACGATGGTTTGATTTTGCAGAGTGGTCACCAGCAATCGCGCATTCACAAACTGGTTGGGGAAAAGAGCACCGTCCCGGTTATCGAATTCTGCTCGCGCGTTCACAGTTCCCGTGGTGGTGTTGATCTGATTGTCGATCGTCGTCAGCTTGCCCGTTGAGAGAAGCCTTGCCTGGGTTCTGTCATAAATCTCAACTTTGAGCTGCTTGCCGCCTTTGCGATGTTCCACCACCTGCGAAAGATCATCTTCACTGAGGGGAAAAATCACCGTGATGGGCTGGATCTGCGCTACGACCACGAGAGTCGTGGAGGAATTGGCGGTTACCAGATTTCCCGGATCGACGAGCCGCAGACCGACCCGGCCATCGATGGGTGAAGTGATGTGACAGTAGGAGAGCTCCACCTGGTCGTATGCTACGGTGCCCTCGTCGTTCTTTACGGTTCCCCGATCCTGGAGAACCAGCTTCTCCTGATCTTCAAGCGTTTGGCGCGGAATCGCATTGCGCGACCAGGCTTCCTTGTACCTGTTCAGATCCATCTCTGCTTCCGCAAGCAGGCCTTGGTCGCGATCGAGCAAACCCTGCGCCTCGGCCAGCTGGGCGGCGTAGGTCCGGGGATCAATATCAATCAGTGGATCACCTTTTCGAACGTTCTGGCCTTCCCGGTAATGCACCGCAGTGATCACCCCGGTCACCTGCGCCGTGATCGACACGGTGTAGACGGGAGTAACCGTGCCGATCGAGTTCAGATAGACGCCGAGAGACCCGCTTTTGGCGGTTGCAGTGGTGATGGCCACCGGACCTGTGACTCCGCGGCGACCACCCGTTACCGCCGCCTTTGTCTTATTGTGCTGGTTGATTACCCAGTAGAACAGCAGTCCAAACAACAAAAGAACGACCGCCCAGATCCAGTAATGACGACGGCGCTGCTCGTGTTGGGGGGAATCTCTGTCTGGCTTCGACCAATTGGATGCGGACCCTGTGGAAGTTTCTGGACTCATTTTCACACTCGTTCTGTCGGGTTCACCGGGGATTCTACCTGTCAATGGCAAATTGATCTATCGAGTATGGGGAATCGGGTTCGATCAAGCAAATGTGTTATATGACGACCACCGGGGCAATTTTGTCGCATCGCACGCTCGATTTACGACTTGCACTGAAGTTTCCCGGGGAGATTGTCATCGAGTAATGCCATCTGGCACTCATGCCTTTGGGCGGGTTCGGCGCAGCCGTATCCCGGTACGTGCGACATGCAAATCAAGTGCGACCCGTATCGGTCGCTCGCCCGTTCTTTTCCTTTTCTTCGCCGCAATATTCTGCTCGACCGATTGTTCAAAGAATCGTATAAGGTCGAGAGGCAGACCTGCTCGATTTTTGGATGCAGAATGAAGAGCGACACTCGTTCAGAAGGCTTTGGAGACTCACTGGAGACTAAAAAAGGGCGCCGAAAGGAGTTCATCACTTCGCGGCCGCCCCGCACGATTTCTCCGATCCGCGTTGCATTTTCCTGTCGACAAGCCGACTTAACACTACCGATTTGACGACTCAGTGAAGTGCGGACCAGGTTCCGTTTCGTGCCTGTGATGGGAACTTCATATTGCGCAGTA